>JADMIO010823466.1_pt1 | contig 31669 bp, 25 predicted proteins | sample 8958161 | NCBI WGS metagenome assembly JADMIO01 (sample SAMN16585339, study PRJNA669376) | soil metagenome | isolation source: Crop rotation soil | place: USA: Cullars Rotation, Alabama | collected 2011 | reverse complement strand
GTGCGGCCGCGACTTCAAGTCACGTGAATTCCAAGCTTCGGATCCCACTGTGCTCGGCACTAACCTCACGCCGATGTCATCTGTGCCTGCAAGCTCTGCCACGACCACTGGGTCTGAACCGACCTGGTTCGGCCATCCGGCCGGTCTCCTCACCCTCTTCTCCACCGAAATGTGGGAGCGCCTGAGTTACTACGGCATGCGGGCGCTCTTGATCCTCTACATGGTCGCGCCGAAGGAGAAGGGCGGGCTCGGCATGGCCACGGTGGATGCCGCCGCCATCTACGGCTGGTATACCGCCCTCGTGTATGCCCTCGGCCTGCCGGGCGGGTTCATTGCGGATAAATGGCTGGGACAATTTCGCTCCGTGCTCATTGGAGGGTGCATCATCTCCGTGGGCCACTTCTGCCTCGCATTCTCCGCGGAACCATTTTTCTTCGTCGGTCTCGGGTTGATCATCCTGGGGACTGGGCTGCTCAAACCGAACATCAGTTCGCTGGTGGGTTCCTTGTATGAACAGGGAGATCAAAGGCGCGACAGCGGCTTTTCAATCTTCTATTTGGGCATCAATGTCGGAGCCACCCTGGCGCCCCTGGTGTGCGGAACGCTCGGCCAGAAGGTCGGTTGGCACTGGGGATTCGCCGCGGCGGGGGTGGGCATGGTCTTCGGCGTGGTGCAATGCTGGTTCGGCCGGCACCGTCTCGCCCCAGCGCTGCAACGGCTCCAACGACAGCGCGCGGAACGCCTCACCCAAGTGGATGGGTCCGACCTGCCGCTGAATGCTACGGAACTGAAGCGGCTCCTCGTCATTGGTATCCTCTTTGTCTTTTCGGCTATCTTCTGGGCGGCTTTCGAACAGGCCGGATCGAGCCTCAATTTGTTCGCGGACAAACTCACTCGGCTGTCCTTTCTCGGGTATAAATTTCCATCCACCTGGTTTCAGTCCTTGAACCCCCTCTTCATCATCGTCTTCGCGCCTGTCTTCTCCTGGATGTGGCAGAAATGGGGGGACAAGCAACCGTCGAGCCCGGCCAAGTTCGCTTTCGGCCTGCTTCTGGCGGGGCTCGGTTTCCTGGTGCTGGTGCCGGCTTCCGCCCAGACCCAGGGAACGGGCCTCCAGGTTAGCCCCGGCTGGCTCTGCGCCACCTACCTGCTCAATACCTGCGGTGAACTGTGCCTGAGCCCCGTCTCGCTGAGCATGGTCACCAAGCTGGCTCCTCCGCGCTTGCTCGGCACGCTCATGGGCTTTTGGTACCTCTCCAACGCCGCCGGCAACAAAATGAGCGGCTGGATCGCCGGATTTTTCGACAGCCTCCCCCTGCCCCAACTGTTCGGCTACACATTCGCCCTCTGCTTTGGCGCGGGAGCGATCCTGCTGCTGTTCATCCGGCCTCTGAAACGTTTGATGGGCGGCGTGCGGTAGCCGGAGAGGCAGCAGAATCATGGGGAAGCCAAATGCTTGAGTTAGCCTTGAATGGCGCTTCAAGAACGATTCGCCGCTCAGGCACAAGCTGTTCGTCGGTGAAGTCCTGCTCCTCCGGGCCCTCTGGCTCCTCGGGCAGGGTCAGGCGGGAGTAATTCCGGGTGGCCAACTCGTCCGCCTCGTCTCATTGCAAGCGCTGCACCCGGTAGCTCCAGACGCCATTCGTGGCGATTTGCGGCTTCGCTTCATTCTGTTCGAGAGTCATGGCCGGTTTGCCAACGTGGGTGGCAACGGCCGGGATATCGCTCACGACCTGGTTGCTTGCACTCAATGCAGGAGCAGGAGGAAGAGGCCGCTCTAAGTGCCACCAAGAGACGAACGGCAGGAACAAAAATGCGAGGAGAACCACCAGGACAATTAAAGTCAGCAAGCCAGCATACACGAGGAGAGAGGCCGAGCGCGGCTCTCCGCTGGCGTTTCGCCATGCGCCGGAGCGATACAGCAGGAAGAGTCCGACAACGATCAACGGCGCTAATGACCCGAGCATGCGCGAGAGAGTGGCGGCGAACGGAAAGCGGAGCCGGTTAATGGCTTCGGAGGTAGCGGCGATTTGAGCCTGCAGGTCGTCGCCGCGTTTTGCGGCTTGATCCAGTTTCTCCTGAAGCTCCTGGCGCCTGGATTCAGATGCAAAGGCCGGTAGTTGATTCAGGTTGTTGCGAGCCATGAATTCCTCCGCCTTGGCGGCATGCCACTGCATTTGCAATTGTGGAATGAGAGAAGCCAGCGCGGCGAACCGGGCGCTGTGGACTCGGTTCGCTTCTCTCCACTGGAAGCAACCGAAGGCAAGCGCGCCGACCAACAGGCCCAGCCCGACCAGGCGGTTGACACGCGCGCTCGGCGGGATGGGCTTCCTCTGGAGAAAGCCTCCGCCCAGGAACAAAAGCAGGAAAAGGGCGAGGCCGATGAAACCCAACCAGCCCACCGCAACGTTAAAACCGCCGGACGGGCTGCTCCGTCGCAGGAGCAGCAGCATCAGCCCGGCAGAGACTGCGATGGGCAAGCAAATCAGTGCGAGAAAAGGCACAAACGAAAAGAGGGACGCCCCCGGAATCTGCACGGGGCTCGAAGCGGGGGGACAGCCCGTGAGATCAATCACCGCCTCGCGGATTGCGGTGAACCAATCGGCGACGCGCGCGTTCCAGGTGGAGGGCAAGTCAAACCACCCTTCCATCGGAGACAGCAGGAGCTGCTTCCGCTGTCCATCTTCCTCATAGGTCACACTCAGAAGATCAATGCCGGCTGGATTCACGGACCGCGGATAACGGCCGATACTGAGGTCGCGAATGGCAGCCAGGGGGATGACGGTATTGGTGCCTGCCCGGGAATGCGTGAGTTGGCGGTCATCGAGAATGAGTTGCCCACGTGTCCGGTAGCAGGAGAACTGGCCAACGGCAGTGGCGAGATTCGCCGGCGTGGTCAGGGTGCTCGACCCGATTTTGCGGAACCGAGGGGAAGCCGAGGCCGGTTGGGCGTGCTCATCCCGAATGGCATTGGGCGTGGCGATGACAGTTTCAACCTGGGTGCGCAGCTCCGCCGCGGTCTGGTAGCGCAGTTCTGGCCTGGTCTCCAACGCGCGCAGGACGATCTCATCGAGCCGGACATCCACCCGGACCTTGCGCGAGGGCGGTTGCAACCTATCCGCCGGCAATTCGCCGGTCAGCAGCTCATAGAGCACGACACCGAGCGAATAAATATCGGCGCGATGATCCGCTCCGCCCTCCTGCTTCTGCTCGGGGGCCATGTAGCGTGGCGTTCCCGCTGGCTGGCTTTCCGCCAACCCGGTATCTGCGCTCTCGGCATTGAGCATTTTTGCGATCCCGAAGTCCGCGATCTTGACCCGACCATCCTTATCCAGCAGAAGATTCTCCGGTTTGATATCGCGGTGCACGATGCCGTGCTCATGGGCGTATTGGAGCGCTTCGCATACCGGCGGCACCACCGCCAGCGCTTGCTCCGGGGTGAACCTCCCGGCTTTCATCGCCTGCCGCAGGTTCACACCATCCACAAATTCCATAAGCAAAAAATAGAAACCGCCCGCCTGGCCAAAATCATGGATGGTCACGATGCTCGGATGATTGAGGGCGGCGAGCGCCTGGGCTTCGTGGGCGAACCGTTGGGCGAAGGCCGCGTCCGCTACGCGTTCCGGCGCGAGAAGTTTGAGTGCGACCAGCCGGTTCAACGATTTCTGCCGCGCCTTGTAAACCACGCCCATCCCGCCGCGGCCTAAACACTCGAGGACCTCCAACTGCGGAAAATGCGGCGCGAGTTGCTCCGGCAACAGCGGGGTTTGCGGCGGGCGAGGCTCCGCGTCCGTGCAGGCAGTATCGGTCGCCAGGTGCATCGCCGCGAGACAGCGTGGGCACAGCCCCTGGGGGGCGTCCACGGGGAGCGAAGCCCCGCATCTGGGACAAGCCGGCACGGAAGGCGTATTCATCAAGGGTTCAATAAAGATTTGCGACTCATTGTTACACACCGGGTTATGCAGTCACATTAGGCCCGGCTCAACACGCTGGCCAGATGCCGCATCTCGGGCTCCACGTCGGCCTCTGCCTCCACCGTTTCCGCAATGGTTGCGCGGAAAAACAGGCGAAACTGTTTGCGCATGCGATGAACAGCCACCCGGGCTGCCCCTTCCGTGGTGCCAAGAGCTAGGGCGATCTGGCCATACGGGATGCCGCCTCGCTCCGCGGTGAGCCATTCCTTCAAACAGCCAAACTCAGCCGCGCGTCCCGCGCGCATGAACTCGCTTTCAAGCCGTTCCAAAGCCTCATCCAGGAGGGTCATGGCCCAGCGGCGTTCGTAAAGTTCGTCCGGCCTGAGCGGCGGTTCCGAGGCAAAACGATGTTCCGCCGCTGCTGTGTCCAGCGACAACGGCACATGCCCTGCCCCACGCTTTTGCGCCATATCGCGGTGCCACTCATTGGCCAGGAATCGTTTCATCGCCACGAGCAGAAACGTGCGGAAACGCCCTTTCTTCGGCAAGACCACGCGGAGCCAGTCGTGCGCGAGCAACCGGGCGAAAAACTCTTGCGTCAGATCCTGGGCATCGATTGGCGATCGTCCCGACCCGCGCACGTAAGCGTAAAGAGGATACCAATAGGCGCGGCAAAGCGTCTCGAGCGCGGCCGCCGAATCGGGCGACGATTTGTCCTGCGCTGCCAGCACCACCGACCACCGCGTGGTGACAAACATCGAGGGTGCCGGGTTCGCCTGAGTATCCGGGGATTCTGGCATGCGTATTCTCCGCTAGAATAAAGAAAGTGAGCTCGTTGTTACAGGAAGAATGGGGGATCAGGACCCACCCTCAAGAACCTGCACCGACACAGCCGCAAGTACCATTTTCAAAAACCTCATTGCCAAGGAAAGATCCCCGCTTGCAACGTCCCGGGTGGCTTGCCAGAGTATTACCATGAGAAAGCAGCCCAGACTTCTTCTGGAAGAGCCAAACTTGCTGGATGTGTTGAACAAAATCGTCCAACAGCGGGAGGGTGCAACCCCCGCGAGGGTGAAGGTTTCCGCGGAGCCTGCGATATATCAGTTCAAGATCACGCTCCGGCATACCAAGCCGGCGATTTGGAGGCGCATCCACGTCTCCAATGAGCTCACCCTCGGCCAGTTCCATGCCGCCACTCAAGCGGTCATGGGCTGGCAGAATTCGCACTTGCACTCATTCACCATCCAGGGGACCAGCTTCGGCGCTAAAACCGATCCCATGGGAGATCAACTGGGCACTGAAGATCTGGATGAAGATGAATTCGAGCTCCGCGATTTGCGGCTGCGGGCACGTTCGAAATTCGGTTACATGTATGATTTCGGCGATAGCTGGGACCACGAAATCCTTCTGGAAAAGGTCCTGGCGTACCAACCAGGATTTTCTCCCTGCTGCATCAAGGGAGAGCGAGCCTGTCCACCTGAAGACTGCGGCGGCGTGTGGGGTTATTACGCGAAGCTTGAAGCCCTCTCAGACCGAAACCATCCCGAACATGATGAGGTGGCCGAATGGATGGACCCGAAGTTTGAGGCCAAAAAGTTCGATCTCACCCAGGTCAACCTGCGCCTCAAGCGATTGGCAAACCTTTGGAAGAAGACCCGGAAATAGCGGCTAACGGCCGTGCAAACTTCTGACGCTCCCCCCCGCGCACGACACCCACAGCCACGGCCCCTCTGCCACTTCACCGCGCAGGACTCTTCCTTATTTCGACCCCACGTTTCTCAACCTCAGAAATCACAACCACTCGGGGTGAGCCCTCCTCGAGGCGTCACCCGGGGTTAAACATCCTAAAATCCCCCCCCACTTCCGAGCCCAGCGATCCGGGCCGTGCGAGCGAAAAATCCATCTGTAGCGTCCTTGGTTGGCCAGGACAGCGCTCGGAGGTGGGCAAGGCGGTTGGGTGTTTAGTCAGAGGTAGGCGAGCTTCCCTCCTGCAATACGCCCATCGATCGTATCGAGTACCACTGTCGTCCGCATGCGAGGCTCATCTCCTGAAGATGGGGCCCAACCAATCCAACTGCTTCTTCGCCTGTTATCATGATCAGGAGTCAGGGAGAGCTAACTGCGCCGTCTTTCAGGTAGGGCGCTTGTTTGGTTTCTCAACATACCATCCGCAGCGAACGCCTGGCAGAGGCATTTCATTCAGAAGATCGCCTTCCGTGAGGCGGAGGGAATCTAGCAACCCGTCTCGTTCTATTGATAAGCGTAACACTCGCAAGGTCTTGGTCCCATCAATGACGTAAGGCACAATCTCGAGCCCCCCCGCGGCGGAAGCTAGCGCATCGGACGTGACAAGCAGGCGCAAAGCCGAAAGGCATACGTATGCCAAATCGTTTAGGTTGAACATTTCTGGCCTTAACGAAATCGAGACTAGAACAAAAAAGGCTTCTCGGGTTCCCTTGTACGGAATAAACATTGCACTCGGCGGTAGCGACCACATGCTTGCGAGTCGCGGATCATCGTTCAGAATGCTTCCGACTTTCTGGTTGATCTCTTGATTGTTCATCTTTTGAGCGGGACGTAGGCGTCTGGGACTACCGGGACAGGATTTCGCATTTCAGTGACAGAGGATAAGCCTCTCCAGACCGTGGGGTTGAAGGTGGCTGCCAGGGGATGAGACACGGCGAAGCCGCTGATATTTGGACCAGACGCGGCAACAATTGGACCGACAACAAGCTCCTGAAATTCGGGAATCGTCATATGCGCCACATCGCCAAGCCGGACCCATGAACTGTCAGCCCAAACCCCGCTGGCCAATTCCGGCCCGGAAGCCACCGAAAGATGGATCATTGAATCCGGGTGAAATCCTGCCATGAGATCGCCGATGAGCATGGGACCGGGCACCTCTGCGGCCGGTAGAAAAGGCGATGTCACCCCAAGTCCGAGCATAGCCACGCTCGCAGTTCCCGACACCCCTCCGCTGGCCGAAGTCCAGCGCTGCCAGCCGTCACCCACCTTCTCACCTGTCATCAGATCCACGTTCGTCCCCAAAAAGTCCTAACCACTTTTCACTACTCCAACGAATGCAAAAGAGTCCTCAGGTCGAACCGCTCCTTGTTTATCTCCGAAAAGACCTCGCCAATACTTCCTCATCTCTATAATTTCGTCGGGAAGAGCAGCAATCAGCCACCTCGAATCGCCTGGCAGATAATCACCCTTTTGTTGGACGGCACTCGCCATCAGCCAAACCTGTGCCTCAAATGAGGCTAGCACATGTTTCACAAGATCGATGAAGATCTGGTCGATGCTTTCATAGCTGCACAGCGAAAAACGTATTGCCAACACGCACTTATCCTTCGCGATCTCACGGGATATTTGGACATCCATGAAATGGGCCCCATCACCATATTCGCCAAAAACGGTTTCAAAAGCTCCAACCGCTTCCGTGCTCTTAATACGCATGCTGGGATATTCCGCCAAAAGGTCGTTGAGCTTTTGCCAAGCTTTGAGCTCGACGATGTGCATTGATACGCCAAAAGCTTCAATTCCCATAACTTTAGTGAGTTAGGATAAGCGGATTCACCCGGCCAACCTGCAATGGGACACTCGACAGTGGCACAGCTGGCACGGAAACCGAGATTGAATCAACGCGGAGATAAAAACCTGTCATTTCAGCAGCAATCACGCGGTGGTTTCCTGCTAAAATCCCTTGAGTTTCAGAATCAATTATGACTGGACTAGTCATTAACCCATTTTGGAACGCCCCCGATTGCATTTCATTGTGCCACGCAATCGCCCTCGGCCCAGCATACGCGCTGGCTCGCCGTGCAGTTCTGTAATTCTAGGTTCTAAACTTCCGATCACCTCGGGATATACGACCACCGCACCGCTTGTCCTGTCCGCTTGCTGATCTTGACGCGAACATTGCCACCACGGATTCCGTAGTTTGTCACAACGGTCCAACTGAGAAAACCTCCTAGTACTCGCACGGTTCCGCGCCAAGGCCACCCCTGCCGCGCGCAGGTGCTACGGGCAATCTCCACCAAGGCATCTTCGGTCAAATTCCTGGAGCGGGAGAAAAACATTTCAACGAGACTTTTTACCCAACGGGGTGGTTGTGCCTCCACTCGATCCATTCAGCAAATAAGCGGCCGTACCTGCCGCAGCCGCGCCAGCCCCCGCCTCTAAGCCGGCCCTCCCTAGGTCGATTCCGTAGTTGTTCACGAGCGGGAACCTGACACCCTTCGCCAAGGCCTCGCTTAACGAAAGGCCGGTCAACGACTCGCCACGAAACCGATTATTGCGGGGTATTGTAAGCATCCTCTCCGGGGGAGAAGTCAAAACTGACGCATCCACCGGGAACTTTTCTTTTACATTGTAAGCATCCTCTCCGGGGGGAGAAGTCAAAACTCGTCGTCTGTGCACTGGAGCCATTGCATGATTGTAAGCATCCTCTCCGGGAAGTCAAAACTGTCTGTGGATTCTCCGACGAATCATGTGAGTTGAAAGCTACCTATCCTGCTTGCCTCTCAAGGGGGTGACGCTAGCACCTCTTCATCTGGGCCTCCTGGGTTTCCCTTCCGCAATTCCCATCAGATTTTTGAACTTTTTCTGAACGTGCAGCGGTGTGCGCTAACATGGAGTGGTGCCTGCCGACGCGGGACACTAAGAAGATCAGTCGATTCCCAACTCGGCAACAAAATAGCGTGTATAGAACCTAAAAGCGCGAGTAAGCGGCCCCTCAAAAACCCGTCAAGAAAATCGGTCCCATCATAGGAGCCAGAGCCTCGCCGGCGGCAATGCTTCCGCTCCAAGCGTCGCTGAATCCGGAGGGATATGGCCTACGTTGCTTCGGTGTTCACCGCAGAGCGTTGCACGAGCCAGCTCCGTAGTCGCACCGGGCAGGTGATCACAGTGAGCGATCGCACCTTTCCTTCACCCAATGAAAATGCAAAGCCGGTAATCGGCTGCCTGTCTTTGAGGGCAATCACGATCGGAAAGCCTTCGAATCCGAAAGTTTGAAACACGGCTCCTGGTGGCAACCAGCGTGGAATTCGGCTCTGGATGAACCCTCCCACGGCCTCTGCTCCCACAACGGAGGCAATGCCTTGTTGCTGCAGATCTCCACCGTCGGCAGTCACCGCCGCATTCTCGGCCAGCACTTCCATTAATTCCTGCCATCGCCCATTCGCCGAAGCCTGCAGGAACCGTTGCAGGATCCGTTCCTGCGCTTCCGGCGTGACCTCGAAACGCTGCTGCCGGCCTGCCACCCGCTCGCGGGCGCGTCGGAGAATCTGGCGGCAATTATCCTCGGCTTTGTCCACGATGCGGCTGATTTCCTCATATTCGCAGTCAAACACTTCTCTTAAGAGGAATACCGCCCGCTCCAGCGGAGAAAGGCTCTCCAGCATTACCAGCAGTGCTGTAGATAAAGACTCTGCGAGGCGGTTAAGCTCGCCCGGCTTCGTTTCCTGGCTGACCAAAAGGTCTTCTGGAATGCCACCACTCATGCAGGTTTCATGGCGAACCCGGGCAGACTGCAGTTGATTGAGGCAAAGTCGAGTCGCTATGGTCGTGAGGTAGGCTTTAGGGGATCGGACATCTTCCGCTTGTTCCCAGCGCAGGAAGGTCTCCTGCACGATGTCTTCCGCGTCGCACGCGTTGCCTAAAAGCTGATAAGCGAGCGCCTGAATCAGCCCTCTGTGCGCGCTGAACGTTGCAAGTTTGTCCCCTGATGTGTCCATCTCAACGCCCGGTTCGGACGGGCCTATGGTTACAGAGACTTCAAGTATTCTACCAGATCGGACTTTTCTGCTGAATTTAATCCCAGAGCGAAATGTTGATCATAATGGTTCACCACTTCCAGCAGTGAGGCAAATCTTCCATCATGGTAGAACCCCCCTTTGCTCCGGGCAAACAATCCGCCCAAAGGCGTGGTTCGATAGCGCTTGTCGGGAGAACGGTTGGCTTGGAAATCATCAATGCCGATTTCTGCCGGCCTGTGCATATTCCAGCCGGGTTCTGTAAAAATGGGAGGCACATGACAGGTAGCGCACCGTGCCTTCGTTTGGAACAAAAGCAGGCCCCGGCTTGCTGCCACCGCATCGAAGGTATCCTTCGGCGGCTTGGGAACTGGGATTGCCAGTTGATAAAAATGGAGCGCGGGCAGTTTCGAAGTCACGAAATCCTCCGCGTGGCGCACATCCCCCAGGCCAAGCCGGGCTGCCACCGGAAAGGTGGAGGCGTCGTTCAGCCTCGGATCATAGAACCGTCCCACCCCCTGCATTTCCAGATTTGCCACCAGAGCATTCCAGTGCGCTACCGAACCCCACCCTGTGTACGTGTGCAGGTTTACTCCGGCGAGACCAAATGCGGCTGGCAATAGGGTGGCCCCGGATTTCCCGTCGGGCCGAAATGCTTTTCCATCCAGCAATAGTTCTGCGTCGAATTTGCCCGGGCCCCAGCTCGTAAGCACCGCTCGGACTGTCGCGTCGTCAACCTGCAGGGCATCTGCGAACGGAGAAAGATTTGGAGCCAAACTGATAATAGCACCCACGTTGAGATCCCGGTTAGGCCATCCATCCCGGCGTTTCCCAACCCCCGGAGCAAACGAGTTGTCCACCGTCGAATGGCACAGGGCACACTGAATACCCATGGAGGTTAAACGACGCTGTTCATCGAAGAACCCTGTCACCCCCACAACCGCGTTTAGCTGCAAGAGGGCGACTGTCGTAGCAGGGTCATCTAGGTTCACCTTTCCGGCGGCCAGGCTCTTTCGTAAGTCCTTCGGCAAGGCGTCCACATCAACCCTCAACCCCGCCGCGAGGGCCGCTCGCGGGCTTACTCCCGGCCCTGCACCACCCTGGTTCGCACCCGCAATCGCCTCGTGCAACCGGAGGGTTCCTCCCCAAAAACTTTCGTTTCCAAACGTGTCATATCGGAAGATCCTCTGTCCCTCCTTCAACATGAAATGAGCATTGTCCTTTATTTGGGTATCATGGGGTTCGTCCGTCGCTTCCTCGTCGAGGTCCTTGGCATACACCAGCGGACCCCACGTGCTCATGGTTAAACCACCTGCACTCAGCAGCCCAATTCCCAGCACAATCCAGCTTATACGGGTCTTCATAGTTTTGTTGTTTTCCCGCACTCTTAGACCGAACGGCAGTCCCGTTTGTGACACTCCGTAGCCGAAAACTGCCTTTAATTAGCATGTAAGGGGATCCCCCTGGAAGGTCGATGCGTACGGGTACTGAGTCAGGTTTAAGAAGATCGGGATTCGAGAGCGTGGGAAATCCCTATTCGGGAGACAATAGAATCTTGCTCCAGCGATACTCGAACCGAGCTTCCCGCGACACCGCTTCAGACCTCTGCATTGGAATTTTCCTCATGGTCGCAGCCTACCCGGCGTTGTACCGCGCATCAGGTTCTATTTTTCGACTGGCAATCCTTTCGCCATCAGAATTCCTTTGCCTTTTGCTCGCCTGCCAAAACCCCCTTCGCTTTCTTCTTAACCTCTGTGAGACAAATCCCATGGGCCGACCTCCCTGCCCCCCCAGGAACCATCCGCCACCAAATTCGGCATCGAGACAGGGCAACTCGAGCAGGAATAAAAAAAAGTCCCCTTTCAGCGTGAGCCGAAAGGGGACTTGTAATTTAAAACGCTAAGCCGGGCTTAGAACTTGTAGACCAAGTTTGCAGCGACCAGGTAGGAATTGCGTTTGGTAGCGCCAGCCAGATCGACTCCGCCGTAAGGGCTCGAGCCGTTGCCAGCGTGGTCCCAACGGACTTCCAAGCGGCTCAGGACGTTCTTCCACAGGTCATATTGGACCGTGGCAGTATACGCGAAAACCTTGTCCGGGAAGATACCGCCCGTGGAGGGAGTAAAGACCGGGCCCGTGGAGTGCGAAGCATATTCAGCACGGCCATGGATGCTCAGCTTCTCGGTAGCCTGGAAGGAGGCGTAGAGAGCGAAGGCATTGGCATACGCCGAGTTGGCCAGGGTCTGCTGTCCTACCCCGAGGTAATCATAGGAAGCACCGAGCTTCAATCCTTTGAGAGGAGTGGAAATCGTGCCGCCGAGGTAAAGACTGGTCTGGTCAGCGCCGAGGCCGCCGTTAAACCCGTTGATCACACCGGCATACAGGGTCGAACCTTCGAGGAAGCCCAGGCTGGCCGGAGCTTTGAAGGAGACGGATCCCATGTAGGTCTTGTAGGATTCCGCGCGAGCGTACCAGGCGCGGTCCGTCGAGGTGGTGGGAGCAGTGGCGGTATTGAAACCAGAGCCACCGACCGCAGGCCCGAAGGAATTCGCGATGCCGGCCGAAACGCCGAACATGTCGCTGAATTGATAGGTGCCGAGGATACCCGTGTGCGTGGTCGGCTCAATGGTGTAGCCGTAGGAACGGGTATAGTTCGGGTTGTTTGGGCCGTCGGTGCTTTCGTAGCCGATGATGGTATCGAACACGCCGACCTTGATGTCGAGGCCGTTACCGAGCGGGGCGCGCAAGTCCACATAGGCCTGCTTGATGGCAAGCTGGCTGTCGGAGGTGCCGGTGTTCAGACCAGGCAACGTGCCGAGGAGCTGAGCATTCGGGCCAAAGAGCACTTCGGCCTTGTAGCCGGCGGCCCATTGGTTTTCGTCCAACGGCTTCTCGAGGCCGATTTTCACAACGTTCAGGTTGAAACCGTCCTGCTTGGCCGATGTATTATAGCCAAAGCCGGGGACAACGGCGTTACCGGTGCCCAGGTTCCAATTGATCGACGTGTCCACGTAGCCGCTCAACACGGTCGAGGCCACGGTGCTGCTGATCGGACTCATCACCACTTTTTCGTCTGCCTGCGATAACGTCGGGAGGCTGACCATACCAACTGCAGCCAAGCCCAACGTCCATTTATTAACTTTCATTTCGTTCCTCCTGCGATCTTGTTTAGGTTCGTTTTATGCATTTGTGGGCCAGCGACAGCTTGCCCGTGCACACCAAACGGTGCATTTGCCGCGAACAATAGGTAAAACCCGATCTGTTGACAACTGTTTTTTTTGGGCCTGAATTTGGGCTTCCCACGGGGGTCAGCACACGGGGGTGGAGGGCAATTTGAGCCGGGCAACGAAACGAACGCGGGATCCTGCAGAGCAATCAGGCGATCCCAGGCGGCGGCCTGAATGGCCGCGCTCCAAGCGGAGGCATCGCGTCAGGCGAGGAGCCAATAGCCGCCCACGCCGAGCGCAGCAAGCGAGAATGCCACCATCATGCTCCGGTAGGCCAGTCCGCCGCGAACCAGGAGACCGCGTGAGAGGAAGCCGATGGCCGAAGAGAAACCCGTCATGGCAGCGATGGTCCCCACGCCGTAAGCAATTAGGTACGACACCGCCTGCGCGCGCGTGGGAAAGGCCAGCGCCGGGAGAACCCCCAGGAAATGGGAACTCCCGGCCAACCCGTGGAAGGTCCCGATGGCAAAAGCGGCATGAGTATGAGCATGGGGAGGGGCTTCAGAATGTGGGTGCCCGTGGGTATGAACGTGGATGTGCTGGTGCGTCTCCCCGCCATGGCTGTGCTCATGGACATGGACGTGGTTCTGAAAAGCCTTGTGCAAGCCCCACAGACCCACCCCGATGAGCACGACCCCGATGAGGCGTTCGGCCCACTCCGAGAGGGCGTGAATGGGAAGGACCTCACGGAGCAGAAGCGACAACAACCCGACTACGATGACCCCACTGGCGTGGCCCACCCCCCAGCGGAAGCCGGTCCGCCAGGCGGAGTGCCGGTCATGGGCGGAGAGAGGAGCCACGGCCGCCAGATGGTCCGGCCCGGAGAGGACATGGATGGTTCCCGCCAGGAAACCGGAAAAAATCGAAATCACAACGTGCCGGGAAGCTAAAAAGGCGCGAGGGCAAAGTAAAGGATGACCTCGCCAATTTGGAAGGAATTCCGTGGAGCGGAAAGCTACAGAGGCGGAGCGGAGCCGCCGATGATCCATTCGGTATTATGAAGCCTGAGAAGATCATCAGGATTGGTGAGTCGGAAACGGAGTTTCTCCGCCGGGCGTTGGTGGACTCGCTCGAACGGGAGCAGGAAGCAAAGCGCCAACGGGAGCAAAGCTGCGAAACAGAGACGCTGGCCGAGGCGGAGATCCGGAGATTACGGCAATTACTGCTTCAACTCGCACCAGAAGCCGGTGGAAACGCGGCGAGCGGCTCCACTTTTCCCATCGTTTGACCCCGTCTCATCCCACAGACGCAAGTTCGTAGAGATATTGCACAAAGGAGAGAACCGCGCCGTCGATCCCCTGAACCTTCGGATTGGTTGACTCAATCAGGTAGTATTCGTCCGGCGCATGCGCCCCGCTGCCGTGCCCCAACCCGAAATGACCAGCGGCGAGGTGCAGCGGCTCTCCCGTAAAAACGTATCCTGGCCAGGAGCCCGCATTGCGCGGCCAAAGGACCGGGTCCAGCCCCGAGCGACGGTAGAGGGAGAGTTGAGCGCGAATCAGCGCAGCCTCTGAAGAGGTGGCGGTTGGATCATAACCGCCAGTCATTTTCACTTCGATATCGCCAAAACCCCGTTTCGCGAGGTGGGCTTTCAATGCGGCCAGCGCCTCCGCCGCCGTCATGTTCGGGACGAGCCGCAGGTCCAGCTTGGCGGTGGCTTTATGGGGCAGAATGGTCTTCCCTCCGGTCCCGGTGTACCCGCCCACGAGCCCTTCGATATTCACCGTGGGCACGGACACCAAGCGCTCCAGCGCTTCCACCCAGGAAAGGTCGTGCACCCAATGATCCACCGAGAGAAGCTTTCTGGCCTGGGTTTCGTCCATTCTCCGGGCAGCTTCGGCAATCATCTGCTTCTCCGCAGGACTGATCGGCAGGGCCTTGTCCGCAAAACCGTCGATGGCCGGGTCATTGCCGTCGGAAGAGACCAAAGTATTCAGCGCCTGGACCAAATGCCACGCGGGGCTGTCCACTCGCGCCTTATTCGAGGAATGGATGTCCTGCCGTGGGCCGCGTCCCCACCGCTCGCCGCTGCAGGTCAGTTCCAACTCGACAATGCCTTTTGCTCCCAGGCTGACGGTGACGACGCCATCCAGCCCTTGGCTGGCCGAAGGCATGAAGATGCCAGTGCAACGGGAAAGGGCGGACTGCACTTCTGGTTTTCGCGCGATCTGCGCAAAGTGCGGAGAACCGATCTCCTCTTCCCCCTCCGCCACGAGCACCAGGTTCACGGGAAGCTTGCGATTCGCTCCGCGGATCGCGTGAAGCGCAGCCAGCACCGCCGCTTGCGGACCTTTCTGGTTGACCGCCCCCCGCCCCACCACGACTTTGCCGAGGCCGGGTTTGTTGACAAGCGCGGCCTCCCAGGGAGGCGATGACCATTCCGCAGGGTCGACCTGCTTCACGTCGTACATGAAATACAGACCGACCGTGCGGGGCGCACCCGCGTCCAGCGTGGCAAAGACACCTGGTTGCCCGTCGGTCGGCACCCTCGTGGCCTTTTGAAAGCCGGCGTCACGCAGGAGCTGGATGGTTAGATCGCACCCTTCGGAGACGCTTTTATTCTCAGCAGCGATCGAAGGTTGGCGAATCCAAGCCTGGAGCCGCTTCACCGATTCGTCATGCCGTCTGGTGATTTCCCCGCGAATCGGCTCAAGGTTTTCGTCCGCCCCCCAGGCGTGAGGCACAGAACCAAGCGCGGCTGCACCGGTGAGAGCGCCCTTGATGAAGGATCGACGGTTTAGCACCGAATCATGGTGGTCGTTACTCATTGCCCTGTTTCCTTTGTCGTCTCAGGCTTCTTGCGATAAAGCACCACCACGTTGCCAAGCAGAGTGATCAAATAGCTGTTGGTCTTCTCGGCTAGCTGCGGAGCCAGGTCATGCTTTGCTTCTTTGAAATCGGAGAACTTGATTTTGATCAGCTCATGGTGCTCGAACGCGGCATCCACGCTGCGAACAAAGGCGTCACTGAGGCCGCCTTTGCCCACGTGCAGGATCGGTTTGAGGCGCTGGGCCGTGGCTTTTAGTTTTCGGATTTCGGGGTTTGGCAGCTTTTCCATTTTCCCGACCGAGTGAACACCAAAGCCCCCAAATTGCAAGCGGGGAGGCGACGTCGCGAGGTGTAGGGCCTGCCGAGGATTGCGCAGGCTGGCGACACTTAACGGGTTTCGTAGGCTCCGTTCCCCTCCCCCTGCCCTCCCCAAACGGGAGAGGGAGTTACATCCCCCGCGTTCAGTGGCCAGGGCACTGAGAACAACGTGACGACTATTGGCGGGTGAGCGCTTCGGTCACGATCTGTTGGATGGACCGCTGCTGTTCCAAATTGACGACGTTGAGCGCCTCGTTCTTCTGCTGCTGCGAAAGATTGGCATCGCCGAGAATCTTCTGGCGCTTATTCTCGTTCAGCCGGGTCATTTGGTAGATGGGCATCACGACCTTGGAGGGGGCGCCGTATTGCATGGCCGTCATCTGCGCCTGTCGGAAGAGCGGGTCCTTAGTCATCAGGTAAGCCTGGTAACGCTCGGAGGTGAGGGCTTCCTTGATGGCATTCTCGCGCTGGCGCTGGTAGCGCTCGCGTTGTTTTTCGCTCATGGCCTCAGGGCTGCCGTATTCGAGGGCCATCTGGTGCTCCAGGGGATCGATCCCGCGGAAGATCTTCCGAAACTCCTCCGGCGTGGGATCAAAGCCGCGCAGTTCGCTCCGCAGGTTATGCGCGTTATGCGAGTAGCGCAGGGTGAATTCCTCCACCTCATCCGCATTCAAAAACTTGCGCAGGTCCGTGCGGGTCATTTCGCGCATCTTGGCCATTTCAATAGGATTCATGGGCTGGCCAGCGCTCATTCGATCCATGGTATAGGTATTCTGGCGCTCCATGGAACGCGCGCAAATCTCCTGAATTTCGTTATGGGTTTTGGGCGGCAGGCTGCCAAGCACGGGGCCGGTGAGCTGCACCGCACCCCATTGGAGAGGTTCGAAGTCATCTTTTTGCGGACTCGATTGTCCCAGCAGCTTGCTGAGCAATTCGCGGCGTTCCTCCTCCAGGCGCTGGCCCTTCTCGGCCATGGTGTTAACAATCATGGTGTAGCCGTACTCGGAGGTCCACCACTTCATGTCGCTCTCGGTAGCCAGCTTCGCCTTCTTCTTCAAAAAGAGATCGTTGATGTCAGCAGCGATGATCGTGTGGATCTTGTCATCCGGACAACCCACCGCCCGGAGACTCTCGACATAGGTTTTGTAGCCATCCGTTTCCACATCCTCCCAGGTGAACTTTTTGCTGGTGAGGACCGGCTTGGGCGAGGGCGCTTCGGCCAAAGCATTGGTAGCGGGCGCGGCGTTGGTGCCGGCAACCGCAACGGCGGGAGGCTTATTGGTGGAGCTGGCCGCCTTGAGCTTGTTGGTCCACTCGGGTCCCCGGGTTGCATTGGTGCTGAAGGTGGCAACCTTGACACTGGGCTGCCCGGATGTGGAAACCAGCAGGTACACGACAAACACCACCGCCAAGGCGACGTTCAAACCCAAAAAGAGGTGGAGCAGGTTCCGCTCACGCATACACTGATCTCATCATATTATTACTTCGGCCAAAGTATCAAACTACTTTGGGGTTAGCTCGTGGTGATCTTACCGCATTGCCGAGGTTTCTCAACTCTGGCTCAGACGCTTTTTCGGTGCATCAAACAGCATTTCGTGAGTTTCCTTGAGAATTTTGGGGATTTCAGACGCAAAAGGACTCTTTGCCAGGGCGGCCGTTAATTGCGAAGCGTCGACCGATCCGGCATTGCAGCCGGGAAACCAATGATCCCCCTGCCCCAGCAGGTTATAGCGCATCTTCCCCCAGGCCGTCAGATCGAGCGACTTCGCATACGTCCAAAGCCGAAGAATCTCCAGGATATTGATCTGGCCCGGCACATCGATGTACTGCGGCAGCCCTTCGAACCAGCGTTGAGGCCATTCAGGACCGAGTCGGCGAGAGATCTCGGCCCGGAGCCGGGCTTCGATGGGGGCGATGGTTTCGGGAATGCGGTCGTAGAACTCCAGCGCCTTTACATGCTCGTCAAAATCCGTGGGGCGCGCGGCGCCACAGCTCAGCGTGTGAACCTGCGGCCGCGCCAGGCAGTAGAGATCGTTGAACTGCATCGGGGTGAGCGGACGGCAGAAGTCGACCAATTTCGGTGGCGGCTCGTAAAGTTTGCCCCCTTTGTCATTGGGACTGATGATAAACACACCCATGTCGCGCTGATGGGCCGCCTCGACACAGGACCAGTTCAGGTCATTGACAAAATACCAGTGCAGGTTTACGTAATCAAACTCCTCGCTGGCGATGGCTTCGTGGATGATATCAGTGGTGGCGTGAGTGGAGAAACCGAGGAAACGAACCCGGCCCTCGCGCTGGAGCTTGCGCGCGGCAGCCACACACCCGTTCTTCTGCAGTGACCATTTCAAGAGTTCGCGATGATTGATGCCATGGAGGGCGAGCAGGTCGACATGGCCCAGCCCAAGGTAAGCCATGGATTGGTCAAACGTTTTCAGGAACTCCTCCGCGTTTTGGAACGGAGCGACCTTGGTTTGGACGATCATCTTCTCCCGCGGCAAGGACGGCAGAAAGCGGCCTAATTGCATTTCCGAGGAGCCGTAACCGCGCGCGGTTTCGATGTGATTGATGCCGAGGTCGAGGGCGCGCCGGACGGTGGCCTCGAGGTTGTCCTGATTCTCGGCAGGGATGTCCTGCGGCGGGACATCCTGCCACTTGAATTGGTAACGCATGCCGCCGCAGGAGAAAACGGGCATCTGCAGTCCGGTGCGCCCAAAACGACGATATTTCATGTCCGCATGGATATGCCACGAAGGCGGAGGAGAAGCAATCCTGCTGGAAGATCGAATTTCCAAAAATTCGGCAAGCAACTTGCATTAGCGGGCGGAGCGAACCTGAAACGCGCCAAACATGAAACAAATACGCATCCTTCCCTGCACCCTTTCTGCGATCATCACTCTCGGCTTGAGCCTTTGTGCCAGCCAGGCCGTCACGCCGGCCAAAAACTACGAAACCGGGTTTAAGTCCATCTCGAAGATTTCCACGGAACTCTACAACGCGTTGGACGGCAAGAAGCGCGGCCAACTGCTCCCGATCCCGGTCCTGCTGCAAAACTATCCGACTCCCTACGTCGAGCCCGGGATCTATTCCGATGGAACGAAGGTCTGGCAGGCCGTCTCCCTTTCGAGCGGCCTGGTTGATTTCCTGAATTGCCTGTCACACGCGAAAGCGATGGAAGCCGGAGATCGCAGCGCCTACAGCCGTTATGTTGAAGGCTTGAGAAACACGAGCGCGGGAATGCCTGCCGCGCAAGCGGTGGCAAACAACATGGACTGGTCCTTCGACACCATGAATCACCAGGTCAGCCATTTCAACCAAATGGCAGGCGCATTGGTTGCCATCGAGATGGCTCATCACTATCTGGGGCATTATAAAAAGTACGAATCCAAAATGAAAGATGCTCAAGGGAATCCGGTGCCGATCAACAGTCTGGTGACTCCGCAGGAGTGGCGTGAAGCGGTGCTGAAAGGCGCAAAGAACGCGCTCGATTGCGGCCTGGGTGTGGACGGCCTGAAGGTGGTGCTGGAAACCATGGACAAAAAGGAAACCCGCCCCACATGGTCCATTTACTTCGTGCCGAACGAAGCCAACCTGGCCAAGGTCAAAAAGGACCTGACCAAGCTCGAGAAGGATTTTTTCCTGAGCGGGAAATAAATCGAACTGAGGCCTGCTACGGCTTCTTCTTAAACAGGTCCCCCACGCCCTTGAGGTTTTTCTCAAGCGTTCCAGTCGTGTTGGTGGCCATGCCTTTAACCGCTCCGATGGCCTCCTTGCCAATATTCGCCGCCGCCCCGCTGGCCGCTTTAAGCGCTTCCACCTTCACGGCATCCAGAATTTTGCGCGTCAGCTCAGTGGCCGTGATACCCTCGGGCCCCTGACCGAGATTGGAGAAATGGATCTCAGGCAGGGTGACCGTATAGGCCTGCCCACCCATAATCGTGGCGCTGACATGCAGCTTCGCGCCGCTGATGAGAAAATCATCCACCTGCATTTTTTTGCTTTTGCCTTTGGCTTCCTCTTTCGTGGCTGGGGCCTTCTCCTCGGTGCCTTCGACGTTCTTCAGAAGTTTACCCAGGTTATTCTCACCGGTAAGCGCTCCTTCAAAAGTGATTTCGGGAGCCTCCACCCGGATCGAGCGCACGACCACCTTTTCACTCATCACCGAGCTCGGAACAACGGAAAGCGCGATGGAGCCCACCTCGAATGCCGAAGGGGTCTTGTAACCCTCCGGATTGCCCACAAAAAACTTCTTCAGCTCTCCACTCCCTGAGAAAGGAGAGATGTGAGCCCCGCCCAGTTTGACGTCAACTTTGGTAATCGCGGGCCCCACCTTCTCGACACCCCGCTTGATGATCGAATCCAGAAAGAGAAACGCTCCCACGAGCACCAGAATAACCAGGAGCACAACTAGGACTACGAGCCTTTTAACCCATTTCATATTTTGAGGATTGCGCTTCACAGCGGCTGTGTAAAGAAGGGAAAAACGCGCGTCCAGGGGACCCCAACAAAAGCCGCCGAGTCTTACGGGCTGGCAACCTGGTTCGTCCTGGTTCCGGAAATCTGCCCCGGCCGCCACCAGAAGTTCGTTTGCCAGTAGGGCAACTCGCTGAAATCGCTGTGGGACAGCGGGGTGTCGCAGCGGCCATCGGGACTTCGTGGGACCGGATGTTCATTCCATTGATAGCGAGTGGGCCGGAGCTGATTGGCGTCGCCAAAGCCGACGGAGAAGGCCTGAAAGTGCAACCGATCCTTGAGATGGATGCCATCCTGGGAATAAAATCGGTGGATGATCGGCTCGCCGGTGGAACCGCTCCGAAACAAGTTCCTCCACGTGCCCATGGTCCGTTCCTGCTCGGTAACGGGGTTGGCCAGGAAATTATCGATCCAAACGAGCAGACTCCCGCGAGGTGGCAGGTCACCAAACTCCGAGTACCATTCGCCGGTTTCGGCCACGGGATGAAGGCTCAGATTGTAAAACTGCGAATGAGTATGCTCTTTCATGTAGGTGAGAACCGATCGGGAAAAGTCTTCGATGGAACAGGCGGCTCCCAAATAGACGATGTTTGCGAAGTCCATCCGCGCATCCCGGACCAACCGGTTCAGGATGATGGCGCCCATGCTATGGCCCACCAGGGTTACCTCGAGCGAGGGATGCGTTTTCTGGCCGTCAGCCAGTAACTCGACAAACGCCGGAAGGCCGGCGGCCGCATAGCGAGCCTTGCGTTTCTCCTGACGTTTGGTGAGCGCGCGGCTCGTCTGGGCAGGTTGCGCCGGCTTATCCAGCTTGTTGGTCGGTTCGAATTGCTCAACCCAGTCCACGGCCCGGAAATCGAGCCGCGCTGGATAAACCTCGTGAGCCCGCCGAAGCATGTTGTCCCATGCGCCCTTGCCCAACCCATCCACGAAGGAGGCCATCAGGTATTTCAACGGCAGAGTCACCCAATAGCTCGAGTCCCGCAGAAGCCGATCGGAGGTCCGCGAGTAGTCGTCACCGATCGAAACGGCATAACCTTCCTTTGCCAACTCCTGGTATTGCTGCACGGCCGCCCCACCATCGCGGGTGCGGATGGGCGTGATGGTTTCCACGTCCGAGCGGGAATTGTTCGCGATCACCATGGGCAGGCGGGTCAGGGCTCGGCCGAGATCGGCCAAAAGGACGAAGGGGCTCGTGAGGAGGCTGAAGGTTTTTTCCCGGCCGGTTTCAGCCCGCAACCCCTGGCGGACCCAAAGCAGGTGCTCCAGATAGGTGGCCTTCCAGCCTGAAGGCCAAACGACAAACACCGGGTAATATTCGCCGCGCAGAACCTCTCCATAATCCTTCCAGAAATGATCCATGCCCTCCTTGCGATCGTTCAAGCCACCATGCACGAAGACCATGAGTTTGGTTTTCTGGCTCTGCTGGAAGCCTGCGAGGACGTTCGTGCGAAGGTAATCGATTAGATCTTCGCGGTTGGTAATCACTCCGGGGTGGTTGGTGGCTCGGAGATTATAAAGGAAACCCTGGGAGTTGACTTCCAGGACGTGCCGGCTCAGGAGCACGGGGTCGATGACCGGCTTCCGGGTTGGGAGCGGGCCTGTCGAGCAGTGGGGCAGGCTTCGGCAACCGAGCAACGCCAGGAAAAGAATACAGGCAAGCGGGCGAAGGATTCTTGCTGGGTTGAGCTGCCCCGTAAACACCGGGGCGTTCTACTGTGACACTCCGCCCCTGGCAAGCGAATTGGCGAACCGGCTGACAGGTGGGGGCACCCCCGCCGACCGGTCAGATATTGATCGCGTGGCCGAAAGCCATGCCAGCCGCCTCGTGAATGCCTTCACCGAGGGTGGGATGCGCATGGATCGTTGCCTCGATGTCTTCCCAGGTTGCTTCCAGCGTCATACCCAGACCCAGCTCAGCGATCATCTCGGTGGCTTCCGCACCGATGATGTGCGCGCCGAGAATTTCACCGTGCGGTTCATTGAAGAGCAGCTTGACGAAACCATCGGCCTCGCCGATCGCGCGCGCCTTGCCGCTGGCCATGAAAGGGAATTTCCCGACCTTGTACTTCAGCCCCTTCTCCTTTGCCGCACGCTCGGTCAAGCCGATGCTCGCAACCTGCGGCTGGCAATAGGTGCAGCCGGGGAAGAGCGTCACTTTCTTGGGGGTGTGCCCCGTGAACATGCCTTCGACCGCCTGGAGCGCCTCGTAACTGGCCACATGCGCGAGCCAGGGCGGCCCGATAATGTCTCCTGCAGCGTAGACGCCTGGAATGTTGGTCTGATACCGGGCATCCGTTTGAATGTAGCCCCGGTCGTTCAGCTTCGGCTGGGTGCCGCCCGGCAGCAGCGGCTGCACCCCAATGGCGACCAGGCAAACCTCGGCCTCGAGGGTCTCGGTCTTTTTGCCTTCCACGGTAATCTTGACGCCGTTTGGTCCAGCTTCGGTTTTGGTGACCTTGGTGCCGGTGAGCAGATTGATGCCCTGCTTCGTGAACGCCTTTTCCAATGCGACCGAGACCTCGGTATCCTCAACGGGGAGAATATTTGGCATCATCTCGACCATGGTGACCTTGGTCCCGAAGGCGTTGAAGAAATAGGCGAACTCGACGCCGATGGCCCCCGCGCCAATGATAATCATGCTCTTGGGCTGCTTCTCCATCACCAGCGCCTCGCGGCTCCCGATCACGACGGGCGCTTTGAACGGCAATCCGGGCATCGGCCGTGACACCACGCCGGTGGAAATCAGGATGTTCCTGCCTTCGAGCTTTTGGGCCTTGCCATCAGTCCCCTTCACCTCAACGACGCCTGCCTTCTCGATCGAGGCTTCTCCCTTGATGTAATCAATTTTGTTCTTCTTGAAGAGAAACTCGACTCCGACGGCGTTTTTGTCCGCAACGTCGCGGGAGCGTTTGATGATTTTGGCCCAGTCGAAGGAAAGATTATCGAAAGTGAACCCGAACTCCCCGGCCCGGTGTTTCATCAGGTGAAAGAGCTCCGCGTTGCGCAGGAGGGCCTTGGTGGGAATGCAGCCCCAATTCGTGCAGGTGCCGCCGGCCCGTTCTTTTTCGATGCAGGCCACCTTCTTGCCGAGTTGCGCCGCCCGAATCGCAGCCACATAACCAGCGGGGCCGCCACCAATGACTAGGAGATCGTAGGACATAGGAGATGGTTCAAACAATGAGGGCGAGTGGGTTTTCGATGAGCTGCCGAAGTTCCGCCAAATACTGCGCGCCAACCGCGCCATCCACGACGCGGTGATCCGCGCTCAAGCCGATGGACATCCGCTGACCGACCACAATTTGATCCTGCTCATTCACCACAGGCTTCTTCAGCACGGCGCCGATGGAAAGAATGACCGCCTGGGGCGGATTGATGATGGCCGAAAAACTGTCGATCCCGGAACTTCCCAGGTTCGAGAGCGTGATCGTCCCCCCCTGGTATTCTTCCGGCTTGAGCTTCTTGGTCCGAGCCCGGGTGGCCAGATCGCGCATCGTGTCGCTGATCTCGCGAATCGATTTCTGCTGGGCCTCACGGATGACGGGCGTGACCAGTCCATCCTCGATGGCCACCGCCACCGCCATATTCACGTTGCCGTATTCGACGATGGCATCCTCCGCGAAGGAGGCGTTCACGCGCGGCACTTTTACCGCGGCCAGAATGGCGGCTCTGAGGACAAAATCGTTCACCGTGAGCTTCGGCTGCCCCGCCTTTTCGCCCAGGGCATTGAGCTGGGAGCGCAGGCGCATCAGTTCCCCGGCATCCACTTCGATCGTGAGGTAAAAATGCGGGATCTGCGTTTTGCTGATGACCAACCGCTCGGCGATAACTTTGCGCATGCCGGAAAGCGGAATGCGTTTGTCGCCCTGCACGGGCGCAGGCGCCGAAGGAATAAGCGCTTTGCCCGTGGCTCGGCCAGCGGGCGCAAGCTCCACGTCGCGGGCGATGATTCGCCCCCCGGGGCCAGACCCGCGAAGGCCGTTGAGTTCCACGCCCTTTGCCGCCGCAACCTTCTTGGCCAGCGGAGAGGCTTTGACCCGGCCGCCGGGCGGCTGTGTCGGGGCGGGAGTGACAGGCGCGGGTGGAGCAGATGGGACGGAATCAGCCTTTGGAGGCGGCGTGTCTTTTTTGGGTTTTTCTGACGCTACCTGCGGGCTTTCTCCAGAAGCGGGGCCGGCAGGCTTGGCAGCAGGTGCGGTGGGGCTGGGCGCTTTTTCCCCGGGCTTGGTGAGAGTGGCGAGGCGCTCCCCGATCTTGGCCTTGCCGCCCTCCTGGACCGCGTACTCGCTCAGAATGCCTTCATCGAAGGCTTCCATCTCCATCACGGCCTTGTCAGTTTCCACCTCGGCCACCACATCTCCGATCTCGACTTTATCACCGGGCTTCTTGCGCCACTTCACGAGGGTACCTTCCGTCATGGTGTCGCTGAGCTTGGGCATTTCGATGTAGGAGGGCATAGCTGAAAAATTTCAAATCACCGTTTTTAAACTTAATCCTCGACCGGGGAACCTATCGGATCCGCAGCACTTTTTCGATGATGCGCTCCGGCGTGGGCAGTTGCAACTTTTCCAGCGCGGGACTGTAGATGGCTGGCGCGTCGAGCGTGCATACCCGCTGCACAGGCGCATCCAGATCGTCAAAGGCCTTCTCCTGGATGGTGGCCGCAATCTGCGCGCTCACGCCGCAGAAAGGACGATTCTCATCCACCAGCACGGCGCGGTGCGTCTTCCGGACGGAGCGCAGAATGGCCTCCTCATCCAGCGGCCGAATGGAACGAAGATCCAGCACCTCGGCCCGGATGCCGTGCTCGCTCTCCAGCAGCTCAGCCGCCTTCAGGCTCGTCAGCACCGCCCGCCCGTGCGCGATGAGGGAGACGTCGGAACCTTCCCGCTTCAAATCGGCGACCCCCAGCGGAATGAGATATTCTTCCTCCGGCACTTCCCAGCTTTCGCCGTAGAGCAGGGTGTTCTCCATCACAAAAACCGGGTCATTGTCGCGGATGGCCGTTTTCATCAGGCCCTTGGCATCATACGCCGTCGCCGGACACACGACTTTTAGGCCAGGATTGTTCGCCAGAATGTTTTCCGGAGTATGCGAATGGGTGGCACCGACGTTCGTTCCCCCGTTGGCGGGACCCCGAATGACGATTGGGCAATTGATTCGCCCGCCTGACATATACCGCACGCAACCGGCGTTGTTCACGATCTGGTCGTAGGCCACATACGCGAAACTCCAAAACATGAGTTCCATCACCGGCCGGATGCCGAGCATGGAGGCCCCGATCCCCATTCCGATGAAGCCCGCCTCGCTGATGGGAGCGTCCACCACGCGCTTGTCGCCAAAACGCGCCCACAGACCCTCGGTGACCTTGTAGGCGCCGTTATACTGGGCAACTTCCTCGCCGATAATGACGACGTTCTCGTCCCGGATAATCTCCTCGGCCAGAGCATCATTCAGGGCTTTGCGGTAGGTAATCTTCGGCATGGGTAAGGAAGGAGACTTAATCGTTGAAGAAGTGCTTGCCGGTCCGGCCTGCAATGGTCTGCTGATCGACCTCAAAATAAACATCGGCGAAGATGTCGGACTCAGGCGGAAGAGGGCTTTCCTCGGCGAACTTGGCGGCGGCCACGGCTTCGGCCTGGGCCTGTTCATCGAGCTTCTTGGCCTCTTCTTCCGTGAGCACGCCCTCGCGAATGAGGGTGGTTTGCCAGAGGCGCAACGGGTCGTGAAACTTTTGGTATTTCTCGATCTCCTCCGGGTCCCGATATTTCTTCGCGTTGGCGTCGGATACAGAGTGGCCGTAGTAACGATAGGTTTTCACCTCCAGCACCGTCGGCCGGGATTCGTTGTGCGCGCGCTCGATAGCCGTCCACGTCTTGGCACGCACTTCGTAAATATCCTCGCCGTTGATTTCGTCCCAGGGAATTTCGTAACCCTCGGCCCGGGCTGCCAGGCAACCCTTGAAAGCGGACGACCGCTCGAGGCTCGTGCCCATGGAATATTGGTTGTTCTCGATGACGTAAATTACCGGCAGATCCCAGAGCGAAGCCAGGTTCAGAGACTCGTGATAGACGCCCTGGTTCACCGCACCATCGCCGAGATAGCAGAGGCAGGCTCCCTTCAAGCCCTTGTATTTGACGCCGTAAGCGAGGCCCAGGCCCAGAGGGGTTTGCCCCGCCACGATTCCATGCCCGCCCCAATAGTTTTTCTCGGGGGAAAAGAAATGCATCGATCCACCCTTGCCCTTCGAACAGCCGGTCGCCTTCCCGAAGAGTTCCGCCATGCACTCGTCCATCGACATGCCAACCGCCAGCGCGTGCCCGTGGTTTCGATACGCAGTGATGACGTGATCGTGCGGGCCGCGAAGGGAGATCGTGCCGACGGCCACTGATTCCTGGCCGATATAAAGGTGCAGGAAGCCGCCCATGCGACCGCCCATCTGGTAATACTTCAGCGCCGTTTGCTCGAACCGACGGATGCGGAACATCTCAAGCAAGAACCGTTTCTTGTCATCGGGACTTAGCTTTTGATTAATGTCGGCGTCGGCAAAGCTTTGCATATTACACGATCACTATAACAGCACCCGGCAAATTCCGTTCCCACGTTTTTCGCGAGTGGCGGCATCTGGCGAAAAACAACACACTCCGCTGCCGTCTTTTGGCCTCACAGAGAAAAACGGGACCCAGACCCGCTCATGAAGGTCTTGCCCCGGCACGGCGCATAATCTGGGCCAAACCCCATAATACCGGAAATACATCTTTCACACGGTTGTGATTCTTTGTAGGAATAAGACCATGCAAATGCGGCATTTGGAATGTTTTATGGCGGTGGCGGAGGAATTGCATTTTTCCAAAGCGGCTAAAAGACTCAACCTTTCCCAACCGCCCTTGAGCAAACATATCCAGCAATTGGAGGAGGAACTGAGTGTGAAGCTTTTCCACCGGGATCGACGAAGCGTAAGCCTCACCCAGGCGGGAAAAGTTTACCGGGAACATATCCAGAATCTCTTCCACTTGCTCGAGCAGGCCGAGGTGGCCGCCCAACGGGCGCAAGCCGGCCAAACCGGCGAGCTCAGGATCGGTTTTCTGAGTGCGTTGTTTTATGATTTCGTGCCTCCGCTCCTGCTGCGCTACCGCCAGCACTATCCGAATGTGCAGGTGAGTATGGTAGAAATGGTGCCCGTGGAGCAAATTGAGGCATTGCGCAGTGGTCGCATCGATGTGGCCTTCCCCGGGCTTGCCCCTGCATCGTTGTTCGCCGGTCTCACCTCCCGCGCCCTGCGCAGCGACCCCTGGTTCGCCTGCTTCCACACCGGCCACCCGCTCGCAGGCAAGAAGCAGGTCTGGCTGGCGGACCTGAAGACCGAAAGCTTCGTGCTGGTCCAGCGGTCTGTGTCCCCCGCCTTCAACGATGCGATTCTGGAGCTCTGCCGCATCAGCGGGTTTAATCCCCGGGTGGTGCAAACGGCGGCGCGGGCGCAAACACTCCTGAGCCTGATTGCCGCCGGGATTGGCATCTCTGTCTTTCCGGAGGCGATCACGAAGCTGCCGACGGCCGGGTTGGTCTTCATTCCGTTGAGGGATAAATTACCCCCCTTCGACCACGCGGTGGTCTGGAGCCCGGGCAACAGCTCACCCGTCCTGGCGGAGTTCCTCACAGAGCAGGAAGCCTTCTTCGGAGGCTAAAAGAGGATGAAGGATTCGCGACACACCCCCCCATGATTACTGAAAGCATTATTACGATATGCCTGACGCACCCTACCGTTTGGTGACCATCGCCAACGGCACGCACAGTGTCCACTCCACCAGCCACGGGGAGACTTTCCACCCCGTGATCGGCCCCGTGGCGGAGGCGGAGGCGCTGTATGTTCGGCAGCTCAAGTTGCCCGCCAGGATCGTGGAGCACGAAGGAGTGTTCGTGATCTGGGATGTCGGGCTCGGCGCCGCAGCCAATGTGTTGACGGTGTTGCGGGCTACACGAGATTTGCCGCCCGCCATCAAAATAGTGAGCTTTGACGAGACGCTTGAGCCGCTCGCCTTCGCGCTCGGACACAAGGAAGCCTTGGGCTACTTCGATGGCTACGAGCAACCTGTCTCGGACCTGCTGCGTCACGGGGGTGTAAAGTTCCAGGATGGCGCGCGGGCAGTCGATTGGGAGTTCCGGCTGGGCGACTTCCCTGCCCTGATTGGGGCCGAAGCGGCGACCGGCGGCGGTTCGGATTTGGCGAAGCCGCACGCCATTCTTTTCGATGCGTTCTCGCCTGCCAAGAATCCGGCCATGTGGACCCAGCCCCTCTTCGCTTCCGTTTACCGGCTTCTGGACCCCGAACGCGCCTGCGCCATGCCCACGTATTCCCGGAGCACGATGCTGCGGGTGTCTCTGCTGTTGGCGGGCTTCTTCGTCGGCGCGGGGCATGCCACCGGCGAAAAGGAGGAAACCACTATTGCCGCGAATCGCCTCACGCTGCTCGACCGGCCCTTGGACCGGATGTGGCTGGCGCGCGCGCGCCGCTCCACCAGTGCTGAACCAATGTGGGAACCGGTCTACCGCCAGGCACCGCTCACCAATGAGAGTTGGGAGAAACTGTGCGAGCATCCGCAATTCAGCTAACAGCCCGTTAAAAAGGTCCGAGGCCTGCCGTTTTCGTCAAAAAGGTCGGATGGCTAGGCGCGACGACTGAGCATACCCGCAGTGGTCTGTAATGGAGGAGCAACAACGCGAGACGGCCTTTTTCACGAAAACAGCCCCTCCTGTTGTTCCCTTCCATCCAGGTTCAAAAAGAAGCACCGTCTTCCCCGCTCGGCAGGCCTTGCAGTTTTTTAACGGGCTGCGAACCAAAAAGGGAATTGCCAATGTATCCGGCATATAATAGCCTAATCTTCAATGGCTTCGCCTTTCAACCAGACTACGACACTTTGACGCGTTCACGGATTACACCTGAACGCCAACGCCTCGATTGTTTTGATCGAGGCGTTTTTGTTCTCGGGAATAGCCACAAATTTTATGGAAGCGGACAATAACAAACAGCCAGAGCGTAAAACGCTCGACGACCGGAATAAAATGACCGAATTGGAGCGCATCCGGCATTCGTGCGCGCATGTGCTGGCGACAGCGATCCTTCGGCTCTGGCCCGAGGCTCAGTTCGCGGCCGGGCCACCCGTTGAGAACGGCTTTTATTACGATGTGGATTTGAGCCACCGCATTTCCCCCGAGGATTTCCAAAAGATCGAGGAGGAGATGAAGAAGGAGGTCAAGGCCAACCACACGTTCGAGAAGGTGGTCGTGTCCCGCGATCAGGCGATCGAGGATTGCAAGAAGGGCCGCCTCGCCGCGCTCGCTGAGCGGAATATCGAGTCCAAATTCAAGCTGGATATCGTGCAGAACATTCCGGAAGGCGAACCGATCTCTTATTTCAGGAATGGCGATTTCATCGATCTCTGCGCCGGGCCGCACGTCATGCGCACCGGAAATATCGGCGCCTTCAAGCTGACCCACGTCGCCAGCGCCTATTACAAAGGCGATGAGCGCAATCCTCAGCTCCAACGCATCTACGGCACCGCGTTCAAGAACAAGACCGAGATGGAAGCCTATTTCAACATGTTGGAAGAGGCGAAGAAGCGCGACCACCGCAAGATCGGCGCTGAGATGGGTCTGTTCGCCCTGGACACGGAATATGTCGGTCCAGGCTTGCCATTGTGGCTGCCCAAGGGCACAGCCATTCTGGAGGAGCTCGAGAAACTCGCGAAGGAAACGGAATTCGCCGCCGGCTACGTCCGGGTGAAGACCCCTCACATCGCGAAGGAGAAGATGTACCTCACCAGCGGGCATCTCCCGGTGCTTTACGCGGAATCGATGTTCCCGCCGATGCAGTTGAAGGAAAAAGGCGGCGAGGATGAAATACCCGAGCGGTATTATCTGAAGGCCATGAACTGCCCGCATCATCATCGCATCTTTGCTGCGGAACCGCGCAGCTATCGCAGCCTTCCTTTGCGCCTGGCGGAGTACGGCACCTGCTATCGTTACGAGCAGTCCGGCGAGCTTTTCGGCCTCATGCGCGTGCGTTCCCTCAACATGAACGACGCGCACATTTATTGCACCGAGGAACAGTTCGCCGCGGAGTTCAATGCCGTGAACGAGATGTACCTGAAGTATTTCAAGATCTTCGGGATCGATAAATACATCATGCGGTTCAGCACCCATGACCCAGCGCGGCTGACGGGCTCCAACGCCAAGTTCGTCAACGAGCCCGAGCTCTGGAAAAAAACCGAGGATCTCGTTCGGCAAACCCTCATCGATTCCAAGATCAATTATGTGGAAGTGCCGAACGAAGCGGCCTTTTACGGTCCCAAAATCGATGTGCAGGTCTGGAGCGTCATTGGCCGCGAATTCACCCTCGCGACTAACCAGGTCGATTTCGCTGTGCCGAAGCGCTTCGGCCTGGTCTACAAAGATCGCGACAACACGGAGAAAACCCCGCTCTGCATTCATCGCGCCCCCCTGGGCACCCACGAACGATTCATCGGCTTCCTGATCGAGCACTTCGCAGGCAATTTTCCGCTCTGGCTTGCTCCCGAACAGGTTCGGGTAATGACCATCGGGGACGACGAGAAGCTCGTCGACTACGCGAAGCAGATCGTCCAGGAACTGCGGGCCAAAGAAGTTCGGGCAGAAGGAGATTTTGGTTCAGATAAGATCAACGGCAAAGTGCTGCGGGCCGAGGAATCCAAAGTCCACACCATGCTGGTGATCGGCCCCCGCGACATGGAGGCTGGAAACGTCAGCGTGCGCCTGCACGGCAAAGGCAATGTCGGTGCGAAGCCTCGGGCAGAAGTCATCGCGGATCTCTTCGAGAAAATCCGTACCCGCGCCGCTTGAGCATATACTGAGCGTCTTACAATCCCACAGGGATTGTGGCCTCCAGCCCAGGATTGCGACGCAGAAGCTACCCTGGGCTGGAGGACAGAATGCGGCAAACCCTGACGGGGTTTCGTCATGGCCGCTAAACACATGCGGTGGGAGAGGCTGGTGAGGGGAACGGGGCCCTCGAATATCGCATCAAAACATTCGCAAGCGATAGAATCGATTTGCCGAATCGATCGGGATAGTAATGGCGTTTTGGCCATCGGTGTAGGCCGGTGTGTTCGTCACAACCACCCCTTTCCAGCACATTGGGATCCTAAGCTTAGAATTCCACGTGGACAAGTTGTCGCGG
>JADMIO012771015.1_pt1 | contig 31670 bp, 48 predicted proteins | sample 8958161 | NCBI WGS metagenome assembly JADMIO01 (sample SAMN16585339, study PRJNA669376) | soil metagenome | isolation source: Crop rotation soil | place: USA: Cullars Rotation, Alabama | collected 2011 | reverse complement strand
CGCGACAACTTGTCCACGTGGAATTCTAAGCTTAGGATCCCAATGTGCTGGAAAGTGAGCCGCAGTTGGGTGAGCTGAGTCAGTTTTGAGAGGTGGACTACCCCAGCGTCAGTCACCTGTGTGTCACTAAGGCTAAGTTTTTGGAGTTGCTCAAGTTTCGCCAAATGGACCAGTCCCGTATCCGTCACGCGCGTTGCATCGAGATATAGGTAATTGAGTTGCGTCATTTCTGCCAAATGAACTAAACCTGCATCCGTTAGTTGTGTGCGTTCGAGCGAGAGAGAAACTAGTTGCTCGAGGCTCGCAATATGGATCATCCCCGTATCAGTCACCTGCGTCCCGTTCAGCATAAGCACGCGAAGTTGCTGCAAGGAGGAAATCGAGGCCAGGTGTTGGTCCGCCGCTGCTGTTCCGTCGAGCAAGATCCATCGCACCCCATCAAAATAGTCTCGTGGCAGCTGGCCCCGAAGTTTCTTGGTTAACCACGATTCGTGGTTGGGCGCTTTGAAGTACGCCGGAGCTCCTCCCAACGTCTCGACCATTTTCACCGCCGCCCGCTGCCGCTGCGCCGGTGCGATCCACCGCAGCGTGACGGCTAGCAGCCCACCAACGATCGTCGTGACAATCAGTAGCGTTCGTAGGCTGACCTGAAGCCAGCGGCGAGTTGGCTTTGGGGTGGGTTTGTCGGCCTGGTCCATATCGCCAGTATCCGGCCCAAGAGCTCGGTCATGCAACAGCAGCCAGCTGAACCCAATCGTCGTTTCGCCGAAGACTTTGCCCCCACGACTTAAGCGGGTCGTTCCGAAGCAATACGATCATCGCCGCGATGGTGAGCAGGACAGCGACGATCGTGAATACGACGATTGCTGCCACTGCCCCGCCGAGCACCGGCGCCTTGAACAAGGCTCCGATTGCGGCGCCGACGAGTACGATGCCAGCGAGTGCTGCCAAGCTGGAAACGGGCAGCTCATCCTTCGTGAAGTACGCCGCGCGAAAGCAGCCCATCGCCATTGCGCAACAGCCCGTTGCAAACAGCGAGTCGCGGAGACTGAACTGCGGCCGCTTCATGCCTCCGATTGTAGCCGGCCAATGGCCTGAATGAGGCAAGACATGGGCGTGTCCTCCCGAAGTAGATAAGCCCGGCAAAACTGAGGGAGACCGGGATTTTCTTTGCGATCCGCCAGCGCACTTGGCAGGATGACGCCGCTTCGTTCGGCCGGCGGCTTAAAGGGCAATTCAATGGACCCGGGCTTTCTGACCTGCTCTGGCGTACTCGTGTGGTTGGCGTGCGGAGTTGCTGGTTATTACGCGGCCCGCGAACGCGATGCGGGAAGTGGCGGGGCTGGGCTCGGTCTCCTCCTAGGCCCACTCGGAGTCATCGCCGCGCTAGGTCTCGACGAGCGGCCCAAATGCCCCGATTGCTCTGGCCGGCTCGATGGCAAGGGCAAAAAGTGCCAATGGTGTCAGCGGGAGTTGTCCTGGGCGCCGGAGACGGAGGTTGACGAGCGAGGGCGGTCGATTTTCGATCCCAAACCACACATGAGTTTTGAGTGCCCCAAATGCAAGGCGGTGCTGACTGCGGGGCGCGCCGGCAGTGATGTTAAATGCGTGAATTGTGGCACGAGTGCCATAGCACCGCAGATCACCTTTTGCTGTGACACGTGCACTCAGCTGCTGGTCGCCGATCAGCCCGGCCTCCGCACGACATGCCCTAAGTGCGGCAAGCAAGTAATCGTGCCAGCGAAGTAGGTAGTGATGCCTTTTGAAGATTTTCCGCAGGCAGAGCGCGGAAAGCGTGCCTAGAGAGTGAGCAGGAGGTGATTGTGCCACTCCTGCCGCAATTCGACCCAAAACGCAGCGTGAACTGCTCCGCAACCCTGCAAATAAGAAATGGCGAACTTGGCTGCTGCAGGCGAACGATCCGTGACCCACAGCAGTGGCGCGTAGACCGTTTGCCAAACGGGAAAACTAGAAGGGCCAATGGCGGCTGGAAGCATCGGTGGTAAGAGCCGACCAACTGGCCCGCTGCTCAGCACGTACAGGGTCAGCAACACGCCGACGCCAGCCACGACGATGCCGGCCACCCTCAGACCGGAACGGGGCGAGGATGGGTTGTTGGTCATTGCCGTGCCGCCGCAGAGTTGCCGGCCGTAAAAAGAAAACGGCGGAGCCCGGACTGCTCCGCCGTTCATCAAAAACAGAATCTGCGGCTCAAGGGATTTCGATTTTCATGTCACTTGTAGGCCCCGTGACTTCCTTGACGATGTTGGTCACCGGAGGACCGATGGTGGAATTTCGGTCTTTGTCGAGCACGGAGGGAGACACGAAATACTTGCCCAGCGGAACGTTGATTTGGAACGCGCCGGCGGCATCAATCGTACCGGGATACGTGGCATCGCCCAATTGATCGGCCCCTTTGACCTCGGTGAAGATGATAGTTCCAATTCCATCGGCGGGCACTGTGATAGCCGCACCCCCCTTGGTGATTGTCCCTTTCACGGAGACTTTCTTTGGCCCCCCCTCACCGGGACAACCCGTCAACAGGGTCAATAAACCAACCATAGCCACGAAACTGCTTAACCTAAAATAACGTCTCATTTCCCATCCTTTCTGCTATCAAGAGCCAAAAACGGATAGTAAAGTCGCGAATATATTAGGAGCGCTCACCAAATGTATATTAGGTGCGCTCACGAAATGAAATCAAGGCCGCTAACCGGAAGTGTCCTAAGGTTGTGTTGATGCCCGGCAGAGCGCGGAATGCGGGCCTAGTCTTCGGGCAGATGACCGTATCTTATGTTGCTTGGCAGCCACAGGTTCACGTACCAAAACATCCCGCGTTTCAGAGGATAGCACCAGTGCGCCGCGTACGTGATCGGCCGATAGATTGAATGGAACAATTTAAGGTTGTCCAAGCCTCCCGGCATCAAAATCCGAGCCGCTGGCCCAATGCTCAGCACGTAGCCGACCAGCAGCAGCGGCGCGCCGATCAGGGCCACCCTCAGACCGGAACGTGGCGTGGATCGGTTGCGGGGCATGGGGGCCATTCCGTCAGCTGGCACCTACTTTTCCTACTTTTTCACACGCCGCAGGTGCATCACCCCGACCGTCTGCTTGGCCGCGTCGAAATCGGCAGGGCGGTCCTGTGCGGACATCGCCAACTTGAGTACGTCTTTACCCAGTTCCACGACGCCAACAAACTTCTTGCCGGCATCCGCTCCCTCGATTAGTTCCAGATCGATGTGCTGTGGCTTCGTGTCGGGGGGCAGGGAAATGCGAAACTTGACATCGACGGCCTGACTGGCGGCGCCCGGAACCGAGACCGTCAACGTATTTCCGGCGAACTTGTACTTCCAGTTTTGTTTGACCTTAGCCTCACCGGGGTCGCCTCCTTCCACCCGGGCCACTTCCCAGTTCCCCTCAAGCTCCGTCGGTTCGGTGCTCTCCGGGATTGGTTCCTTCTTCGACTGCGGCGGCACTTCGGTCTGAGCGACGGCCGAGGTTGACAGGGCCACGCAAATCACACACACAAGAAGTTGTACGCGGATGCACATGATGGATGGTCCCTTTCTTGTTATTCACGTCTGATGGTCGCCCACGATCAGGGCCACTCTTTAGACCGGAACGGCGCTCAGTTGGCTTGCTGGGCATGAAGTCGATTGTACAACTTCTGCCAGCGGCCGGGGACAATGCGGGTCACGACTGCGATGGCTGCGGGAGTCACGCATCGGCTGGGTGGCAATGGACTCTGCGAATCCGCCACGTCCGCTGACAACGGTCGTCAGGATCAGCAACGTCCGCAGGCCGAACTGAAACCAGCGACGCTTGAGTTTCGGGGTGGGTTTGTCGGCTTGGTCCATGTCGCCAGTATCGGGCCGAGGAGCCGGGAGATGCAACAGCGGCCGAAGTGAAGCTGGTCGCCAACGTGCTCACCGGCCATGATTCCGTCAGAAGGAGCGGGTAGAATTCCTGGGGGCAAAGCAACAGCCCAGCCAGGCCCAAAGCGCGGCACACGTCAGTACCGAGGAGGGTACGACCTCCACCGATAAACTTTTGGCTGGCCGCCAAGAATACGGATAGGGCACACTTGGATTACTGGTTCACAATGCCCGCGATGTGCAGACCAAATCGAGACGTAGGTGGGTTGCGGGGCATGGGGTCGATTGTAGCCCCCCCGCCAAAGTGGTGCAGATTCGTGCTTGGCCAGCACCGCGCAACAAAAAACCCGCTGACGAGGAGTGTCAACGGGCCAAGAGTCATGTAGGGGACGCTGCCACGGCTGCCCCATAACCCCATCATTCCCGAGATAGCTCGCTCTGCCCCAAACTGGCTGGGCCGTGCGGCAGCCAATGAAGTCATCGCACGGCAGATGTCATGGGCGACTGAGTCGGACGACGTCCAGAAAGCCTCCAACCGCCGGCACGACCGGCAGCATCGATTCGATAAGTCACTAATTGCCACGGCCAAAAAATCATTGACCGTCGGCAGTCGATTATTAGGATTGGATTAAGTCGGCGTGCGGATTCCACCTGCTGAACGCCGGCAGGAATAGCCCCGCATGGTTCCTGCCCACCATGCGCGGTTTTTTTGTTGTGGCCACGGCTGGCTGATGAAGGGATAGCCCATGAATCGCCGGCGTACGCCCCAGCAAATCGAGCGCGAAGTGGATCGGCAGGTACGGGTTGCCCTCGGCCGCTATGCCAAGAGCGACCAAAACCCGTCAGGTGGCATGGGCCTCTATGATCCCAGCGTGTCTGCACGCTATGTGGTCATCCTGGACAAAGATGCAGAGCCGCACAGTTTCAAGACCGTTCGGGCGGCAGTCGCCTTTGCCCGCCAATACGCACGCGAGCGAGCTGGCCAATCTGATGCCCGCCTTGTGCAGACCTGAACAGGCCGCGGAGCGGTTGCGTCTGGCCAAATCATCCGACCCCGCATGAAGGGTCTAAGAACCATGCAGGGTTTTCTCAGCACCTCTAGTCGGCGGTAATGTTGATCAGATGGAAAGCAAGTCCGGCATCGTCCAGCTTGGCACCGTGACTCGTCTCGCGTCGTGGGACTACGACGGCGAACTATTGGTGATTCGTTTCGCCTGCTGTACTGGCGATGAGAGGGAACAACTCGACCACCTGAGCCGGAGCACTCAGCCGGAGTCGCTCAAGTGGGCCGGCAACGAGGGAATCGGCCGCGTGATTGGCTTCGAGCGTCAGGGCGACTCGATTACCTTCCATATAGCGCCGGAGGTGACTAGCCGGCCTAGGAAGGGCACTCGGGCCGCGAGCGCTGACAAATAGCGGCGGTCTACAGCGCTGGCGCAGACCCGCGGAAGTTCAGCACGGCACGGGCGGCCATCAAGTTCGCCCGCCAGTACCCTGCCGAGAACAACGCTGAAGCCGCTGCTGGGTGATACGGCCAGCCGTCGGCACTTCACGACGATGGCTGCCTCGCCCTGGGGCGGTATCCGGTCGAGTGAGGCTTAATGCTGGTGGTCGAGCCGCAGGATCGGGCTACCCGCTCTTCTTCAGTCCAGGTTCGCTGAATCGCCTCGCACGCCTCGCGGATCGCCGCGGGGGTCGGCAGGTGACAGCCGATATCGCAATTGAGTTCCGCCCAGGTAGTCATGCTGCGTCCCGCTGGTGTGCAAAATCTTGCACAGACAATGAGCTACGACTGGGCGCTTTGTCAACTTTTGTGGACAAACGCTGCTTCGAGCACTCATTGATTGACACGGAGAGTGAAGCGGCCACATCGGGATATCTCAGCAGAGCGCGGAAATGATGCCGAATCGTGCGTCGTCGCATTAACCCGATTGGACCTGTTACCGGGGAGCCAAAGTAGCAGCCACCACACCACCACCGATTTTGCGGTGTCGTTGCGTTTAGTTACCCAGAAGACCGGCGCGTAAATCCGCAGGTACAACTCTGGGGAAGAACCGCGTGCGCCGCCTAGTCGTGCCGCTGGCCCGATGCTGAGCACGTACGCGACCAACAGCAACGGCACCCCGGCAATCGCCGCTACCCTCAGACCGGACCGGGGCGTGGGTGGGTTGCGGGGCATGGGCTCATTTTAGCCGCCGGCGCCAGTGCACCACAAAAGTTGTTCGGGGTCGCACTGCCGGGCTAGGATGCGGGAATGGCTCAGTTCTCCCTGAAGCGACTGATGCTTGCCCTGACGTGTGCCCCCACCACGTTCGTCGTAGTCCGCAAGCTCTGGCGAATCTGCTTAGAAGACGACCCCCAAGACATTGTTGCAGCCATACTGGCGGTTCCCTGAGCGATAGCCATTGCTCTAGCGTGCCTGCTTTGGTGGCCGACGCAGAAATGACCCAGCAGTCGCAGGACGCCTGCCGAAACCGCGGACATGGGCAACTTCACGTTTAGCATCGGGCGCATGATGGCTGCTGTGGCTTGCCTCGCCCTAGCATGCGCGGCATGGCATCACAGCACGCGAAATCATCAGCTCAGCCCATTTCAAGGCTTCTGCCTCTTTGTGCTTATGCTGGGGATGCCATGTGTTGCAGTTTGGGTGCTGTCCAGAAACGTTCGGGCGGCCGGGTTACTGTTTGCCGCCCTGTCGCTCCTGGTCATCATTCTGAGCGTCGTCTAGTTCTTAGGCAGTAAACCAAAGGGAACCGATAAAAAAACCCGCATGGTGGGGCAGGGACTATGCGGGCAGAGTTTAACGTCCGGTCGAGGTGGGGCAGGGACCTCAACTAGGAAATCAGCGACCGGCGTCAATCTCCTATTTCGGGTGGCACGCGTTTGGACAATCCTACAGCTTGAAGTGAAACGTACGTTGAATCCAGCGCCAGCCGCACTGTCCCAGACTCTGGGTCTCGACCACTACGTTGGCCCGCCCACGACTGCCAAACCTCAGCAGTCCGGCAGGAATCTTCGATCGACACGCGGGCCTAATAGGTCGCGGTGAGGGGACGTTCTTGCACCGACTCGTCTGTGCGGCTGGCCAGTTCTCCGCCGGTCTTATTGGAAAGCTGCCGAGATGCCGTCTTCAGGTCACGTCGACCGATCTCTGCGACTATCCCCTGAAAGGTTTCGTGCGGCAATCATCCCGTTTGACATAGCACCTTCTGGCCGGTTCGAATGAATTCGTTTGTTCGGTTTTGGTCAACGACGACGTCGCGGGGGTCATTTTTGCAGGACGAGATGTCAGATTGGCAGGTCCCTATTGGCCGGCCTTTGGGGAGTCGGTGGTTATCAACATGTGACCGTATGCGGAAGTCTTTTCGTCCCTGGTTTTTGCGAATTCCCGGCTAGGTTGTCCGTGTGGCGTCACTTTAAGCCCCGTGCTGGCACGGGCGTTGCAAATCGCGCTTTCGCGTGGCTGTCTGGATTTACCCAAGGTTCTTTCGGAGGAGGTTTGACATGTTCGCTCCGTGGCAATCCTTCGCGGACGCGCGACCGGAAATGGACCAGTTGCGCCAAGAAATGAGTCGTCTCTTCGATCGCTTCGGCACGAACAGCTCGCGCACGGCGACTGGCGGTGTCTCTCCATCGCTCAATCTGTGGGACGACGAAGCGACCTTCTATGTCGAAGCGGAACTCCCCGGCATCAACCTGGACGACATCGAGATCTATGTCACAGGCGGCAACAAGCTAACCGTTAAAGGCGATCGCAAGATGCCCGAAACGCAAAACGGGACATGGCATCGGCGCGAGCGCAGCTGGGGGACTTTTAGTCGGCTGGTCGAGCTTCCATCGTTGGTCGACAGCAGTAAGGTGACCGCGGAGTTCCAATACGGCGTGCTCACGATTTCCTTGCCGAAGTGCGAGGAGGCTAAGCCACGACGGATCTCGGTCAATACGAAAGGCGCATAACATTGAGGCGAACGCCGACTGTTCACGAAAGGAGGACTCACACATGTCCAGTGATTTGACTAAACAGGAACAAAACGGTCTCGCTTCGGTCGAGAGGACTCGCGGGGGATTGGCCTACACGCCGCGCATCGACATCCGGGAGACTGACGACGAGTTGGTTCTGTATGCAGACCTACCTGGTGTGACGCCGGAGACGCTGGAGATTCAGTTTGAAAATCGCGAGCTGACAATTCAAGGCCACGTTCCTCCGCGCCACCAGAACATCACCTTCGTCGCCGGCGAATATGGCATCGGGGATTTCTATCGCACGTTTACAATCGGAGAGGCAGTCGATACGGCAAAAATTTCTGCCGAACTGAACAACGGCGTCTTGACGCTTCATCTGCCAAAAACAGAGAAAGTCAAACCGCGGCGGATTGAGGTGAAGCAAGGAAATCCGTCGGTCGAGTCATCCTTTTCGACAACGTCAGAAAAACGAGGAAACGGAAAGAACTCGGCGGCGTCTGGCACTCGCATTGGCCGGTGACAGAGTAATGAATAGAGAGTCATACCGACGTGACTGATGGCATTACGGTCAGTGCCGAGTATCGTCCCGTCGATATGTTTGCGATGTTATCTCGGTTGCGGCTGCGATCAGTCCAGCCGCGCGGTGCCCTCGTTTGCCATTGCAGCATGGGGCGCCGCGTGGCTGGAGGACGCCCCGGCTCATTCCGCGGCCGCCCGCCGTTCTTACTTCGGCATGACTCCAGCTTGGTATCTGAAGCAGTTTTGTTCGGATGCAGGTTGTGACCAATGCAATTGCTAGGAAGGCCGATTTCGCCAGGATACGCTGCAGGCACCGCGGTCGTTTTACAGCCAAGCGCCGAAGTTATTCCCCGACGGGCGATCTCGGCCTCGCTGGTAAAAGCCGAGTTCGAGCGATTCGACCGTGCCGTGGCTGAATCTGCTCGAGAACTCGACGAAACTCGTCACCGTGTCTTGCGCGAACTGGGAAAATCGCATTCGGGCATATTTTCAGCCCATTTGGCGATTCTTCAAGACTCGCATTTCGTTAATCGAGTTAGAGCTCGCATTGAATCTGATTTGGTCAATGTCGAGCAGGCTCTCGATGCGGAACTTGCCGAGATTTGCGACCAATTCGCGCGTTCTGGTGCTCCATATTTCCGGGAGCGACAGCAAGATATTCGCGATGTAGGCCGGCGGCTTCTCGGGCACCTGTCAGGTGCGCCGGTTGTCACTTCCACCAATTTGCCTCCACGCTCGGTTCTAGTCGCCCGTGAACTCTTGCCATCCGACACCCTTAATATCGATCGAGCCCATTTGGCTGCGATATTGACGGAGCAGGGAGGCGAGACCAGCCACACCGCAATTTTAGCGCGGGCTTTGGGCGTACCTGCGGTCACGGCGTTGGACGGCTTACTACGGCGGGTCCGCCCGGGCATGGAATTACTGGTTAATGGAGACTCAGGCGAAGTAATCGCCTCCCCGTCAGCCCCTCAAACGCTGGATTTCGCTCGCGAGGTGACAAACTGGGTAAACGAACGGACACGAAGTCTGGGAGATGAATTCCTACCCAGTTCTACGCTCGATGGCATAGACATAAGCCTTCAGGCGAATATCGCGCGGCCCGAAGAGGCGGAGGCGGTGATCCAACATCGGCTAGATGGTGTTGGACTGCTACGGAGCGAGTTCCTATTCCTCGACGCCACTGCGCCGCCGGCGCTTGAATATCAGGTCGAGGTGTACCGGCAAATCGCGGACTCAGTGCAGGGAAAGCCCATTACAATCCGCACGCTGGACATGGCGTGGGACAAGCACCCGAGGTTTCTAAGCGCGCAGTTCGATCACGCGCTACTGTCGTTTCGTGGCCTGCGGTTCTCGCTGAAAGAGAAGAATCTATTTTGCGATCAGGTTCAGGCGATCGTGCGAGGTGCCAAGGGCCATGACCTTCGGATCCTGCTACCGATGGTGGTCGACACGCAGGATGTGGCCCGCGCCATTGAAATCGTGCGTGAGTGCGCATCTAGAGAGGGTATGAGTCGTGCCCCAGCGATCGGGGTCATGATCGAGACTCCCGCAGCTGTTGTCCTCTTCGACGGCCTTGTCGAGCTAGCGGACTTTGTCAGCATCGGCACGAATGATCTAACTCAGTACATGCTCGCGACAGACCGTGGAGCCTTCGAGATGGATGATGACTATTCCGCTATTCACCCTGCCGTTTTGCGGACGATTCCCAATATGGTCGAGCAGTGTGCTAATGCCAAGAAGCCGATGTCAGTTTGTGGTGAGGCCGCGGGCGATCCAAAAGCAGCCTGCCTTTTTGCGGGCCTGGGCGTACGCCAGCTAAGTATGAGTCCCGCCCGCGCCGCACGTGTACGTCAAGCATTACGGACGACAACTATGGCGCAATTGAAGCAGTTGGGTGAGCTCGCGTTGAGATGCAAATCCACCGCGGAAGTGCGTGAACTATTGAATCACGAGCTAATTGATGCCCGCTTCTAAGACCCTTCGAGGAACGGAGATGGACAGAGAAGTGCGTTCCAGTGACTCGGCCGTGCAAGCAGCGGCCGAAAAAGTCGTCGCGCATCGCCTGTTGCAGGCACGGCAAGACGAGGTGATCGTTACTTACGAAGACTTGCTACAGACCATTTGGAATAGGTTAGTCCCAACGTTGGGACGTGTCAGTGTCACGGCGATCCTCGAGCGCTCGGCCTCTGTTACGGCCGAGCGCTATCCCTTCATCAACCTATTAGAGATTTCACGCGACGGTATTTCCTTTCAAGTCCTACGCGGGCAATTGGAAGCACAGGACCAGGCGGCAATACGCGACGCCATGAAGGAACTCGTCGCGAACCTCATCGATCTGCTCGCCGTACTGACCGGTGACATCATCGTCCGCCAATTGCTGAAGGATGTGGAGAAATCGCGCACATGAGTAACTTGCACGAATCGGCCAATGGCAAGACCCGCATCAGCACGGGTGTCGAAGGCTTGGACCGCATCCTCCAAGGGGGTCTGCGCGATCTTTCTATCAACATCGTCATGGGCCGGCCGGGCACCGGCAAAACTATCCTCACGCATCAGGCGATATTCGCCAACTTGAAGGCGGGCCGCCGTGCCCTCTACTTAACGACACTGGCCGAGCCGGCGCTCAAGATCCTTCGCTATCTGCAGGATTTTAGCTATGTCGACGCCGACAAGATGGGTCAGGACTTGGTGTACTTCGACATCGGTGAACACATTCGAGAGCGAGGCATCGCCGGTACGATCGACGAGGTCCTGAAGATCGTCAAGCAGCACAAACCGGAGATCGTGGCGGTCGACAGCTTTAAGGCAATTCATGATCTGTCGACTGATCGCAACGAGGTCCGCAAGTTCGGCTTCGATCTGGCCGTGCAACTCGCGGCCTGGGGGGCTACGACATTTCTCGTGGGGGAATACTCCTCGTCCGACATCCAGCAGGAACCGATCTTCTCCATCGCCGACAGCATCATTTGCCTGCACTACGAGACCCAGGGTCTGCACTGCCAGCGTTATTTGGAAGTAGCCAAAGTCCGCGGCAGTGATTATTTCAGCGGGCTGCATCCATACGTCATCACGAGCGACGGCATCCGAGTATTTGCGCGTACCAAGACGCCTACGACGTTCGTGAGCTATTCCAGCGTCAATACGCGTGTCGCTTCGGGCATACCAGCGCTTGACCATCTCATCGGCGGCGGTTTGCCCACGGGGAGCGCGACGATGTTGGCCGGCGGCGCGGGGACCGGCAAGACCCTGTTGGCGTTGCATTTTCTCATGGCTGCCGCGGCCCGCGGCGAGCCTGGCATCATCGTCAGCTACCAGGAAACGCCAGTTCAGCTTGCCCAAATCGCCAAAGGCTTTGGCTGGGACCTCGAACGGCTCAAGGATCAGAAGCTTATCCACTACCTGTATCGGTCGCCGGTGGAGATCCAGCCCGACATTCATCTCTGCGAAATTCACGACGCTGTAGATCGAAGCGGTACTCGCTTGGTGATGATCGACTCGCTCAAAGATCTGGAGATCGCCACACCCGACAAAGCTCGGTACAAGGACTACATGTATTCGCTTGTCCAGGGCTTCAAGCAACGCGGCGTAACGTTGCTGATGACTAATGAGATCCTGGAGCTGTTCGGTCCATTCGCCCTGAGCGAATACGGCGTGTCCTTCATTGCCGATAACGTCTTTTTGCTTCGGTACGTCGAATTGCCGGGCAGGATGGGCCGCGCCCTTAGTGTGATGAAGATGCGAGGATCTCAACACAGCAAGGAAATCTTCGAATTCGAGATTACTGGCAATGGTTTCACCCTGATGGAGCCGATCCGCGCCTTCAGCGGCGTGTTAACGGGCACACCTTCTTATTTCAATCAAGTCGCCGCGCACTCTGCGGCCGTAGGACAATCGCATGCCCCATGACCCAACGCGAACGAGAAGTCACACCCTCGCCGGACCGCCTGGACGCCTTGGAGGCCCAGGTACGGGAGCAGACCCTTGAGCTTGAGGTCCTGCAAGAGGTCGCTGGCCGGATCGGCACAGACCTGAATTACGCAACACTGTTGCGCACCATACTGGCGCGCGCGGGTGCGGTCGTCCCCTACGATGTGGCGGCAAGTCTACTGCAAGGGGATGATGGTCAGTGGCATCTTTTCCGCCGCTGCGTCCGGCCCTTGTCTAGCGAAGCGGCCACCGAAGTGGAAGAACGCCTGATTACGGCCTGTCAACGCCTGTGGCATGCACAGATCCCGGACGACCAAGTTCAGAGAATCACCACAGAAGAATCCTATGCCCAGTCGGCCACTCAGGTCGCGGTATTGCGCAGCTTCTTCATGGTTCCCATTCTCGCTAATCCTCGCCCGATCGGCTGCATCTTTGTCGGCGCTGAAGGTGCGCATGCCTTCAGCGAAAAACATGTTCGATTGTTATCCATGGTCGCTGGGCATGCATCAGGAGCGATCGAGCGGACACGAGCTTTCCTGGAAAAGGAACGCATGCGGCTACGCGCCATCCTTGAACAATTGCCCGAAGGAGTTGCTCTGCTGGATGAGGATGCGGGAGTGGTGCTGGCGAACCCCGCGGCTTCCTCACTGCTTGAGCGATTAGCCGCTGGTAAAGAGCGATCGACACCTTTCCTGCTTGCCAAACTACAGGAGCGCACGCCGCAAGACTTCGCGGTTGGCACATCCGTACGGCATGTGGTGCAGGCGAGTGTCGCTCCACTTTTCTTCGACGACGTGCAGCACTGGCTTCTGACCTTAGTCGACGTCACCGCCTCCCGCGAAGCCGTCCGTAATCGCGATCGGTTCCTGGCGATGTTGAGCCATGAACTACGCAATCCGCTGGCGGCGCTCAGCAACGCCGCCCAAGTCCTAGAGTTGGAAAAGGACGATCAGGTACTGAATGAAGTGCGACCGATCATCCGGCGACAGACGCGTCATCTCTCGCGTCTCGTTGACGATCTGCTCGACCTGTCTCGCTTCCTGCATGGGAAGATTCGACTTAACCGGCAACCTCTGGACATTGGCGAATTGGTCCGCCACGTCTACCAAGTTCATCGATCGGATTTCCAGGCCCAGCACCGGACTTTGGTATTGCACAGTGCTGACGAGCCGCTATGGATTTTGGGGGACGCGGCACGGCTCACGCAGGTGCTCGACAACTTGCTCAACAATGCTTGCAAATTCACTGCCACAGGAGGCGTCGTTCAGCTCACCTGCCAGCGGGAGAACCAGGTCGCGCTGGTCGAGGTACAAGACGACGGCGTGGGCATTCCCGGCTCGCAGCAAGAAGTAATCTTCGAGCCATTCATTCAGATTGAGAATCCGGAGACGCGCCGACCGAATGGCCTCGGCTTGGGCCTAGCCCTAGTCAAGTCTCTTGTGGAACTGCACGATGGTGGGATCAGTGTAGCCAGCGATGGCGATGGCCGTGGTTCAGTCTTTTCAATCCGACTTCCGCTAGTTCAAACCGGCGCACAACGACAGGTTAATTCCGAAGGGTCTAACAGCGGGGATACTCGCCTAAACGTGTTGTTGATAGAGGACAATCCCGATGTACGGCAGTCATTTAAAGCGCTGCTTGAGCACATCGGTCACCGAGTTACTGCTGCCGCCAGTGGAAAAGAAGGATTGGAAATCTTCTCGCAGCTGCAACCCTCAATCATCTTTGTCGATATTGGCTTACCCGAAATCGACGGCTACGCAATCGCCCGCCGGCTGCGGGCCACCGAAGCCGGGGCGAATGCTTTCCTGATCGCGATGACGGGGTATGCTCAACCTGAGGACAAGCAGCGCGCCCTTGACGCAGGCTTCGACCTCCATCTGGCCAAGCCGGCGGAGCTAAAGGTGATCCGTGACGTACTAACGCAGGCCAACGCCCATGCGCGTGGCAAGGTGCAATAAGTAATCTTCGACCGTCGTCGCGGACCATAGCTCGACCGATATGACTAAATCAAAGTAATCCCGCGACAGACCAAATTTTGCAGTTGGGTCGTGGCCCACGATTCGCTGGCGGGTGGGCCGGCATACTCGACGGTGCGCCCATTGTTCAACCATCTGCCACCGCCGTTCCCTGCCGCTGAGCCGACGCCACCCAGTACAGCGTGGCAGCCTGACCGTCACGCGCAAATGATTGCCTGCGCAGTTCCTGATATTGCGGCGCGATTGTTGGCACCGATGGCGACACAGGAAAGACGAGACGCCTACATGGTGGCTTCTAAAGGCCTCGGGATCACGCCTACTGCACTCGTGTGCAGCGTGCACGACTGTGGTCGTCCATCGAGAGAGCAAGCCCACAAATCTCCTGATGGACTCAGAAGCACGGTCAAAATTCTCGATATGGGCTTGGCTCGCATCGATGCCTCGGAGGATGTAGCGACCCAGGCAGAGATCGGGACCGGTGCGGTGGTGGGGACCGTCGACTACATGGCCCCCGAGCAGGCCATGAGCACTCGCCACGCCGATGCCCGGGCCGACATCGCAAACCAACCTTCGACGGCGAGACGATCACCGCCAAGCTGATGGCCCACCAGGGGACGCCGATCCCGATCTGCGCCAAGTCTGCCCGGATGTCTCTTCCGAATTGGCAGCCATCTTCAACAAGATGCTGGCGAAAAAGATCGAGGACCGCTACCAGTCGATGCCTGAAGTGGTCGCCGACTTGGAACGCTGCGTTGCAGGTCAATCGACTTCGGTCAGTTTCCCACAATCGGCCAGTTCGCAGCACTACGTCTTGGCCGGCGTTGCCCTCCTGGGTGCGGGTGAGGGATTTCGAATGTCCGTCCGGCACCTGTGACCTCTGGGCTGGCGTCGGAGCCTTCTAGGATTTTCTCCCCCGCGAAACTGCCGTCCTCACGCCACGTAGCCCAAGGGCCGATTCGCTTCCCAGCGTCGTACGACCCTTCGGTCTTCTTTTGTCCGTTCTTATGCCAGAAAACCCACTTGCCCTGCTCCATGTCGGCATCGAAGCGGCCCTCGCACGCCTTTTCACCATTGGCGTGCCACCAGGTCCAGACGCCGACCTTCTCGTCCGCACCTGCGTCCGATGAATTGGCAAAAGTAACATTGGCGTTCCACCAATCGTAGCTAGATTCGACAGGCTCCATGGCAAACAATGTCTCGCCTTCGGCTGCTTTCACACCTGGGCTATGCCAGTAGGTGGTCTTCGCCAGGCGGCGCCCTTTGATGTAGGTCAGGTCCTCAGTGACTTTGTTGTAGCCACTCCAGGCGAGGACCTTCCCGTCGATGAGGCCTTCATGATAATCCACCTCGCGTGCCCGTTGACCATTGGGATAGAACCAGGTGGACTTGCCCTCGCGTTTGCCCTGGGCAAAATTCCAGACGCTCGCCTTTAGTCGTTTAGCGTCATAGATCGTCCAAGTACCATGCAGCTTGCCGTCCTGCATCTGTACTTCGGACGTGAATGGCCGTTGAAACCGCCTGTCAGCTGTTGTGACTAGCAGCGAGCTTTGCGAAGAGTCGTGCCAACGAGTCCAAGTTCCCTCGTATTGGCCCATGGCAAAATTTCCGGCAGCGATCTTCTTGCCGCTCGGACTATACTCGACGAACGGACCATGGTTGACATAGTTCCTATCAGAGTCCTGCGTGATATAGCGAATGTTGCGAACCTTGCCGTTCGCAAAGCGCTCCTGAACCAACTCGACGACAGCGGCTTCGTCAGCCTCTTCTTCCCGAACAGCCCTTTCGACGGCCGGCAAACGTTCTGCATCAGAAGCAGGCTGTCGCACGTACGGCGGCGGAGCGGCCGCCGCTAGCGTGCACATCGAAATAGCGGCCAAAGCGCCGAGTGTCGGTCGACTCAAATAGACGAGATGCTTGCAGAGCATGTTAACCTCAACCCAGGTAACGGCTCGTGGAGATGGTCTCCGCAGATACTTTGGTCGCTGCATGACGTGGCATAGAGACGAACCAGTGGCAAATATCGTCAAAATGCCGCTAGGGGGAACAGGATTACCAGCACTTGCAGGAAATCAGCCGTTCGGTTGCTGGCAAGGATAGCGTGGCCTGGAATTAACAACGATGACGCACGGCGCAAAAAAAGAGTCCGCCAGCGTCGCGCAGCTGGCGGACTCTAGATTGCCACGAGGCGTGGCACGTTATCCTCCCTAGGATAGGTCTCACATCCCCGGCGGCAATCCGCAATTGGATTACTCAGACGACAATAACTCTTCTGCCACTTAGGTCGAATGAGGATTGCCAAGAAGCACTGCGCACTGCAAGGCCACCATGACGTCGGTTGACGTGACGATGCCCAGCAAGCGTCCTCCATCCACCACGGGCAAGCAGGAGATGTGTTTTTGAATGAGCAAGGTGATCGCGCGGAAAATCGGCGTGTCGATCGTTACCGTGATGGGGTTACGTGTCATCAAGCTCTCGACTCGAGAACCGCGGCGAAGCCTCAGATCTCGATCACTGAGGATCCCCACCAATTGGCCATCAGACAGACGAGGCTGTGGCGGCAGCAATGATCGATCATTTGCCGCTCGGCGTCTGACAGAGATGTTGTTGGCGCAACACACAGAGGATTTGCCGAATACACGTGCCGGACGAGCATATTGTGCTCGTCGAGCCGGCCGATCTTCGCGAACTCGCTCATGATGGCGGGTCGCTTGGCGAAGAGCACACCGTTGCCAGGCCGGTCTGGCTCGTTGTTGACTGCCAGAGTCCCCGGATCGGCATTTTGCTTCTGCCGTAGCCAGGCGCGCCAACGCATCAGGAACATTTCTAGAAAAGAATGAGTTGGCATTGATGCCACTGGTTCGTTGTTCGTTCGGCCGCGCTGGCCGCTTGCGTTACCACGAAATCCCGGTGGCGTCGTTGACCGAAATGTCTCCGGTCGTCTCGTTGTAGACCCAGCCAGCGCCGCCAGCCACGGGCGTGGAGATGGGATTTTGGGTCGTCACCACGATGTTGCTGTTCTGATTCGCTCCCACCTGCGGTGATGGGAATGCTCCCCTGAGGTAGGGGACCAGGGCCGTCTTTAAATTGGCGGCTGTCGGGAACGAGCCGACTTGCGTCTTGTGCAGTTCAATGGCACTGCGCAGGATCCGGACCGAGTGCTGTGTAGCGTTCGTGCGTGCCGTACTGGCTATGTCGAACATCTTGGGCGTCGCGACAGCGGCGATAATACCGAGGACGAGGATCACAACTACAAGTTCTACCAAAGTGAAGCCCGGTCGCGGCCGGATCGTGGTTTGTGACGTCATATTTGGTGCCTTAACGAAAAACTAACAACACCCTGCGCGACTATAGCTTATGGGAGTAGCGACGTTCGTCTTTGCGACATTCCGCAGATACGTCTTTACGAATAGGCAAATCCCCTTGGCGGTCCTATTTATTGGGTGCCTAGAGGTTCGTGAGTCAATCTAGGAGCCGCTGACGAGTACGAAAACCCGCTAGGAAAAATGGGGGGCAAGGTTCTCGGCCTAAAATACCGCAGATCCCGTTTAAGCGTCGGTCGCATACCAATCCGACGACCTGGATTGCTGATGGGCACTGAGTCGGCAGCGTCACCGAGAGAAGTCGTCTTGCGACATGGTTTTGGTGGATCGATGCTCCAACCCCGGCCTACGAACATGAGTGAATCGGTCAGACCAGCTCGCTTCCGTCGTCGCTACGACCGACGCCGCGGAGCGACTTTGGTGATGTTCGTGATCTTCCTGATTCCGATCATTGCTTTTCTCGCACTAGCAATTGATCTCGGCCTTTTGGCCACTGCCCGCACCCAAATCTCAGATGCCGCGGACGCTGCAGCAATGGCGGGCGCTCGTGCACTCAATGGCAATACCACGAACAGCGCGAACAACAATTACAGCAATGTGCTGCCGACCGCGCAAACCGTTGTCAGTAACAACGCGGTGCTCGGTGGCAACATGCCCACTTCCGCCGTCAGCGTGCAGATTGGCCGCTACACCTACGTCACTGCCAATCAACGCTTCGAAGGCCAGTTTCCCGGTCCATCAACCGACAACTGGAACATGGTTCAAGCCACGGTCGGCCTGGACGTAGGGAGTCGGCTGGGCTTTTCGAAGATTTTTGGTTTCTCATCGCTGACGATCCAATCAACGGCGACGGCCGCCCATCGCCCACGCGATGTGGCAGTCATTTTGGATTACTCCGGCTCGATGCGCTTTGGCAGCCTTGTCGGTCTTCCTTACTCGGGCGACCGCTCGTCGAACAATATGGATACGAACGTGCCCAGGTTCGGGCATTATTCCAGCACATACAGCGATTTGATCGGATCGTCGCCCAGTCCGCCGTACGACGAGTGTAACCTGACGACCACGACCAGCGACGGCCGTGCGCCCATTGTGACGGACTTCTACACCAACTCCACGGGCAGCCCGGCCTTTACTGCCGCTTCGTCGGGCTATCAGACGACGCCCGGCGGAGACAACTACCTGAAGACGAGCAAGAACACCAGCTCGACCTACGGCCAAACGGCCTGGTCGATCCTGGGCAACAGTGGCACGGCCAGCAACAGCAGCCGCGACGCCACGTTTGAATCGAGTGGCTACACGGCATACGGGATGACCGCCACATTCAACGGCTACACGACCGGTCCGGGCTACTGGGGAAAGACGTTTTTCATCTGGCCGCCCGATCCGCGGACGACGAAGGACTGGCGGCGATTGTATTTCACGAATTACGGCAACAGCAGCAGAATCGACGACAACTCCAAGCTTTGGGACAACTCCGGCAATTGGCAGGCTCCGGACAGCGACACCTACGAGCCCGACTACGACGCCATCTTGAACTTCATCAAGAACGTCGGTCCGAACCCCTTCCCATCGCGGCTCCAGTCCGGCCGGATCCTGTACTACGACTCGATCCCCAGCACGATCGACACGTCGAGCTGGCCCCCATCCGACATGAACCAGCGGTTCTGGAAGGACTACATCGACTACGTGCTGGGCATCATGCAGACTGGCAGCAGCTCGTGGACCGTTCTAAATGACAGCAACGACGGTCTGGCCGGGTATGGCTACGACGACGATTGGGGGACCGTGAAAATCACACCAAAGAGTAGCCTTACGGGCGGTCCTAAGCCCTACATGAACTATTCTGACAATCCGCGCCGGCCACGGACACACTTTTGGTTCGGACCGCTGACAATGGTCGATTTCCTGGGGAACTACAACCTCTGGTACAACGTCAGTCCAAGCCTGTCGCGGTTCTGCTGGTGGCCGGGGACGTGCCACGAATCGCCGATGTACGGCTGCAAGTTGGGCGTTCGTGCCGCATTGACCGACGTGAGCAACAATCATCCCAACGACAGCGTCGCTCTGATCATGTTCAGCACGCCTAAAGAGAGCGACAACGATACAGATGGCCGCTTCAACCGCGTACGCGTGCCGCTGGGGAGAGACTATGCCAGTATGCAAGAGGCGTTGTGGTATCCGCCGGCGACAATCGGTAACTCCAGTGCCACTGTGCGCCCCTACGATAGCGCCAACACCGAAGTGCCGCGGGCCATGGGAGGTACGTGTTACTCTTACCCCCTGATGTTGGCCTACAACCAGTTCAGCGGCAACACATCGCTGAAAACGTATAACCCCGGCGGCGCGACCGGCGATGCTGGGGGAAACGGCCGCAAAGGCGCCCAGAAGCTGATCATCTTCGAGACCGACGGCGCACCGAATACGTTGGCCACCGCCACATTTACGAATAGCGGAGCCTACAACTCGTATTACCGAGTGCGCTACAACAGCACCAGCACATCATCTAGCGACTTTCCCACATCGGTCAACGGTACGAGCGACAACTCGTCATCAGTGGTCAATCAGATCAATTCGATCTGCAGTCAGATCTGCGCGCTCGACAGCGCCAGTTCACCAGGCTATTCCACACCGACGAAAAAGGTGCTGATCCATTGCATCGGTTTCGGACCGGCGTTCGATCCCGCCAGCTCGTCGGCGGACGATAACAAGGCCACGCTCGACGGAATGCAGCAGATCGGCAACGTCACCGACGGCATGCCAAGCTACAAGATTATCTACGGGAGCGAGAGCACGATCATCAACAATCTGCAGCAAGCATTTACGAAGATCATGCAAGACGGCGTGCAAATCTCATTAATTCAATAAGGGGGATGATTCACCGTACCGTGCAACAATGAGTTTTGCCACGCCGACGGCCGCTATGGCTATACGTCAACAATCCGGCTTGACCCACTCGGGCATGTCGTCTCTGGGGCTATTGACGTGCGCTGATCTGCGGGTCACGCAGATGTGTTTTCGCCACCAACTTCGTTGGACTCTGGATGTGGCCCAACCCGGGGGTCGATGAAGCGATCGCCGTCATCGAAATAGGCGTCGATCTGCTTTCGCAGCTTCTCGACGCGAAGGCCACGGCCGACTGGCTTGGCCCGAAGCCTAGCGCAGCGACTTTGCCTTGGCATGCCATTTCTCAGCTAGCACTTCCCCTATGAGGCGGCTGAGTTCACGGATGACTCGGTCTGAGTCTTCCTCGGAGGTCGCATTAATGTCGATCTGGAGGAGGATTTCACCTTCTGAAGTGCAGAACGTGTGAAGCAGCGTCTTCATTCGTGGATTGGTCAGAGCATGGGATGAAATTTGCAGCGGGAAGCCGCACTTCTGCTCGCCTCTCCCTCTCGTCTGAGACCCCCTCGATGCAACTTCTGTGTGATTCCCGGCTTACAGATGAATTCAAGGGTTGGAGCGGCGAAACCATTTTCGATTTAGACGATGGCAGCCAGTGGAAGCAAAGCGTCCCAGGTGTCGTCCAGGCCTACCGATACAAGCCAAAGGTGAAAATCTGGCAGAAGGGTGAAGAGTTCTACCTTCAAGTGGAAGGGATGGACGTCATGGTTCTAGTCGAACGCGTTCGGTGAACCATCTCAGATTTGGCGGGGACAGTGAATCGCAGGCCGCACCGGCACAGAAAAGTGTACGTATACCGTAGCGGCGTCCCCTCCCATTTGATGGGATCACCGACTCGGCGGACGTCTTTGGAATCGCACCTCGGGCAGGATGGCTCAAGCATGATGGCAGGCTCCTTTTTTCGCCCTATTCCGCATTCGATGCGCCGTAGAGCTGGCTGGGGGTGCTTGAAGGATGGGCTAGCTGTTTGACTCAGACGAGACCATTTTCAGGCGCGGATCGATCGAATGTAGGCGGATTCGTCTCCGGTGAAAGTCCGTGATAATCGTTTTCTGAGCTCGCGTGTAGCGTCTTCTGGGATATCGCTTTAAGGCGATTCCGCCACTCTTCCCAGCGCTCTAAAAAGTCGATTGGTGATTCTTTTTCGTACATAGCCGTCCTCCGTTGACGGCGTGTGACGCAAAGGCTGCGCCTGGATGCTCTTGCGCCTTTCCGCGGTGGCACAACCGATCCCAGCATAATAGACCTCACTTTTGGGACTTCTTCGCTCGATCCTCCGTGATCGAGACATCGAACCGCAGTCCGCAGACGCATTCAAATGTGTAGGTGAGCCGCGGGGACTCTCCGTCGGATCGCGTGGCCTCGCTCACGCGCCGCACGTCTTTCGAGTCGCACCGAGGGCAAGATGGTTTGAGGTACATGGTTACCACCATTTTCCAGGCGGCGATGCAACCTCCGTGCCATGTCAAAATGACAGCATTCCCGTACAAGCGAACACTTTCTGGCTCTCTTCCGGGGCCGGAGGTGCCCAAAGAATGGAACAGTGGCAAACGGACAAGGCTCGAAGGGCTGCGACGTGGCTGTCAGTTCGACTCGAAGCTGTGGAAGCGCATGCACGACAAGGGCTACAACGACAAGCACAGGATCTTCCAAGCCGTCGTGGCCGCGGAGCAGTCGCTGCATCACTTGTACATGACGTTCCACTACGAGGGATGCACTGGAGTGTGGGCTAACGAACAGGCCGAGCCGCCACGGTCTGCTGAAACCTCTGCCGAGCTTGCTCCCGAAGCCTTTGAAAAACCTCTCTGATCTTCCGGAGGCATCTGCTGAGATTCCAGAGCTTCTACGAGACAAAGCTCCTAACGGAGAGGCGTCTCAGGAAGGAAGAGTTCCCGCAGACGGAGGAGGCGGGTTACTATGTTGCGGGATGAGAACACAGTCCGAGTCTGATGTACTGCGGTCGCTGGCGATCGACTACGCCACGCTTCCAGAGCAGGCAGCAACCAAGGTGGTTCGGACGGTCGAGCTACCGGTTCAGCGCGGAATGAGCCTGGATGAGTTGCGTCAATTTTTGGGCGAAAGGAGCGTTTCCTGCGCCGCAGGTCGGGGCGAATCAAAACAGCAATATCGTGGTGACGACCCAGAACCCCATCTCCACGCCCGTGGCCGGCGGCGCTGGCTGGGTGGAACACAACCGATCGACAAAGACAGCGACCATCATCCCAGCGGCAGCGGTAACTGCGATGAGGAGCTTCATACAGATTCCCTCTCGTCTGGCAGCTGCAACGCTTCGGCATGCTCTGAAAAGTCTCGCTCATTTTGTTTGTGGACCGACGCCCCGCAATCAGCGCTCGGTGTCATTTCGCCAAATGCCTGCTGGGCAGTTGGTTGCTCACGCGAAAATGAGTAGGTGCCCCCGTCGTGCTCGAATTTGATTATCGGATTGTCACCTAGCGCCCTTACAAACGCTTTGATTGCCTCTTCGCCCACGTCTAGCTTGAACTGCTCTGCGGTCGTTAGTTCCATTTTGGCAATCCATAATTAAAAACACATAGCCGCCGACGATCGACAGTTGGAGCGGGAAAAGTGTCAACCTCCGGCACCTCCGCGCCGCTACGACTCCCTTTATTTTTGACTTGACCGGTATCTGCCTGGAGTAATCATCGCGCCGAGTTCGGCTGCTCCAACCGTAACCACTCCGAAAATCCGACTGCCTCGCCAAGCCAAAGGCGATCCATGAACTCCCAGTTTTCGAGTTCGGCGATCTCGGCGTCCGGCAGGAACTGGGCGAGTCGCAGTGCACCGAAACGAGCGTGTGAGATCATTGAGCTTCCGAAGTGTTGCAGCCCCAGGCAGGATCGTTAGTAATCAGTTATCGTGGATGGGCGGTCGGAGACACGATTTGTTGACGTCGCACGAGATCGTCGCAGTAGGCTCTGACTGCAGCCAAGGCTGCTTCGGCCTGGCAGTTCGTGAAGTTTTCCAGATCGAGCCGCTCTTTGGCTCCTGGTGTGTTTCCACTGTTGCGACATTGCAAACAAAGTAATTCCGCGAGAGTGAATGTATTCCTAGCCGACGGGCAGTCGCAATTCCGGAACTGTGCCTTGTGTTCGTGCTCCAAGACTCCCGACCAGCAATGCAGATCGTCGCGACCATCTTTATTGGTGTTCAACCAGTTGAACGCCTCGCGCACCGTCTTGAATTGCATCGAGATGCCTCGTGTCCCACCAGAAGACAAGATCGGATTTGCCAACCCGCGTGGCAGTCCACACTCCCGATCTCATTCGAGACTAAACGACGACCGTAGCAGAATTTAGACAATCGTTATAGGACAACGGGCACAAATCTGGTGTCGAAGATTACCGCAGTTGTTCTGCCAGTTACTCTCACTGCTCAGCCCCGCTTTTGCAATTCTGCGCAGATTCCACCGGCCTTTAAGGCTTGGTGTATGCGGCTGTACCATAGCTCGCGTCTCCACGTCAGATTTACCTGCTGGCAGTTTCGCCGAAGTTCGTCTCGGTTGTAGGTGCGGCAATGCCATAGGCGGCTGGTCCACGCGCCTAGTTGATTATCCTCGGTCGTCACGAGCAGCAGAGTCCCGCCGGGAATCAACACCCTTGCTAGTTCTGCCAAGCCGAGCTGTGCATTCGGTAAATGCTCGAGAACATAGCCGCACGTGATGCAGTCGAACGACTCATCTGCAAATGGCAAGCGGGTGATGTCGCCGGCTACGGATAGGGTCATCCTGTTCTTGAGTCGTCGCCGAGAACGCTGCAACATCCTCCGGGATAGATCAACGCAAGTAAGGGATGCGCCAACATCGCATCGGCGGAGAACCCAGCCGGCAAGTTGTCCAGGCCCTGACCCGACGTCCAGAATGCGTTTCCTCCCAGTTAAGTCAAAGGCGGAGCTCTGTAGAAGCCGGCCGCCCAAACTTAGATGACCAGAAAGCATGCTAAACGCGATCAGCAATGCGCCGCGAGGACCATTGTAGACCGCTTGAACTTTGCGCCGATATTCGCAAAAGTTGACGGTGTGGATGAACTCGCTTTTGACTAGCCGTTTAAGACGTGTCGCAAGGGGAACGACGCCTTCTGGTATTTCTCGCGCATTCAGCGTCCGCCTAGTCGTAATCATTGCACGTACAAGAATTAGTTGGTTGGAGGGAAAAGGCGTTTGCGCGGATTACGCAAGTGTCGGGCCACAGCCATAGTCCCTTAGCCCATCAGAGTCAATTCGCGACTCTCCAACTGCTGACAACAGAAGCCCAGAAGTCTCGCTTAATGGATCACTCTGCGCTTGAACGCCACCTCCCAGAACTTACGACGTCGTTCTTCCGCGTCGCCGGCTCCATCGTGTGTGATTCCGTAGAGCTTCATTAGTGGCTTGCGAAAGTTATGCGCAACCTCCCCCAGACCGTGCTCCATGTACCATGCAGCGACCAGATAGTATTCGGTGTCCAAGAGTTCGATCAGCAGGTTCTGCAGTTCTCGGTAATTGGCTTCCCAGATTTCGCTCAAATCTCTTTCCAGGCCGAACGTATTGAAGAACTGTGCGTACAACAGCTCTTCCTTGTACTCGTCCAGGACGGACCGAGCCTCTTCCAGCTTCTCGTCAGTCAATCCCTTCATGAGGCAACTCCGACGGTGCACTACGGGCCGATATCCGGAGATAAACAACCTCGACGCACGCTGAAATCGTCGGTCTCTTTAATTGATCTGAGACCTCTTTATGTGCCAAATCACCGGGGCCTTCGGACTACACGGTCGCTGTTGCCGTCACTGCTCGTCGAGCGCGGCACCAATTGCTCGAATGCGAGGCGAGACTGACCCTGCATCGGAGACAACGCCCGGTAGAGTTGAGTCCGCGCTTGCGGATTAGCATTTCCAATCTCGCGAACCCGGGCGGCACACTCCTTGGCAACCGAGTTGTCGTTTTGGTCCAGGGAGGTGATCCCGCGGTACGCCCAGGCTGTGGCGGCGTCCGGCGTCAGTTCTGTGGCCTCGGTGAAGTATTCCAGCGCAATGTTCCTATCGCCCTGCCGATAGTGCTTCAGGCCCTCGTCCAGGGCTTCCTGGGCGAATAGTCGCCGTTCGCCCTCTGAAAGACCTTGGAGGGAGACTGCCGCAACTACTGGCCGATACGTCGCCACCGAAATTTGACCTGCCGATCGATGGCGTTGTGCAGGAACGGCCTGGGTTTGTGGGGGCTTATTGGCTGAAGGGGCAGCCACTTTAGGACCTGGGCAGGGCGGCATGAAGACCGGATAGTTCGCACAGCAGCCATTGGGATAGCAAGTCCCGAACGGAACCATGCCGCCGTAGTTTGATCTCTGGGCGCTCCCCATCTGCTGTTGCCCATTCAAAATGCCGCTGTTTTTCAGTTCTATTAAGATACGCCCGATGATCTTCTCGATGTCGAGTACCTGTCCGCCTTGCTGTTTTGCTTGACTTTGTTGCGCAAGGGCGGTGCTTTCTACGTCCAAAATGGTCGCCACAAGTACAACACTCGACAGGACGTGAATGAAGAAGCGTGGCATGAAACTCTCTACAAACCACGAGAAATGTGGACCGTAAGCGGGGCCAGCAAAGCCCCTACAAAATCGAGGCGGCTCAGTTGCAAATGCCAGGCCAGCTCTAGGCGATCACCGTTAAGCTTAAGCCGAACTTGTTCGCGGCCTTTGCTTCAGCAGGTGCTTGGTCTCATCCGGCTCAGCCGACAGCCAGGCGTCGTAGCTCTCGGGTTGAAGAATCACCGAGATTCGATCGTGGAGCGGCGCGGTGAAACGTTGCGGTGTTGACGATGGTGCACGACCCGCGGCCGCTTTCGAGGACCACTCGGTCAAACGACGAAAGCGAATAGCTTACCGTCCGTGCGCGCGCAATGACTGTGGGCTGCTTCTTTGGACGCCTGCTTCTGCCGCTACGCCTTCGATATGTTCGTTCTCGCCCGCAAACCTCTGGCGACGCTGTTTAGAAAGCGGCTCGGCGCTTTGTTGCGGAGGTATGGCCGTGCTGTGGGCTCGTGGCTCGGCCTGTCTATTCTGCGGGCAGAGCGCGAAAATGACACCGGCCGGGCGCAGCCCCCTACGTGTCAGCCGCTGACTCCTGTTCAGTTGCTTACTCGGGCGGCGGTTGACCGCGATCGGCTCTTTTTCGCAACCGCTCGACCCGTTCTTTTGCCGCGTTGACGACATTCGCGGGCGCATCCGGCATCGTGAGTACCGCCTTGAAATCCGCCGCCGCCAGATCCGGCTGCTGATCGTGTGAATAGGCTAGGCCGCGATTAAAGAGGGCGGAAGCTCTGATGCCCGGGGGAGCGTCCTTCGTGTGGATGATCGTGGTGTAGTCCACGATGGCGCCGGGGCGGTCGGTCTTCGATTTCTCGATGGCCTGCTTCAGCATCGCCGCCGGCTTTCCTCGCGAGGAGAAGAACCGCAAGAACCAATTCACCCGACGCTCCGCTGCATCCTCAATTGCTTTTCCAACCCTGATTCGGTTCTAGCAATTTAAGAATGCAAATTCCAGGTTCGCGGGACACCGCAAAATACTTGGCAGAGCGCAACAAAAAACCCACCGGCGCAAAATGCCGGCGGGGTAGTGTCGACCAGTCACTCAACTATTCAGCACTGACAAGATTTTCCACCGGAGTCAACGCGTCATTGTGGCGAACGAGTTGTTCGAATGCAGCTCGCGAATTGCCTTGCATTGGAGTCAACGTCCGGTAGAGGCTCGACCGTTCACCCGCGTTGTCGGCAATGATCTCGCGGACCTGAACGGCGCAAAGGGCCGCCACCCGTTGATCGTTTACAGCTGCCGCTGCAACCCCGCACAGACCCCATGCCGACGCCATGCCAGGCGACAAAACGGTTGCTTCATGGAAGTATTGGCGGGCGACGGAAATTTCGCCTCGTCGGTACAAGCTTAGACCGCGACCGATAGCTTCGTCCGCACCGAGTCGGCATTCTTCGTCAGACATTTTGTCAAGCTGCTCAGCGTCGATGACGGGCGTGTAGATCGCCAAGGACGATGACGCAGCGAACGGGGTCGAGTAGGTGATGCCTGGGTTGATCGGTCCTGCAACTTCGCCACCGTAGCCATAGCCGATTGGGACGTCATAACAGCATCCATCGTCACAGCCGCAGCCGTGATGATGCACCAGCAACCGGACTGGCGCAGTGACCACGCGAACCGCCCCTCGCACGAGAATGGCCGTCGCTCGCAACACGGGATGCGGGCAGCAGCACGGCTCTTGGGCAGACGCAACCCTCATCCGACCTGAGACGGCCAGCGTAACCATCAATGACAACGCAAAGCAGGCCGATCGCATAACTAGTCCTCTTCAATGGGAGCCCAGAACAGAGGCACGCTTCCACTCTTGATCGCCCCAGCTCCGAATAAAATTGTCCAAAACCTGCTCAATCTGGGTTGTGAGGTTTAGGCCAGCTGCCCGTGCGCGTTACCGCTTATGGTTTTAAGATTTGTCGACAGTGCTCATCCGGACATCGGCATCATAGCCGGCCAAATCGTGGGGGTTGTCAGTCCGGCGACTGATCGGCAGAACGCCCGAAACGTGTACTAGCGTACAGTATTTCGGGAGCAGGCCGATGCAACTCAAGCCCTGGCAGGCGCAGAAGATTCTCGACATCGTCGGCCCAACATTGGGCTACCTGGGCCGCATGCTCGATCGGATGGCGAAACGCGGGTACGCCGGGCCGGACAAGCTCTACAACACCGTACTGAAAGACCGGGACGCGCTACAGTCGCTGTATGTCGAGTTGCACTACCAGTCGTGCAAGAGCGGCGTCTGGCAGTCAGGGCAATCAAGAAACCGGGGGCTTGGCCTTGCGGCCCCGCTTCGCCGTCGCGTCATCGGTTTGCGAAGTGGGCGTACCGTACACAAACGAAAAACGCGACGCTACTATTTAGGGCGTGCGGGGAGCTTCGGTTTCCCGCATGGCCCGGATGGGTAACTGCCCCACCTGTCCGGGTCTTTTCATGGCCCCAGGTGATTCGCGGACCCGTTGACGCCAACCCGCCAACAGGTTTTTGTTGCGCTATACCGATTTGGCCAACCTCTATGCTCCACACCACTGCCGAAATTCCAGTCGGAGCGATTGTTGATCTGACACGTCCCTGGGCATGAATGGCGCTTGCGGCGAGGCCGCGTTGACGACTGTCAATTGCAAGGCAAATTGGGCCGCGCCACCAGTTGGCACTACGCCCCAGCAAACCGAAAGTGTCTCGGATTTGGGACCGGCCTCGCTCTCGATCATGGCGTTGGTCTGATGAACCAGGGACAGGAATAACGGGTTCGCCCAAATACCTTGGCTCGTGGTGATATTCATCCAAGGGCTCCTTCGCTAGCTCAGTCGGCGGTTGACCTTCACCCACGGAGTTGCCCCGGCTTCGGGCGTCTCGACACTGCGGCCCTCCTTGGTAGGAAAGACCACCGCAAGACCACCAGTTTGCGGGCAGGTAAACTCATAGGCGCTCGTGAGGCCGGGCAGCCCATCGAATTCCAAATCGCGCAGTCCCTGACATTGCGAGCATTTCTGAGCATCGATTCGGACTCCAGGCTTGCCCCATCCCGCCATCATAGCGGACGCACGCCACGCGGACGCTTGATTGTCGCGACGAGCAGGCCGGCTAAATTTCCATTGTTCGATCTGCGTCCTGCCCCACGCGGATCGGATTCTCAATTACCTGCGTTCAGGCTTCCCCTCCGGTAGTGATGCCTTTTGAAAATAATTCGCAGGCAGCGCGCGGAAATCGCGACTAGAGATTGGGCACTGGGCGATCTTGCAAAGTCTGGTCTGGCACCCATTCCATCCAGTCCCAGCACAGGATGGCCCACTTGTCCATGCAGACGTTGACTGCATCGTTGTGGTGGCACATCGAAGTTATCGGCGCATAGAGTGGATCATAGATCCTCTCGGACAAGTGCCGTCCGGCAGCGGCTATGATGGCGGGATTAGAAGGCCACGTTTGGAGCTTTGAGGAGCTGTTCGCGGCGGTTCCGACCTAGGATGCGAGTATGGTGAACCTATCGACAAAGCGCCTAGGCTTAGCTCTGGGATGCATTGTGATGGCCTTCGTCGCGTTTAGCGCGAACCCATGGGGTGATAGTTTCGGCGCCCTAGTCGGTGGATTGCGAGTCGTACTCGTCATAGGGCTGTCAGGAATTGCAGTGAGTCTGTTGTGCGGCAGAGTTTGGCCAGGCGTGTATGTCAGCCTACTCCTGGCCTTGCTGGCCCTTAGCTGCGGGCTTGTCGTGAAGATGTTCTTGGATGCCTTCCGCATCCTCCCTAATGGGGCAACATGCCATCAACGTGACGTTAAGACACTACCAGCATGAAGCTTCCCTTCGGTTTCGGCCACATCGCTATCGGCTTGCTGCATCTCATGCCGTTGCAACCCGGCTGTGTCGTCGTCGAACTGATGCCGCCGGTTCGGTTGAACGAAGTCCACAAGAGGGAACCGTCCTTGCTGAAATGGGGTCTAGTTCCGTCGTTGGCCAAAGAGCCGTCGATTGGCTACAAGATGATTAACGCCAGGGCTGAGACGCTTTGTCCGTTTGTTAGCGCACTTCGGATGCATGCGGCGAAGCAAGAACTGCCTCCGCTTGCTTGAGTACCTGGGCTTCGAGCTGTTCGGCATGTCGTGACAGGAGATTAAAATAGGTCTTTGCCACCAGGGTATTGCGGACTCGCAGAGCCAGTTCGCTCGGATCGATCGGCTTCGAAAGAAAATCCGTGCAACCTGCACAGAGCGCCTTACGCCGAGTGGCCGGGTCATCACATGCCGTCAGGATAATGACCGGCAGGCATTGCCAGCGGGGATCAAGGCGAATCTGTTGCAGCAATTCCAGGCCGTCGACCTGCGGCATGTTGATATCCAACAGCAGTAAGTCGGGCTGCTCGCGGCCGAGCATCGCTATCGCATCAGTGGAATCTGAAGTCTCGACAATTGTTTGATAACCGATTCCACGAAGATGCGTTTCGACGGCCATGATGATGATCGGCTCGTCATCGACCATCATTATCTTCGCACGTTTTCCATAAGCGTGGACGATAGATAAATCGACTGTGACCATCTCCTGTGACTGCGTCGCCGTTATTTCGTCGGTGACCGGGGGATCTTTGCTGTTGTCCGTAACGAATCGACTTCGTGGTTCGGTAGGTGACAGCGGGCTGTTCATCATGAGGACATTGTTAGCTTGTTGATTCGGAAATTTCGGCGAATTAAGGGACGGTTGGGTACATCTACAAAGGCGCATCGCCCAGCGCGAGCAGATTCATGAGCGCGCTACCTAGTCAGCCAAGCGTTACCCTCAGTAGAAGGATAGGTTAGAAGATGAAAAAGAATTGGTTGCAGACACGCTCGTTCTGATTGTGCATGGCTACCCGGTTGGTTTCCTGATCGATTTGTTATGCCTTTACCATAGTGCGGATCGCTTCTTCCGGTGGGCGCGGTTTCATGCCTGCGCCGGTCGCATCGACAATATCGCCTACGCTCGCCAGGTACGCTTCCGCTCAATTTTCCAATCGTGCGGGTCGGTTTAGTCAACGAGGGAAGTCCCTGGTCCAATGCCCGATGTGTCCTACGGCGAGTGCGAAGCCGCCCTGTCGAACGAGACCGTGATTCGCGGCGTGTACGGCTTTTACTTGCCGTACAACCCGGAACTTCCACAGACCGGGTTCTTCAAGCGCAGCCTGGATGGCACGGAACCCTGGGAAAAAACGGGGGTGCCGTTCCCGCCTGAAAAATACCTTGCCTGGCCACGTCGCTTGCGGCAGTCAAGAGACGACCGCTTGCTCTCCGTATCGGGTTTCGCCCGTAAACCCGGGAATGGCCTCACACGAATAGAATTCAATCAGCTCGTGAGCCGATGCTGCTGGTTTCGGACGATGACGGCAAGACCTGGAGCGATCCGATAGAAGTTGTTCCCGAAAGTCAGCGCCTTGGATGGACGGAGGAATACGACGCCGCGGAACCTCCGCATAAGACATCCGCTCAACCGCACAGCGGTCAACCATGACATTTCGGCCCGCTATACCGGAGCCAACCCTCTGATAACCCGAACGGCCCACGGGAATAGAGACAAAGAGAGTTTCGGCGGGGCGACGTCGGTTTTGAGCTAACGAGTGCCTCGCCGCGTGTCTCTGGTGGCGGCGGGGGAAA
>JADMIO011624616.1_pt1 | contig 31670 bp, 27 predicted proteins | sample 8958161 | NCBI WGS metagenome assembly JADMIO01 (sample SAMN16585339, study PRJNA669376) | soil metagenome | isolation source: Crop rotation soil | place: USA: Cullars Rotation, Alabama | collected 2011 | reverse complement strand
CGCGACAACTTGTCCACGTGGAATTCTAAGCTTAGGATCCCAATGTGCTGGAAAGGGAGACAATCGCAACAATCGTCAATGCCGGCTGCCGTCGGATAGCACGCCACGCCGTTCCAACATCTTGCCCGAAATTCTCCAGCCAATGCCATCGCCAGATATCCCTAGCATTCTCAGCCACGCGAGTCAGGTTGCCGAACTCAGATGGCGCTCCCATGTTTCGCAGAGAGTCCAATTCCTTCTGCATATCGCGCTCGATCGACTTGCGATAGAAAGGGAAGAGATACAGGAAGCGACGTAGAAATGCCAAATTCAACTCTCCTCGCTCGGTGGTCCCATCACTCGTCGCACGGCTGCGACAAACTCCAACCACTGGGAATGTTCTTGTTTGAGTTGCCGCTTACCAGCAGGAGTCAGTCTGTAGAATTTGGCCTGGCGGTTTTGCTCAGATTTCTCCCACTTGGCTGTGATCCATCCCTTCAACTCAAGCCGCTTTAACGCCGGGTACAAAGAACCAAACTCAATCTCGAAAGCTTCTGAAGAATTTGCTCGAATGGCTTTTGCGATGCCGTAGCCGTGCAGAGGTCCCATCACAAGCGTGCGGAGTACCAACATGTCCAGAGTTCCTTGAAGCAAGTCCATATTGAGAATGGTTATATATAGAGACATTCTCTATATGTCAAGACTCCTATTCAAATTCCTCGTTAACATCTCGAGAATCGCCTTCGAGGAGGTGTAACGCAACCAGCCACAATTGACACGGCCGAAAGAAGATTAGCCCTGCAGACCGCAAGCAAACAAGAAGACGAACCAAATATGGAGCCCATGATCGTCGCATGTGGATGCTTCAAGCTTGCGAAGAAAGCGCTCACGGTTTTCTTTTGACATCGACTCTGGCTAGGTGTTAATTAATTAGCGACACGTTAAATAAATAACATATGCGCAAGACAATCCATTCCACTTTGAGCCGGCGGGAACGGCAAGTTATGGACATCCTTTACCGGCGGGGCAGCGCGACGGCTAGCGAGGTTATGCAGGACCTGCCCGGCAATCTCAGCGACTCTACCGTGCGAACGCATCTGCGGATCCTCGAGGAGAAGGGACACGTCAGGCACGAGGAACAGGGTTTACGGTACGTGTATCTGCCGCGGCTTTCGCGACGGACGGTGAGACAGTCCGCGCTCAAGCATCTCATCGATACGTTCTTTGATGGCTCGACGGAAGCCGTTGTTGCCGCTTTGGTGGGAACCGAAGGAGCACGGCTTTCCCCTGAGGAACTCCGGCGAATCGCGGAGCTTGTCGAAAAAGCGCAAAAAGAGGAAGGTGGCCGATGATTTTCTTGATTGATTGCTCGGTCAAGTCGACTTTGACACTGGGTTTGATGCTGTTGCTTCTGCGGCTGGTACCCAAATATTCGGCAGCAACAAGACACTGGATTCTGGCCAGCGCCACCCTTTGCGTCGCGATCACGCCGATGGCCGCTTTAGTTTTACCTTCATGGAGTCCAGTTCCCTGGTTAACTACGGCTCAGGCGCCGCCAGTCGCACTTCTCGAATCCTCGCGCATTGCGACAAAAGGAGATCTAGGAACATCCACTCCCGATTCCAGTAAGGCGGTCGCCGCGGAGCCACTTGCCCCTGCGATTCCGCAAGACCTTCTAAAGCTGATCTGGCTAACCGGTCTTTCTATTTCGTGCTTCGTGCTGTTGACGGGCACGGCACGGGTTGCGTGGCTCGCTCAAAGGTCTCGACCGGTAGTGATTGGTGCGTGGGCCCGTATTGCCGGCGCGATTTCGCGCGAGTACAGCCTGCGTCGTCGCGTCAGCCTCCTGCAAAGCCCGAACAAATCGATTCTGGTGACATGGGGCGTGCTCCGCCCTCGAATTCTGTTGCCTGTCGGCGCCCAGGACTGGCCCGACGATCGCATCCACGCCGTTCTGTGCCACGAACTCGCTCACGTTCGACGAGGTGACTGGCTGGTACAGATGACCGCGCAAGTACTCCGTAGCATCTATTGGTTCAATCCTTTGATGTGGGTACTGTGCAGCAGGTTGAGGCTTGAGAGCGAGTATGCCTGTGACGATGCGGTTCTTGCCCAGGGAATCACCTCATCCGCATATGCCGGTCATTTACTGGATATCGTCGCACTTTTGCAGCAAAGCCATGCGCCCGGGTCTGCAGCTTTGGCGATGGCGCGGCTATCAACTATCGAAAGGAGATTCAAGACCATGTTGAATCCTACTGCCGATCACCGGCCCATCAGCCGACTCATGATGTTCGCGATCGGAATCATTGCGGTCTGTGTCACGCTGCCTTTCGCAGGATTCAGTTCGACTGCGCCTCCTCAGGGCGCGGTTCGCGGGATAACCGGAGCCGTTATGGACGTCACCGGAGCGCGAGTTCCGGGAGCCACCATCGTGGTTTCTTCTCCTGACGGGCAAACCCGGGGAACCGCAACCGCGAATGCGAGCGGCGCTTTTGTGTTGAACGGACTACCCACTGGTTCTTGTGTTCTGCAGGTATTTGCCACAGGTTTCGGCCCCTCACGAATGATCAATTTGGATTTGCCGCCGAACGGGATTCTCGATGTCGAGGTCCGAATGGACATCGGTTTTGTTCAAAGACCCGCGCCTTCCGTACCATCCAAAGTGGAGTACACAGGCGAGATTGTCACAATCCATGTGCAAGACCTCGATATCAAAGAGTTCTTCCAGCTTATCGAGTCCGTCAGCGGCTTGAAAGTCGAGGTGGATCCGGCGGTGAGCGGCGTTATCAGCGTCAATCTCAAAGACGTACCATGGGATCAGATGCTCGATGAAGTCTTACAAGGCTACCAACTGAAACACGACACTGAAGGAGGCATCATTCGCATCACGCGGAACATTGCCGCCATTCAGAAGACTGTGCCGGAACTTCAACAGGCGCAGGTCACCGTAAAGGGGCCGCAGCGACCGACCTGCGAGGGGGCTAGCGATCTCCGAACTTTTTCGAGAGATAACGGTGGACTCTCTCTGAAAGTGGTGAGTAAGTACCTTTTTATCGGAGTCCAACGAAGGCTGGGGTACTGTTCTTAGGAGATTGCGGATTATGTTGTTTAGAAAGCATAGTGACATTTGCTCCTCGGAAATTACGCCCGAAAAGCTCTATGAAAACCGCCGACAGTTTTTGATATCGGCCTCGTCGGCGCTGGCCGCCTCGTGCCTCGCTACACTGCCCCTATCCGCGTGCGCGGCAACAGTTCCTCAGGGTGTGGCTTTGCAACCGAGTAAGTACGACTCAAAGGAACGAATGAACTCGTACTCGGATGTCACGACGTATAACAACTACTATGAGTTCGGTTCAGACAAGTCTGATCCCTCGAGAAACTCGAGACTCTTTGCGCCCACGCCGTGGACCGTTGACGTCGGCGGCTTGGTCAAAAAGCCTGCGAAGTTTGCGATTGATGATCTGTTGCGCGGCGTTACCATGGAAGACCGAATCTATCGCATGCGCTGTGTTGAAGGATGGTCGATGGTCATCCCCTGGCATGGTTTCCCGCTCGCGACGCTTATCCCGAGACTTGAACCACTTCCTTCCGCGAAATTCGTCGAATTCAAAACGCTGTTGGATCCTAACCGAATGCCGGGGCAGCGGCGATCCGTGTTGAACTGGCCCTACACGGAAGGGTTGCGGATGGATGAAGCCATGCACGAACTCACGCTGCTGGCAGTCGGCGTCTATGGCAAAGGAGGACCTGTCCAAAACGGCGCTCCTCTGCGATTGGTTGTTCCGTGGAAATATGGGTTTAAGGGGATCAAAGGGATTGTCCGAATCAACTTCACGGATCGAATGCCGGTTTCTTCGTGGATGGAATCCTATCCGAGCGCCTATGGTTTCTACGCCAATGTAAATCCGGCCGTCAATCATCCGCAATGGAGTCAGGCAAACGAGCGACGATTGGGCGAATTCTTCAGACGACGGACACTAATTTTTAACGGTTACGGCGAGTACGTGGCCGGCATGTATTCAGGATTGGATTTGCGGAAGAATTACTAGGTTCGTGCGAGATTAACCGTCTATCCAAAATAGACGACGAACGACTCTGCTGTCGGCGGGATGAGGGACTTCTGCTCGGCCCGCTATGGTGAAACTCTGCGCGATCAAATCGGATTCGATGCCTCTGACGTCCTTTTCTTCAACCCCCACGAAAACAATAAGACGTCCGCTTGGCTCTAAGAGGTGATCCAAAACATGATGGATGAGATCGGTTCGACGAGCGGCTGGCGCGTACTCCGGACGGATAAAAACGAAATCAAAACAGTCGCGTGTCGGTTGCCAGGTGCGAATATTTACCGACGTGGATTCGGTCGGCCCATAAAGGCAACCGTCTTCGCGCTAGCTCAGCCAGTGCCGGTACGATTTCAACTCCGTGCGGCTCTATCTTCAGCCTTTTGAGAGCGCCCCATCGGGCGACACTTTCCATGAGGATACCACTCGCGCAGCCAACGTCGAGGAAGCTGCCGCTTCGGTGAATTGCGTCCGCGATGAAAGCGCGAGACGCCTCCCACGTTGGGGCGTCACCCGAGTGACCTGCTTGCCTGTAGGGGTTGTCGGCGGCGAGATATGAGGGTGTCACGAGAGCCGCCATTGCAGCGTGCCATTCATCTTCGTTAATTCGACCTGCCTCGAGAGCATCGTCGATGCCGGCAACTTCCGACCGTGATCGGTCTTTCAGACTCTCTATCGTTGGATCCCGGTTCGGCATGAAGGAATCAAAGCCTCTTTCCTGAACTCACATATCGAAGGCGCATTCATACCGCTCCGATATAATCCCGATACCGCAAGCCTACGCAATCAAGGAGCTAAAGATGAGCAAATTCGAGTGCGTCACGCCCATCCTGAATGTGAACAACTTCGCTGCGTCGATGGAATACTACGTGAACAAATTAGGTTTTAGGAAGAAGTGGGACTGGGGAGATCCGCCGACATTTGGCTGCGTCGAACGTGGCGCCGTTGCCATCTTCTTCTGCGAAGGCGCCCAGGGCCAGCCTGGAACCTGGGTGTTTGTTACGGTCGAAGACGTCGATGCTCTTTACGCGGAGTACCTCAGAACTGAAGCGACTATTCGGCAACCGCCAACGAACTTCTCTTGGGGCTCGCGAGAAATGAATCTCGAAGATTTGGACGGCCATCGTCTTCGAATAGCCAGTGAGGCGACTGGCCCGGCAGACGAAACGGGGCTGAATTCGGCGCTATGAGGAATCAAGAGTGGTGTACCAATCGCAACGGCGTCCACAAAGTTTTATGTAGTTATGTTTATAGCGGATATGTTATAAAAATAACACATGACCGAAAAACATCACGCTTCGCTCAGTCGCCGCGAACGACAAATCTTAGACATCCTCTATCGACTAGGTAGAGCTACCGCGGGCGAAGTCATGGCTGAGCTTAGTGGACATCCCGCGTCTTCTACGGTCCGAACACAGTTGCGAGTTCTTGAGCAGAAAGGTCATGTCCGACATGAGGAAGTGGGGCTCCGATACGTCTATGAGCCGACGGTCCCACGGCATGAAGTACGCCGATCGGCCCTAAAGCACGTCGTTGAGACGTTCTTTGAAGGCTCTGCAGAAAAGCTTGTGGCGGCACTCTTGGGTCGAGACGGATTCAAGCTATTGCCTGAAGAATTGGAGCGAATCTCGAAGCTGGTTGAAGATTCAAAGAAGGGAAGAAGGAAATGATCCAGGGATCTGTGATTCTCTTGCTGACTTTCTTGACGACGCATCTTCTGGGGCGCAGATCCGCAGCCGAAAGGCATTTTGTATGGATAGCTGCAATTTGCGTCGCGTCCATGTCCCCACTTCTAGGACTGGTGTTGCCAGCTTGGACTCCGCCGATGTCAGAAAAAGTGACGTCCATTGCGGCTTTGGGAAGAGAGCCACTCCGATTGTCGATTGATATTGTTGCGAGTGAGTCGGCTCTCGCAGGCTTATCTTTCTCCAAGGTTTTACTGATTGTGTGGGTGACTGGAGCTGTTCTGGCAGGTCTCAAGTTGTTATTGGGCATGATCAATTTGAGACGACTCTCAAGGGGTGCAGCCTCAATTAGAGATGCTAGATGGACTGGAATTGCGGGCGAGCTTTCTGAAAGGCTATCGATCCGCCGCCAAGTGAGGTTACTTCAAGGAAGTCATCGGTCGATGCCCGTAACCTGGGGCTTGCGACGAGCCGCCTTGCTCGTCCCGGCCAATGCCGATCAATGGGAAGACGAGCACATTCGTGTTGTGCTCGCCCATGAATTTGCTCATATCCAGAGGCGGGACTGTCTCACGCAACTGCTTGCGCTGGTCGCGCGCTCGGTCTATTGGTTCAATCCCTTGTTTTGGTTTGCATACAACCGACTTCAAAGTGAAAGTGAGCGGGCATGTGATGACACAGTTATCAATCTTGGGGTCAACGTTCACGACTATGCGGATCGACTTTTGGAGATTGCTCGCGAAATCACGCATCCCGACCGAATCGGAACGGTGGCCCTGGCGGTCGCGCGTCCCTCCACTCTCGAAAGGAGATTTAGGGCCATGTTGAGTCATTCTTTGAGTCGACGCGCACTAACCATCCGGACGGCCGTCCTCAGCGCAAGTGGAGTCCTGGCGATCACACTACCTATCGCAGCAACCCAGATCGCGCCTCCAACAATCCAACCAGCGGCGGCGTCTCGGGAGATGGTGATTACTCAAAGGGCTGCCGTGCTGGAAGGGCTTCGACAAGAGATGGAAGAGATGCAAGCTCGCTTAGCCGAACTCGCCACGATGAGAGCTGCACGCCAAAGCGTGCGCATAGGCAACGGGGGAGTTATACCCAATGCTGCTATGACCCCCCCTTCATTGATTGAATCAACGGCGCCGCTGTATACCAGCGGAGCTTGGGATCAAGGCATCGAGGGAATTGTCACACTCGAGATCCGCGTCGACAGCAATGGGAATATTGAGGTCCTGCGAGTTATCAAAGGGCTGGGATATGGGCTGGATGAGAACGCAATTGCGGCAGTTCGACAATGGAAGTTTACGCCGGCCCGTCGAAACGGCGTTCCAGTCGAGGTAATTTCACAGGTTGATGTACAGTTCAACATCCGCAGTCGCGACGCCGTTCGAATGCGTGACGGTGGTGTCACTCCGCCGAAAATAGTCAATCGGGTTGAACCGCAATATTCATCAGAAGCGCGCACAAGGCGAATCTCTGGAACCGTCGTACTTGAGGCCCTAGTGACAAAGGATGGGCGTGTTGACATTCTCCGCGTCGTTCGTGGGCTAGATTACGGACTTACTGAAAATGCGATCAACGCGTTAAAACAATGGCGTTTTGAACCGGGCAAAAAGAACGGGGAATCCGCCGACATCGCGCTGAATATTGAAATCAATTTCCATTTGAAGCCGTAAAACTTCGAAGGCAGATTACTTATGGACTGACGCCTGCGCGCGGTTCTCCTGTGACTCCTCGAAGCTCGCGCACCCAGTCCCCTTGATCGATCGGCCACACGGGCGGATGCCAGGAACCCACTCCGCGATTTAGCCAAGTGGTTTCTTTTGGCTTACGAAGGAGGGGCGCCGCGATGATAGGCAAGCTCGACTGCTCGTAGATGGACACTGCCGCATCGATATCGCTGAATTCTCCCAGTCGGATTGAGATCGCCGTTTGATCGCACTCTAGGTCTAGCCCTATGGTGCTGAAACGGCAGTCGTGGGACTGGAGCCAACCAAACCTAGGGCCTGCATTTCATAGAGTTTCTTATATCGCGAGTGGTCGGATGCGATAAGCGTGGCGTGATTGCCTACCTCTACAATCCGGCCATTGTCGAAAACGACGATTCTGTCCGCTTTTTGGACTGTTGAAAGGCGATGGGCGATCGTGATCGTCGTGCGACCATGCATCAGCGCCTGCAATCCGAGCTGAATGTAGTGTTCCGAGACAGAATCGAGACTTGATGTCGCTTCATCGAGCACGAGAATCGGGGCGTCCGCCAGAATCGCCCTCGCAATGGCGATGCGTTGCCGCTCTCCACCAGAAAGTTTTACCCCGCGCTCGCCCACAAGCGAGTCATAGCCATGTGTTAGTGCAATGATAAAGTCGTGCGCATACGCCTGCTTCGCCGCATTGACGATCTCTTCCTTGGACGCTGCTGGACGACCGTAGACAATGTTCTCCGCAAGCGAGCGGTGGAACAGGATTGGATCTTGAGGAACGACAGCGATGTGCTTGCGCAGCGACTCGAGTGTGACTTCAGCAATGTCCTGGCCCCCGATGCGGATTGCTCCACCGCTGACGTTGTACAAACGCTGGAGCAATTTCACGAGTGTCGACTTGCCGGAGCCAGAAGGCCCGACAAGCGCAAGGCGCTCTCCCGCTGCGATCTCGAGCCGAAGGTCGTTGTAAAGGTGCGCATCAGCGCCCGGATATCTGAAATCGACCCGATCAAAAGTAATCATGTCCTTCCGTAAACCGGCGACCACCAAGGGCGCTGCTCCAGGTTGGTCGACAACGTCGTCCTCGCGTTTCCAGAACAAGACCACGTCTTCCATGTCGGAAGTCGAACGCTGCAGGTGCGCAATGTGTTGTCCGATATCGCGAAGATATCCACTGATGATGGAAAACGTGGTGATGACTAGGACCATATTGCCGGGAGTGGCCTTCCCCTGAGCCCACAAGATGATCGTTGCGGCCATCATGATGGTTGTGGTCAAAGCGCGAAACAATGAACGCGCAACGTCCGCGCTAACGCCGGTTTGCCACGCACGATAGGCTTTCCGACGCCACGCGCCAACGACGCCGACAAATAGTTCGTCCTCACGCGCTTCAGCGCCGAAGGACTTGACCGTTGCATTCCCGGTGATCGCATCCGCAAGCGCAGCCCCAATTCGAGTGTCGGCGGCGGCAGAATCTTTAAATCTGGGCGCAAGAATCTTAATCGACATCCAAATGCTGCCCGCACAATACACACCAATCAGAAGGCTGCTCGACACCCCAACTGCGGGCAGTTCTAGGGTGAGCATTATGGCAACCCCTACCATGATCGTCAGTGCAGGCAGCAGGCCCATGAGGAGCGTGTCCTCAAAAGTGTCCATCGCCCACATGCCGCGTGTGATCTTCCGCACGGTGCCGCCGGCAAACGAGTTGGCATACCATTCGGTGCTAAAACGCTGGACCTTACGTAGAGAGTCCGAGACGATTCCTTGTAGAGTCCGTACTGCAAACGCATTCCAAAAAAACAAGGACCCCGTGCGCAGCGCCTGATGCGAGAACGCGAGGACCGCAAACATTGCGAAGGCATTCCAGGCGGAATTCCATTGCCCCACCGCATTCGCCGGGGATCCCATCGCATCGACGATGCGGCCTACATACAACGGCACAATGGCGTCCGCGCTAACCGCCAACAACATGAAAACTGCGGCTCCGGCGCCGAGCCATTTATTCGGCCGCCAATAGTTCCATGAGAACCGCCACAAGTCTCGCCATGAGACGGTGCTAATTGTTTCGCGTTCGTATCTTTCTTCATCCGTCATAACTGCTTACCTGTACCATTCAGGCGCTCATACGAGCCCCGAGTTTCATTACAGGAGCGGCGATCCGAAACCGGTGTTTGTATCTTTGATTTTTTCTGGGATCCGGGAGCGGGAGCCGCTCCCGCTAAGATTAGGTTTGTTCCGAGCTATTATTTCGGGCGTGTCCAAAAAGCCGCGCTCGACGGAACATAAGAGGGGAAAGATGTTTGCTCATCACGACCATAATAATATCCGTCCCCGGCCGATAGCACCAGAAAATAGGGGGCGGCCTTCCACGTTGTCTGCATAGAACCGCAGTAGTGCACTTTCTGGCCGATCAACTATTTGACTCTGTCCGCACATCTTGGCTTCACATCAGTTCACCTTGACAATCTACTGGAGCGTCGATAGCATTCGCCTAGAATGTCTACTAAAGATCGCCTTGAATTGTTGCAGGGCACGCTGGACCTATTGATCCTAAGAACACTCGTGTTGGGGCCGACGCATGGCCATGCGATCGCCAAGAGCATTGAGCGAAATTCGGCCGATGTACTTCAAGTCGAGCAAGGCTCCCTCTATCCCGCCTTACACCGGTTGATTAAGCGAGGACTGATTTCCGTCGAAGAAGGGACGTCAGAGAATAATCGCCGAGCCAAGTTCTATCGACTCACGGCCAAAGGACGCAAACAACTGCTAGTGGAAACGACCAAGTGGGACAAACTCACGGCCGCGATCGCACGCATCCTTCGCCCTGTCCAGGAGCGTAGCAAGTCATGAAAGGCCGAAAGTTATTGGGTGAACTCGACGAGGATATTCGGGAACACCTGCAGCACGAGATCGATGAAAACATCGCTCGCGGCATGACGCTGGAGGAGGCGCGTCGCGCCGCGCTGCAAGCCTTCGGCAACGTCACACTAGTTAAAGAAGACGCCCGTGATGTCTGGGTCTGGAGATGGCTGGAGGAAGTCGTTCAGGACACCGCGTTTGCGTTTCGTTTTTTGCGGAAGCATTGGTCAACGACAGCCGTGACGATTTTCTCTCTTTCTGTCGCGATGAGTCTTGGCGTCGTCGCTTTTGGCGTGGCGAACACTTTCCTGCTCCAACCTCTTGCGGGCGCCGACCCGGACCAGTTGGTCATGATTTACGGGCATTCGGCGGATGAAGAGATTGGTCACATCTCGTATCCCGACTATCGCTACTTCCGCGAACACAACGCTGTCTTTACCGATATCGCCGCCAGACCTACAACCATTGGAATCAACTTCGATGCGCGTGGTGTGCGAATCGTTCAAACATCCGTCTCGGACAATTATTTTGCGGTATTGGGGATTAAGCCGTTTCTCGGGCAATTTTTCTCCTCCGGCGATGACACGCCCCGAAGCGCAATCGCGGTATTGACCTACGCAGGCTGGGTTCGCCTGGGTTCTGATCCCCAAATCATCGGCAAGAAAGTGGGGGCGCAGGTCATCATCGGCGTCGCGCCGAGAGAGTTCAAGGGATCCCTCTATGGACTCGATGGGGACGTCTTAAGCCCGCTCACCGAGAGCGATGAAAAAGCCGCATGGCTGACGCAGCGTGAGGCGCGGCAACTGTCGCTGATTGCTCGGCTGAGACCGGGCGTGACGAAGGAAGCGGCGCAAGCCGAAATATCGGCGTTGGCTGCGCAACTCGCAGTGGCATACCCAAAAGAGGACAAGGGACAAACGGCGGTCCTCACTCGCGCGACAATGCTGCCGCCTGAAGCAATACCGACCGCAGAGCTTTTTATTGGAATATTAGTGACTCTTGTCGTGCTGGTCCTACTCATCGCCTGCGCTAATGTGGCAAACCTACAACTGGCGCTTGCCGTGGGCCGGCGTCAGGAGGCGGCGATCAAATTGGCAATCGGCGCGTCGCGGCTTCGCTTGATTCGCCAACTCCTAAAGGAAAGCGCGATGATTTGCGGCGCGAGCGCCGCATTGGCGTTTCTTGCCGTAAAGCTACTTCTTACGCGCTACCCGAGACTCACGATGGATTTTCCTGGAGTTGGCAATTCCTCCGTCGGACACAATCTTCGAGTCGACGGTACGGTCATCGCTTTGACTGTCCTGCTTGTCATCATCGCCGTTCTCGCGACAGGACTCGCGCCCGCCATTTATGCTTCCTCGGCCGGCCTGAGCCAGGTGATGAGCGGCGAGAACGCTGTGGGAGGCGCGCGTCGAAACACGCGGCGCAACGCGCTGGTGATCGTTCAGGTTGCGATATGCACGCTCGTTTTGATTGGTTTGGGACTCTGTGAACGCAGCCTATACAACCTTCGCCATTCCGACCTGGGCTTCAGGACGCGACAATTTGTGGCCGTAGGACTCTACCCGAAGACGGGGGACGTCCCGCAAACACCAATGAAAAAGGAGAACGCCGCTGCTCGCGAAGCGATTTCTCGGTTGCCCGGCGTGGAATCTGTGACTCTTGCCAGGGATTTACCGCTGGACGGTATGAAGATCCCTGCCCAGGTTCCGGATTCCGACAAAACGATCTCTGTTGGTCGAGGAGTCGTCGATGATCGTTATTTCGAGACATTAGGCGTTCCTATATTGGACGGGCGTGTTTTCAATTCCACGGACCGCGAGAACACTCAGGAAGTCGTGGTGATCAACCGCAAATTGGCTGACGAATTTTGGCCAGGACAGACGGCTGTGGGGAAGGTTGTCGTTGCCGGCGATCCCCGACGTCGGTCAGTCGTCATCGGAGTCGTCGCCGGTAAGCATGGGGATCTGTACGGACCGGGAATACCGGCTCTCTACTATTCACTAACCCAGCACGATGAACCCGGCGTGAACGTCATTGCTCGAACGAGCGGTGACCCGAGACTGTGGGTCGAACCCATTCGTCAGACGGTGCGGTCGCTCGGCCTCTTTGATGGTTTACGGCCGGTGACCTTTGACGAATGGATGAATCTCAATCTCATGTCGGAGCGCGTTGTTGCCTTGTGCGTCGCGGTTTTGAGCGGTCTGGCGCTCCTGTTGGCGGTCCTTGGTCTTTTTGGCGCCGTCTCCTGCTCGGTCAGCGAACGCAAGAAGGAATTCGGCATTCGAGCCGCGTTAGGCGCGCATTCCCGTGACCTGATGGGTATGGTTCTGCGTCAGACGCTGATGACTACGGGTATCGCCGTGGTTTGCGGAATGTCCTTGGGGGCCGTTGCAACAATTGCTCTGCGGTCGCAGTTTTACGGGATCAGTCCACTCGAATGGACCGTCTTTCTTCCCGTTAGCCTAGGAATGATCAGTCTGTCGCTGGTCGTTGCCTTTGTCTCAGCCAGACGCTGGACAAAGGTTGATCCGATGGAAACGGTACGTCACGCCTAGTAACAGCGCGAGGGGTCGCCCGTCGATCCAACCATGATGCTCAGATAGGAGTAATTGGTTCATGTGGAACCGAAGAAGGCGGCGTGTTCAGTCCCTAACAGAACTTGACCAGGATATTCTCGACCACATTCAACATGAGATCGAAGAAAACCTTGCTCGGGGCATGGCGCCGGAGGAGGCGCGTCGTGCCGCATTGCGCGCTTTTGGCAACGTCACGCTGTTCAAGGAGGAAACGCGGTTGGTATGGATTGCCTCGTGGTGGGAGCAGCTTCTGCAAGACGTCTGGTATGCCGCGCGCACATTACGAAAGAACCCGGGTTTTACGAGCGTCGCCGTTCTGACATTGGCGCTTGGCATCGCAACAAACTCCGCGATGTTTTCCGTCGTCAACACAGTCCTCCTCAAACGGTTGGCTTACGCTGAGCCCGATCGCATCGTCATGTTTCAGAAGACTTTTCCGCAGGGACGAATTGCTGGCACCTCATCTCCCTCCGAATTCTTTTGGTGGCGGCAGCAGACAAGCGTCTTTCAGAACGTCAGTGCGTATTCGTTGTTCGACGTGGCTAGTTTTACGGACAACGAGTTCCCGGAGCAGCTCCGGGAAATGCGCCTCAGCGCCGACTTTTTCGGACTATGCGGGACGAATCCCATCCTTGGCCGCGCTTTTGGTCCTGAGGATGATCGAGTGAATGCGCCAAAAACCGTCGTGCTGGCTTACGCGTTCTGGCAACGCCGCTTTGGCGGTGATCCTAGGATCATCGGCAGGCGTATCACTCTGAACGGCGAGCGGCATGAAATTATCGGCGTGGCTGGCGCCAATCTCAATACGGGTCAGGTTGCAGAAATGATGCTGGGAACGGGCGACATCACGATCTTGGAGCCACCGGACGTCTATGTTCCATTCCAACTCGACCCGAACAGCCCTGAACACGTCCATTACTTTAATGTCGTCGGCCGCTTGAATCCCGGAGTGACGCTGACCGAAGCGAATGCCGAGTTGCAAGCTAGTTATCTTGCATACGGTCGTAAGTGGCCGGATGACTTCAGCGAGGGTGGGGGCTTTCGTGTCGAGCCTTTGCAGGACGCGATTGTCGGCGGCGTGCGACATTCCTTGCTGATCCTGCTCGGAGCGGTCAGCTTGGTACTGCTCATCGCTTGCGCGAATGTTGCGAATCTATTGCTGGCGCGAGCGACGAGTCGCAAACGGGAAATTGCGATTCGACTGGCGATCGGGGCTGGTCGTGCGCGGATCCTTCGCCAACTGGTCACGGAAAGTGTGATGTTATCGTTCGCGGGCGGCGTTCTGGGTCTGGGGATGGGCTATGCCGCCATTCGCGCGCTTCTGAGTCTCAGTCCCGGCGACATCCCACGAATCGGTCCCGCTGGCGCCAACGTTGAACTCGACTGGCGAGTCCTGGCATTCACGCTCATCGTTTCCATCATCACAGGTATTCTGTTTGGACTCATTCCCGCCTTGCAATCCTCGCGTGCGGCTCTGAGTGGGGCGATAAAAGAGAGCAACAAGCGCAACGGAACTGGCTTCCGAGGAAATAGGGCGCAAGCATTGCTGGTCACGACGCAAGTCGGACTGGCTGTGGTGTTGTTAATCGGGTCCGCGCTGCTTATCCGAACGTTTATCGCAATTCGTCAAGTCAATCCAGGTTTTGATCCACATGGCGTCTTGACCATGCACGTCTTGCTGAAGGGGCCTCAATTTGAAAACCCAGCCCGGGTGACCTCGATAATTCGTGACGGATTGCATCGCATTCGGGCGCTTCCGGGTGTTGCGGCAGCGGCAGCGACGGATGCCCCTCTGCCATTAGAAGCGCCTGGGTACGGAATATTCCAAATTCCAGGTCGTCTGGAGGGTCCCACGACTTGGGGAGTGGCCGTCGGAACATCGGTCTCGGCAGGTTACTTTGAAACCTTGAAAATTCCGATTCTGCGCGGTCGTTCATTCACGGAGCAGGACGAGAGTGGGCCGCCGGTGGTGATTATCAATGAAACGCTTGCGAAACAGTTTTGGCCAGATGGCGACCCACTGAAGGATCAGCTGATTAAAGGTTGTGGGACTGCTCCTTATTTCGCGAATCAGCCTCCGCTGCAGATCATCGGTATTGTCGGCGATGTTCACGTCCGCACTATGAGCAGTGCTTCCTTGCCTACCATATATGTGCCTTCAGCTATGGGCAGTGGGGAATGGGCTTGGGTGATCCGGACCCAGGCAAAGCCAACGCCGGTCAGTTCCGCCATTCAAGAAGTACTGCGTCAAGCGAGCGGCGGTGAGCCGGTGGCTCGCGTCCGTACCATGGACGAGATCGTGTCGCAGTCTACCGCCGCTGAGGACTTCAATGCCCTGGTGTTGACCATCTTCGGGTTTTCGGCATTGCTCTTGGCATCGATCGGTATCTACGGATTGATGGCATACTCGGTGACGCAGCGCGCCCAGGAAATTGGAATCCGGATGGCCCTCGGAGCGGGTTCGAGTCAAATCCGCAAGATGGTTGTGTTTCAAGGATTGCGGCCGGCGATAACCGGCGTGGTTGTCGGACTCGCTGCGTCGTTTGCACTGACGCGCTTAATAGTGGGCCTTCTATTTGGCGTCACGCCTCTGGATCTTCTAGCCTTTTCGACGGTTCCGATAATATTGCTGGCTGTTGCCCTCATTGCGGTGTGGTTGCCCGCCACACGGGCGGGTCGCGTCGATCCCGCGCTCGCTCTCAGGCAAGACTAGTTTAACTTCACAAATATGTTGACGGCCGAGGCACAGCGGTTCACTCTATGCCTAGAGCAAATAGGTATGAACGAATCCCGCGATCTCTTTCCCGGCGCACTCGAGATGATGATTCTGCAAACGTTGCGCCGAGGTCCGCTACATGGATATGCACTCGCGCAGCATCTCAAGCAACGTTCCGGGGAACTGCTGCAGATCGAGGAGGGATCCCTGTATCCGGCGCTCCAACGTCTGTTGAAGGCTGGAGCACTCAAGGCCGAGTGGGGCCTGTCTTCACGCAATCGCCGGGTGCGGATCTACACCATTACGTCCGCCGGTCGCAAACAGCTAGAGCGGGAAACGTCTGCATTTGAACGCATGCTTGCAGGTATTGCGCGTGTCATGAAACCGGTGCGCTCATGAATTGGTTCTGGAAGCGACGACGCGAGGCTGAAGACGAGATCCAGACTCATATCGAAGAACGTACCGCCGAACTGATCGAAGGCGGGATGTCAGAGAAGGAGGCTACCCAACAAGCGCGGCGAGAGTTCGGCAACGTGACACTGTTCACGGAGTCGAGTAGGGAAGTGTGGGGATGGACATGGCTCGACAGATTGGTACAGGACGTCCGTTACGCCGTCCGGAACTGGCGACAGGAGCCCGTGTACGCGGTAGTGGCCGTTCTGACGCTCGCGCTGGGGATCGGCGGCATAACCACAATATTCACGGTCGTCAACGGCGTCGTGCTCCGTCCACTACCTTATCGCGAAGCCGATCGCCTCGTGATTGTTCCGGAAGCCTATCAATCCGTCGTCAATGGTCATCCCTATGTCCCGCCGCCCAAGGACCGCGACTGGCCGACACGAACGCAGTTCTTTGATGGGATCACCCAGGTCGAGGCGACGCAGTTGACGATGCCGGAGTCTGAAACTCCGGTGGTGCGCGCCCTAAAGGTCCCGCCGAACTACTTTGCCGTCATCGGAGCGCGACCGGCACAGGGTCGCGACTTCATTCCAGATGATGCCGTCGAGGGCGACCGGCGTGTTGCGATCATCACGCATCAATTTTGGCAGGATCGTCTCGGCGGTGATCCTGCAGTCATTGGCAAAACCATAACTTTTTCTGAAGGTTCGATGACGGTTGTCGGCGTGATGCCTGAGCGTCTTCAGGCGCCGTTTTTTGAGTCCGTGCTCTTGTGGTTGGTCGTTCCGGAAGCCAGCGCGACGGGAACACATATTGGAAGGATGAAGGCTGGTCTCACGCCGGCGGAAGCCCAACGCGAAGTCAATATCCAGATCAAACAAGTCGAGCGGGAATATCCTGCAAGCGCGGGCAATCGACAGGCGATAAGCGTTCGACAACTGTTCTCTGCTGACGATGACCAACGCCTCGTCCTCATCTTGTTTGCTGGCGTCGGCCTCATCTTGTTGATGGCGACGATTAACGTCGCCAACCTCATGCTCTCGCGGATGCTCGCCCGCAGCCACGAAATCGCCATCCGCTCCGCGATCGGCGCGGGCCGGCGTCGCCTTATTCGGCAATTGCTGACAGAAAGCTTGGTTCTCGCGCTCATGGGCGGCGCGCTCGGCTTTTTGGCAAGCGTCGCCGGCGTGCGACTGCTGACGACAGGCATCCCTCAGGGGTTTTCACGCAGTCAGGAAATCTATATGGACTGGAAGGTCATGGTTTTCGCTTTCCTGATTACTGGCGCGGTCTCCATAGGGTTCGGCCTCTTACCCGCGATTCTTTCCACGAAAACTGAACTGGTGAGTGCCTTGAAAAGTGACGCGCCCCAGACATCGGGCAGTCGCCGCAGTCAGCGACTGCGCCGCGCGTTAGTATCGGTTGAGATCGGTATGGCGACGCTCCTCCTGATCGGTTCGGCGCTAACGGCAAGGAGCTTTTGGAATCTCATCAATCTCCCGCTGCCAATCGACACGAAGAATGTCGTTGCGTTGGATCTTCAATTACCGCCCAACCGGTACGAGACCGAAGTTGTGCGAACAGCGTTGTATGAGGGTGTCATTCAACGTCTCAAAGTGAGCCCGAACATCGACAATGCGGCGTTGACCGATATTCAACCCCTCGGCGGCGGTTTTCGCTACTCCCTGGTTAGCTCACAGGATGGCGGAGGCAATAGCAACGGGGCCCCGAGTTATGGCGCCCTGAGCTTCGGAGTGACAAGCGGATACTTCGACACGCTTCGGATGACTTTCATCATCGGGCGCGCCTTCCAGGACAACGAGCGCGCCATCGTCATCAACGAAACCTTTGCGCATCAGTATTGGCCGAGATCGAATCCAATAGGAAAGCAGATCAAACTTGGCCGCGCAGAAGATCCAACCCCGTGGGTCACAATCGTCGGCGTCGTGAAAGACGAACGTATTCTGTTCAGTCATACCGTGATGGCTAAACTGTTCATGCCGTGTCGGCAGTGCAACTTTCTCTTGGTAAAGGCGGCCACATCAGATGCCGTCGCGACCATACGGCAGGGAATTGCAGCAATTGACAGCGGCATTCTGGTGACGAAGACGCAGTCGATGGAGAACGCCTTCAGCACGAACGGCAGTATTGTCGGCGCGCGATTTCGGACGATGCTCTTTCTCACGTTCGCCGGAGCGGGGTTGCTGCTGGCATTTGCCGGAGTCTACGGCGTTACCGCATACGCAGTCTCGCAGCGGCGGCGCGAAGTCGGTATTCGGATCGCTTTGGGGGCAACACGGCGAGCGGTACTGCAATTGATTATGGAACAGGCGGTGATTCCGATTGTTGGCGGGATAGCCGCGGGCTTGGCAGCCGCGCAGGTGCTGGTTCGAACGTTGACCAGTTATCTGTACGACGTGACCCCGACGGACAGTGCGGCGTTTGTTTTCGTGCCGATGCTATTGGCGATGATCGCACTGGCGGCGAGCTTCATTCCCGCCCGGCAGAGCACTCGAGTTGATCCGCTGATCACGTTGAAATACGAATGAACAACGGCAGAAGGCCAGTAACTGCCAAGAGAATCACTAAATGCGTGGAGTATTGGTCGCAATAATCAGCCTCGCCTTACTTACCCCACTTTCGGCAACCAGAACCCCGCAGAGGCCACGCTCGATTGCGGACGGTGTGTATTCGCAGCGGCAGGCGAATGATGGTGGTGTGCTCTATCGACGACACTGTGAGAAGTGCCATGGGAGCACGCTGAAGGGAACTCGCTTGACGCCTCCGTTGACCCAAGACTTCCTGAAGAATTGGTCTGCGGATTCGCTTTGGGATCTTTTCAACAAGATCGTTCAAACGATGCCGGCGCCCTTAGCGAACACCGCAACGCGTCCCATTCAGCTAAAGCGCGAGGAAACCGTGCAGCTCCTGGCTTTCTTGCTCAAGAGGAGCGGTATGCCTCACGGCACGGCCGACCTGCCGTCGGATGACGCATCTTTGGCGAAGATTCGAATTCTAATACCGAGATAAGCCGAGCAAGTCCCAACATACCAAGAATTCTATGGACAAGAGTGTGATTGGCACTTAGTATCGCGTCGAAGCAAAGAATTCTCAGTATGGGACGCAAACCACTAAAGAACGACTCTCTTCCGGGCTCACTCGACATGCTCATCCTGAAGACGTTGAGCCGGGGCAATCTTCATGGCTACGCCATCGTTCAGATGGTTCAACAGACCTCGGGAGATGAACTCTTGATCGAGGAAGGCTCACTTTACCCCGCCTTGCAACGGCTTGAGTTGAATGGGTGGATCGGCGGGGAATGGGGGCTCACTCCAAACAACCGCCGGGCGCGCATTTACAAGATTACGCCCAAGGGTCGCAAACAACTGGCGACCGAGACGCAACGGTACAAACGCCTAACGCTTGCGATCGCGCGCGTGATGGGGAGTGATTGACGATGTTCTTGCGAAGGCTTCGATACTGGCTGGGTGGCGGGAAACGGCGTCGCGAGCTACAGGAAGAGATGGAACTCCACATCGCCGAGAGGGAAGCCGAGCTCCGCGAGAAAGGATTCGGCGAGTCCGAGGCGCGATTCGAAGCGCGACGTCGATTCGGTAACCTGACGCGTACTGTCGAAGAGGGTAGAGACATCTGGACCTTTGTTTGGTTTGACCTCCTGCTAGCAGACATTCGTTACGCATTCCGCACACTTCGACAAAGCCCGGGATTTACGGCCGTTGTTATCTTGACGCTGTCCCTGGGCATCGGTGCAAACACCGCGTTGTTCACGGTTGTGAATGAGGCGTTTATGCGGAAGCTGCCCGTGCGCGATCCGGATACGCTCGTCCACCTTCGCTACGCCGGGCCGAATGACATGGTGACCTCGTCGAGCGACTATGGAAACGTCAACAAAGAGGGCGACCGCGCCGTTCGCACGACGTTTTCCTACCCCATGTTCGAGCAGTTTCTCAACGCCAATCGAACGCTTGATAACATGACCGCAACTGCTCCGTTCGGCACTGTAAACCTGGTCGTAGGTGGAGCGGCGGAAGTCGCAAGCGCATTCATTCATAGCGGAAACTACTATCGCCTGCTCGGTGTCGACGCATTCCTCGGACGCATCATCGTGCCCGAGGATGATCAGCCGGGCGCCCCGCCGGTTGCGCTGATCAGTCATGGCTATTGGACGCGCCGCTTCGGCGGCGACGCCCAGATCGTCGGCAAGACCGTCCAAGCGAACAACATTCCTGTAACTATCGTGGGCGTCACGCCGCCGGACTTTGCGGGAATCCAAACGGTCGGCAGTCCTGCGCCCGACATTTCGTTTCCCTTGTCGCTTGAACCGCAGCTTGTGCCCCAGGGTCCATCGGAGCTGTTGGGGCAGGCGACCTATTGGTGGCTGCAGATCACAGGGAGGTTAAAACCCGGCGTTACCCAGCAACAGGTACGAGGCAATCTCGAAGGTGTGTTCCAAGCAAAAGCGCGATCGGGCATGGACGAGTACCTTGCGTCACTGACTCCCGAGCAAAGAGAGGCTCCAAACAATCGAAACCTTATAAACATCCCGAAGCTTCGGGTTAGCTCCGCGAGTCGGGGAATTTACGACGTCGATGGAGACCACACATTAGTGATGATCGTTCTGGGCGCTGTGGTAACGCTGGTGCTGTTGATCGTCTGTGCCAACATCGCCAACCTGCTGTTGTCACGCGCCACGATGCGGCAACGCGAAATCTCCGTTCGCCTGTCGCTTGGTGCGACGCGTGCGCGGCTGATCCGGCAATTGCTTGTCGAGAGCGTACTGCTCGCTTCGATTGGCGCGGGGTTCGGACTGCTTGTTGCCTATTGGGGACGCCGAGCGTGGCAGGAACCCAGCGGTCCTTTTCTGGATTGGAGAGTTCTCGCATTTACATGCGGCTTAGCAGTGTTCACCGGAATCCTCTTCGGTATTGCGCCAGCTTTCAACGCGACCAGGCGCAGTCTCGGTGACGCCCTGAGAGAAAGCAGCCGCTCCGTGATCGGTTCGCGATCCAGGCTCGGGAAATCATTGATGGCGGTTCAGGTCGCTATTTCTCTCGTTTTACTAGTCGGCGCGGGTCTCTTTCTCCGCACGCTTCAAAATCTTCGAAGCGTGGACGTGGGCTTTGATGCGCAAAACATCGTCCTGTTTCGCGTGGACCCGCAGCTGATTGGTTACGATCAGCCGCGCATCCGAACCTTGTACCGCCAACTCGTTGAACGGCTGCAAGGGACGCCAGGGGTCGCTTCCGTCAGCCTTTCATACGGCGCACTAATGTCCGGCAACGTCAACATCACCAGGTTTGCGGTGCAGAACGGCCCGGAAGCTCAGGGCGGGATCAGCTTGCTGACCGTGGGGCCGGGCTTTTTCGAAACGATGAAAATCCCTGTTGTATCGGGCCGTTCGTTTACTTTCCGCGACGACCAGACTGCGCCAAAAGTCGCGATGATCAACGAGGCCGCTGCCCGAAAATACTTTCCGAACAGCGATCCGGTTGGTCGGCGATTCGGAAACCTCCCGGAAACCAGCGGTGACTACGAGATTATCGGCGTCGTCCGGGATACCAGTTACAGCACTCTTCGGGAGCCGCCTCCACCGGTAAAGTACATGCCGCTGCTGCAGGGTCCCCTTCGAGGCGCGACATTTGAACTCCGAACATCGATCGATGATGCCGCCGATGCGATTGTCGCGGTTCGGCAGACTGTGCGCGAGATCGATCCGAATCTTCCAGTGACGAACGTTTCAACCCAGATCGAACAGATCGAAGGCCGCGTCGAACAGGAAAGAACGTTTGCGAGCGCCTATGCCCTCTTCGGCGGGCTGGCATTGTTTATTTCGGCGATCGGCCTCTTCGGACTGATGTCTTACAGCGTTACGCGGCGGACGAACGAAATCGGCATCCGGATGGCCTTAGGTGCAACCAAGAATGAAATCTTGGGCTTTGTCTTGAGCGAAGCGTTACGTGTTGTGGGGGTAGGTCTGGTTCTGGGTCTCGCCACCGCGCTGGCATTGAACCGGTTCATTTCGTCACTTCTATTCGGTCTTGCCCCAAACGATCTGCTTTCTATCACCGCTGCCACGTCCTTGATGACCACGGTGGCGCTGTTAGCCGCGTATCTTCCCGCCCGCCGCGCCGCTAATGTCGACCCAGTGGTCGCCCTGCGTCACGATTAAGGCGGAGGCCCCAGGGATAGCTTTAAGAGGGAAGCTGCTGGGCCGAGAATCGTGGCGGGTTAGCCCGGCGCGCCCCCATATGTCGCAATAAGAAGAAGTTTGCTTTCCCACCTTTCTTAGTTGATAATGATAATCGTTTTCATTTTACTGCGGGAGCTAAGGCGTGTGGCAGGCATTCATAGTCGTCTTCCGTGAAGGCTTCGAGTCCTTCCTTATTGTTGGAATCATTCTCGCGTACCTGCGGCGTATAGGCCAAAACCAGCTCGTGCCGGCGATGTATTGGGGCATCGGCGCATCCGTTCTCGCGAGTTCCGGCCTGGGTTACATGCTGTCAAGAGGTGTGAACGAGTCGTTATGGGAAGGTGTGTTCGGCGTGGTGACGATCATTCTGGTCAGTTCACTGATCATTCACTTGTGGAAGGCGGGGCCGCAAATCAAACGCGACATGGAGAGCCGGCTCAGCCGCATTTCCGCACGGCCTTCGAAGGGTCTGGCTTTTGCCGGTGTCTTTCTGTTCACGCTTGTCATGATCACGAAGGAGGGCATGGAAACGGTTCTGATGCTTTTCCAGATCCGCGATCCGAAGATGGTGACCGGCGTTATCCTCGGAGTTGCCGGTACAGTTGCTATTTCCTGGGCCTGGGTAAACTTTGGTCATCTCATTAACGTGAAGCGATTCTTCCAGGTGACCGCGATTTTCCTTTTGCTCTTCATGGTGCAGATCGCCATCTATTCTTTCCATGAATTCTCCGAAGCCGGAGTCCTTCCCAACAGCGCAGTTCTCCATGAGGCGACCGAGCCGTTTTCACCCACAGGCACCTATGGCCGGTGGTTCTCCGCGATTGCCATCGGCGGTTGTGCGCTCTGGTTATTTGGCGCCGGCGTGAATGACAGCCTCAAAAAAGAGTAAGGCCGTACCCGCCATAGCGCAGCGTGTCGTTTTGGGCTACGCTGAATGAGCTTTCCCCGTTGGCAGGATTGACAAAAAGGCCGTCCGCCAGGACCACCGCATCCCCCCTTCGTTACAGCCTTGTCCGCATCGAATGGTTGAGCCATCAATGCGCCGTCGCGACCGTAGAGCAAAAAACCCGCGGGCGAATAACCGCCATCGACGACGCATCTGCGACGCTATACGCTCGCCTGTATCCAGCGAGCCGACGTAGATCCCAGAGCTGAGCACCATTGGACAGGCAAGACACATTAGTAAAATGAGCCGTTTCATTGGGTGGTCCTCTTATCGACCAAGAGTATGAATATTTGTGAACATATGCAAACCTAGACCACTACCAACGAATGGGTCGATGAAAGAGTATTCGATAATATGATGTTAGCGGCGCTTCTCTTAGGCCTCGGTCTGATGGTCCAGGACGAGCCTTTTGACAATACGCTGCTGGACTTGCTCGACGATCCCGCGATTCAATATCACTCCCGACCGACAAACAATCCCGTTGCGCAGTTGAATCAAAAGCTCAAAGCCGGTGAAATCACGCTCGAAAGAAATGGAGCGACAGGTTATTTGAGGTCGTTGTTAACGGCTCTCAAAATACCAGTTAACTCGCAGATTGCGGTCTTCGCTCAGGATAGCGTCCAGGCCGGCCGAATTAGTTTTGGAAATCCGCGCACGCTCTTCTTTAACGACTCCGTCGTTGTCGGTTGGGTCGGCGGGGGGTTTATCGAAATCGCTTCTGAGGATCCGACGCAAGGTGTGGTCTTTTTCACATTGGATCAGAATGTAGGCAAACCGGAGATCACAAGGAACGATAGCTGCCTTCAGTGTCATCACACACATTCGGCTGTGGGCATTCCGGGGATGTTATTGCGGAGTAGCGGGCAGTTTAGCGTCGATCATCGGATACCCTTGGACCAACGCTGGGGCGGATGGTTCGTCACTGGTCAGCATGGAAGGCTAAAACACTTGGGGAATCTTGCAATCGATAAGCTGTTTCGTGAACCAGTTTCGACTCAAACGCAAAACTGGATGTCCATCGAAGGGAAGTTCAACCACCCAGATGCCTATCTCTCCACGCACAGCGACATCGTTGCCCTTTTGGTATTCGAACATCAGATGCGGATGATGAACTTGCTAACTCGAATTGGTTGGGAAGCACGATTAGCAAAGCGTGAGGCGACGATTCCGATGCAAGACGCTGCCCGAGAGGTCGTCGATTATCTCCTTTTCGTCGACGAGGCGGAGATTCGAGATCGAATCAAAGGCTCCACTAATTTCGCGGCAGAATTTAGTGCACAGGGTCCCCGAGATCAGATCGGTCGGTCGTTGCGTGATTTTGACCTCGAAGATCGACTGATGCGCTTTCCCTGCAGCTATCTGATTTACTCAAAACAGTTCGACAGCCTCCCCGCAGCCGCAAAAGCCGCAATCTATCGCCGCATGTGGGAAGTGTTATCCGGTCAGACTAACAACGCGCGATATAAGAAACTTTCAATTATCGACCGCTTGGCAATCGTCGAAATCCTTTCTGACACGAAGTCGGATCTCCCTTCATACTTTCAAGTTCGTTCGGTGAAATAGAACTTATCGAACGTGCCGCAAGATATGAAATCCGGCCGAGCCGCCCTTCATGGTGGGTCTTTCTCATCGAAAAGTTCGCACAAAATATCAAAACAACTATTGTCGGCTTCTGTAATTGTTCCTAGCGTGGCCATGGATCATTTAGTCCGTATCCAAAGAGCAATTGACTACATCGAAGACCATCTTCGAGACGAAATCACCGCCGAAGATATCGCGCGAGAAGCTGCTCTTTCCTCGTGGCACTTCCAACGGGTCTTTAGTTCAGTGTCGGGACAGACTTTGAAGGAATACATCCGACGACGTCGTCTCACGGCAGCTTTAATCGAGCTTGGAACCGGTGATAGAAGGATTCTTGATATTGCTCTCGACTATCAATTCGAATCGCAAGAATCCTTTTCTCGTGCGTTCAAGGCACTTTTTCATCGCACTCCGGGCGACTGCAGGAAGGCCGGTATTACAACGATTGTGCCGGGAAGCAAGCCCAGGATCACTCATGAATATCTCGACCACCTTTATGGAGGGATCACCATGGAGCCGAGGATTATCACACTTGAGGCGAAGAACGTCGTCGGATTTGGCTCTCGGTTTATTTCAGCCCTTTCACCGGACAAGAACAATGACGCCGTCATTCCGCCGTTATGGGATCAATTCCATCGCCGAAAGCATGAAATTTCTAATCGGCTTGCCGATACCGAGATCGGCTATTGTGAAGCCGTCCCTGCAAATCAGAGGAAACATCCCGATGAGTGTTTCTATCTTGCTTGCACTGAGGTCGAGGCAATGACAGCCGTCCCCAACGGAATGACAGCCAGGGTCATTCCCGCGGGACGTTATGCCGTCTTTACCCATAAGGGGAAGCTCGGCGATGGTTCGACGGCCGAGAGACTTGGCCACACCTACAGCTACATATACGGATCGTGGCTGCCAAAATCAGGAGAAGAACTGCGCGATGCGCCCGATTTCGAATTCTACGATCATCGATTCAAAGACGATTCTGACGATTCTGAAATGGATATCTTCATTCCTGTCAGGTAGGGCGGGGCGGATTTTCTAATTCAACCGGAATACGAGTAAATCTAAAGTCAGTTGATTGCGTTCGAGACTCACTAACTGTGGCCAGCGGTTGTTCGAGATCAGCAATTGTATAACTGTCGAGGTTGATGCCGATGCCGTGGTTCAGTCTTGCGGCCGACTAGCCGGATTCAGGCAAGGGTCTCCGCAACGAACTGCATCTACGATTGGCCGACATTATGTTGAACCGCTAAATCAACACTGCGGCGTTAAAGCTGGACTGAGGCTCGATGAAGCATCCAAGAACCACGAAGCGCGATCTGCCACCACCTATGCTTCAATCATGCCGCAGGGCGACCACGGGATCGACTTTCATGGCTCGTCGGGCTGGTATGTAAGCGGCGATTGATGCAACGAGGACCAGAACAATTGGCGCGCCTGCTATCGAGACAGGATCATACGGCGAGATGCCGACCAGTTGGGATTGCAGGATACGGTTTACCGCGAAGGATGCGGCCAAGCCGACGAGCAAACCAGCGACCACGGGTAAGAGTCCTCGACGGAGGACCATTCGGCCGATGTCATTCGCGGCAGCGCCGATGGCCATACGAATCCCGATTTCATTTGTGCGCTGGGTGACGGAGTGAGCGATGACTGCATAAAGGCCGATGGCGGCCAGCAGCATGGCAATCAAAGCAAAAACAGGCGCCACCGCAGCATACTTCCCCAACTCCGCATGTTCGAGATCCATACGGCCGCGATCAAACCCGAAGGTCGTATTCAACGCTCCGAAATCCTCAAGGTCAACACTGGGATCAGGCCCCTGCATTGCGGCGCGAACGGCTTGCGCCACGAAGTCTGGAGGGAGAGTGGTGCGCACGAGGAAATTGGCGCCACGAAAACAGCAACCGGCGCTGTTTATGCCGGCAGTTGCGGGATCCTGGGAAAACGGAACATAGACGAGCGGTTTGAACGTCTGCCGCACCGGATCGCCCTGCATGATGTTTGGAACAACTCCGACGACAGTCCGCCACACGCCCACTTGATTTCGGTTGTTAAAGCGCAGACGTTTTCCGATTGGTTGCTCATTAGGCCAGAATGTGGAGACAAAGCTCTCGTTCACAATGGCGACCGGTAACGTCTCAGTCTGATCATGTTCGTCGAAATCACGACCCGAGACTGCAGACCTGCCCAGGACCCGGAAGTAGCTCGGCCCCACACTAAAGGCCTGGGCCAATCGCCCATCATTCGGAAGGCTCGGCCGGCCTTCCGTTTCAAAGGCCCGCAGGCTACCGGAATTAACAGGAATACTCGTCGCGATGGCAGCAGCTTCGACTCCTGGAATCGATCTGAGTTGAGTGTCGATCCCATTGAGATATGCGAGCCGGCTTGCAGGCGTCGGGTAGGTGTCCGATGGCATTTTCAAAAAACCAACGAGAATGTTCTCGGGATTCAGTACGCCCGTGTCAGCCCCGATGATCGTATTCAGGCTGCGAACCAGAATCCCGGCCCCAGAAAGAAGGACGATCGCCAAAGCCATTTGCACAATCACTAGAGTAGAAGCGAGACGTCTACCTCTATCTCCGAGTGTTATTCCACGACCATTTGCTTTCAACACGCCGCTTAAACCAAGTCTCGTGACGCAGACAATCGGCGCGACTGAAAACAGGAGCGCGGCGCCTACAGATATCGTCGCCAGATAGGTGAGGATCCCAGCGTCTACCGTGTAGTCGAGAACAAGATAGCGTGACGCCGTTGCCGTTGCCCACGCGCGGACCGCCCAATTGGTGATCCACCAGGCAAGAGCGCCGGATAGGCACGCCAGCAACAAACCTTCAACCACGATCTGGCGGATCATCCGGACTTGCCCGGCGCCGAGTGCAATGCGCGTCGAAAACTCGCGCGCCCGTCCCACAGTGCGCATAAGCGATAGATTCGCCATATTGGCGCACGCAATGAGCAGCACGAAGCAGGATCCTATCCACAGCGATCCGTAGATCACGGAAGCCTCGGGACCGACAACGGCCTCCGAGTACGACAGCACCAACGGGGCGGTTTGACGATCCGCTTTCGGATCGGCAGCTTGCAGTTGGTTGTTGACCGTTTGAATTTCCGACTGAGCTGTTTCACGGGTTGCGGTTTCGCGCAGTCGGCCGAAACTACTCCCAAAACCTTGTTCGCGGATCGCGGGTATGTCCTTTAGCGCTGCCCAGAGGTTCTGCTCAGACACAAGCGTAAAGTCTTCCGGCATGACACCGATGATTGTGGCTGCCTTGTCATTGATATGAACAGTGACGCCCAGAATGTCCTGACGTTTGGCAAAGCGGCTCTCCCAGAAACGGTAGCTGAGAATCGCTACGGGATCTGCTCCTGGCGCTTCATCGGCTTTCACAAAATCGCGTCCCAATATGGGCTTTACACCCAGTAACCCAAACGTGTTGGCGGTGACCTGCCGCATGTTCATGTCAATCGATCGTCCGTCTCCATCTCGGAACGTGATCGGCCCGTCCGTCGTAAAGGCGAGGTCTTCGAACGAGCGCGACTGGGACCGCCAGGCTTGAAAGTCTGTATACCAGATGTTCCAGGGACCGGACTCTCTTCGCACCACGATGTAACCCAGCCGGTCGCTCTGTTTCGCTTGCGGCAAGCCTCGGTAAACCATCGCGTTCATAATCGTGAACACGATGACGTTCAGAGCCACAGCAAGTGTCAGCGTTGCGATTGCCGTCAATGTAAAGCCCCACTCCCGGCGGAGACCCCGCAACGCAATCCTCAAGTCGTAAAGAAGTCCTTCCACCGTCGGCAAGCCACGCGAATCGCGATGCGCATCCTTGGAAGCCTCAATGGAACCAAATCTCGTCCTGGCCAGCCGCTGCGCTTCGGCCAGGGGCATGCCGCGTTGAAGATAGTCATCGGTGGCCAGGGCAATGTGTGAGCGCGCTTCATCATCGAAATCGCGATCAAGAGCGCTCTTCTTAAATAGCGAGAGAAACTGAGACCACAGCCTCCGGATGCTCACAGCCCACCCCCCTCATCAGACCCGGCCAGCACTCGGCCCATGACAGCAGCAAGCCGCTCCCACTGGATACGGTCCTCTTTCATCTGGCGTCTTCCGACTTTAGTGATCGAGTAAAACTTCGCTTTGCGATTGTTGTCAGAAACGCCCCACTCAGCGCTAATCCAGCCGCGCTGTTGCAGACGCACCAGTGATGCGTAAATCGTTCCCTGGTTTAGTAGGACCTCGTTTCCACTCAATTGTTCAATGCGGCGCGCAATACCGTATCCATGGAGAGACCCCATGGCATCGAGAGTTTGCAGGACCATCAGGTCCAGAGTGCCCTGCAGTAGATCGAGTTTGGAATTAGGCATACAGGACTCCTGTTGTGATGCCACATGAATATCACACGGCTATGTGGCGTGTCCACAGGAACCCCCAATCAGTAAGTCTGGATCTAATCGCCTTGCGGACACAAGCACTGACCTCACTGCTGGAAATGGCGCAATGGCCCCGCGGTCATGCCTATCCCTTCCTGCTGATCCTGGGAAGAGTCGCGGGCATTGCGGAGGGCCGCCTAACGCAATTGGCGGATGACGGACAAGTGGACGAAATTCTTAAGGCGATCTCAAGAAACTGAATTGAGTTTCTGCTGATGGGCGATAGTTGCGCCCCGGTGATTACAGGTTTTTTCTATGGCTCTAGGAAAGAATTTCCGCATCTCCGATACGATGATGCTTTGCTGCTTGGGATCTCTCATGAACGCTTGGTGGATTGTTTTGTCCGGCCAACAACATGATGCCCCACGGAAGCAGCGAAAAAATGGAAGCTGCTCCACAACGAAATTCGTGCGCAACGTGCGAAAGAGACGGGTTGCTGGTTCGTTTCGTCCGATGTCACGCGGGCGCAAGACAATCGCGTGTCTGATGGCCCTACGGCGATAATTAATCCCGAGGGTACTGTCCTGCGCAAGTGCCCTTGCTGCATGTGGGAATGATTGTCGCCGATGTTGTTCTTCCGGTGGACCTAACCACTCCCGGAGTGGCAAGCCATGTGCAGCTTAAGCTCTGAGGAGGAGCAAAAACCATGCTCCAAGACACACACGAAACATTGAAACCAGGAACCCATGTAGAAGTGCTCAACAAGAAACGGGTAGATGGAAAAAGTCTTTGCGGCACGATTATCGGCGCGGCTGCAAACGTAGTTGGAACTTATATCGTGGAGTACCATCCTGGTCTGGATAACGGGCATCATTCCGAAAACGAATTAAAAGTCATCCCTGAATCGCTTTGTCAGCATTCGACGCCTAGGCCATTCTAAGTCTGGACCGACGCCGTCAACGATCCATCTTGAAGAAAGAAGGGGTTCGGACCACACACATCGAAGAGTTGCAGCCAGAAATTCGCAGTGTTAAATGTCTCTCCGATCGCCGCGAAGATGCTGCTCGCCGCCATCGGCCCCTACTAAGAATTCGCCTGGACCCGTAGCGCATCCCGTTCCTTATAGTGACTCCTGATTTACCAGCAAGATAGTTCGGAGCATTTTTTTGCCGCGGTGGACTCGCGACTTCACCGTTCCGACAGAGCATTTTTCGATCACTGCAATTTCACTCATCGAATGCTCTGCTATTTGGGACAGCATGACCGCGCGGCGAAAAACGTCTGGCAACTGGTTTAAGGCGGTTTGCAAGATGTTCTGATTCCCTTTAAGTTCGAGGATTGTTTCCGGTGTCTGGCATTCTGCGTATGTTGGTACGTTCGGATTGCGCCCGTCTTGCGTCGAGATTTCCCTAATACGCGCTGCCCTAGACACCTCGTCGAGTGCAACCCGTTTCGCAATAACAAACAGCCATGTCGAAAACGACGCGCCTCTCTCCGCGCGGTACGATCGCAGGTTCTTGAATGCTCGGACAAACGTCTCCTGGGCAAGTTCTTCAATAATCGGTTGAGCTAGTTTATATGAAGCCAAGCATTGGAAGATGCGACGCTGATAACGAAGCATAAGAAATTGGAAAGCATTCGTATTCCCATCAATGACCTGTTGAATCAGAAATCTGTCGCCGCGTGTGGTCAAAATTGCTCTGTGCCTCCATACACTAATACTGTCAACCGACGAAAAAGTGACCGAACGTGGCCGACAAGCTATTCCAAGGAGTTCTGAACGCTTTCAGCAGTGGAATACCCGATCTTCAAAGGCTCTCCTTGTCGCGTGATTAAGCGATCTTCATGCCACGATGCAATGATTCAGTTCAGTCAATAGAACGAGTGCTTTACGTGAGCAATATCTTCCTTTCCTGACGTGCGCGTTGTTCGAACCTGGGAAAATAGCGGTCGTTTCTGGACAAGTAGGCAACGACATTACTCGGTATCGCTGAGGCTCGTCGCTCATGTCGATTGTAGCTACCCTCCGAACGTCAGCCGCGAGTGCGGGCCGTCACCCAAAGCGAAACTCGGCTAGAGCAGATCCAACAATGCCGCTAACGTTTCCAGTTACTCTTCCCGGAGAGCGATTACCGGGTTAATGCGGATGGCGCGCCGTGCAGGTGACCACGACGCGAAGAGGACGACGAGGGTCATCAAAGGTGCAGCCACAACGATACCGAGCGGATTGGATGCGCTGATCCCATAAAGGACGGCCGCCATCACACGCGCCAGCGCGATCGCTCCGGTCGCCCCGATCAATAGGCCCAGGGTCAGAATGGCCACACCGCGCCCAACAACCAGCCCGAGGATGGAATTGGACGTCGCTCCGATCGCCATACGAATGCCGATTTCACGCGTGCGGCGGGCGACGGCATACCCCATCACCCCATACACTCCGGTTCCCGCCAAAAGAATAGCCAACGCACCAAAAGTCGTCGTCGCCATTGCAGCAATAAACGGAGGCGCCAGGGCAAAGCCGAGCTGGTCTGCGACCGATCCGACTTGGAAAAGCGGGATGTCAGGATCGGCTTGATT
>JADMIO011294205.1_pt1 | contig 31671 bp, 27 predicted proteins | sample 8958161 | NCBI WGS metagenome assembly JADMIO01 (sample SAMN16585339, study PRJNA669376) | soil metagenome | isolation source: Crop rotation soil | place: USA: Cullars Rotation, Alabama | collected 2011 | reverse complement strand
TGCGAGCCGATGACCGGCTGACCGCCGGCCCCCTTCAGGCCGTTCGCGCCGCCGATGGCCGCGATCGCGTACGTGTGCGCGCGCGTCCAGTTGCCGGCGGGCGGCGGGATCGTGATCGTCTTGTTCGCGAACGTGGGCGCGATGGTCACCGGCATCGGCGACGCCTTGTTCGTGATGTCGAACGCGAGGATCGTCATCGGGTTGACGGACGCCGGGTTGAGATCGCCCGATGTGGTCACCGACGCGGTGCTCTCGTACGGGAAGCCGTCGAGCGTCTGGAGGTACTGCTGGTCGAACTCCTTCTGTGCGTCGGGATAGGGCCGACTGCTCGGCGGCGGCGGCACCTTGATCTTCGCGCCGGGCGCGATCTCGCCGGTCGTCGTGTCCGCGCGCGCGAGGTCGTTCGGAAGCGGAACGATCGCGTCGGGCTCTCCGGTCGCCGGATCGACATGCGCCGGATCGAAGTTGACGATGACCACGTCGGTCGAGGGCGCGGGATCCTGCTGGATGTCCGGGGCGCACGCGCCGAGCAGAACGAGAATCGGCAAGAGCTTCTTCACGACGGCATACCTTTCCGTGCAAGCGTGAGTGGCGTCACGCGGAAATGCGTGCACTCACCAAAGAGTTCAACCGCGAAGCTTACTCAAGGTCAACCGCTCGCGGTTGACCATTCGTGCCGCGCTCTTCGCGCCCGTCCGCCTCCCGCCCGCCTCCCGCCGCCCCGCCGGTCGCGCGGCAAAATGCGCAAAGACGCGCGCCCCCTGTTTGGGGGCGCGCGAGTGCGTTCATGCTTCGATCGAGATAGTCGCTTCTTGCAACAGGCCTCAGAAGAACGAGCTCGCCGAGAAGTCGATCGGGGTGGTGAGGTCGTCGTTGCCGACGATGGTGAACGGATTGATGTCGATCGTCGTGGTGCGCGGCGTTCCAACCGCGTCGATGAGCCGCGCCTGCGCGGCGTACTGACCCGCATTGAGGGTGATGCTCGTCGCGAACGCGGTGCACGACTGCTCGAACGTGCCGATGGGGTTCGCGTTGGGGTCGGTCACGGTGATCTGGATGGCCGCCGCGGCGCCCTGATTGCACTGGTTCGGATCCTTCGTGCCGTTGATGGTCCAGTCGACGGTCAGCGTGCCGGTGGTGGCGACGATCACCGGCTCCGGAGCCGGACTGACCGTCGCCGTACATGCGGCGGCGGTGGAAGCGAACGCAACGAGCGCGATACCGAGAGCGTGACGCATGGCGGTGGTTCCTTTGGGTTGGGGGTTCATGGAGCGCGGCGTCACTGGACCCGCGTCGCGGGCGGCGCCTGGTTCGGTTCGCGCGAGTAGTCACGCGGCGCCTCGTACGGGCGGTTGTTGTCGTACGGACCGCGGTGGTAGTTCGCGGGCGGCGCGGCCTGCGGGCGGTACTCGTAGCCACGTTGCGCCGGAGGTGCAGACTGCACGTATCGGCGATGGCGCTCGAGGACCGGCGGCTCGTTCTGGTAGTAGGCCCAGCGGTTGCCGTTCCGGTAGTACCAGCGGTTGTTGTAGAGATAGACGGTCCGGCCTTCGTAGACGGTCGACGGATACGCCTCGATGTCGACGGCGGGCGCCGACGTCACTTCGGTGGTTGCGTACGCCGGCTCGGTCGACGCGTAGCCGTAACAGCCACCGAGCGACGCAGCGCCGAGCACGACTGCAACCGGACCCAAGAAGCGCGAGAGCAACATGATGACCTCCGGTGTAAGGTCAGAGCAATGTCGATGCCGCTGCGGCTGCGCCCGTGATGGCTCGAGCGTGGCGGACGGATCTAAGGCCGCGGTGCGAGCGCGAACGCGGCCTCGATCGGCGAGGCAGCGACGTCCACGAGCGCCGCGGCCGCTTCGTCGACGATTGGCGCGGTGACGCTCTCCGATGACCATCCCACGAGATCGCCCGGGCCTTCCGGATTGCCGTCACCGTCGGCGTCGAGCCCGACCTCGATGCGATACGAGCCCGGGTACACCTGGAAGTAGAGACGGAGCTCGCGCTTCGCGTCACTCACGGGGAACTTCACGCCGTCGAGCACGCGGGCGTCGTGCGTGGCGTCGTCACGATGGAAGTGAACGACCGCGATGGCCTGCGGATGCGCGGCTTCCGGCAGCTCGATGACGACGGCGAGCGGCGTCGCGCCTTCGAAGGCGAAGCAGAGATCGTACGCGGTCGCTGCGACACAGCCCGCGGGTTGCGGAGGCACGAACGGCGAGACGGGCGCGTGGCCGGCGATCGTGGCGCTCGCGAGCTTTTCGTCGTTCGGCGCCGGCGTGTCTGCGGGAGCGCTGCTGCATCCCATCGTGACCAGAGACGACAGCGGAGCGAGCGCAGCCACGACGAAGGTCGAGCGAAAGGACATCGAGCTGCACGATATCGATGCGGCCGAGCCTGCGGCAAGGCGGCCGCATGCTCGCGCTTCGTGATTCGACCGAGCGCGAGCGACGTGTCTCTCGGCGCGGTGTCGCACGCCTCACCATGTGGCAGCGTTCTGCTCGCTCGTGGCGATGCTCGCGCTAGCTGACGAGCCCGTAGAGCTTCTCGAGCGCCTCGTCGAGCTTCGCGATGTCGGTCCCGCCGGCTTGCGCCATGTCGGGGCGCCCGCCGCCCGAGCCGCCGAGGATCTGCGCGACGGGACGGATCAGATCGCCCGCCTTGAACTTGTCGGTGAGCGACTTCGACACCGTACATACGAGCTGCGCCTTCGGTCCGTTGACGGATCCGAGGAGCACGACGGCGTCGCCGAGCTTGTCGCGGAGCTTCTCGGCGAGCTCGCGGAGCATCGCGCCGTCGGGGACGTCGACCTTCGCCGCGAGCGCCTTGCCGAAGGCGAGCGAGCGCGCCTTGCTGGCGAGGTCGTCGAGACCACCGCCGCCCGCCCCGGCACCCGGTCCGCCGCCCGCAGCTCCGCCGCCGCCGCCGAAGGCGAGCTTTCGCTTCGCCTCGGCGAGCTCCTTCTCGAGCTTCTTGCCGTCGTCGATCAGCCGCTCGATCTTCTCGGGCAGCTCGTTCGGTCCAGCCTTCACGAGCTTCGACGCGTTCTTGATCGCGCCTTCGAGCTGGCGCACGTACGCGAGCGCGTTCATGCCGGTCGCCGCCTCGATGCGACGGACGCCGGCCGCGATGCCGCTGTCCGAGAGCACCTTGAACATGCCGATCTCGCCGAGCGAGCGCGCGTGGGTGCCTCCGCACAGCTCGACCGAGTCGCTCGTCATCGTGAGGACGCGCACGACGTCGCCGTACTTCTCCTCGAAGATCGCCATCGCGCCGCGCTTCTTCGCTTCGGCCTGCGGGAGCACCTCGGTGAGGACCGGCGCATCGAGCAGCACCTTCTCGTTCACGAGGTCCTCGATCTTCTGGATCTCGTCGGCGGTGAGCGGCTTGGCGGCCGAGTAGTCGAAACGGAGGCGGTCCGGCCCGACGAGCGAGCCCTTCTGCGTCGCGGTCTCGCCGACCGTCTTGCGGAGCGCCCAGTGCAGGAGGTGCGTCGCAGAGTGGTTGCGACGCGTGGCGGTGCGCAGCGCGTGATCGACGTCGAGGTGCACGGTCTCGCCGAGCTTCACCTCGCCTTCGAGCACCTCGCCGAGATGCACCACGAGGCCGACGAGCGGCTTCTGTGTATCATGCACGCGGATCTTCGCGCCCGACGCGGTGGTGACGAGGCCCTTGTCGCCGACCTGTCCGCCCGACTCGGCATAGAACGGCGTCTCGTCGACGACCACCGCGACCTTGTCGCCCTTCTTCACGCCGTCGGTGGGCGCGGCCGGCTTCTCGCGACCGTGCGCGAGGAAGAGGACCTTCGCGTCGCCGTCCTCGCGCTCGTAACCGGTGAAGCGGACCGCCGCCTTCTCGTCACCACCGTGCGCGTCACGGAGCACGTCGAGCGCCTTCCGGTAGATGTCGACGACGGCGTCGTCCATCTTGAAGGCCTCGCTGCGCGCCTTCTGCTCGGCCATTGCCTTCTCGTAGGCGCCGACGTCGATCGTGAGATCGCGCTCGCGCGCGATGACCTCGGTGAGGTCCATCGGGAAGCCGTACGTGTCGTACAGCTTGAAGACGGCATCCCCCGGGATGACCGTGCCGCCGCTGGCTCGCAGGCGACCCACCTCTTCGTCGAGCATCTTGAGGCCGCGATCGATGGTCTCGCGGAAGCGGACCTCTTCTTGCTCGACGATGCTCGCGATGAGGTCCTTGCGGGAGACGAGCTCGGGATACGCCTCGCCCATTTGCGCGACGACCTCGAGCGCGACCTCGTGCAAGAACGGCTTCGCGATGCCGAGCCGGTGACCATGACGGATGGCGCGGCGCATGACGCGACGGAGGACGTACGGACGGCCCGCGCGATCCGGGAAGATGCCTTCCGAGATGAGGAACGCGGTGAGCCGTGCGTGATCGGCGATGACGCGCATCGAGACGTCGTCGTCGCCCTGCGAGCCTCGATAGACCTTGCCGGAGATCGACGCTGCCTTGTCGACGAGCGCGCGAAGGAGATCGGTGTCGTAGTTCGTCGTCTTGCCCTGGAGGACGCTCGTGACGCGCTCGAGGCCGGCGCCGGTGTCGACGCACGGCTTCGGAAGAGGAGCGAGCTCGTAGCCGCCGCCTCCCTCCTTCTCCGTGCGGTTGAACTGCATGAAGACGAGGTTCCAGATCTCCATCCAGCCCTTGCCGTCGGGCGTGGGCTCTTCACCGAACGTCGACGGCGTCGCCTCTCCGTCGCCCGTGAAGAAGTGGAGCTCCGTGCACGGACCGCACGGGCCGGTCTCTCCCATCTGCCAGAAGTTGTCGCCGGGGATGCCGGGGATGCCGATGATGCGGTCGTCCGAGAAGCCGGTGACCTTCTTCCAGATGGCGCGCGCCTCGTCGTCGGCGGGGACGCCTTCCGCGCCGCCGAACACGGTGACCACGAGGCGCTTGGGGTCGATGCCCCACTCCTTCGTGATGAGCTCCCACGCGTACGGGATGGCGTCGTCCTTGAAGTAGTCGCCGAAGCTGAAGTTGCCGAGCATCTCGAAGAACGTGTGGTGGCGCGCCGTGACGCCGACGTTCTCGAGGTCGTTGTGCTTGCCGGAGATGCGAATGCACTTCTGGCTCGACGTTGCGCGCGTGAACGGCCTGCGATCCTTGCCCGTGAACACGTCCTTGAACGGCGCCATGCCGGCGTTGACGAACATGAGCGTGGGGTCGTTCTGCGGGATGAGCGGCGCCGAGGCGCACACCTCGTGCCCCTTGCCGGCAAAGAAGGAGAGAAACGAGGCGCGCACTTCCGAGGCAGTCTTCGAGCTCATGATCGAACTGCTTCTTTACCACTTCCGGCGCTGGCTCGGATGTCGGCGTTTACGGCCGCATGGGCTGTCGATACGCTGACCGAGGTGAACCATAGCCGCCTCCTCGCGCTGTTCGCCGGTGGCAGTGCCGCATTCCTGCTCAGCGCGGCGTGCGGAACGTTGCTCGGGATCACGCCCGACGAACAGGCCGCAAACGAAGCGGGCGGAGCGTCCGACGGCGGCGGCGAGGGTAGCGCGCTGGACGCCAGCGGGCGTCCCGACGGCGAAGGGCCTACGCCGGACGGCTTCGACGTGAAGCTCGTGCCGTCGACGGTGGCGATCGTCGCTGGAAATCCCAAGAGCGTCGACGTCGCGCTGGATGTCACGCGCACTGCCTCGATGCCGGCCGCGCCGGTGACGGTGAGCTTCGAGTCGATCACCGACCTCGTGGCGCAGCCGCGTCCGGACAACGTCCCTTCGGCGGGCACGTTGCACTACGACATGACGGCGCTCGCCAGCGCCCCACCGCGCCGACAGATCATCGCCGTCACGATCAGCGACGGGACGCACACGGTGATCCGCACGCTGACCGTCTTGCTCGCGCATCACTACCGCGCGCACGACACGACGCTGCTCACGCTCACCGCGCCCGCGACGTTCGCGATCAAGGCATGGGGCGCGAGCGGGGCCGCGCCGGGCGGCGGCGCGGGAGGCTTTGCTCGAGGCACGTTCGCGCTGGGCACGGGCACCTACGCGATCGTCGTCGGCGCGGCTGGAAGCGGTACGCAAGGAGGCGATCCCGGCGGCGGAAGCGCGGTGGCGATCGGGACCGGCAAGGGCGGTGGAGGCTTCTCGGGCGTGTTCGTCGCGCTCGCCGACGGCGGCTTCGCCGCGAGCGGCGCGCAGCTCGTCGCGGGAGGCGGCGGTGGCTCGTGCACGTCGGCTGGCCAGCAGGTCGGCGGCGGCGGTGGCACGACCGGTACCAAGGCCGCCGAAGACGGCTTGGGGAATGCGCCCGGCGGAGGCGCGCACGTCGACATGGGCGGCGCCGCCGGAGGCAACGGCACCGGAACGGGCGAAGCCGGCACCATGCTCCAGGGTGGCAACGGTGGTTCGGTCGTCGCGGGCCTCGTGCAATACGGCGGCGGTGGCGGCGGCGGCTACTGGGGCGGCGGCGGAGGCGGCGTCGACGAGATGGGCGGTACGGGCTGCTCCGCGGGCGGCGGCGGATCGAGCTTCGTGATCGCGAGCGCGACGGCGTCGCTCACGCAAGGCGCTTCGAACATCACTCCCGGCGAGAGCAGCGACGGCGACATCGGCGCGGCCGCGACGAACGGCCACGACGGAGCCGTGATCGTCGTCCCGCAGTAGAACGTCGGAGGGGACGGGCCCCGAAGCGATCAGCTCGCGACGTTCAGATACGGCGCGTTCGTACGCGCGATGCGCTGCCAAAGCTGATCGTGGACCTGCTCCATCTGGAACTTCTCGGGCCCCTGCGCGAGCGACGAGTCGAGCCGCGCCAGCGTGAACGCCGCGGTGATGAGCGCCTCGTCGTTGTGCGTCGGATCGAGCGCGACGTGCGGCCATGCCACCGCGGGATCGGCGTTCATGCGATAGCCCATCGCCGCCATTCCGCGCGCGCGCTCCGAGATCGTCGAGAGGAGCCCGTCACGGAACGCGCGGCGCGCGTCGCCGAGGTCCGCGGGGTCGACGTGGTAGCCCATGTGCAGCGCGTACACGCCGCGCTTTCGCTTCTCGTCCGTGGAGAGCTTGCCGACCACCGCCCAGCCGAGGATCGTCGCGACGAGCAGCGCGAGCACGACGACCGCCGTGAAGACGCCGACCACCGCCATCGCGAGACCGTCGTCGCCGAAGTCATCGAGCGCGCTCATGCCGATGCAGACCGCGGCGATGCACGCGATCGGTCCCCACACCCGCAGATACGCGGCCAGCATCGAGCGAACGCTGAACGCCGTCTTCATGCCCTTGTACGTGCCGTTCGCGTTCTCTTCGAGGATCAGGTGCGAAGCGATCGGGATCAGCGGCACGTAATAGAGGTGCGCGAACTGCGTGCTGACGAACGACCGGCCGCAGGCCCGGACCTTGCCGTAAAAACGCGTGCCGTAGACGATGACCATCGGGAGCCCTCTCGCTCTTATGTTCCTACGTGATGAGCCGCGCCGGGCTTCCCCGTCGCGGTGAATCTCCCGCGAGCGCGCTCAATTTCGCGCGAGCGCGGCGATCTCGGAGCCCACGCTCGACATCGCGCTCTCGACGGCGCCGTTGACGGCCCGATTCTGCAGCTCGCTGAGGCCCTTGTTGTTGTTCCGCGCGTCGTCGCTGGCGGAAGCGTTGCCGCTCACCATGCCCTTGAGCGTCTGCTGCGGAACGCGCCGGATCGAGAGATCGACCTGCGCCGAGACGATGAGCCCGCCGTCACGCCCGGTGGACTGCGACAGCCGCGTGAGGCTCCCGTCGACGAGCAGCACCGGGATCTTCCGCTCGCCGGCGCGACGGAGGATCGCCGCATCCGGATTGTCGAGGATGACCGCGCCCTTGATCGAGCCGGCCTTCGCGCGCGCCGCCGAGCGCATCACGGTGTCGAGATCGGCGCGCTGGCCGGTGGTGTTGCGCATCGCGCCGAGCTGGACGACGTACTTCGCCTTCTCCACGCCGGCGCTCGGGTCGACGGGCGCGCTCGAGCCGCCGCCCCCGTGAGCGCTCGCGCGGAGCTTGTCGATCGTGTCCTTCATCGACGTCTTCGCGCTCGGAAACGACTCCGTGCGCATGGCCTGCTGCAGCGCGGGGATCGCAGACGCGTCTCCCATGGTGCCGAGCGCGACGGCACATGCGACACGAACCGCAGGATGCGCGTCGCGCAAACCTTGCTCGAGATCCGCGCGCGCCGAAGCGCCGCCGGTACGTCCGAGACGGAGCGCCGCTTGCACGCGAACGCGGAAGTCTCCCGACTCGGTGAGCTCGCGATCGCCTGCGTGCGCGTCCGTGGAGTGCGTGGACGTCGCCAGCGACGCGCAGACGAGCATCGTCATGCCGGCAAGGTGCCGGACGCGTCGGAGGCGACCCATCACTTCTCGAACGAGTAGCAAGCCGCGCTCACCCTCCAGCGGAGAAGAGTAGACGATCGATCAGAGGAGGCTCTTCAACTCCGTCTCGATCTCTTTCTCCTCACCATCGTGGTAGCCCAAATGCACGAAGCGGACGACCCCTTTCTTGTCGAGGATGAAGGACGACGGCATGTTGGGCGGATGCCACTTGTTGGCGAGGCTCTTGTCCTTGTCCCACAAGAGGGGGAACTTCGCGCCGTAGCTGGTACCGAACTCCTTCACGCCGTTCTGCTCGTCGTCCTCGCTGATGGCGGCGATCTCGAAGCCCGAGGCTGCGTACTTCACCCGCAGCTCTTCGAGCTTGGGGAACGACTTCTTGCAGGGCTCGCACCACGTCGCCCAGAAGTCGACGAGGACGACCTTCCCCTTCCACTGCGAGAGCGCGATTTTCCCTTTGCCGTTCACGCTGTCCGCCGTGAAGTCGGGCGCCGGGTTGTTCAGCAGCTCGTGCTTCGCGCCGCCTGCGCCAGGCGTCGCGGCGCCGCCGCTCTCACCGGACGAGCCGCCGCATGCGACAGTGACCGACGTCATCACGGCGAGCGCCATGACGGCGCGGCCTGTCTTCGTCATCGAGATGCTCATGCTCATGGCCACCGAAGTTACCAGAGCGCGAGGCGCACGAGCGCGCCTCAGGAGCAGGAGCATCGTCGAGCGCGATGTGCGCGACTCGCCTACTTGATGCCGCAGACTTTCTTGCCGTTCACGACCGTCTTGCAGACGGCACCACTGCCCCTCGGGCAATCGAGGTCGCTCGCGCAAAGCTTCCGGCAGAGCGGCGGCGGCCCTGCACTGAATACGAAGCCGCCGGGGCATGCATTGCCGGGGCCGGGGATCGTGGTGATCGCCGCGCCGCCGGACGCCGGTGCCGCTCCGGCGTCGGCAGCGACGACCGCTCCTCCGGCATCGGCAGCGACGCCAGCGTCCTTCGCGGCCGTTGCCGCCGGCTTGATCGCCGTGACGACGGGCGCCGCGGTGGTGGTGGTCGCCGCGGCGCCGGGCGCCGCGATCGACTCGGGTGGGACCCATCCCATCAGCTTCGAGCCGTCGGCCGTCGCCGGGTCGGTGAAGATGACGAGCACGCCGGTGCTGAAGAACTTGGCGAGCTGGATGACCTGCGTGCCCTTCGAGAGCGTCGCCACCTCGGCGCCGCTCGCGGGGAACGTCCGCGCCTTCGTGACGTCTTTGCCGATGATGCCCGGCTCGTCCGCCATCTTGATCTCGGAGGCGTAGCGAAGAACGTCTTTCTCGTTCTTCGCGCCGGTGCCGGTCACGGTGACGGTCGCGGCGTCTTCATCGCCACCGGCTGCGCCCTTCTTCTTGAGGAGGTTGCAGCCGGCGACGACCGAGCACGACGCGATGATCATCACCGCCAGACGGACGGACGGAGCTCTCATGATCGATGACCTCAGTTACAAGCGCCGGTCGCGGAGCAGACGTTTCCGGCCGCACCGCAGGCCACGCACTTGCTCGCGGCGGCGGGACATCCCGCGGCGCCGGCGGCCGCGCACTTGCGGTGGCACTGACCGCCCACGAACGCGAAGTCCGGAGGACACGTACCTGCCTTGCCGGCAGCGACGACACCGACGTTCGCCGGCTGCGGCGCAAGCGCTCCGAGGCCGACCGTCTTCAAGCCAGGAACGGCCGGCGCCGCAGTGGCGGCAGCGGCGGTCGGCGGCGTGAAGATCGTGCAGACACCGACGGCGTCGCCGAGCTTCGCGTTGACGAACTTGTTCGCGTGTCCCTTGCACGCCTGGCCGGCCGGGCAGTCCGGATCGTTCACGCAGATGCGTCCGCAGAACGGCGCGTCGCTCATGAGCGGCGTCTCGGGCAGCGTGCACGTGAGCGGCTTCGCGACGATCGCCGCGGGAGGCGTGAAGGAGTCCTGCGTGATCCAGCCCATGAGCTGCTTCTGGTCCGCGGGGTTCTGGAACACGACGAGGAAGAACGTCGAGCGCTGCGCGATCTCGGTGACCGTGCCGCCCTTCGCGAGCGCGGCGACCACCTTGCCGATGCCGGGGATCTCGCGGACGTTCGTGGGACGCGCGAGCGTCGCGACGACGTTGTCGAGCTTCTTCTCGTCCGGAAAGCGCGAGACGTCGTTCTCGTTGACGGCGGCCGGAGTCGCAGCCGGCGGCGGTGCCGCCTCGGCGACCTCGGCGACGGCGGCTTCTGCCGCGGCGTCGGCCGCATCGTCTCCCTTCTTCTTGAGGAGCCCGCATCCCACGACGAGCGGGAAGAGCCCGATGAGAGAGACCGCCGAAATAAGCCTGATTCCCCGGGAAATGGTCGCCATTACCGCCGGAGGCTAACAGGAAGCGCGTTTGCGTCGACAGTTAACAGCGATGCTTCCGGAACCGATTACGGAAGCCGTCTCGGAGCGGAGGCCCGCGGGCGCCCGCTCAGCGCGTGAGCCAGCTCGAAAGGATGCGATATCCCTGGAAGAGCAGGGCCAGATCGGTCGATTCGTTCTTCTGGTGCGCCTGGGCGTTCTCGCCGGGGCCGAAGTTCACGGCGGCGATTCCGAGCGCCGAAAAGCGGGCGACGTCGGTCCAGGCCTGCTTCGGCTCGATCTCGCGGACACCGGCCGCGATGAGCGACTTCACGAGGGGATGCGACGCGCTCGGCATCGCGGCAGGCGCGAGATCGGTGAATTCGATGCGCGCGCCTTCGCCGACCAGCGCCCGTACGTCCGCCTGCGCCTGCTCGAGCGACGTGAGCGGCGCGAAGCGATGATTGAGGTTGAGCGTGAAGAGATCGGGCACGACGTTGCGGCCGCGACCGCCGCTCGCGAGCGTCACGGTGGTCGTCGTTCGATAGAGGAGGCCGTCGATGCGGTGCTCGATGGGAGCGAGCACCGCGAGGCGATCGAGCAGAGAAGCGGCCTTCGTGATCGCGTTCTCACCCTCCCACGGACGCGCGCTGTGGCCCGTCTTGCCTTCGAACGTGACCGTCGCGTGGATCGAGCCGCAGCAGCCGAGGTGCAGGCGGTTGTCGGACGGCTCGAGGCACACCGCGAGATCGGCCGTGCGGAGGTCGTCGTCCGCGGCCAGCACGGGGCCGAGCTCGTTCTCCGCGTACGGGCCCTCTTCTCGCGCGTAGAAGACGAGCGTGAGATCGCAGCCCGCGAGCTCGCCGAGCGTCTCGGCGATGACGATCATCACTGCGAGGCCGGCCTTCATGTCGGCGGCGCCGGAGCCGAAGCAACGCGCTCCTTCGATCCGCGCCGGACCGTTCTCGGTGCGCACCGTGTCGAGGTGACCGGCGAGGACGATGTGCGATCGACCGGCCTCGCGCTTTCGCACGACCGGCACCACGATCGAGTTGCCGTAGCGACGGATCGGCGAAGCGAGCGGCAGGCGCGCGAGACGATCCGAGACGGCGTCGCACAGCGCCTTCTCTTCACCGATCGGCGAGGGCACCGAGCACAGCCAGAGGAGCGTCTCCTCGAGCGCGATCGCGGTCGGAGTGCGGGTGGTGAGCGTCTGGGTCAGGAGCGACATGTCGTCACTCGCGAATCATACGGGAACGGCGAAGTCGCGGAGCGCGTCGTTCAGGCTCACCTTGCGATCCGTGCTCTCGGTGCGCTTTCCGATGATGAGCGCACACGGGACGCCGAACTCGCCGGCGGGAAATTTCTTCGTGCGCATGCCGGGGATGACGACCGACCGCGCGGGGACGCGCCCGCGGTGCTCGACCACCTCGCTGCCGCTGACGTCGAGGATGGCGGTCGAGGACGTCAGCACCACGCCGGTGCCGATGACGGCTTCCTTGCCGACGTGAACGCCCTCGACGATGACGACGCGCGACCCGATGAACGCTCCGTCTTCGACGATGACCGGACGCGCGCCCGGCGGCTCGAGCACGCCGCCGATGCCGACGCCGCCCGAGAGGTGGCAGTCCTTGCCGATCTGCGCGCACGACCCGACGGTCGCCCACGTGTCGACCATGGAGCCGGCGCCGACGCGCGCGCCGATGTTCACGTAGCCGGGCATCACGATGACGCCCGGCTCGCAGAACGCTCCATAACGAACGACGCCCGGCGGAACGACGCGGACGTTCTGCGCCGCGAGGTTCTTCTTCAGCGGGATCTTGTCGTGGAACTCGAAGGGTCCCACCGAGAGCGTCTCCATTCCGCGGATCGCGAAGTAGAGGAGGATCGCCTGCTTGATCCACGCGTGCGTGGTCCACTCACCGTCTTCGGTTGCAGAGGGAGACGCGACACGCAGCTCGCCCCGATCGAGCTGCGCGAGGGTCCGCTCCACCGCCGCGACGTACGCGGCGTCCTTCAGCTTCGCGCGGTCCGCGAACGCGGCCTCGACGAGGCTCTGATCTTCCGACGGTGACGGGTGTGCCATCCGCTCAGCCGGCGGTGGGCGCGACCTTGCTCGCCGGGAAGAAGTACGCGATCTCGATCTTCGCGTTGTCGAGCGAGTCGGAGCCGTGGACCGCGTTCTCGCCGACGCTGCCGCCGTGCGCCTTGCGGATGGTGCCGGCCTCGGCCTTCGCCGGATCCGTCGCGCCCATGACCTGGCGGTACTTGGCGACGGCGTCCTCGCGCTCGAGCACGACGACGAACACGGGCGAGCGCGTCATGAACTCGACCAGCTCGCCGAAGAACGGACGGGCCTTGTGGACGGCGTAGAAGCCCTCCGCGACGGGCTTCGACAGCGACATCTTCTTGCACGCGACGATGGTGAAGCCCGCGTCCTCGAGCATGTGCAGGATGGCGCCAGCGCGCTTCTTCTCGACGGCGTCAGGCTTGATGATGCAGAGCGTGCGTTCGACGGCCATGGGGGCTTCTCCGGGGGGTGACGAGGTGCCGGTCTCTTAGGGGACCTCGCCGGAAAACTCAAGGAATCCCGTGGAGGGGTCATGGTAGAAGCGAGAGGCGATGGACGACCTCGACGTCATCGTTGTCGGTGCCGGCGCCAACGGCCTCGTCTGTGCGCTCGTGCTCGCGCGAGCTGGGCTTCGGGTGCACGTGCTCGAGGATCGACCTGCCGTCGGCGGCGGGTGCCGCACCGAGCTCCCGTTCGCGGCGGCGCCGAAGCTCGGCGCATCCACGGGAACGCATCGGTTGGGGTTCGTGCATCCGGATCTGCTGCGCCTCCTCGGGCTCACGCTGCCCACGCGTCGACACGATCCTGCGGTGTTCGTCCCGACGACGACGCCCGGCGCCTATCTGCTCGCGGGCCCTGGAAATGCGGCGTTTCGTGACGCCTCGGGCGAGGACGCGCGCGCGGTCGGTGCGATGCACGCCGAGCTCGACGAGATCGTCGCCGATCTCTCGCCGGCGTGGCTCGCCGGCGCCCTCGACGTAGAGGCGACGGGCGATCGATACGTCCGCGCATCGCGGCGTGATGCGTTCGTCGCGCTCTGCCGCGGGAGCATCGGCGCCTACGTCGATCGCTTCGACGTGAAGAGCGATCTCGTGAAGGCGGCCATCGCTGCCGACGCGCTCACCGGAACGTTCGGCACGTGGGACACGCCCGGCACCGGCGCGGCGCTCCTCGTGCGTCACGCGGCGCGCAGCGCAGCCGGGGGTGCCGACGCGGTTCCCGTGGGAGGCATGGGCGCCGTCGTGCGTCTGCTCGCCGATGCCGCGCTGGCGGCTGGCGCGACGATCGCGACGGGCCAGACCGCGACGAGCGTGATCGTCGAAGGCAACACCGCGGCCGGCGTCACGCTCGCCGACGGAACGACGCTACGTGCGACGACCGTGGTCTCGAGCGCCGATCCGTCACGCCTCCGCGCGCTCGTCGGCGACGTGCATCTTCCCGTCGAGTACCAGCGCCGCATCGACGGGTACGCGCGCACGGGGTCGGTGGCGAAGGTGAACCTCGCGCTGTCCGCGCTGCCGAAGTTCCTCGCGCTGCCCGAGGAACGCGGCCAGCACGGCGCGACGATCCATCTCGTGCCCGGCGCCGGCCGCGACGGGCTGCGCTCTCTCGAAGCGGCGTTCGCGCAGGCGCGCGAGGATCAGCTCCCCACGGCGCCGTTCATCGAGATGGTCATCCCGACGGCGTCGGATCCGTCGCTGCGCGACGCGGAGGGACGCCATCACGCGTCGCTGCTCGTGCCGTGGGCGCCTTACGATCTCGCGGGCACGACGTGGGCCGCCGAAGAGCAGCGCTGGCTCGACAACGTGCTCGGCGTCGTCGAGTCGTTTGCGCCGGGCATCCGCGCTCTCGTCGTCGATGTCTTCGCGCTGTCGCCGAAGAAGCTCGAATCGCACTTCGGCGTGACGCGCGGACACATCCATCACGTCGACGACGCGGTGATCTTCGGCGATCGCTTGGCATTCGCGACGCCGATCGGCGGCGTCTACGCATGTGGCGCGGGTTGCTCGCCGGCGGGCGGCGTGTTCGCGCTGCCTGGGCACAACGCGGCGAAGCGTGTCCTCGCCGACATGGAGCTCGGGCTCGAGCGCACCGAGGTCGGCCGCAAGCCGGTCGTGTGATCGGCGAGAGGAGCGCGGCGACTCAGTCGCGGGAATAGCCGGCGTCGGTGAGCGCGCGGGCGGCGAGCGCTTCGGCGGTCGGTGCCGGCGCGGGCGCGTTCGCGTTCGACGCGTTCAGCGACGGCTCGGCGGGCGCGCTGGACGCGCCGCGGAGGAGCGCGAGGACGAGCAGCCCGGCGCCGCCGGCGACGAGCAAGCCGCGACGAAGCGCGCGGTCACGACGCACGCGTCCGTCACGACGACGCAGCGCGCCGGCGCGAACGCGCTCCGAGCGCTCGAGATCCCAGACGTCGTCGACGTCGCGCTCGCGCGCATTCAGGATCATCCGATCGAGGAGGTGCGTGCTCATGGCGTGCTCCCGTCGTTCGAAGCGGTCTTCGTCGTGGTCGTCGTCGGCGACGTGGGCGTCGTCGATCCGAGGCGTCGCTCGATGCGCTCCTCGGCCTCTGCGATGCGCCGCTTCACGGTCGCGAGCGACACCTCGCACGCGGCCGCCGTCTCCGGCAGGCTGAGATGCTCGACGCGATGGAGCACCCACGGGATGCGGAGATCCGCCGGCACCCGTGCCAGCGCGTCGTAGAGATCGTCCACGGCGGCGCGATCGCGCGGGTCGGAGGCGCGCGCCGCGAAGTCGACGGTCCAGAACGCGAACATCATGCGACGACGGCGGCGGGCCAGCACGCGGCGCGTGCGGCGCACCGCGACGGTGACGAGCCACGCGCGCACCGCGAGAGGATCGACCAGGCGCTTCAGTCCTTCGATCGCGTCGACGAACGTCTCCTGCACGATGTCGTCGAGCTCGCCGTCGTCGCCCATGAGGCGATGAACGACGCCGGCGATGTACCGCGCGTGCTTCGCGTAGGTCGCCTCGAAGTCCACCTCGCGCGACGCGCCAGACGCGACGGACGCGCCGGACGGGAGCGAAACGGAGCGAGCGATGCCGACCACGCCCATTAAGTAGCGCTCGGCCCCCCGAACCGGCTCAGAAAAGATCGTGAATCTTCGTTGAGCCGAAGTGGCCGGTTTCGCGTGCCTTTAGGCCATGGAGATCGTCGCGTCGTCCGTCGCCCGGACCCCTGGGCGCCGCCCGAAGGTCGCCGTCTCGGCGCTGGTCGGCGTCGCCGCAGTCGCCCTCGTCATGGGATGGGAGCTCCGGCACCCGAGCCTCCCGGTCCCTTACGAGCTCGCGGCCGCCGCGCGGGCGCCGGCGTCGGCGGCGTGGATGGGGCGACTGCCGATGGCGGCCGCGGCCGCGATCGGATTGCTTGCACTCTACATGTTCATGGCGCGTACGCTCGAAAGGCGCGCGGGGGTGTACGGCGTCGCCATCCTCGCGACCGTACCGGCGTGGTTCGTCCATGGCCGCATGATGACGGGAGCGATCGTGCCGATGGCGTGCGCTGCCGCGGTGCTCGCGGGGCTCGGGCTCGCGACGCTTGCGCCGCTCGCGACGACGCGGGTGCGCGTCGTCTCGGTCCTGGTCGCCGTGGTCGCGGCGACGGCGTCGGTGATGGCGCCACGCTGGGGCCTCCCGCAGCGCGGCCTGCTCGTCGTCGCGGGCGTTCCCGCGCTCGCCATCGGGCTCGCGGGAACGATGTGGCGCGCATCGCATGCAGATGCCTCGACGACGCATGCAGGCGCCTCTTCGATTCCCGAGCACGTTCGCCGCGCGTGGCCCCACGTCGTGCTGCTCTTCACGGGCGTCGTCATCGCCGCCGCGAGCGCGGTCGTCGCGCTCGCGTCCGCCCGCGACGCCTCGCTCGCCGGCGTGCTCCTCGGTGCAGCCGCGCATCCGGTGACCCCGACCGCCGCGCCGACCTTCGACGTCCCGGCGGCGGCGATCGCGTACGGGCTCGTGCCATGGACGCCGCTCGTTCCGTTCGCGCTGGCGCGTCGTCCCACCAGCGCGGGTCATCTCGCGATCATGATCGCCGCCGTCCTGTCCATCGCTGCGCATGCTGCGCTCGCGCCGCGCGGCGGATCGACCACGCTGGTCGGCGTTGCTGCGATCGCCGGCGCGGTCGCGGCGATGCTCCGCTCGCTCGAGGGCGAGCGTCGTCCGGCGACCGCGCTCGTCGTGGCGGTGCTCGCGATCGGCTGGCTCGTCGCGCACGACGTCGGGACGGCGCCGGAGCGCGTGCTCGTCGCGTTCGGTGCATCGGACACGGCCGTTCCCGCGGCCCACGCCGCCGCGTCGTCGCTCGCGATCCGATCGTCGATCTGGCTGTGCATGGCCCTCACCGCGGTGGCGCTCGGCGTTCCGCGCGCGTGGCTCCCTGCGGGGCGCGGGCTGGCGATCGTCGCCGCAGGTGTGGTCGCAGGCCTCGCGCTCCGCGCGCATGCGTATCCCGAGCTTCTCTCGCGGCTCTCGCCGGGCGCCGCCTTCGACGCGTGGCAGACGAAGCACCGCAGCGGTGAGCCGCTCGGTCTGGTCGGCATCGACCGACGCGCGGTCGCCTTCGCGCCCGGCACCGCGGTCGTCCCGCAGACCGACGCACCGGGCGCGGGCCGCTGGCTGGCCGCGACCGCGCCCGCCGCGGACGTCGCATCGCGTCGCTTCCTTGCGCTTCCCCCGGCGGAGCTGCCCCGCGTGAACGCCGAATATCGCGCCGCGCGCGCCGGCAACGTGCCGGTGCTCGCCGGCAACGGCACGACGACGCTGCTCGCGGCGAGCGATCTCGCCGCCGGTGAGCGTAGCGAAAACCCGCTCGACGCGATCCTCCTCGGCGCGCCGCCTCCCGGCCTGCGACCGCTCGGAGCGGTGCTCGACGATCGCCTGGACGCCGTCGGTTGGCAGCTCGTCGACGCGAAGGGCGCCACGCTCGAAGCGATCCCACGGGGCAGCCGCAGCGCGCACGTGAGGATCGTCGTGTCCGTCCGTCCGGCAGCCACCAACTCGGCCGCGGCATTGGGTGGATACTGCACGTTTCTTCACATCGACCACGTGCCTTCGCGATTCAGCGCGGAGCATCGTGATCTCCCCTACCCCATGGCGCTGTGGCGACCGGGCGACGTCGTGGTCGACGACTTCGACGTGAAGCTCCCGACCAGCTTCCGCGCCGGGAGCTATCGCATGTACTGGGGCGTGGGCGTCCTTCCCTGCGAGGACGATCGCCGCATGCACGTCACCGCGGGAGACAGCGACGGCCACGATCGCGTCGTCACCGGCAACCTGGAGGTCCGATGAGCACGTCCACGGCATCGCCGCCGCATGCATCGCCGCTGCTCGCGTCACCGCTGCTCGCGCCGCCGCGCGAGACGAGCGCGCGGCTCCTCGCCAAGCCGGTCGCGCTGATCATCGCGGCCAGCCTGCTCTTGCTGCTCGTCTTGCGCCTCGCGGTCAGCGCGTCGCTGCCCACGTGGTGCGTCGCGCTCCTCGCACCGGCAGCCGCGCTCGCGCTGGTGGTCGCCGTCTTCCGCGCCGGCGTCGCGCTCGGTCCGCTCGCCACCGACGAGCGCGGCGAGGAGCGGTCGCTCCAGAGGCGCCACGGGTTCTGGGTGGTGGCCCTCGGCATCGTCATGGGGCTGCCGATGCTCGGCGCGTTCTCGCTCGTCGATCCCTGGGAGACGCACTACGCGGAGGTCGCGCGCGAGATGATCGAGCGCCGCGACTTCATCTCGCCGTGGTGGGCGAACGACGGCTGGTTCATGTCGAAGCCGGTGCTCGTCTTCTGGCTCGAGTCGCTCTCGATGGTCGTGCTCGGCGTCGGCACCGGCCCGGATCGCGTGCTCGCGGGCGGCGCGCATCCCGAATGGGCGCTGCGCATGCCGGCCTTCGTGCTCGCGGTGCTGGGCGCATACATTCTCTACAACGGCGTCTCGCGCACCTGCAGCCGGCGCGCCGGGTTCGTGACGGCGGTGATGCTGCTCACGATGCCGGGCTACGCCCTCCTCTCGCACCAGGCGATTACGGACATGCCGCTCGTCGCCGGGGTCGCTGCGTCACTCGGCTTCTTGCTGCGCGCGCTCGAGACGCGCGACGAGGCTCACGTGTCGCGGTGGTCGATCCGTCTCGGTGAGCATGTCGTCACGCTTCATGCCGGCCATGCGATGGCGCTCGTGCTCCTCGCGCTGACGGTGCCGCAGCTCTTCGTGCTCCTCGGGACCCACGTCCATCTCGACGCGTCGGGCCTTCATCTCGGCGCCGACCGGCTCTTCGCCGGCTCGCCGAATGCGTGTACGTTGCCCGGACAGCCGGCGTGCGCGCGGGTGGCGATCGCGCATCCCCGGCTCGTGCCTCTGCTCCAGGTGACGCTCTGGGCGCCGATGGTGGTCTGGCTCGCGGCGCGGCTCATGACGGAGCTGCGCGCGGCGCGGCTCTTCGCGATCGCCGCCTGGACCGCCGCTGCTCTCGGAGCGATGGCGAAGGGGCCGGCTGCGCTCGTCGTCCCGGCGGCGGCGGCGCTGGTCGCGCTCGCCGCGCGCCGCTCGCTACGACCGCTGCTCAGGCTCGAGATCCTGACGGGGCTCTGCGTCGTCGTCGTCATGGTCGCGCCCTGGTATCTCGCCGTGTTCGCGCGTCATGGCCGCGTCTTCATCGACGAGCTCGTGATGCGACACATGCTCGGTCGAACGCTCGAGCACCTGCACGACACGAACGGGAGCGACGACGTCGGTCTCTCGTACTTCGTGAAGCAGCTCGGGTACGCGACGTTTCCGTGGTCGGGTATCGCGCTGGTCGCTGCGCTCGCTGCGCCGGGAATGCCGGATGCGAACGGCGGACGAGCAGGCGCCGCGGGCAGCAAGAGGTCACGTGCTCGCGCGCTGCTGTTCGGTGCGACGATGCTCTCGTTCACCCTCGTCTCGTCGATGGGCACGAAGTTCCATCACTACGGGCTGCTCGTCCTTCCTGGTGCCGCCGCGATCGGCGGCATGTGGCTCGACGAGCGCATCGGAGAGGCAGCGTCGAGCCGAGGCGCTGCTCGGAGAGCCGCGAGCGCTCTGGGGTTTGCGGCTGCGGGCCTGATCGTTCTGCTCGTGGCGCGTGATCTCGCGCTCTCGCCGGCGGAGGCCGGCATGCATTCCGTCGCGGGCACGGCGCGGTTCATCCATCTCATGACGTATCGGTACGATCGCCGCTGGCCCACGACGGAGGCGTTCGCGCCGGCGATCGGAGCAGTGGCGGTAGCCGCGAGCCTCGCGTGTGCAGCGCTCGCGCGTCCTTCGTGGCGAGCACGCGCCGCCGTCGCGCTCGGCGCGTGCGCCATGCTCGGCTCGATGATGCTGCTCGACGGCTACCTGGTCCGCGCCGCTTCCGACGGCGGCCAGCGAGGCATCTTCGAAGCCTATTACCGCGCACGCGAAAACGACGTCGCGCGCGGAACGCCGACGAGCGCGCTCGTTGCGTACCAGCTCAACTGGAAGGGTGAGAACTTCTACAGCGGTAACGACGTCGCCATCTTCATCGCGAGCGGCACCCCGATGCGCTCGTATCTCGATGTGCGCAAGCGCACGGGCGCGAGCACCGTCTACTTCGTCACGGAGCGCGGCCGCGTCGCGGGCCTCAGGAACGAGCTCGGCGCCGTGCGCTCGTTCTCCGAGCTGACCGATCGAAGCGTCTCGTACGAGTTCTCGCTCGTACGGGCCGAGCTCTGAGCCTCTGAGGCGCCGTGCTCGTGGCTACTTGCAGCAGACGGTGCGCTCGCCCATGAACGAGATGCCGCCCGTGACTGTGCCATTCGACGTCGGCGTCCCGCAGCCGCCCGTCGGTGGCGTGGACTTGAAGTGCGTGGCCGTGAACGACGAGCTCGGCGCGAGGTCGTTGCAGGTCGCGTCGATGCCGTCGGCATGCTTGGAGTTGCCGACCGTCTTGCACATCGAGTTGTCGAAGAGCGAGACGCTGCCACCGGTGCACGGAGCGGGCGGGTCGCACGCGCAGCCGCTGCACGCGCGCGTATCGGTCGCGCTGGTCCCGGCGGTGCTCCGCTTCGGAAACGCGCTCGGACAAGCGGCCTTGCCGTTCATGGTGATGCAGCTCGCGAGCGAGCCCGACGGCTTGGGCGCGCAAGCCTGTCCGGCCGCGCAGCCCGCCCCCACGCCCGGCGGCTGACACAGGCGACCGTCGGTGAGCGCACCGTTCACCACGGCGACGAGCATGCACGACGTCGGTGCTTGCGGCGGCGTGGCCATGGCGCGCGTCGAGAGCGCGATGCTCGCGTTCAGCGCAGTGCACGCTCCGTTGTCGACCGGCGCGGTGGTCGTCGTCGCGCCACTGGCGCACGACGTGTCGCTCGCGCTGGCGACAGTGTAGTTGCCGGAGCCGCATTCGCCACCTGCTGCTTTGCAGGAGCAATTGCACGTGCCGGTCGAGTCGCCGGCGCTGACCTTGAGATCCATGGGCGTCTCGCCGGGCCCGCAGCTCGGACGTGCGGTCGCCGAGAACGTCACCGCCGTCCATCCGCTCGGGATGGTCTCGCAGGTGAAGCCCTGATCGACGCAGAACGCGTCCTTGCAGTCCGCGAGCAGGTTGCAGTCGTTGTCGACGCCGTCGTTGCAGATCTCGGGGCCGCCGCCCTTGCAGATCGGATTGCCGCCCTCCGTTCCGCCCTCGCCGACGCCGATGCCGCCGCCGTCGGCATCGGCAAAATGGAGATCGGGCAACGAGCTGCACGCGACGAGCGCGCAGGTGAAGAGCGCGCTCCCGATCACGCTGCCGAGGATGGTCCGCCGTGCCACGTCAACGAGCGTAACTGACGCGGTCGCTCATTTGCGCATCGAAAGAGGGCCCTCAGCGCCGCAGCGCCAGGGGGCTCGGCGCAGGCCTCATTTGCAGCAGACGGTCTCTTGCGCAGCGGCAAACGTCAGGGTGCCCGTCGTTGCCGAGTTGAACCCGCTCGGCGCGCAGCCGGTGCCGCCGCTCACGGACTTGTAGGCAGTCACGATCACGTTCTTGGCCGTCGGCGACGCGCACGTCGTCGTCAAGGCGTCCGACTTCTCTGCGCCGGCGACGACGCAGTTGCCTGCCGTGTAGACCGTGGCCGTCTGCACGCACGATGTCTGAGGCGCACACGTGCACGCGTTGCACGCGCGCGTATCCGTGGTTCCGGTACCCACCGTGTTGAGCGTCGGGAACGCCGACGGGCAGGTCTGCGTGCCGGCCTTGGCCGCGCAATACGCCATTCCAGTCGGCTTCGGAGCGCACACCTTCGTGCCCGCGCATCCCTTACCGACGCGCGCGGGCGGCGCGCACACGCGCCCGTTCGTGACGGGAGGTGCGCCGAGCGTCGTCGCCGCGTCGCATGCGGCGGGCGGCGGCGGCGGAATCACCTCGACGAACGCGGTCCCGTTCGGGATGGTCAGCGAGCTCGAGAGCGCGGTGCACGCTGCCGCATTGGCGTTGATCATTCGCGTGTCGGTCGATCCACCGGTGCACGCCGCTTGGTCGGAGGCGACGACGGTGGCCTGTCCGGCGTTGCACGCGGTGCTGCCGGCTGACGCGCTGCACTGACACGTGCACGTTCCGGCGCCGGTGCCCGTGACGGTATCGACGTCGCTCGCAGCGCCTAGGCCGGTCGGGCACGTCGGACGCGTGCTCGCCGCGAAGCCCACGAGATCCCATCCGGTGGGCGCGGGATCGGTGCACGCGAAGCCGGCCTGACACGCGGTGTCGTCGCAGTCGGTGTGACCGTTGCAGTCGTTGTCGATGCCGTCGTCGCAGACCTCGGGACCGGTCTTGATGCAGCCGGGCGCCGGTCCGTCGGTGCCGGTGTCCGCGCTTCCGTCCATGCCGCCGTTGCCGTCGTTGCCGCTGCTGCCGTCTCCGAACGGTCCGCCCTCGCCGCCGCCGCCTTCGTCGTTGCCGTCGGCGAAGTGGAGATCGGGCAGAGAGCTGCACGCGCCCGTCGCGAGGACGAGCGTGGCGACGAAACCGCCGGCGAGCAGAGAAGTGAGTGTCGAGATGGAAAGCGAGGCGCGACGAGGCACGCCTCTACTCTATCTCACTTCATCATCGACTTCAGGGTCGATGCCATGTCGCTCGGTGTGGGCGCAACCTTCGCGCCCGCCGCCGTGAGGGCCTCGATCTTCGCCGCGGCCGTGCCCTTGCCGCCCGAGATGATCGCGCCGGCATGGCCCATTCGCTTGCCCGGAGGCGCCGTGGTGCCGGCGATGAAGGCCGCGACCGGCTTGGTCATCTTCTCCTTGATGAACGCCGCGCCACGCTCCTCGGCGCCGCCGCCGATCTCGCCGATCATGATGACGCCGTGCGTGTCCGGGTCGGCCTGGAAGAGCTCGAGGACGTCCACGAAGTCCATGCCGCTGACCGGGTCGCCGCCGATGCCGACGCACGTCGACTGACCGATGCCGAGCGCCGTGAGCTGCCCGACCGCCTCGTACGTGAGCGTGCCGGAGCGCGACACGACGCCGATGTTGCCCTTCTTGTGGATGTGACCGGGCATGATGCCGATCTTGCACTCGTCCGGCGTGATGACGCCGGGACAGTTCGGTCCGACGAGCCGCGGGATCGACTTGGAGCCCTTGGCGCGGGCCGCCGCCTGCATCGACTCGAGCACGCGACGGACGCCGAGCATGTCGACGGAAGGAATGCCCTCGGTGATGCAGATGACGAGCTCGAGGCCCGCGTCGAACGCCTCGAGGATCGCGTCGGCCGCGCCGGGCGGCGGGACGAAGATGACGCTGGCGTTCGCGCCGGTCGCCTTGGTCGCTTGCTCGACGGTGTCGAAGACGGGGACCTTGCCCTCGAACTTCTCACCGCCGCGCGTCGGGGTGACGCCGCCGACGACCTGCGTTCCGTACTCGATCATCTGCTTCGCGTGGAAGGAGCCGGCGCCGCCGGTGATGCCCTGCACGAGGAGCTTCGTGTTCTTGCCGACCAGGATGCTCACTTCGCACCTCCCGAGACCACCGCGTCGACGATCTTCTTCGCGCCGTCCGCCATGGTGGTGGCGGCCTGGATCGCGAGCCCACTCTCGCTCAGGATCTTGCGACCGAGCTCGACGTTGGTTCCTTCGAGCCTCACGACGAGCGGCACCTTGAGACCGAGCTCCTTCGCGGCGGCGACGACGCCGTTCGCGATGACGTCGCACTTCATGATGCCGCCGAAGATGTTCACGAAGATGCCCTTCACCTTCGGGCTCTTCAGGATCATGCTGAAGGCCTTGGTGACCTGCTCCTGCGTGGCGCCGCCGCCGACGTCGAGGAAGTTCGCCGGCGCGACGCCGACCTTCTCGCCGGCGTGCTTGATGATGTCCATCGTCGCCATGGCGAGACCGGCGCCGTTGACGAGGCAGCCGACGTTGCCGTCGAGCGACACGTAGTTGAGCCCCGCGGCCGCGGCCTCGAGCTCGATCGGGTCTTCCTCGTCCTTGTCCTGGAGCTCGGCCCAGTTCTTGTGACGGAACGACGCGTTGTCGTCGAAGTTCAGCTTCGCATCGAGCGCGACGATGTCGCCGCTCTTGAGGATGGCGAGCGGGTTGATCTCGACGAGCGAGCAGTCTTCCTTCACGAAGCACTCGTAGAGCGACGACATGAGGCGGACGAACTTCGCGACCGTCTCCTTGCCGTACTTCATGAGGCCGAGACCGAACGCGAGCTCGCGCGCTTGGTACGCCGAGAGACCCACGGTGGGATCGACGTGCACGGTGAGGATCTTCTCCGGCGTGTGCTCGGCGACGTGCTCGATCTCCATGCCGCCCTCGGTCGACGCCATGAAGGCGATGCGACGCAGGTCTCGGTCGACGACCATGCCGAGGTACATCTCGGCGACCATCTCGAGGCCCTGCTCGATGTAGAGGCGCTTGACCTTCTGCCCCTCGGGGCCGGTCTGGTGCGTGACGAGCTGCATGCCGAGGATCTTCTCGGCCTGCTGCTTCGCCTCCGCGGCGCCGCCTTTGGCGACCTTCACGCCGCCGCCCTTGCCGCGTCCGCCGGCGTGGATCTGCGCCTTGACGACGACGATCTGACTGCCGGTTTCGGCAACGAGCTTCTTGGCCGCAGCCTCTGCCTCGTCGACCGTGAAGGCCGGGTATCCCTTGGGGATGGGAACGCCGTACTTCGCGAAGATTTGCTTGCCCTGATACTCGTGGATCTTCACGCGCGAGGTTCTACCAGAAACTCGCGAGGGTGGCGCGCCGGATCACATCCCGAACACCGCGTCGAGCCGGAGCAGCTTGAGCACGAGCAGTGGCTGGGCATGCGCGTGCACGACCACGACCTTCCCGCCCTGCGCCTTCACGCGCTTCCAGAGAGACACGATCGCGCCGACGCCCATGCTGTCGAGGATGGTCAGCTCGTCGAGGTCGACGGTGACGCGACGCGGGTGATCCGCGACCGCAGCATCGAGGATCGGGCCGATCTCCTCGACCGTGCACGCGTCGAGCGCGCCTTCGATCCGGAGCTGCGTCTCGTCTCCGTCGCGGGCGCTCGTCACATGCTGCCGGGCTGCGGCGGTTCGGGCCGCGATGCGGTGCGTGGAGCTCTCGGCGGTTTCCATCGGCTTTACTGTGCGTACCTGTTGCTCGCCCGGAAAGGTTCCTAAATGGGTGTCACCCGTTCGAGCGACACCCGCATCATCGTAAACCGGGTGAGCGTGCAGCGGACTCATCAAGGACACCTCGCGATCAGCAGGTGCCCACAGCAAGGCCCTCGCCACGAGCGGTCCCCGCGCTCGGGCGCCTGATTCACGGCCGCCGTCGCCTTTACGGCGCCTCGACTTGGCAGGAAACGGCGCCCGCGGCTTGGCGCGTTCGCGAATTGCACGGTGCGAAGGACGCTTTACGGCACGACCTTGGCGGCCGCCGAGCCCTTGATCGCGGCGTCGGGGCCGAGGCCGGCGGCGCTGATGGTGGTGTCTCCGGCCGCGACGCCGGTGACGACGCCCATCGCGCTCACCGTCGCCACGTCGACGCGCGAAGAGCTCCAGACGACCGACGCGGTCACGTTCTTCGACGAGCCGTCGCTGAAGACGCCCATGGCGATCATCCCCTGCGTCATGCCGACGGGCACGGTGGTGGGGTTCGGCGTGACGACGATCGCGGTGAGCGTGGCGTCTCCGCCGGTGACGAACACCGTCGAGCGTCCGGTGATGCCGCTCGGCGCGTCGGTGGCGATGATGGTCGTGTCGCCGTTCGCGACAGGGATCACGACACCGCGATCGAGCTGCGTGTTGCCGACGATGGCGACGTCGGTGTTCGCGGAGCTCCACACGACCTGGCTCGTCACGTCGGCAGCGGTGCCGTTGTTGAAGTGCGCCGTCGCAGTGAATGCGCGCGGCTGCGACGTTCGCGTCAGCGCGACGACCGGCGGTGACACGTCGATCGACGTGATGGCCGCGGCGATCACCGTGAAGGAGGCGATGGTCGTAGCGTCGCTGATCGAGTCGTACGCCTTGATCACCACGGAGCCGGGCTGCGTGCCCGCGACGAGGACGCCGTGCTCGTTGACGGTCGCGATCGCGCGATCACTCGTCGTGTACGTGACCTTGCTGGTGACGTCCTCGAGCGCACCGCCCGGAAAACGACGCGTGGCCGTGAGCTGCACGGACTGCCCGCTGATGAGCGACTGCGACGTCGGTGTGAGGTCGAGGCTCGGCGCGATGGGCTCGGCGCAGCTCGAGACGACGACCGAAACGAGAAAGACGAAGAAGGCGAGGAGCGAGACGAGCGAGACGAGCGAGCGGCGGGGGTTCACGTCGATGACCTCGGCCTCGGACGGTATCACGCTCCCCGCGCGAGCCGACGGCTCAGGGAATGAGCCCGAAGAACTTCGCCGAGTAGTACGGGCCCCAGATGCCGGCCGTGTTCGTCCAGTCCTGCTTCGCGTTCGCGTCGCTGCTCGCCGTCTGGCTCGGGACCGGGTCCCAGCCTCCCTGATCGGCGCCCGGTCCGGGGTCCACGGGCGTGCCGTGACCGATGCCGTGCATGAGTATGGTGGCGAGCTGCGTCTGGCCGTCCTTCGTGTACTCCGTGTACGCGTGACCCTTGAGCGTGCTGGTGGTGCCGGCGCCGGTCACGCCGGTCGCGCCTTTCCACTGCTGCACGACGTCGGCCATGTTCTCCGGCGTGACGGCGCCGTCGGCCTCGCCTTGGAAGACGAGGAGGCGCGGCTTCTTCGCGGTCGCGCTCTGCCAGACCGTGGGGTACGCGCCGGTGACGAGCGAAGCGGCGTGATTGCCGGGCCACGTCCATCCGCTCCCCTTCTTGCCGAGCGCCGCGCACGACGTCGAGCAGCCGTACGCGCCGCCTTCGAACATGGAGCCGGCCGAGAAGACGTCGGGATACGTCGCGAGCATGACCGTCGTCATGTACGCACCTGCGGAGAGGCCGTTGGCGAAGACGCGCGCGGGATCGATCGAGTACTTCGCCGACACGTCCTTGACCATCGACGCGATCTGACCGGGCTCGAGATCGCTGCGCCCGATGCCGCTCGTGCCGAAGAACGCGTACCAGGAGAAGGCCTGCGTGCCCTTGTCCGGGAAGATGACGTAGAACTTGTGCTGCTGCGCGAGCGTCGCCCACTGCGAGGTCGCCTTGAAGCCCCACGCCTGGTTCGGTGACGAGGGATCGACGACCCCCTGCGTGTAGCCGTGCATCGCGACGACGAGGCCGGCCGGGCCGGGCGGCATGTCGGTCGGGACGCAGACCCACATCTTCATCGAGCCGTACGATTTGCTGTCGAGCGTGCACGGTGCCTCGGCGGCGGCGGCGCTGCCGTCACCCGCGCCGCCGTCGGTCGATGCGCCGCCGCTCGTGCCGGCGCCGCCCGAAGCGCTCGCGCCGCTCGATCCGGGGACGTTCGAGCTGCCCGACGAGCTCGGCGACGTGCCGTCCGTCGACGACGCCGGGTCGGCGGCGTCGTCGTAACAAGCCGCGAGAGCCGTCGCCATCACGAGCACCGCGGCCGCCTGCAGCCCGAGCTTCATCATCGTCATGGGCCGCGCGTATCGCACGAGCCGTGCCGCGGACGATCTCTGCAGAAAATGGCTATTTCGTGAGCGCGGCGCGAGACGTTGCGTCGCGCGTGACGCGGCGCGCGCGGGCTCGCTCCGCGTCAGCGAGCGCGCGTCGCTCGTTTGGCGAGCCGGAGGGGACTCGGTAGCATCGAGCGCGAGCCCATGACGAAGCAGACCACGGAGGCGACGGTCGTGGCGCGGTACAAGGGCCACGTCGTCCCCTCGCTTCGCGCCGCGGGATTCGAGGGCACGCTCGCCAACCTGACGCTACGCGTGGGTCGCGGACAGCTCCTCGCGTATCTCTCTCGCTCCGGCGGCACGGTCACGATGGGGATCAGCGGCAACGACGGCCGCGAGTCGTTCATCCTCACGCACGTGTACTTCGCGCCCGGAGAGGCCGAAACGGAAACGCAGAAGAAGCTGAGCGCCTATGACGCGTGTCTGGACACGGAGCTGCGCCGGCGCATCGAAGAGCTGAGGAGCGACGTCGTCGCGCCGCCGCCGGCGACCCTCGCAGACGCAGCACGAGCCCTTCTGGCGTGGCTCGCGCGCGATGCGGATTTCGTAGGCCTCGACGTGACCGACGTGAAGGCGGACGGCCGCGACCTGATCGTCCGCGTGCGCGGGCGCAAGAAGCCGATCCGAGTCGATCGCACCGCTCTCATGACGCTGCTCCGCGAGCTGCGCGGCGGCGAGCCCGGTCCCGAGGGACGTGACCTCCGCTACGCGCTCCACGGCGCCGAGCTCGTCGCCTATCTCGCGAAGATCGGCGAGGAGAGCGCTGACGAGGCTCGAAATCTCTGGGTGCATCTCTGCTCGGCCTACGACTTGCCGCATGGCGACCATCGCCTGGCGCCCCTCTTCCTCGAGACGAAGACCATCGCGAAGGAGCTCAACACGGCTGCGTCGGGGGGCGCGCTCGTCGCGCGTGCGCTCCCGTTCGCGCAGCGCCGGTCGACCAAGCTCCTCGATCGGATCACCGCGATCCGGATCCTCACGAGCACGCTCTCGTACGCCGCGAGTCACCGCAATGCGGAGAGCCTGCTCGAGGACGCATCGAGCCTTGCCTCTTCGCTCGCGAAGGAGAGCGTTCCGCTGCTCCGGGAGTGCGCCTGGCTGCTGGACGACGAGATCGCCGCAACGCGCGCCGAGCGCTGAGGATCAACGAGCGCGCGTCGGAAGGAGCAAGCGCGAGCCGGCGCGGTCGACGCTCCACGTGACGCCGCGCGTGTCGCCGAGCGGCGGCGTCACGAAGTGATCGACGTCGGCGCCGGCGAGCGACAGGCGGATGCGATGGCCGCGCCGGAAGAGCATCGCGAGCGGCAGCAGCTCGATCGCGTGCGTCGCCATCTCACCCGGCGCCAGGACGAGCGCGTCCTTGCGGAGGAACGTGGCCGTCGCGCGGGCGAAGCGCGCGTCACCCGAGCCCTCTTCGTGCAGGGTCGTGCGATGGATGGTGCGCAGCTCGCCCTCGCTGACGAGGCGCGCGTTGCCGTCGCGATCGACGTCGTCGAGGTACGCGAAGATCGCGCAGTCGGGCTGAGACGAAGCGAGGCGCAGCACGAGGACGGGGTTGCCGGCGACCTCGAGGTCTTCGTCGAGCGTGTCGCTCTCGTAGACGAGGAGCCCACGCCGCGAGCGGCCGGCGCCGTCGGCATGGACGAACGGCGAGATCGTCGTGCGCCACCGCGTGCGGCGGCCGCTGGTGGTCGTGAGATCGACCTCGTGGACGTCCTGGCCTTCGATGCCGCCCTCGGTCCCGCGCCGCAGCCTTCGCTCGGAGGCAAACTGCAGCGGAAGCGAGCGCGTCCCCTCCGGCGGCCACGTCGCCGACGAGCGCCACGTGCCGGATCCCATCACGTAGTAACGAACGGGCGGCGTGTCCTCGATCCCGATCCCTCCGAGCGGCATGTCGGGCTCCAGATGCCGATCGAAGAACCGCAGCAGCTCCACCGAATGATCGAACGCCGCCCCATGCTCGGTCGCGTCGGGATCCATATCCAGTGTCCCGCCGTGCACCCAAGGCCCGAGCAACAACCTGTGCTTCTCCCCCGTCAACGTGCCCGTGCCCGTGCCCGCTCTCGCTCTCGTCTCCGTGAGCACGCGATGCCTCTTCACCGCCGCATTCCCGTACGCCCCGTCGAACCATCCCCCGTACCCGAGCACCGCGGCCTCGCCCACCTGCCCCGGGTAGCTCGCCGGGCTGAAATAATCGACGGTGAACCCGGGCAGCGGCGCGCCCGGCGGCGCGTCGTCGCGAAAGGTCATGTGCACCGCGCCGTCGTGCACGTTGTAGTTGCCGACGTGCGATGCGATCGCCGCCGCGAGCTGCGCGCCGCCGATGTCGGCGTCGACGGGCGGCACGCCCGCGAGCGCGAACGACAGCACGCTCTCCATCGCGCGCTGCGTGACGTCGTGATCGATCAGGTGTGCGACGCGGTTCGCGACCTTGCGCCGATCGGCGACGCTTGCAGACCGCGCGCCGTGGACCCCGAACGACAGCGCGGTGCCGATGAACGCGCCCGGCGCATTCCGATCGAGCGCCGCGTTGGCGAGCTCCCAGGTCTCGGTGAACCACGCTTGATGGAGGCCGCCCGGAAACGCGATGTCGGCATACGAGTCGTAGAGCGAGAACCGGGGCGCTACCGCGCGCACCGCGGGATGGGCGTTCCACGCGAGCATCTCGGCGGTCGTGCCGTCGTACGAGACGCCGGTCGATCCCACGCGGCCGTTCGACCACGGCTGCTTCACGATGAAGTCGACGATCTCTGCGCCGTCCTTCACCTCGCCTTCGAGCCACCACGGACATGGCCGCTCACCGAACGACGCGCCCGAGCCGCGCACGTCGACGTCGACCCACGCATAGCCGCGCGACGTGAACAGCGCGCGCATCGGCGCGTTCATCGGATCGAGCGCGGTCTCGTCGAGGAAGAGCCGCGCGCGCTTGCGAACGAGGAAACGCCTGAAATACCGGGTCTGCCGCACGATGGTGGGCACGCGGGTCCCCGCCGGCAGCCCTCGCGGCAAGCAGACGTCGATCGCGATCTTCGTCCCGTCACGCATGACGAGATACCGCGACGTGCGCTCGAACCCGCGGTACCGCTCGGGCCGCCGCGCGATGTACGTGCGATGCGAAGGGTCGGCGTCGCGAGAGAGCTTCGACATTCTCGAGAAACTCCCGCGACGCCTTCCGCCTTCGCCGTGACTCAGCTCTTCTTCACGACGTCGACGATGCCCTGAACGCTCGCCGCGCTCTTCGTGAGCATGCCCTTCTCTTCTTCGGTGAGCGGGATCTCGACGATCTTCTCGACGCCCTTGCCACCGACGATGCAGGGGACGCCCATGAAGAGGTCCTTGTAGCCGTACTCGCCGTCGAGGAACGCCGCGCACGGAAGCAGGCGCTTCTGATCGAGGAGGAAGGCCTCGGCCATCGCGACCGCGGCGCTCGCCGGTGCGTAGTACGCGCTCGTGCCCATGAGCGTGACGATCTCGCCGCCGCCCTTGCGCGTGCGCTCGATGATCGACTGGATCTTGTCCTTGGCGATCAGCGTGCTCGCGGGGACGCCGTTGATGGTGGTCATGGAGAGGACCGGCACCATGTCGTCGCCGTGGCCGCCGAGGACCATGGCGCGCACGTCCTTGACGCTGACGCCGGCCTCGCGGGCGAGGAACAGCTCGAAGCGCGCCGAGTCGAGGACGCCGGCCATGCCCGCGACCATTCCCTTGTCGCAGCCGGTCACGCGCTTGTACTCGTAGACCATCGCGTCGAGCGGGTTCGAGATGACGATCACGAACGCGTTCGGGCAGTGCTTCTTCGCGTTGTTCGCGACGTCGCGGATGATCGGGAGGTTCGTCGCGACGAGGTCGTCGCGCGACTGGCCCGGCTTGCGCGGGATGCCGGCGG
>JADMIO011070303.1_pt1 | contig 31672 bp, 25 predicted proteins | sample 8958161 | NCBI WGS metagenome assembly JADMIO01 (sample SAMN16585339, study PRJNA669376) | soil metagenome | isolation source: Crop rotation soil | place: USA: Cullars Rotation, Alabama | collected 2011 | reverse complement strand
GCCGCGACTTCAAGTCACGTGAATTCCAAGCTTCGGATCCCACTGTGCTGGAAAGTGACCGAGCGCCGGGGCGATGAGATCCTGGCCTTCGGCCATCCCTTCCTGGGCACCGGCCCGATCCGCGTGCCGATGGCCTCGGCCTCGGTGGTGACGGTCATCTCCAGCCGCGCCGACTCGTTCAAGATTGCCAATGTCGGCCCGGTCATCGGCGCGTTCGACCACGACGGCCACACCGGGGTGCGCGGCCGGCTGGGTGCGACCGCGCCGACCATCCCGATGGTGCTGCGCGTGCGCGCCGGCGAGCAGGCGCGGGAGTTCCACATGCAGGTGGCGACCGTCCCCCAGCTGATGCCGTCGGTGATCGCCAGCACGACTCTCAGCGGGCTGCAGTCGGCGAGCTTCTTCGGCGGCACGCAGGGGCTGGACATGGTGGCGCGCCTCAAGGTCTCCCGCTACGGCCAGGTCGAGCTGCACCAGAGCTTCGACGGCGCCAATGCGCCCCAGGACGCCGCCGCGCTGCTCGTCGCCATCATCAGCTACATCGAGAGCAACTCGCTCGAGGACGTCGACCTCGAAGGGGTGGAGATCGACCTCGTCCAGATGCGCGAGCCGCGGACGGCGGTGCTGCTGGCGGCCCGCACCGAGAGCTCGGTGGTGGGCCCGGGCGAGCAGGTGGTCCTCCAACTCCAGCTCGCCTCCTACCGCGGCGGCATCCTGCAGCGATCGGTGCCGGTCCGGATCCCGGAGAACCTCCCGCCCGGCCGCTATTCCCTCCTGGTCGGCGACGGCACCAGCATCGACACCATGGTGCTGAGCTCGCTCGAGCCCGTGCAGCCGACGAGCTTCGCGCAGGCCATCAAGGTGATGCAGTCCTTCCACTCGCGCCGCGACCTGATCGTCCTCGGGATCATGGACGCCAGGGGGCTGGCGGTGGATGGCGAGGTGCTCCCACTGCTGCCGTCGTCGGTGCTCTCGCTGTGGTCCGGCGGCGGGCAGTCCACCAGCACCGTGAACCTGCGCCAGGTCGTCTTCCAGCGCTCCGTGGAGCCGATGGACGTGCCGATCTCGGGCCAGATCAAGGTCGATTTCGAGGTCCGCGTGCAGGATCCCGTCACCGCGCTCCTCAGCAGGCTCCAGGATCGCCGGACCCTTCCCGCCGCAGGGGGCGCCCCGGCGGCCACCGCCACCGGCAACGATCGCAACCGCTGAGGCGTAAGCCCCATGTCATACCGCGCTCCTCTCCTCTGCTGGGTGATGCTTTCCCTCGCCTCGCCGCTGGTGGCGATGGAAGCCAAGATCTACCACGCCCAATCGCAGGCTTCTTTCCTCAAGGGGACGCTCAACGGCGTCAGCGCCGATCCGCTGGGCGGACTGCATCTGGCCGATCGCGCCGAGCGCCTCGTGGCGCTGGGCGAGCAGGGGGTCGCCCTGGCGGCCGCCGCGGCGCCCAACGGATGGATCCTCGGCACCAGCACCGGCAAGGTGCTGCACATCGATCCCCGCGGCCAGATGAAGGTGCTGTTCACGGCGCCCGAGCCGGAGATCTTCGCGGTGTGGGTCGACAAGGACGGCACGGTGTTCGCCGGCAGCTCGCCGCGCGGCAAGGTCTATCGCATCACGGGCGAGGGCGGGACCCCGTTCTTCGATCCGGGGGAGACCTATATCTGGAGCCTGGCGCGCGGCACCGGGGGGGACCTGCTGGTCGCCACCGGCACCCAGGGGAAGCTGTTCCGGGTCGACCGGCAGGGGCAGGGCCAGGTCGTCCACCGCAGCCGCGATCCCCACCTGCGCGTCCTGCTGCCGTTGTCCGACGGTTCTCTGCTGGTCGGCACCGCCGGCGAGGCGAAGGTCCTCAGCCTGTCGACGCGCGGCGACGTGCGCACGCTCTACGCCGCGCCCGGCTTCGAGGTCGTGGCGCTGGCCGCGTCCCCCGACGGCACGGCCTATGCCGCGCTCACCGCCGCGGAATCCCGGACGGGGGGAGCCGGCGCCGCGCCGCCGCTGTTCCCCGCCACCTCCCAGGTCGGTGGGGGAGCCGTGCCGCCGAAGCCCGCGGGGGACACGGCATCCAGCGCCGTCCCGGCTCCCGGGACTCCCGGCGCGCCGATCAACTTCGGGATGTCGGCGGCGCCGGCGGCGCAGAGCCTGGTGCTGCGCATCCGTGCCAACGGTGAGGTCGAGAAGGTCTGGGAGTTCCCCACCGACACCATCTACTCGCTGCTCTGGCACCGTGGGCGCCTGTGGGTCGGCACGGGGCCCGAGGGGCACCTCTACAGCTTTCAGGCCGGCGGCATGGTGCTGGAGAAGGACGCGGACGAGCGGCTGGTGACCCTGCTGCTGCCGGACCAGCCGGGACCGGCCTTCATCACCAACGATGCCGCCGCCCTCTTCCGCTTCACCTCCGAGCCGGAGCGCCAGGGCTCCTACACCAGCGCGCCGTTCGACGCCGAGGAGGTGTCGAGCTTCGGCGCCTTCCGCTGGCGGGGGCAGGTGGCGGAAGGGGCGAGCCTGAAGTTCTCGTTCCGCACCGGTCTGAGCTCGGAGCCCGACGAGACCTGGTCGTCCTGGACCGAGCCGCGATCCGGAGCCGAGATCGCGCTTGGCGCCCTGCCGCGCGGGCGCTATCTGCAGTGGCTCGCCCTGTTCGATGCCGGCCGCGGCGGCCAGGGAGCATTGAGCCTCGACGGGGTGGAGGCCTCATTCCGGCAGCAGAACCTGCGGCCGCAGATCCGCAGCTTCACCGTGCTCGACCCGGGAGTGGTGCTGGCGCCGCCTGCGTTCAACCCCGTGGACCAGGTCTTCGAGCCCGCCCACCCCAACCGGGACGGGATCTTCACCACCCTCAAGCCGGCCACCGCGGACCCGCAGTCGCTCCTCCTCAAACAGCTCTGGAAGAAGGGCTACCGCTCCCTGCGCTGGACCGCCGACGACCCCAACCACGACCGCCTCACCTACGACCTGTACTTCACCTCGGCGGCCCTGGGCGACCAGTGGCTGCCGATGATCAGCGGCCTCAAGGACGACTACATCAGCTTCGACGAGACGGTGCTGCCGGACGGGACCTATCGCTTCCGGCTGGTGGTCTCCGACGGCAGCGACAACTCTCCCGCCGAGGCGCTCACCGCTGAGCAGGTGAGCGATGCCGTGGTGATCGATCACTCGCCGCCCCGGCTCGCGGGGGTGGAGCGCAACGGCAAGGGGGTGGAGATCCTGATCGACGATCAGCGGAGCCCGCTGCGGGAGGTCCTCGTCAGCGTCGACGCCGGCGAGTGGAAGCCGCTGCCCTCCGAGGACGGCATGCTGGACAGCAGCAGCGAGCGCTTCCTCGTCGAACGTCCCGCCGGCGCCAAGCTGCTCCTGGTGCGGGCCATGGACTCCTCCTTCAACCTGGTGACGATCGATCTCTCAGCGGAGGGGAAGGCCAAGGTGGCCGAGAGCAAGGACGGGAAGAGGGCCGGCCCCGCGGCCCCGAGCCCTTTGCAGCCCTGAATTGCCGTTAAAGGAGACTGTTCGATGCTCATCGCTCAAGCCAGAAGTCCGCGCCCGCTCCGCAGCATCCTGCCCCTGGCGCTCGCCGGCTGCCTGATCGTCCCCGCCCTGGCCTGCCGACCGCAGGAGGCCGGGAGCAGCACCACGCCGGCGGTCGCCGCCACCAGCAAGGCGCCCGACACGACGCCGAACTCGTGGGAGGGTGTCACCTACGATCCGGCGACCCCCGAGGACAGGATCTCCGTGACGCCGGTCAAATTCGAAGGCACGGCCGAGATCGGCGGCGCGCCGGCCGATCTGGTGGCGGATTTCACCTCCTGGATCGCGGGCGTGGCGGCGCTCGGGCCGGGCAAGCAGGCGAGCGATGCGAGCAGCTGCCGGATCCTCGGCCCCGAGAACGACCGCCGGGCCGATTGCGACCTCTCCCTGGTGCGGTTCGGCAACTTCGGGCGGATCGACAAGCCCAAGAACCTGTGGTGGGCGATGACGCTGGATCTGCAACCGGGGACGCCGAACGGCAACTTCCGGGCCCCCGTGGACAAGAGCGGGGCCTTCGTCTATCCCGCCAACGTCCGCTTCCCCCTCCCCCTGATCCTGATGGTGCAGGAGGAGGGTTCGTCGGACGTCATCCGGCTGCACCCCAAGTCGACGCCGTTCTTCGAGGGGACGGTGAGGGGGTGGCCGCAGGGCCTGATGCTGATCTCGCTCTCCAACGGGCCGATCCAGTTCTTCCGGGAGGGCGCGGGCAACGACGCCGAGCCCTACCTGGTGCTCGAGAGCGGCACGCTCGCCTTCGCGGACAAGCCGAGCGAGTTCCTGCGCCGCAAACCGCAGATCGTCTCTGCCCAGGTTGTCGGCCCTGCGGGGACGCCTTGGAAGGACGGGCAGGTGGGGGGCGTCGCCCTGAGCTGGACCGGCACCGAGGCCCTGAGCAGCCAGCTGACCGGCTACAACGTCTATCGCAAGCAGGGGGACGGTGCCTGGCAGCGGATCGCCACCGTCGCTCCCAACACCACGAGCTACCTCGACAAGGCGAACGACGGCAAGAGCGAGGCGCAGTACGTCGTGGTCCACACGATGGACTACCCGTTCAACCGTAAGTACGAGGGGATCTACGGCGCGCCCGCCGTCGTGAAGCCGGTCGTCCGCTGATGGGACTCGCGCCGCCGCTGGTCGCGCTGCTGCTCGCCCTGGCGCCGGGGTCGCCGCCGAGGTCGCAGGGGATCGACTACGATCCCGCGGCGGTCGCCGCCGGGCGTGTGTCGGTGGTCTCGGCACCCGCCATCTTCGAGCTCACGGCCCGGATCGGGGGAACCCAGGTGGAGCTGGCCGGAGACTTCGCGGTCTCCTCCGCCGGCCTGCTTCTGCTCGGCCCGGGCGACCTCCGCAATCCGGCAGGCTCGGGCTGCGCGGTCCGCGTGACCCAGGGAAAGAGGCGGCGGGCCGAATGTGAGGCCCGGATGGTCCGCTTCGCCCAATTCGGGCGCATCGAGGCTCCCCGGCGTCTGGAGTGGGTAGCCCTGCTGGCGGAGAGCGATGCGACGCCCGGCGCCATCACCGGCACGCTCTCACCAGAAGGCGCGCTGAAGTTCCCGGCGTCGATCCGGCTGCGGCCCCACCTGGCTCTGGTGGTCCGCCCGGAAGGCGCCGCCTCGCCTGTGCGGCTGCGCAGCCGGCAGCCCCTCGAGTTGGAGGGCAAACTCGAAGGGTGGCCACCGTACCAGGCCGGCTGGCCCCCCCGCTCGCTCGTCCTCGAGCTGCACAACGCTCCCGTCCCCTTCTACGAGGAGGCGCGGATCGGCGATCCCAAGGCGCCCAGCTACCTCGCCGTGACCGACGTGCGCTTCAGCCTCGGCACCCAGCCCACCCCCTTCTTCCAGTCGACGCCCCGCCTGAAGACGGCCGCCCCCGTCGTGCGCGAGGGGGAGCACCGCGGCGTCGAGCTGACCTGGGAGCTCCCCTCCGACGACAGCCTGCGGAGCCGGCTGGCGGGGATCAACCTGTACCGCAACACGACCCCGGGGGACCCGAAAGGTTGGCGCCGCTTCGCCCAGGTGCCGGCCACGGAGACCCGCGCGGTCGATCCGGACGGCCAGACGCCCGTCGAGTACCTGGTCAGCTACCGTCTGGAGCTCCCGTTCGACCTCTCCTTCGAGGGGGCCTATAGTTCGCCGGTGACCGCCGGGCCTCCCTGAAGCGGTTCCGCCAAGGGGAGAGCCGCCCGCAGCACGGCCCACCGCGCCAGGAAGGGGAGATACAGCAGCGTCGCGCCGTAGCAGGTCAGCATCGAGACCGCCAGCAGCAGGCCCAGGCTGTGGTTCGGCTTGAGCGCCGAGAAGATCAGCCCCAGGAATCCCAGGGCCAGGGCGGCCGCGTTCCAGCGGATGGCGCGGCCGGTGCGCTGCAGCGTGGCCGCCACGGCGTCCGCCTGATCGAGCCCCTCGGTGCGGCGGCGCAGATACTCGTGGAGGAAATACAGCCCGAAGGTCATCCCCACGCCGATGGCGAGCGAAGCGAACATGCTGGTGGCGATCCCCAGCGGCAGGCCGGTGTAGCCCATCAGCCCGAAGATCATCGCCGTCGCCGCCAGGACCGGCCCAATGACGACCGCCGTCTGGCGCAGACTGCGCAGGGCCAGCACGAGCAGCAGGCCGATCCCGGCCAGGGTGCCGGCGATCGACGACAGCTGGCTGGTGACGATCCCTTCGACGGCTTCGACCGCCAGCGGCAGGTCGCCGCTGACGTGGTAGGAGACCGGCCGGCCGGCGAGCAGCGGCGGGATCCGGCGGTCGAGATGGCGCCAGAGCGTGCGGCCGACCCGGAAGTCGGGGCTGTTGACCAGCAGGCTGGCGCGGGCGCTGGAGCCGTCGGCGGTCAGGTACTGCTGATAGTCGATGCGGCTGCGGATGACGTTGATCCAGCCGGCGATGCGGCTCAGCGGCTCCGCGGGCAGCCCCGAGACCTCGCCGCTCTCTCCCCACCCCGCGGCGATGACCCGGTAGGGCACCAGATAGCTCACCACGCCGCGGGCGCCGGGCGCGCCGGCGACTCCGCGGGTGAATTCCTCCATCAGGGCGAGGCCGGCAGGGCGCTCGAAATAGCCAGGCTCGCGGCTCTCGAACACCACGTCGAAGCGGTAGCTCCCCCAGAAGGCGCGGTTGTAGGCCCGCTCGGCGCCGACCAGGTCCGAGCGCGGATCGAAGTTGTCGATCCAGGAGTCCTGGATGGTCAGGAGGAAGATCCCGGGGACGGTGGCCGCCGTGAGCAGCAGACCGAGGGCGAAGGCCTTGCCGTCGTTGCGGGAGAGCCAGCGCTCGAAGGCCGAGCGCTGGCCGGCCGCCGCCTGTGCCGCGCGGCGCCCGTGGGGCCGGAACCAGGAGGCCGGCACGATCATCACCAGCGCCGGCACGATGAGGAAGGTCATCACCATCTCGAGCAGCATGCCGAAGGCGTTGAAGGCCCCGAACTGCCGCATCGGCTCGATGGTGGTGGCCACGAAGGAGAGGAACCCCAGGGCGGTGGCGATCGAGGTGAGGACGATCGGCTTTTCGATCCGCGCCAGCGCCCCGAGCACGGCCGCAGCCCGCACGGCGGCGTCCGGTTCGCTCCCCTTTTCGTGCAACGCCGCGCTGGCCTGGATCAGCGCCATGGACTGGATCTCGTCGGTCACCGTCGCCGCCATCAGGACCACCGGCAGAATGGTGGTCACCAGCGTGATCGGCACGCCCCAGAGGGCCATGGCGCCGACCGTCCAGAGCAGGACCACGGCGACCTCCACCATCGGGATCACCGTCCCGGCGACGGTGCGCAGAGAGAAGAAGAGCAGGACGGCGACGAGCACGACCATCAGCGGTGTCTGCTTGGCCAGGTCGCGCAGGACGGTGTTCCCGAGCTCGGCCTCCGCCACGGCGGGGCCGGTCAGGCGGAGATCGAAGGCCGCCTTGCCGCGCCGGGCCGCGATCCAACTCCCGACGCCGTCGACCAGCGCGCGGCGTCCCTGTTCCTGGGCGGCCGGGACGTAGAAGGCGGCGGCGCGGCCGTCGCGAGAGAGGTAGAGCCCGTCGCTCAGCGGGTGGCGGTGTATCCGCCGGGAGAGCTCCGCGAATTCCGCTGGCGACTCGGGAACGGTGGCGAGGAAATCGCGGACGTAGAGCCAGTTGCGGCCGCGGGGGGGCTCGATCAGATCGGCCAGCGAGCGCACGCCGTCGCCGCGCACGCCGGGCTGCTGGCGGAGCTCGGTGTGGATCGTCTTGAGAAAACGGTACCCGGCGGGGGAGTCGACCGCCGGCCCTCCGGGTTTCGAGGTCACGAGCAGAATGCCCCAGTCCGGCTGCTCGAAGGTCCGGCGGTCCGCCGCCGTGGCCTCGACGGTGGGGCTCCCCTGCGCGTACAGCGCCTCCCCTTCGGTGCGCAGCTCCAACCGGAAGAGCGCCCCGATCATCACCGCGGTCACCAGGGCGAGGACCAGGAGGCAAAGGATGGGCCGGCGGACCGCCCACCGCGAAAGCCATAGAAGGGACATCCGACTCTCCGGGTCAACCAAACTTCGGGGCCAGCCCCAGGGCCTTCCGCACCAGGCTCAACTGCCCGCCGTGCCAGGCCTCGTGCCAGGCGACCGAGGGCATCAGCTCCGCGAGATTGGCCGCGAAGCGCATGCCGGCCGGCAGGGGCGCCTGCAGCTCCGCCTCGGTGAGCGAACGGAACCAGGACTGCAAGTCCGCCCGCCGGTCGGCGAGCTCCTGCAGCACGACGCCGGGTGCGGGGTAGATGTCCAGATCGGCGATCGGTTTCGAGCCGGTGGCGAACAGCTCGTTCCAGCCCGTCGGAAGGGCGGACGTCCGTCCCCCCACCTGGACGAGGAAGAAGTCATCGATCGCCGCCAGGTGGCCGGCGATCCACATCGCATGGTTGGCGCCGGGGATCGGCTGCAGGCACCAGCGGTCGAACGGCACGTCCGCCAGCAGGGCAAGGGTGACGCGGCGAGCGAAGTCGAGGCGGAATAGCCCGTTTTCGAGCAGCAGACCGGCGCGCCCCGAACCACCGACCGCCGGCTCAGCAACCTCGGCATCCCTGTCCATGGGCTTCTCCTTTGTGAGGCCGCCTTTTGTAGGGTCGATTGTAGCAGCTATGGCGCCTGCGTCGCCCTCACGATCGCCGCCGCCGACCGGTCCACGTCCGCCTCCGTGGTCGACCAGTTGGACACCGAGATCCGCATTGCCGCCAGGTCGTGCCAGGTGGTGCCGCCCAGCCAGCAGGTGCCGTCTTCCTGGACGCGCGCGATGACCTCGCGAGTGAAGGCGTCCGCATCGCCTCCCCCGGGCGGATGGAAGCGGACCAGCACCTGGTTCAACATCACGTCGTTGAGGATCTCGACGCCGGGCTCGCGTCCCAGCCGGTCCGCGAAGCGCCGGGCGAGGGCACAGCAGCGCTCGACGAGGCCGGCGATCCCGGCGCGGCCGAGGGAGCGCAGGGCGGCCCAGACGGTGAAGCCGCGGGCGCGGCGCGAGAACTCGGGGACGTAGTCGAACGGATCGCGCTCGCGCCCCGCGGTCTGCATCAGGTAGGGCGCCGCGATCGTCATCGCCGCCCGGTGCGACTCGGGGTCGTTCACGATCACGATCCCCGAGTCGTAGGGGACGTTGAGCCATTTGTGGCCGTCGGTGGCCCAGGAGTCGGCCCGCTCGGCGCCGCGGGCGAGGTGCGCCAGCGCGGGACAGGCGTTCGCCCACAGGCCGAACGCGCCGTCCACGTGGAGCCACCCCTCCCGCTCGCCCTCTCGCTGATGAACCGCGGTGGCGATCTCCTCCTGCGGATCGAAGGCGCCCGTGTTCACGTTACCGGCCTGGGCGCAGACGATCAGCGGCCCGCGGCAGTCTTTCAGCACCTCGCGCAGCGCCGCGGCCTCCATCCGCCCCTGGCCGTCGGTGGGGACCCGCTTCACCCGCTCGCGCCCCAGACCGAGCATCTGCAGGGCGGCGAGGATGGTGACGTGCGCCTCGGCGCCGATCACCACGTCGATCTCCGGTGCGCCGTAGAGGCCGCGCGTCTCCACGTCCCACCCCTGGCGGGAGAGCACGGCGTGGCGGGCGGCGGCGAGGGCGGTGAAGTTCGCCATCATGCAGCCGGTGGTGAACCCCACGCTGGCCGTGCGCGGCAGCCGGAGGAGCTCCAGCAGCCAGCCGGCCGCGGTCTCCTCGGCGACCGAGTTGGCGGGGGCGCTGACGTAGAGGGTGGCGTTCTGATCCCAGGTCGAGGTCAGCCAGTCGGCGGCGAGGGCGGCCGGCAGGTGGCCGCCGATGACGAAACCGAAGTAGCGCGGACCCGCCATGCCCACCAGGCCGGGATCGGCCGCCCGGGCGAGCCGCTCGACGGTCGCCAGCGGCTCCTCGCCCTGCTCGGGCAACGGGCCGCCCAGGGCCGCCCGCAGCTCCTCGATCGGCACGATGGGGCCGACCCGCCGGTGGGGGAGGGTCTCCAGGAACTCGAGCGCGAGCTCGGTGGTGCGCTTCAGGAGGCGGTCGTCGCCGGGCATCGCCTATCCTCCCTCCCGTGGCGGCTTGGGCTGCGGCGCCGACGGGGTCGTGAGCAGGTCCGCCCGCCGCTCCCAGACCACGCGCGAGATCCCGGCGATCACCTGATCGGCGTCCTTCTGGTCCCGGTACCCCTCGGTGAGCACCACCAGCACATAGGGCTTCTCCCCCGGCGGGTAGACGATCGCGGCGTCGTGATGGAAGCCGGTGATGTCCCCCGTCTTGTGGGCGACGGTGATGCCGGGGGGGAGGCCGGCGGGGATCTTCTCGTTGAACTCCTGCTCCTTGAGGATGCCGAGCATCCGCTCGATCGAGGCCGGCTTGAAGCCCGTCCCCTGCGCGAGGGTGGTCAGCGCGATGGCGAGGTCGGCCGCCGTGGTGACGTTGTTGAGGCCGGCGCGATAGGCCTTCTCGTCCTCCACGCCGCGCAGGATGCGGATGCGGTAGGCGCCGAGCCCCCGCATCAGGTCCTGGGCGCGCGAGGCGCCGATCTTTTCGATCAGCAGGTTGGTGGCGAGGTTCGAGCTGCGCACGATCATCCGCCGGATCAGCTCGTCGAGCGGCCGGGTGGAGCCCACCGCCTGATAGAGGTCGGGATCGCCGTCCTCCTTGGGATCGAGGGTGAACGGCGAGCCGTCGACAAGGCTGGAGAACTCGTTGCGCACCGGGATCGGCTGGTCGAGCCGCATCTCGCCGTTGTCGATCGCCTGGAACAGGGCCATCATCACCGGCAGCTTCATGGTGCTGGCGGCGTGGAAGATCTCGTCCTCGTTGCGGGCGTAGGTGGCCCCGTTGCCGAGATTGTGGTAGACCACGGCGACCGTGCCGCCCGGCGGATGGAGGAACCGCTCCAGCCGCAAGCCGAGCACCGTCGGCACGACCTTCGGGCCGCCCGAGGCGCAGGAGAGGAGGGGAAGCGTGAGCGCGAGGAGAGTGAAAGGAGTCGATCGCATAAGGTTTTTCATCCCTGATCAGACCTGATCAGAAAATCGACATCTGACTCGCCTTCAGCCCGTACCGGGCGACGTAGCCGTCCACCTTGTACTTCCGCCGCGTGCTCTCCGAGCTCATGGTGCGCACGGTGCCGAAGACCGGCCGCTCCGGGGGCCAGGGGCGGTCGTAGCGGCCGAGGCACCAGAAGATGCCGGTGTAGGAGTTGGGATCGCGCCCGTCGAGGGCGTACCGGTTGTTCAGATCGATCAGGACGTCGAGCGCCGCGCGCGGCGAGGCCGACCATTCGATCACTTTTTTTCCCCACAGCATGCGCAGGTAGTTGTGGATGCGCCCCTGTTCGCGCAGCTCCCCCTGGGCGGCGTTCCAGAGCTCGTCGGACGTCTCCCCGGCGGCGAATTGATCGCGGCTGTAGAGATGGGGACGGCGGTCGCGCTCGTGCTTCTCGAGCGTCGCCTGCGCCCACGCCGGGAGCGATTCGTAACGCTCGAAATCCGCGCGATGGGCGGCCATGTTGTAGCCCACCTCGCGCCAGGTGACCGCCTCGTCGAGGAACTTCTCGGCCGCCGGGCTCATCCCCCACCACCCCTCGCGCGCGCCGGTGGCCCGGCCGGCCAGCCGCTCCGGGCTCCAGCGCTCGCGGGCGGCCACGGCGGCGAACATCTGGTGCGGTGAGACGTGGCCGAAGTGGAGGTAGGGGGAGAGCGCGCTCGTCACCGGCTCGCCCGGATCGTTCCGCCCCTCGCCGTAGCGGGCCAGCCGCTCGTCGAGGAACCGCTCCAGTGTCCGCCCGCCGGCCGTGTCCCCGCCGCGGACCTCCGCCACCGGCGGCACCGAATGATCGATCGGCAGCCCCGCCAGCGTCCCTCCCCACAGCAGCTCGGGAGAGGCCGCGGGCCAGCGCTTCAGGACCGCCGCAGGAAGCTGCGGCAGCCGGGGCGGCAGCCGGGTCAGGGGATTCTGGACCGGAGCCTGTTCCAGGTGACCGGGCAGGACCTTCTGGAGGAAGCGCCGGAAGTGGGCGGCGGTCACGAAATCCTTGTCCGCGGCGCGCAGGGGGAGAAGGCCGTTGGAGTCGACCGCCTCCAGCCGCACCGGCAGCCGGGCGGCCGCGGCGGCGATCATGCGAGGGAGGAAGAAGGCGGGGTAGTCGTCCGTCACCACCACGGCGGCCCGCCGGCCGAGCGCCTCGACCAGCCCCCGGCCCGCGCCGGGCTCCGGCTCGACGTAGGGATGATAGAGGACGTTCGACTTCGCCAGGCGCGCCGCGTGCTCGGCCATCCCCTCGATCACGAAGCGGTGGATGCGGTCGTTCGCCCAGCGGTAGCCGCAGCGCAGCGGCTCCAGGATCACCAGCGGCTTCTTCAGGCGCCGGGCGTGCTCCGCGGCCCGCTCCACGGCGAAGTTCCACCCCAACCGGCGGAAGGCGACCATCCAGTAGAGGACGAAGTCGCCGCTCTCCCGAAGGGGCTCGGAATTGCAGGTCCGGATGCGGACGTCGGGGATCGTGGTCACAGGTGGGTACGATAACAAAACCGTGGGCCTCTCGCGGGGTGTCGTGGGAGGGAGAGAGCGCGGGGGGCTCATTGACGGCACCCCGAAGGGCGCACTAGACTTCCTTCGATCCGGTCGCAAACGTTCGGGGGCTGTGGCGGAGCCCGTCTCCTAGGAGGGAGCGACTATGGGTAAGGTTGAGACGGAGGTAGAGCATGCGACGTTTGACTTTCTTGTTTGTCTGGCTGGCATTAGCAGGACACGCTGCTTCAGGTCTGCAGAATGCCACACCGATCATCGCACCGGCCCCGCCTGAGGCCTCGTGCGAGCGGGCCACGGTCACCTGCAACACCTCCCTCAACGGCACGCTGGAAGAGACGGATTGCAAGCTTTCGTCGGGCTTGCATGGCGACGTCTACGGGCTCGAAGTGCCGGCAAAGATGTTTGTTACCGTCTTGTTGACCTCACCGGACATCGACACCTATTTGATATTTCGGGAAGAGCGTGCCCTGGAGCCGATTCGAGCTATGGATAATCGACCGTTGCCCGTTACCCTTGAGGATGACAACAGCGGTGGCGGCACCAACTCGCGAGTGGCCACCGCACCCGAGCCTCCGGGCCTCTGGATCATCACCGCCCGCGGGAAGAAGGTTGGCTCGCACGGGCGGTACACGCTGACGGTGAAGTGCGAGAACCCGAAGTAACGACACGGTCAGTGAACTGCCCGGACGATACCGCTTGTGTCGGCATAGAAAGAATGTTGAGTCCACAGCCACCCACCCTCTAAGCCGACGGGAGTTTCCGTTCTCATAAGGTAGACTTCCATCCGCCAGATACCGGCGCATCGTCCCCAAGCCGGCGTAAATTTCGCCGGTGCACCCCGCTCTGGGACGACGGAAGCGTCCATCGGGCCAGATACCCGGATATCGTCCCGAGGTCAGCCGACATCCAGCCGATGTATGCGTATCTGCGGCGATGGAAGCTTCCCTTCCGATCCAAGGAGGGCCTGGGAGACTCCGCCCTTCCCAGGGCCCTCTTCCGGCCCCGGGAGCGGGGAGGCCCGTAACATCTCCACCGCTGCTCCGCCTGATATCGTAGGGCCCAGATCTGTCTGGGACTAAACCAAATCCGAGGCTCCGGATCTATCCCGGCCAAAGGCACAAAGCGATGAACAAAGCGTCCGTCCTCCTGCTGAGCAGCCTCCTGTTTCCGGTCCCGCTTTCCCTCTCCGCCATGATCGACCCAGAGCCGAACGTCCCTTCCACCCCAACGCCCCGCCGGATCGTCGTCTGTCTGGACGGCACCTGGAACAGCACCTACGACGAGAGCATCCGCGACGACGGGAGCAAGGTCCTCAAGCCCACCAACGTGCTCAAGCTCTGCCGGTCCGTGGTGCCGCACGATCCGGCCGGCCGGCGCGAGCAGATCGTCTACTACGACACCGGCGTGGGCTCGCTCGCCGAATATCCGGGCGTATCGAACCGCCTGCTCCATACCGCCGACAAGCTGCTCGGAGGGGCGTATGGCGCCGGTTTCGAAGTCAACATCGAGGACGCTCTCCATTTCCTTGTCCTCAATTATCAGCCGGGCGACGAGGTGTTCATCTTCGGCTTCAGCCGTGGGGCGGCCACGGCCCGCGGCGTGACGCGTTTCCTGGATTGGTCCCATGGCCTGCCGCTCAAGGAGGACGCCTATTACCTGCCGATCCTCTTCCGCGCCTTCGTCACCTCGAAAGGCGGCGGATCGGGCGACAAAGTTCTGGCCGACATCAACGATAAGCGGGCCAAGGAAAAGAATCGGGCCGGGGAGCCGCGGCCGAAGCCGCCGCTCAAGCCGTTCCAGAAGATCGACGTCCGGTATCTCGGCGTCTGGGACACGGTGATGGCCCTGGGAGCCCGTTTCCAGGCCAAGGGAGCGAGCACGTCGTCTCCCAGCAAGAGCTTCTACGTGGACCGCGAGCCGGCCCGCTGCGTGCGGCACGCGCGCCAGGCCCTGGCCATCGACGAGGCGCGCTACGACTTCCGGCCCGAGATCTGGACCGGTTGCGCCGCCGACCAGACGCTCGACCAGCGGTGGTTCGCCGGCGTGCACTCCAACGTCGGCGGCGGCTACGACGACGACGGCCTCGCCAACATCACCTTCCAGTGGATCCTCAAGGGGGCCATGGAGCAGGGGCTGGGAGTGGATTCTGCCTTCACCAGGATCTACCGGGCCTTTCCCCAGGACCGCCTCTATAAGTCGGGATCGCTGCTGTATCGGATTCTCGACAAGCTCCGCGCGGGCCGCGGGATGCGCCCCCTGACGGGTCATCTCGCCACGGCCAATCTCTCCCTCGACCCCTCGGTGATCCGCCGCATCCAGGCCGATCCCAAGGAGCCCAAGAAGAACGGCAAACCGGGTGAGCTGAGATTCCCCGAGATGGAGGGGAAGCCCTACCGCCCGGACAACGTGCTGCTCTTCCTCGCCTGCCAGCCCGACCTCGAGCAGGCGCTGAAGGGGATCGGACTGCCGGAAGAGCACCCGCAGCTCCCCGCCGACGCCCTGAAACGGATCGAGGAATTGCGTCACAAGTGTGCAACGCAGGGTACGCCGCCGTAACGTCTCCGCCGCCGCGGATTTCTGCCGCAGGCTCCCAGAGGCCTGAACAAATCCTGGACCGATCCGTTGAATCAGAGGCCATGAAGCCGGAAAACTCTTCAGAAAGGAGGCTTCCATGAAACGAGCCTCGTCGTTCATCGCCCTGTCGCTGGGGCTCGCCGTGGCGGGCACCGTCGCCTCGGCTCCCGCGGAGTACAAGGACGACGGCTTCCTCACCGCCGAGGGCGCGCTGCCGGCGCCGGTGCTGGCCGGTGCGGAGATCTGGTACAAGGCGACCGCCGGCTCCGCGCGCTTCACCACCTACACCTTCCAGCAGCGCCTGGGCGTGCTCATCGACTGGTTCCGGGTGCTGCGCGCCGACCAGCAGGGGGAGCGGTTCAAGGCCTGGGGCCTGATCCACGACCCCGACTGCTGTGTCCCCGGCTCGGCCGGCTGCCCGGCGAAGAGCATGGACGAGACCTACGGCTTCGAGTACTGCCGGGGGGACGAGGAGCTCCTCAAGTACGTCGGCAAGCCGGGCTATCGCGATCCCGCCTGCGACTTCAAGGACCCCGACGGCCTGGGCGACAAGCAGAGCCCCTGCGACCTCCAGTTCGGCACCTCGACCGGCGCGCTCGGCCTGCGCAAGTTCCCCAACCCGCGCTTCGACGCCGAGAAATGGAAGAAGCTCAACGGCCGGTTGGGCACCTGGGAGGGGTACACCGGCAAGCTGTCGGACGACCCCAAGAGTCCGGACCACACGGTCAGCCATCTGTCCGATCCATCGGTCGAGCCGCCATACCTGATCGGCATGGCCTGCGGCATGTGCCACATCGCGTTCGATCCCCTGCATCCGCCCAAGGACCCGTCCAATCCCCGTTGGGAGAACCTCAAGGGGGCGGTGGGCAACCAGTACAACCAGACCTCCGCGATCTTCGCCTCCGGCATGCCGCGCACCACTCCGGAGTGGCAGCTCTTCTCGCACGACCGGCCGGGCACCGTCGACACCTCGGCGATGCCCAACGACTCCGTGCACAACCCGGGCACGATGAACGCCATCATCAACCTCGCACAGCGGCCGCAATTCGAGGAGAGCGTGCTGAAGTGGCGGCCGGTGGCGAGCTGCCCGGCGAATTCCGATCCCGACCAGTGCTGGTGCGAGCCGGGCAAGCCGGGCAAGTGCAAGGAGCGCAGCCTCAAAACCGAGAAGGTCCTCCACATCCTCAAGGGGGGCGAGGATTCGATCGGCACCGTGGAGGCGATCCAGCGCGTCTACTTCAACATCGGCTCCTGCGCCGAGACCTGCTGGCTGAACCATCTGACCGACGCGCGCCAGATCGATCCCAACCAGCGCAACTACGGGCAGACCGAGTTCGAGATCGGCCAGTGCCGGCGCGACTGCCCCGGCTTCCGCGCCGTCGAGGACCGCCTGGGCAACGTGGCCGCCTTCTTCTTCTCGCGCCAGCCGACCGACCTCTGGCAGGCGCGCGGCCTGGCGGACCCGCGCGACCTCGTCGAGCAGCTCGACCAGGAGTTCGGGAAGGGCTCCGTCGATCGCGGCAAGGTGGTCTTCGCCGCCAACTGCGCCCGCTGCCACTCCAGCCAGTCGCCGCCGTTCGACAACCGCGACTTCCTGGCCAGGAACGACAAGGGCGAACGCATCGACTGGCTGGGCAACGACCAGCCCACCCCGGTCTCGGAGGTCGGCACCTACCGCTGCCGCGCCCTGCACTCGAACCACATGAAGGGGCACGTCTTCGGCCAGTACGCCTCGGAGACCTACCGCGAACGGCCCGGCGATCCCAACGTCCCGGACGCCACGGGCGGCGGCCGCGGCTACTACCGCAACATCTCGCTGCTCAACGTGTGGGCCTACGCCCCCTTCCTGCACAACAACGCCCTCGGACCCGAGGTCTGCGGCAAGCCGGCACCTCCGGCCACCGACCTCTACGCCTCCCCCTACGTCGAGAAGACGGCGGACGGCTACCGCCGGCTGCCGGCCGGCCAGGCGCCTGCCTGCTGGCCCTACGATCCCAGCGTCGAGGGGCGCTACGCCCTCTACAAGGCGTCGATGGAGGAGCTGCTGAACCCCGACAAGCGGGTCCCCAAGGTCACTCTCATCGACGACGACATCCTGATCGATCTCGGGCTGCGCTCGCTGGGCGAGCACAAGATCAAGACGATCCGGGTCAAGATCCCCGCGGGTGAGCCGGCGGGTCTGCTGGTGAGCCTCGACGCCAAGCGGTTCGTCGACGACCTGATCCTGAGCCGGAGCGATCCCAAGGCCCTCAGGGCCCGTCTGGAGAAGAGTGACAAGGCGCACGCGGACGCCGACGCGGCCCTGCTGGCGAGGCTCGCCGGCGAGCTGCCGAAGCACCTCACCGACGGCCAGGGCTATCTCGTGGCCCGCGCCGACGCCGGCCAGCTCCTGCGCCTCTACGGCAACTGCACCGCGGACTTCGAGAACGCGGGGCACACCTTCGGCGCCAGCCTGCCGGCCCAGGACAAAAAGGCCCTGATCGCCTATCTGGCCACTTTCTAGGAGAGGAACCATGAAAAACCATCCCAGGCTTTTGATGCTCGTCCCCCTCCTCCTGGCCGGATGCTTCACACCCCCGCCGCCGCAGATCCCCTTCGCCAGCTACGGCGATCCCTATGCGCAGAAGCCCGATCTGGCCCGGGTCGAGCTCGACCTTCCGCTCTCGGCCGCCGACCGGGCCAAGATCACGCCGCAGAACCTGCGCGTCCTGCCGCAGGAGAAGGTCGACCAGATCTTCGCCCGCCTGACCGCCGGGCCGATCCCCGACGGCCCCTACACCGGGGACCTCTTCTTCGCCGACGGCGGCGGCCTGCGGCGGATCTCCGAGGTGATGGGGGGAGCCAAGGGATTCGCCAACGACCTGGCGCTCGACCAGCTCCGGTTCGTCGGCCGCGCCCTGTGGAAAGGAAAGGTTTTCTATCGCGACAAGCGCGAGTTGCGCAACATGATCGACGACCGTAGCCTGGTCGCCAAGCTGTTCGACGTCGACGTCAAGGACATGCGCACCGGCCAGTTCGGCAACAAGACGGTGGGGCTGCTCTTCCCGGCCAAGCTCTACTGCGGCCAGAGCCTGCTCGACAGCCGGCGCGAGTCGGTGATCATCGACTACGCCTTCGGCGACGAGATCGACGGCTACCTACCCAACATCGACTCGGTCGCCGGCCGCAACGGCCTCCAGGTGCGCGACGAGATCCGCATGATCCGCCCCGGCTTCTACCTCGGGCGGGCCTATATGGGGAGGGTGTTCATCCTCAATTTCACCCTCTACAACGAAGCGGCGGCCCAGGCCGCCAACGTCACCGAGGACTGCTGGGACGGCCGCTCGCAGGTCTTGCAGCAGGTGGCCGGCACGCAGTAAAAGGGACGGCAGGGACAGCAGGGACTCCAGGGACAGCAGGGACGACAGGGACATGAAGGGCCATGCTGGAATCAGATTTTCCCTGTCTCTGAAGTCCCTGGGGTCCCTGCTGTCTCTGCTGTCCCTGCTGTTTTTGATCGCGGCGGCTCCCGGAGCCCCGCCGGCCCGGCCCACCTGGGCGGTCGATCCGGAAGACCCCGGCGAGGATCTGCCGCCGGTCGGGCGCTCGCTGTTCGACTTCCTGGTCAGCACGGAGCGCGGCTACGACGTTCCGTTCCCCTTCGAGGCCCTGGTCCGCGCCGTCGAGGAGCGGCTGGGCGGCCCATCCCAGCCGCCGGCGCTCGAACGGGTCCTCATCCCCCTCGGCCGCTCGCTCCAGCGCAGCGCCGCGGCCCCGCGCTTCTTCCATGCCCCCCGCGCCGTGATGGCGGTGGTGGGCGACCCCGGCCGGCCGGGCGCGCCGCTGCTCAAGGACCGCCTCTATCTCGGCTATCAGGAGACGGCGGCGATCCTCGAGGTGATCAGCTACAACGAGACGGCGGGGCGCTTCGAGTTCCAGGTGGTGCGCGACTACCGGCCGGGCGGCCGGCCCCGCGTGCTCTACGCCAGCCGGGCCCTCTGCACCTCCTGCCACCAGAACGCCGCGCCCATCTTCGCCCGCCAGATCTGGGACGAGACCAACGCCAACCCGAAGATCGTCAACCTGCTGCGCGAGGAGAAGCGGGACTTCTACGGCTTCCCCGTCGACCTCGGGCCCGACGCCCCCTACGCCGTGCAGGCGGCGGCCGACCGGGCGAACCGCTTCGCGCTCGACCAGCGGCTCTGGCGCGAGGGGTGCGCAGCCGGCGGCGAGCGGGCCCTCCGCTGCCGCGCGGCGCTGCTCGCGGCCGCCCTCCAGTACCGCCTGACCGGCGGCCGTTTCGACGACCGCTCGCCGGCCTGGCGCGACGCCTTCCTCGCCCCCTTCGCCGCGCGGGTGGGGGCGCGCTTCCCGCGCGGCCTGGCCGTGCCCGACCCCGACCTCCCCAACCGCGACCCCTTCGCCGGCAGCGCCGCGGCCCCGAGCCAGGTCAGCGTGCCGGGGAGCCTCACTCCGGAGCAGACGGCGCTCCTCGGCGGCGTCGTGCTCCACTCCGCGATCCCGGCGCCCTTCGAGCCCCTGAACCCCCGTCCGCCCCTGGAGACCTGGACGCTGGACGGCGATGAGCGGGACGTGGCGCTCGAGCGGCTGGTCTCCGGCCTCGCCGCCTTCCTCGCCGAGAGCGATGTTCGTTCTCTGGACGAGCGGCTCTTCACGTCCGGCAGCGCCCCCGGCACGCCGCGCCGCCATGAGGCTGCGGACTGCCGGTTCGCGGCCCGGCGCGGCGGCGCGGGGGAGATCGACCGTCTGAAGCTCGACTGCCAGGGGAGCCTGACCCTGCGCGGCAGGATCTACCTCGCGCGCGGCCGGGTGATGGACGGGGAGATCGAGACGGCGACGATCGACGGCGTCCCCGAGCTCGCCGACCTTGCGATCCAGGGTGGAGAGGTGGCCGCGACCGGCGGCGAGGCGAAGGTCCGCCTGGCGCTCGTGCAGAAGGGCTCCGGGCGGCGCGCCCGGCGTCCCAGCGGCGACGCCGTGGAGCGGCTGGACCTCCTCTGGCGCGACTCCGGCGGCGACGTCCTGGACGGCCGCGCCGAGCTCACCTTCCTGACCGATTTCGCCGTGGCGAGCCGGGCGATCGAGACCCTGGTGCGAAGCACGGCGGCGGGGGAGAGCGACGCCCTGGCCGATCGCCCCTTCCGCCGGACGGTCCTCGTCCCGCCTCTCCTCGCCCAGTTGGGGACGCCGCCCGCGAGCGCGCCCGTGGCGGGCCTGCCTCCGGCCGTGCTCGACACCGCGGAAGGCCGGTCGACGCCGGACGCCGAGGCCGAGCGGCTGGCCGCGCGTTTCCCCGAGCCGGCCCTGCGCGCCTTCTTCCACTATTGCTCGACCTGCCACGCCACCGACCAGCCGTCCCCACCAAATTTCCTCTACGGCGAGCCGGCGGAGGTGCGGGCCCGCCTCGGGCGGTGCGCCGAGCGCATCTACTTCCGCCTGGGCATGTGGCAGCTCCCCCACGACGACCGTCCGAAGACAGCCATGCCGCCCGTCCGCGCCCTCCGCCGCCTCCACGTCGATCCCGACCAGTGGCCGGGCAACCCCGACCTCGCCCTCCTGCGCCAGCACGTGGCCGGCCTGCTGCGCACGCAGACTGGAACGGGGCCAAAGCTGGAGGAGCTCACGGCGCGGGGGTATGAGAGCCTGCGGGAGTGCCTGACGCCTGACCGGTAGACTGGCGGGCCGTGTTCACCCACGCCAGGGGCGTTGGATCTCGGTGAGCTGTTGTCGCCCGATGAGGGAGGGACGAAATTCTCGGTGGGCCATGACCGCCCGATGAGGGAAGGGCGAAATTCTCGGCGGGCAGTGACTGCCCAATGGGGGAAAGCCTCGGATCTCACTGGGCGATGGCTGCCCAATGAGGGAAGGACGAAATTCTCAACGGGCAGTGACTGCCCAGTGAGGGGAAGTCTCGGATCTCAGTGGGCGATGGCTGCCCAGTGAAAAACACCGCCGGGGCCGTCCGCTTGCGCGAGCGGACAAAATAGTCCACCCCTCCCTCCTGCCTCAACGTTTCGCCAACGCCGCGTTCCGTAAGGTTTTAAACCCGCTCCGGCCGCGCCGGGGAGGATGGACGGAAGAGTCCACCCCCGCTCCTCCTGCACTCTCCCGCTGCCCGGCCCAACTCGCTGAAAAATCGATGTTTGATCAGTTTTTCACCCGGTGGCACCGCGGTTGCTATCGATGGGAAAGCGTCGGTCAAACGCAGGACTTGGAAAAAGTGGAGGAGCGGTCCCTTGCTCGATTTCACGGTCATCGCAGACGTCTCGAAGACTCTGGAGAGTGTCCTGAGCGACGCGCTCACGTCAGTCGGTGGGACGGCTGAGATCCACGACCTGCAGGGCAGCATCTCCATCACGCCGGCCCGCGTGACGCTGTTCCTGTTCGAGACCTTCGAAGACCCGAGCGCCCGCAACCGGCCGCCGCAGCGCGAGGTCCGCCCGCTGGGAGGCCTCGTGCTCCACAAGCCCCCGATGGCCCTCGAGCTGCACTACCTGCTGACCCCGTGGGGCGGCAACCGGGAGGCTGAACATCGTCTCCTGGGCCGCACCCTGCAGTTTTTCTATGACAACGCCATCCTCTCCGGCCGCGCTCTCCTGGGATCGCTCGCCGGCACCGATCAGGCGCTCAAGATCACGCTCGTGCCGTTCCCCCTGGAAGAGCGCACCCGTGTCTGGCATGCGGTCCAGAAGCCGTACCGGTTGTCGCTGATCTACAAGGTCCGGGTGGTCAAGCTGGTCTCCACGGAGACCGACACGGTGCAGCCGGTGTCCCGCCGGACGCTCGATTCCGCGCTGCCGGAGGGCGTGGCATGAGGACCTGGCGCGTCCGGCCCGCCGAGCGCTCGGAGCTGTTCAGCCCGATCGGCCTGCGGTTGCTCGACGACATGACCGGCGAGCGGCCCATCGGCCGTGTCGAGGCTTTCCTCGACATCCTTGAGGGCACGGCCTGGCGCACCACTGGAATCCCGGCGGTGCATACCCCTGGTGGCGTGGTGGCCTATCCGGGCCTCGAGCGCCGGGCCGACGTGAGCGGCCCGCCGCGGCACTACCGCGTGCGCCTCGTCGCCGACTTCTATCGTCCCGTCTACCCCGACAGTCCTTTCGCCGGGTTCGAGTTCGACGCCTTTCCCTGGAACGACACGAATCCGCCGCAGACGATCACCCGCTTCCCGCGGGACGCGAAGCTCACCCCGTCGCCCGGCTATCCCTTTCCGTCCTTCATGCCGGTATTGCGCGGCCGGGTCGTCGACGAGACGAAGACACCGGTGGCCGACACCGAGGTGTTTTTCGCCACCGAACGCACGCTCTCGGACGACCGGGGCGAGTTCGCGCTGCCGCTGCGGCTCGCGGCGCCCGGCGTGATCTTGACGATCCAAGCGATTCACCGCCCGACCGACCGGCAGGGCCACCTCGACGTCACCCTGCCCGCTGCGTTGGGCAAGAGCCAAACCATTTCCATCTCCAAACCTTGAGAGGCCAAGCCATGCCTGAGTTTCTGAGTCCCGGAGTGTTCATCGAAGAGGTCGATGCCGGTCCCAAGCCGATCGAAGGGGTGAGCACGAGCACCGCCGGCGCCGTCGGCGTGACCGCCTTCGGACCGACCTCGGGTACGCCCGTGCTGGTGACCAGCTTCGCCGAGTTCGTCCGCACCTTCGGCGGCTTCGTGCCCGAGCCCGCCGGCGACGTCTTCAACCGCTGGGCCTTCGATCCGCTCGAAGGAGGCCGCTGGTGGCGCTTTGCGCTCTCGGTCAAAGGGTTCTTCGACAATGGCGGGCAACGCCTGTTCGTCAAGCGGGTCTTCGCCAGGACCGCCACCCCTGCGTCGCAACGCTTCGGCAAAGGGTTGGTCGCCGACGTGGTGGCCGATGCCGCCGCCAACTCCCAGGAGGTGAGCCTGTCGAGCCTGATCGGCCTTTCGACCCTGGCGCCCAACAACGAGGTCCACTTCTTCCGTGGCGACCGTGGTGATGACCCCAAAGGGGCGGAGATCGGCACTGGCTTCACGGTCACCTCCTACGACCCGAAAAACCAACGGATCCGGCTGAATGCTCCCCTGCCCGAGGCGCTGGTCGCGAGCCGCGGCGACCGGGCGGAGATCCATCATCCGGTGGAGGCCGGCACCACGGACCCGGACCCCAAGCTGACCCTGCGCTTCGAGGCCAGGTCGCGCGGGAAGTGGGGCAATGCGCTGAGCGCCCGCGTGCGCCCCGGGGTGGGAGCGACGCTCAGGCTGCTTCCCGATCCGGCGATCTCCGGCAACGGCGCCGTCACCATCACCACGGTCAAGAGCTCGCAGACGGAGGAGGGGGTCACCACGGTCCAGTTGACCGACCCGGCCGGTTTCGCCGTCAACGACCACGTCCAGATTCAGGGTGTCGAGTACAAACTGACCAACCGTATCGGTACCACGACGGACACCTTCGGGATCGATCCCGACCTCCCTGGCCAGGGGCACTTCGATCAAGGCGCGGCGGTCCGCAGGTTGCGCAGGGCCAGCACCGGGACGAACACGATCCGCGCCGCGGGGGCCGCCAACCTCTATCCCCACGCCATCGTCGAGCTGGACAACGGCAGGGAGAAAGAGTCGTTCACCGTCGTCTCGATCAACGGCGACGTCGTGGAGCTCTCGGATCCGGTGGTGAAGGATTATTTCGAGGGGCATCCGCTGCTCCTCGTCGAGGCCGCGGTCACGGTGCGCTTCACTCCCGTGGGCGGCACGCTGGTCGAGGAGAATTTCTCGGGGCTGCGGCTGTTCAACGATGGCAGTCTGAGCTTCCTGGTCAACCACATCCAGGCGCGCTCGGCGCTGGTGACGGTCACCGCCGGGCAGGGGCTCACGAGCGACCGCAACCTGGCGTCGTTCCCGTCGTCTCCGAAAGGCGGCTTCCTCACACTGGCCGGCGGCGACGACAAGGAAGGCGATCTGAAAACGGACGACTTCGTCGGCCTCGACGACGGCAGCGGCAAGCGTACCGGCATCCAGGCGTTCGAGGACATCGACGAGATCAGCATCTGCCTGGCGCCGGACGTCTGGGCGCCGACCGTCCACTCCGCGCTGATCCAACACTGCGAGACCCTGAAGGACCGTTTCGCCATCCTCGACCCCCAGGACGGCTTGGACGTCCAGGGCATCCGGGGCGTCAAGGAGAACCTCGATTCGAAGTACGCCGCCCTCTACTACCCGTGGCTCGAGGTGCGCGATCCGTTCATCAGCCAGAACGTGCAGGTGGCCCCCTCCGGGCACGTGGCCGGCATCTACGCCCGCGTCGACGTCGAGCGGGGCGTGCACAAGGCGCCGGCGAACGAGATCATCCGCGGCATCACCAGGATCGCCAGCGAGGTGACCAAGCGCGAGCAGGACCTGCTCAATCCCAAGGGGATCAACGCCCTGCGTTTCTTCCCCGGCCGCGGCAACCGGGTCTGGGGGGCGCGCACGATCTCCTCGGACTCCTCCTGGAAGTACGTCAACGTGCGCCGGCTGTTCATCTTCGTCGAGGAGTCGATCGACGAGGGGACGCAGTTCGTGGTGTTCGAGCCGAACGCGGAGCCGACGTGGGCGCGGGTGCGGCAGACGATCACCAATTTCCTGACCACCGTCTGGCGCAGCGGCGCGCTCGAAGGCACCACGGCCGATCAGGCCTTCTTCGTGAAATGTGACCGCACCACGATGAGCCAGGACGACATCGACAACGGCCGGCTGATCTGTGTGATCGGTATCGCGCCGGTCAAGCCCGCAGAGTTCGTGATCTTCCGCATCCAGCAGAAGACGCTGGAGAGCAACCCGACGTAGCCGCAAGCCCGACCGGCGGAAAGAGAGGAAACGCATGCCTGCCAAGTTTCGTGAAGACCCCTACGGGGTATTCAATTTCGAAGTGATCGTCAAAGGGGTGAGCGACGACGGCACCGCCGTCCGCGGCTCCTTCTCGGAAGTGAGCGGCCTGGAGGTCGACGTCAAAGCGATCGATTATCGCAACGGCAGCGAGGACATCCGCGTCCGCAAGCTGCCCGGCCTCAAGAGCTACCCCATCGTCAAGCTGGTGCGCGGCGTCACCGCCGACCTCGCCTTCTGGAACTGGGTGGTCGAGGGGATGAACGGTCTGGTCCACCGCACCGATGCCTCGATCGTGCTCCTGGACGAGAACCGGAACGAGGTGATGCGCTGGAACCTGGTGCGCGCCTGGCCCTGCAAGTGGACGGGCCCCGGGCTCAACGCCAAGAACAGCGAGGTCGCCATGGAGACGCTCGAGATCTGCCACGAAGGTCTGTCGATCGACGGGCAGACGGGCTAGGAGCCGGCCGATGACCACCACCGCCGCCATCCCGGGAGTTCGCTACACGGCCGTGCCGCGGCCGGTGGAGCCGTCGCCGCTGCGCTCGGACGTGGCCGGCTTCCTCGGCCGCACGCGGCGCGGGCCGGTGGGGGTGCCGGTGCGGGTGGAGGGCTACCGGGCGTACCTGCGGGAGTTCGGCGGGCTCGACCGCGACGCGGTCACCTCCTATGCGATCCGCAGTTATTTCGACAACGGCGGTGAGGTGGCCTGGGTGATCCGCCTGGGCGGGGACGCCGGGAGCCCAGCGGCCAGGGTGTGGGACGTGGGGCCACAGAAAGGTTTCTGTAACACGGCCTACCGGGTGGAGGCGTCGAGCCCGGGCGCCTGGGCGAACGGCACCACGGTCGCCATCCGCGTCCAGCGGATCGAGCGGAAGGACACACCGACGGTGGAGCTGGCGATCCAGGCCCCCGGCGAGCCGCCGGAGGTGCTGGCCGGGCTCGATCCCTCGCGTTTCGAGGCGCCGGACGGCGTGCCTTCGACGCTCATCCGTCTGGTGCCGGTCGGCGAGAAGCAAAAATGCGATGCGCCGCTCGGTCCCCGGCTGCGCGAGCAGCGGTTGGAGCTCGCCGGCGGGAGCCTGACGCCGCCGGACCGCATCGCGTATACGAACGCGGCCGGGCAGCTGGGCGATCAGCCGGAGGTGGCTCTGGTGGCCGTCCCCGACATTGCGACCGATCTGCTGGACGCCGACCGCCTGGAGCTCCTGGACGCCCTGGCCCTGCGGGCGGACGAGTTGCACGACCGGCTGGTCTTGATCGATCTCCCCTGCGGCCGTCTGGAAGCGGGACAAGTGATCGCTGCGGTGAACGGCCTGCCGGGGGACCTGCCCGGCCGGGCCGCCGCCGTCTATCACCCCTGGGTGGCCGTGCAGGATCCGCTGGGGGGAATCGCCACGCCGTTGCGGAGCCTGCCGCCGTCCGGGGCGGTGGCCGGGCTGATCAGCCGCCTCGATCGCGAGCGCGGAGCGCAACACACTCCGGCCAACGCCGAGCTGGTCGACGGGATCGACCTGTCGCGCCAGCTCACGCCGGCGGAGCAGGGGGCGCTGTTCGCCAACCGGGTCAATCTGCTGCGCTGCACGCCCGGCCGCGGGCTCCAGGTCTGGGGCGGGCGGACGCTCGACACCGATCCGTCCGGCCGGTTCGTGGCCCACCGGCGGCTGGTGCACCGGCTGGTGCGGGCCATCCGCCGTGTCACCGAGTCGCTGGTGTTCGAAATCAACGGGCCCGAGCTGTGGCTCGCCTTCGTCCGCGCGGTCACCAGCCTGCTCCTCGAGGCGTGGCGCCGCGGCGGCCTCAAGGGGGCGCGACCCGGGGAGGCGTTCCGCGTGCAGTGCGACGCGGAAACCAACCCGCCGGCGGAGCGGGATCTGGGCCGCGTGGTGTGCCGGATCGAGCTGGCTCCGGCCGTACCCATGGAGTTCATCGAGTTGCGCGTCGCGCTCTCCGCCGACGGGCAGCTGGAGGTCCTGACGCCATGATCCCGTTCGATCCCTTCCCGGCCTACCGGTTCGTGGTCACGCTCGACCCGGCCGACGCCTATCTCCCGCCGGCGCAGGTGGCGCTGGTGATTCCGATGGCGCTGGGCGCCTTCCAGGAAGTCAAAGGGCTGAACGCCGAGCTGGAGGTGATGCCCTACAAGGAAGGGGGCGTCAACGACTTCGTCCACCAATTGCCGGTCCGCCACTCCTGGGGACGGATCACGTTGCGCCGCGGCATCACGCGCGCCCCCGGCCTGTGGGAGTGGTACCTGGCCGGCTTGATCCTCTCGCTGGGCGCCCGCCGCGACGGCTCGATCCTGCTGCTCAATCCCGATGGCACGCCCGCCGTGGCCTGGGTCTTCCGCGCCGGCCTCGCCGCCAAGTGGATCGGTCCCGACCTGTCGGCGACGGAGAACGCTATCGCCGTCGAGGGGCTGGAGATCGCGCACGAAGGTTTGCTCCAGGTCCAGGTCTTCGGACCTCCGGGAGGGAAGTAGGGCCATGGTCGAGATCCGCCATCTGGAAGTGACGTTCGACGTCGAAGGCGAGGGGGACGCCGCGGTGTTCACCCGGCTGTTCGCGCAGCATGTCGAGGCCTGGAGCCGCCGCGAGGAGGAGAAGGCGAGGCGGCGGCGCGCGGCCGAGGCGCGGCGCAACCTGGGAGGTGACCAGTGAGGCCCGGGGTGCCGAGTCCGGCGGAGATGGCGGGCCAGGGGGCCCGGAAGGCCTGGCTGGAGATCCTGGCCCCCCCCAAGGTGGACAAACCCAGGATCGACCTGCGCTTCAACCCGACCGAGTACAAGATCGAGAAGAAGAACCATTTCGCCGAAATCGCCATCCCCGGTCTGGAGTCGCCGGCGATCCAGTTCGTGCGCGGCGAGAGCGCGAAGCTGACCATCACGGACCTGATCGCCGACACCTCGGACACGCTGAAGAACGTGCGCGTCGAGATCGTCGACCGGATCCGCGGCCTGATGCAGATCAACCGCGAACTGCACGCGCCGCCCATCGTGCGGCTGAACTGGGACGACGGAGTGTTCACCGGGGTGCTCGAGCGCCTGGACATCAACTACGTGCTGTTCACCCCCGACGGCGTGCCGTTGCGCGCCAAGCTGGGGATGACCCTCCTCGAGCGGCTGCCGCTCGAGCAGCAGCCCAAGGAGCGGCCGACGAACTCGCCCGACGTCGAGAAGACCTGGGTGGCGCGGCGGGGGGACACGCTGGCCAGCATCTCGGCCGCGGTCTACGCCGATCCCCGCCTGTGGCGGGAGATCGCCCGTGCCAACGGCATCGCGGATCCGCGGCAATTGCGCCCCGGCACCGTGCTCACCGTGCCCCGTCTGCGCTGAGACAAGGAGGAGACCGTGCCCGTGACTTTGCAGAGGACCTCGACGCCGCAGCCCGGCACCCCGGCCGACTTCTACGCGCCGCGGTTCGAGATCGAGGTCGACGGCGAGACCGTCGGCCCGGAGAGCCTGGGCAGCGTCCACGAGGTCAGTGTGCAGATGGCGCTCGACAGCCCGACCCACTTCGAGCTGGTCCTCGACAACTGGGACGACCGCCGGGCCCACTTCAAGAACATCGAGTCGGCCGGCAAGCAGACCCGGCCGCTCTTCGGCTTCGGCCGCCACGTCCTGATCCGGATGGGGTACGCCGACCGTCTGGTCCCGATGGTGCTGGGGCCGATCACCGCGCTGGCGCCGCATTTCCCCGAGTCCGGGGCGCGGACTCTCACCGTGAGCGGTCTCGACCGGACGTTCGACCTGACCGGCGCCATGGAGCCGAAAAAGTATTCGAACATGACCGACTGGGAGATCGCGCAGGAGATCGCGGCTCACTACGACTTCTCCGGTGTCCGGGTGACGAAGGAGGGGCCGAAGAACGAGCTGGTGATGAAGCGGGGTCAGAACGACGCGGATTTCCTGCGCACGCGCGCGCAGCGCATCGGCTTCGAATTCTACATTCGCACCGGCCCCGGTAAAGATGAGAAAGACACACTGTTCTTCGTCAAGCCCGAGAGCATCGAAACCTCGAAAGCGCCGGTGTACGTCTTCGAGTGGGGCAAGAACCTGCTCAGCTTCGACCCGATGGTGGACATCTCGAAACAGGTGAGCGAGGTGGTCGTGCTCAGCTCGAATTCCCAGGCCAAGGACCGTCCCCTGAAAGGCCTTGCGCGTCCGGCGGACCTGCCCTCCGGTGGCGGCCGGAACGGCGCGGCGGTGAGCGAGAAGGTCCAACAGGGACGGCAAAAGCGGGTGGAGAACGCGCAGGTCGCGAACGAGGAGGAGGCCAGGCAGATGGCGATCAACATGCTGCGCGATCTTGCGTACGCGTACAGCACCGGTTCCGGGAAGGTGATCGGTCTGCCCGAGCTGCGCCCGCGCGACCTCGTACAGATCGAAGGGGTCGGCCTCCGCTTCGGCGGCTCTTATCAGGTGACCCGAGTGGAGCACACGATCAACGACTCCGGATATCTCACCACCTTTAGCGTGCGCCGGGTCCACGATGGAGGGACCAGGTCATGAGCAATCCCCTGCGCGGCTTTGCCCATCCTCCCATGTATGGCGTCATCGTGGGGAGAGTCATCGCCATCCTCGCCGGGGGCAGGGTCACGGTGCAGTTCGATTCGCTGGACCTGTCTCTCGATTGCCTGGTGCTGCAGCCCTACGCCGGAGATCGGTTCGGCACCTTCCTCATCCCCGAGGAGGGCTCCGAGGTGCTCGTCGCCTTCAAGGAGAGCGACCTGCGTGCGCCGGTGGTCCTCGGCTGCCTCTGGTACGGCGGGGACAAGCCGCCGATCCCGGGTACCGAGGACAACGGCCCCAAGCTCCTGAAGACCAAGGGCGGGCACCAGATCCTGCTCGACGACAGCCAGGGCGCGGAGAAGATCGAGATCGTCGACTCCAGCGGCCACAACCGGATCGTGATCGATACGGCGGGCGATGCGATCACGATCGAAACCGGCGGCAAGTTGAATCTCCGCGCGAGCGAGATCGAGATCGAGGCGCAGGGAAACCTGAACCTCAAGGGACTCACGATCAACCTGAACTGAGGACGAATGAATCATGGGACAGCCCGCAGCCAGGCAGGGGGACAAGATCGTGGCGGTCGACGTCCACATGGTGCTGGTGCCCGCGCCGCCCGGCCCCCCCGTGCCCACGCCGCTGCCGCATCCGTTCAGCGGCGCGCTCACCGGCGGCCTGAGCCGGGACGTCAAGGTCCAGGGCGTTCCCGCGGCCACCGTGGGGAGCACGGCGGACAACCAGCCGCCGCACGTTCCCACCCCTCCCGGCACGGCGTTCCAGGTGCCGCCGAACAACCACGCCACCATCCAGGCCGGGAGCCTGACCGTGAAGATCAACGGCAAGAGCGCGGCGCGCAACGGCGATCCGGCGCAGACCTGCAGCGAAATTCCACCGGGCGTGCCCACCGGCAAGGTGGTGGCCGTGAGCACGGTGCTGATCGGAGGTTGAGATGGCCGATTCCTCGTTCCTCGGACGTGGCTGGACGTTCCCGATCCTTCCGGACGTGACGGGGTCGCTCCCCTTCGTCGAGGGGAACGCGAACGTCGAGCAGAGCCTGCGCATCCTGCTCCTCACCCAACTCGGCGAGCGGGTGATGCGCCCCGACTTCGGCACCGCCGCGCCGCGCCTCGTCTTCGCCCCCGGCAGCCTCCAGTTCCTGGGCCTGCTGGAGACCACGGTACGCGAGGTGGTGCGGAACTTCGAGCCGCGGATCGACCTCGACGTCGTGGACGCCGAGGCCGACCCGGAGGACGAGACCCGGGTGACGGTCTCGATCGCCTATCGGGTGCGCGCCAGCAACAGCCGTTTCAACCTGGTCTTCCCGTTCTATCTCGGCAGGGTGGAGGGGCTCTGATGGCACTCGAACCGCTTCGTCTCGACGATCTCGACTGGCAGGGGATGGTCGACGCCATCCGCCGGCGCATCCCGGCGGCGTCGGGTGGCAACTGGACCTTCCATGCGCCGGTCGATCCCGGAGTGACCCTCCTGGAGCTGTATGCCGCCCTGCTGGAGCAGCGGGTCTTCCAACTCGACCAGACACCCGATGCGCTGAGGCGGGCGGCGCTGGCCCTGCTGGGCGAGACGCCGCAGCCCACGGCGGTGGCCACCACCGTGCTGGAGATCAAGGGCGATCCCTTCCAAGCGGTCGAGGAGGGAGCGGAGATGCGGCTCTGCGGGCGTATGCCGGGCCTCGTCTTCACCACCGGCCGGCGGCTCGACACCCCGGGTGAGCCGCTGATCACCCTGCTGCCGTTGGATCACGTGGAGCTGTCGGTCGGCGGCCGGGACCGCACGCAGGATTTTCTGCACGGGCGCCTGGTGCGGCTCTTCCCGGCGGGCGGCGGCCCGGCGGAGGTGAGGATCGTGCTCTGGCTCGAGCGCGAGATCCCGGCGCTGCCGCCAGGGGCGTCGTTCGGCCTCCTGGTGGAGATCGACGCCCCGGCCCGCATCCAGCCGTCCTGGGACCTGGAGGCAGTGGATGCGCCGCTGCCGGCGCAGGTCTCCTGGGAGTATCCGGCCCGAGCGGCGGACGGCTCCATCCGCTTCCGGCCCTTCCCGTGGGTGGCGGACGGCACCGGCGGCCTCCGCCGCTCGGGCCTGGTGCGGCTGGCGATCCCCGACGACTGGTATTCCGAACCGGAGCCGGACGGGCAGCCCCGCGGCTACGCGGTCCACCTGCGAGTGGCGCGCGCCACCTGGAGCGCGCCGCCGCGCCTGGCAGGGCTGACCGTGAACGCCGTTGAGGCGGGCC
>JADMIO011227232.1_pt1 | contig 31673 bp, 35 predicted proteins | sample 8958161 | NCBI WGS metagenome assembly JADMIO01 (sample SAMN16585339, study PRJNA669376) | soil metagenome | isolation source: Crop rotation soil | place: USA: Cullars Rotation, Alabama | collected 2011 | reverse complement strand
AAGCTTAGGAAGCAGACAAATTAATTTCGGAAGGCGCACCTAAAGCTTAGGAAGCAGACAAATTAATTTCGGAAGGCGCACCTAAAGCTTAGGAAGCGGACAAATTGATTTCGGAAGGCGCACCTAAAGCTTAGGAAGCAGGCAAATTGATTTCGGAAGGCGCACCTGCAGCTTAGGAAGCAGGCAAATTGATTTCGGAAGGCGCACCTGAAGCTTAGGAAGCAGGCAGAAGTTGGAATAGGTGCACCCAGCAACCAGCTGCGACCGGTCACAATTTTGCCCTGGATACGAGGCAAACTGCGACCGGCACAACCTTTAATGTGGGCTTAGATATGCTGCGGTTGATGGCTGCTGCGCCGGGGTTTGTACAACCATTTGTGTTTAATGTCCCTGAAAACAGGGGGTTCCGGCAGTTTTTTTACAGGTGCCCTGGCAGCTTCGTAAACATTAACTATTGGCTTTGCCAACATCCCTTTTCATCTCCTTAATATTAACCGCAAATATTAATGATAGTACCAGCACCACCACGGCAAACAGGTAACTCATAAAAAACCAGGCATGTGTTGTGAACGATAAAGGATGATAATCCGGAACAATTTTTCCGGGCTTTGCAAACGGCGCCGCAACTTCGGAAGCTGGTATTTTGGCTTCTGACTTTATATAGGCTAAAATATTATTTACATCGCCGGGGGAAACATCCTGGTGCTCCGGCATCATCACGTGGTTGAATTGATCATATAAGGCAACGGCATCCTTATCTTTTTCTTCAATTAAGGTTTTAGGAGAGCGGATAAAATTTACCAGCCACTCAACCGTACGCCTGTTCTCAACCCCTGCCAGTGCGGGGCCAACAAGTTGCGCATTTACATTATGGCATGATGTGCATCTTGTTGTAAACAGTGCCTTGCCATTTTCGATAGAAGTTGCAAAAACCGCGTTGCTGTCACCAAATAATAAAACAAAAAATAATAACTGTACTGCTTTAGTCTTCATCCTGTAATTTTTTTATATCATGTATCAATTGTTCTACGGAGGTTTTGTCTGTACCTGTGTAATAACCGCGCACCTGTTTGTGTTTATCAACCAATACCAGTTTATCACTATGGATAAAATCATTGGGTCCACCATCGCCGTCTGCCGCGCTGACATTAAAACTTTTACGTGCCAGCCTGTATATCTCCAGCTTGCTGCCCGTAAGCAGATCCCATGAAGCATTATCTATTTTAAACCGTGCCGCATATTGCTTTAAACGTTGAGCCGAATCGGTTCCGGGATCAACAGTAAAAGAAACAATCGCCACCGTGGTATCGCCCTTAAAAGCATCCTGTACCAGCTTTAAGTTATTTGTCATTTTCGGGCAGATCGAAGTACAGCTTGTGAAAAAGAAATCTGCCACATAGATCTTATCCCGGACATTTTTATCCGAAAAAATTTTCCCATTCTGGTTATACATGTTGAATGGTTGTATCCCGGGCGTAATCTCCCTGGTATTACCTTGGGCGCTATAAACAGGCAATCGCTGATACTTGTTTTGCAGCATTGCTACTGCTGCATACACCAATACTGGTATTGCAACCAATGCGGCCGTTATATAAGCTGTATGTTCTGGTTTTGATAATTTCATCTTCATAGAAACTATTTGCGCGGCATAGGATTATTGGGTGCGAATGCCGGCGCGTCCGGGCCGCTGTTTTCCATCACCTGCCAGATGGCGGGTACATAAGCGATCAAAACAATAATTATCATGATGACAACCCAGGGCTTAAAGCTGTCGAAGAACGGTATCCTTTTTTCGTCATGATACGCCGTACTTACCGGCAGTTCCAATGCTGCTTCCGTGGTTTTTTTGCTAAACATGGTTCCGAAGAAAACCACGAAATACATGAAGGCAGCAATAGTCATAATGATACCCCCTGCCACGGTAAGCAGTGTGGTGGGTATCCACGCGCTTTGGTACAGCGTATTATCGGGGTTGGTATAGGTCATACCAAGATTGGTTCTTCTCGGCTCCCCGATCAAACCGCCCCAGCTAACCCTGTTGAAAAAATAAATATCCCGATCATCCACAGGTATGGAATGGTGACATTCATTTTGGGCATAAAAACCTTTTTCCCTTTCAGCGTTGAAATAAGGTAGAGACTCATGCCAATGATCGCAAGAAATACGGGGCCAGCTACAGTCATATGGAAATGGCCGGGTAGCCAGGCTGTGTTATGCACCACGTTATTCAATGCATAGGATGCATTAACGATACCGGTTAATCCACCCAGGATAAAAATGAGCAATCCTGTAATGAGGTATGCAAAAAGATAGTTATTATGATCGAGGTAAGGCAGGCGTTTCATCCATCCAAACCAGCCTGTGCTGCCTCTTTTCTTCCCGGCATACTCAAGTGAAGCGGCAATGGTAAAGGCTGTGATAAAACTTGGAATGGCAACGCCGAAGGTTAATATAGATGAAAAAAGTTTATTGCCTTGTGTAATGTTGGGGTCACTGAACTGGTGATGCACACCCACCGGGACAGATAGTAACAGCAGGATAAAAAAAGCTATGCGCCCGGCAAGGTCTGAGTACAATTTGCCGCCTGCAACTTTTGGCAGGATAGTATAATACATTATGTAGGCAGGAAGCAGCCAAAAATACACCAATGCATGGCCAAAGAACCAGAACAGGGTGCGTGCCAGCGTAACATTTACGTCGCTTGTAAGATTTAACGACCATGGCAACAAAAGCACCAGCACTTCGTATGCCACGGCTAATGTGCATACAAACCAGATAATGAAATTTATCAAAGTTGCTAAAACGGCTAAAGGAGTTTTGGATTCTTTATTTTCCCTGCGCCATTGCAGGTACATGGCAGACCAGTTGAAAAAGGGGATCCATGAACCCACGATCAACAATGCAAGACCAATATAAAAACCGGGCGCAGCTTTCAGCGGCGGATAAAACGTGTATAAAACAGAAGCCTGGCCAGCTAATATTGTATAGGATGCGAGTAAGGTACCCACTACCATCTATATCGCGGATAGCCATGAAGCTTTTTTGTTAGGTTCTCTTTTGAGATAATAACTAATGGTTGCATGCCCGAAAGCCACCGCAAAGAAAGTAGTAAGCACAACAGCATTGATAACACCGTGCAGGGTGAGGCCCTGGTAATAATCAAGCTTTGCCACTTTTACTTCGTGGATTACACCGGCGCAGTAAATGGTTTGCATCAGGCCATGATAAATCCCAAGAATAAGGAGCGTGATGGGGACAGTTCCAGGATGATAACATTATTTAAAGAACGGCTTATAGAAAACCCTGTTGATATGCTTTCTTTATATTCCATAAAATTTGTCTTAGGTTATTTAGCGGGATGATTTACAATTACTTCAGCCTGCATGTTCTGGTGGCCGATGCCGCAGTATTCATGACAGGTTATTTTATACACGCCGGGCTTATCAAACTTTACCGTTGTTTTATTAACCCCGCCATAAACAGCCATCATGTGTATGTTCTTTTCATAGATATTAAAACCATGCACCACATCTTTTGAAGTGAGGTAAAAGTCAACCGTGCTACCAACCGGTATATATATTTCAGCGGGCTGAAACTGCCACATCTGCGCAATAGCATACACCTGATACAGGTTGCTGTCGAGCCTGGTTACTTTCGGTGTTTCATAAGCTTTGTTATAAGGCAGGCATTCCGGAAGGTCGATCTTCCTGGCCGATCGTGCATAAAGCAATGAAAAAATGAAAAGCATGATTATTATGGCCGTACCGGCAAAAACGCGTTTTTCAAATTTGTCTATCATAACTGCAGTATTTAGGCTCTTTGAAGCATTAAAAAATATATCCCGTACCAGATCACTAAACACAGCACAATCAGCAAGGCAAAAAAGGCGATTGCGCCTGTGGGTTTGAATACATCGTCTTCTTCGTTCATAATTTTTGTGGTTTTAAAATTCAGAACTTATTTATTGTAAAGGCAGTAAGTAAAATGTCGAATTTTATAAGACTCGATTATGACCTGTGTCATAAAAACTAAAATTTATTTTTCCGGCTGAACCTGTTTTTAGCTGAGCTTCCGTTCAAAAGTATGGCTGCCTGTATTTTATAAAATTGATATTTATCATATCTTACATTGATAGTTATCATGATAACCGCAAAGAAAAAATACTGGCTATCAGGGAGGTTAACAGATAAGCTTTTTCATGCTAATGCCTATCATGCGTGTTGTATTTTTATTAATGATAAGAAGATTATATTTTACTCAACGGGGAACAGTTTCACCTGCAAAAAGGCGATATGTTTACATTCAAAGCGTTTGAAGAACATTCTGCAGAGGCATTGGAAGACTCAGTAATGCTACTTGTAAAATAAATTGTATGAAACCCGATATCAGGAACCGGGACGATATAGAATTACTGGTAAACTCTTTTTATGAAAAGGTAAAGAGAGATGAAGTGATCGGTTTTATTTTTAACGATGTTGCCCGGGTGAATTGGGAAAAACACTTACCGGTAATGTATGATTTCTGGGAGAATATAGTTTTTCAAACCGGTAATTATGCTGGCAACCCCATGAATATTCATGTGCATTTAAACCGGCTCGTCCAGTTTACCAAAGAACATTTTAAACGCTGGTTGCAGCTTTTCGATTCAACAACTGATGAATTGTTTACAGGCAAAAAAGCAACCCTTATTAAAGAAAGAGCTCAAAGCATTGCTGAAATTATAGAGGCAAAAATCGTTGCCCGGATGTATTAAATGAAATAAAATTGGGGGTTCATTAATTTAGCTGCTGGCATCAATACTCAATAATCTCTTCGTGTTCATATCTTCCGGATTTAACAGTAAGCTTAATGCGAAAGACCACGCCTCCAATACTGTTACTTAAATCCTTGCCGGGCACAAACGGCCATTCCGGTGTTAGCTGTACTGTTTTACTTGTTATAATTGGCAGGTTACGTTTTAATAAGATCTGCAGTGCGTTCTCACGTTCTTTTTCATCAGTTACTTCTTCAAAATTTCCCCAGGCAACAACACTTTGCCAGTTTGCCATGTTTTCCATTGCATGTACTGCAAAGCAAATCTTCGGATTCTGACGCATCATATTTACTTTCATTCCTTCATAAGTGTGGGCATACAAATACCCGTCATCATAGGCATAACTAATGGGCACCACATAAGTAAGCTCATTGGCATGACAGGCCAAATGCCCGATCAACTGGTGATGCAGGATAACTTCAATTGCATCTTCTCCCAAGTCTCCAAACATAATAAGTGTTTTTATAAAAGTATAGCAGCCTGCTAACGGATCTGCTGACAAAAATCACGCACAGGAATGATGCTTGTCATTATTAAAAATTTATCCAGGGAATGATAATAATCATTTTTTGTTTTGACGGCAATCAGGTTTGTTGCCCTGTTTGACCGATAGGTTTGTGTTAAAATGTTATATATGGAAACCATAATTGCACCAACAGACTTTTCACTGGTTTCACTCAATGCGGTGAACTACGCGGCAGATATGGCTATGGCAACCAATTCAAGTCTTCTGATTTTGCATGCAAATGAGCCGCCACTTGGCGCAAAGACCGACTATGATGAAAAAGAGATCGAAGAAAAACTGATCGCGCTGAAAGAAAATTTGAACGTGCACACAGGAGGCAAAATTAAAATCTCTTCAAAAGAACTTAACGGCATGATAGAAACGGAGCTGCCTAAAATTTGCAGTTATAAAGATCCGTTTGCAATTGTAATGGCAACGCACGGCCCCAGCTTACGAAAACTTTTTTTTATAGGAAGCATCACTATTTACTTATCAAGAAACCTGAAGTACCCCGTAATCGTTGTTCCTGAAAATGCAGTTTTTAAACCGGTGGTTAAAATCGCCCTCGCAACTGATATGAAAGATATTTATGAATTACCGGTAGTAAAAATTTCATCTGTTGTTGTTGCTTTTAACGCTGAACTCCACATTGTGCATGTTAACAGGACGAACACAAAATTTCACAGCGAGTCAGCCGAAGTAAAAACATTGAATAAATACCTGAGACACCTGGATCCAAAATTTCATTTCATAAATGATGGCAAAAATGTTCAAAACGGGATATTGAGTTTTGCTAATGAGCATGATATCGATATGATACTAACATTTCCCAAAAAACATAGTTTGTTTCATAACAGCCAATCAAAGCAACTGATATTTAATTCTACTGTAACTGTTATGACGATTCAATAACGTTTTTACCTTCAAACTGAAATCATGCAATTATTAATAAATGAAACCAGTCTTGCAGAAGATGTAAAAAAAATTTTTACAGCCTGTTACCCTTTTTTGAAAATCGAACTTTATAAAAGAGCGTTTAACGACACTAAATCCAAAAAAGAAACCGTCGCCTGGCACCTACCCTTATTACACCAGGCAAAGAATATATCTAAAACTTCAATTAATATTGAAAAAAATAAAACAGTTGCCGAACTGGAAAACGATTTTTTAATGATCGGATTAAGGGCAGAAGTCTTTCGAAGATCAGGCAATGTTTGGGTTGAAACTTCTTTAACCACTAACTGGACCTTACAGCAACAAAATGCGGAAGCAGAAGAAATATGCAGAGAATTCATGGACGATAGCCTGGTATTGCGTTAAACCTACTATTTCGGATTTTTGATTTTGAGATATAGGAATTTATTTGCTGTATCCACGATTCGTTATAAATCACAAAATTGCGAAATCAGGAATCAGCAATTTGAATAAAGGCAATTTTATAGTTAACATCACACCAGCGTAGTGTTAAATAAATTATGACGGATAAGATGTTCCCACAAGTCGCTAAGAACACAAAGGAAACAAATAATGGTATTGTTTATTTACGTCGTTTCCTTTGAGCCCTCTTTGTGCACTTTGTGGCCTCTGTAGGAACACGACAATTTAGATTGACGTGACACCAGAGTTCCAAAATAAATTATGACGGATAGGATGTTCCCACAAAGTCGCTAAGAACATAAAGGAAACAAATAATGGTATTGTTTATTTACGTCGTGTCCTTTGAGCACTCTTTGCACACTTTGTGGCCTCTGTGGGAACACGACAGTTTAGATTGACGTGACACCAGAGTTCCAAAATAAATTATGACGGATAGGATGTTCCCACAAAGTCGCTAAGAACATAAAGGAAACAAATAATGGTATTGTTTATTTACGTCGTGTCCTTTAAGCCCTCTTGTGCACTTTGTGGCCTCTGTGGAAACACGACAATTTTATGTTAACATAACACTAGTAAGGCAGGTTACGCAATTTCGCTTCATTCAGAATAATAATAGTACTCCCCTGCACATCAATTAATTTTTCAGCTTTAAAATCTGAGAGTGTTCTTATTAAGGATTCTGTAGCAATGCCTGCAGTTTGTGCAAGATTTTCTCTCGACAAATTAATTACACTGGTATTATCTTTTTTAAAAGAATCAAACACCTGTAATAAATGGTAGGCAACTTTTTTGCGCAGCGAGTTATAAGCAAGGTTAAGCAACCGCTCTTCTTTGTCAATCATATTATGCGCAATTATCCTGATGAATTGTTTGGCAATCTGAGAATCTCCTGAAATTAATGTCATAAAATCATCTTTTGGAATGATCATTAGCTCTGCCTCTTCAAGCACCTCTGCATTTTCTTTATAGTTGATCTCTTCAAGTATATAAGTATATCCGAAAAAATCTCCTTTACTGTAGATGCCGGTTATGAGTTCTTTTGAGTCTTCATTTGTTTTAAATATCTTTATCTTACCGCTTTTAATATAGTAAACTGCTTTCGGCCTCTGTCCCTCTGTATATACCATTTGCTTTTTCCTGTAGTCATACACTTCTCTTTCATCTGAAGTAAGCTGTAAATTTCCGGCTTCCCGGGCATGATTAATAAAAGCGCCAACATCTTCCTTACTTTGTAACGCCTGTTGTTTAACGGTTGTTGCTTTCTTTAGTCTTATCTCAATTGCATTCAACAGCTCAATGGCATCAAAAGGTTTGGTGATATAATCATCAGCACCCATTTCCATTCCTTTTCTAAAATCTGTTTTCTCTGATTTTGCCGTCAAAAAAATAAAAGGAATACCATATGTTTCAATGTGTTTATTTAAAAGATGGAGCACACCATAACCGTCGAGTACGGGCATCATAATATCACAAACGATCAGGTCAGGTATTTCATGTAATGCAAGTTCAACCCCTTTTTTACCATTTTCAGCAGTAAATACTTTATAGTCCGACAATTCTAGAATTTCCGCGATATTTTCCCTTACCTCCGGATTGTCTTCAATCACTAATATCTTTTTCATGGGCTGTTACTTTGCCGGGATATAAATTGTAAACACAGAACCGCTGTCAAGCTCGCTTTTAAGCTCAATATTTCCATTCATCAGGTCAAGATATTTGCCAACAATATGCAAACCTAAACCGGTACCCTGGATATTAAAAGCATTTTTTGCCCTAAAGAATCTTTCAAACAAATGCTGCTGGTCTTCTTCTGAAATACCAATGCCTGAATCTTCTACAGATAACTTAAAACCATCTTTATCAAAATAGCTGGTTATTCGAATTACTTTATTTTCCGGGGAAAATTTTATGGCATTGGAGATAAGATTTGTACAAATGTTTTTCAGGAGATGCTTATCGAGGACCACAGGCTCATTTCCATCAAACGCATAACTGATCTGCTGCCCGTCTTTCAGATTTATTTCCATTTTGTCGATCACATTTTGAATAGCCGCATTGCAATCAGCTACGGTTACAATTTGCATATCCGACTTTATTAATCCTTCTTCAAGCTTGTCCAGTGAAAGCAAATCATTCAAAATATTTTTCATGTCGCCAACAGCATTTTTAATCCTTTCTACATGTTTTATCCGCTTTAAAGGCTCGTTAAGCCCATTATATTTTTCCAACAAAAATGCTGAAGACAAAATGGTACTCAGTGGCGTTTTAAATTCATGGGAAGCCATAGACACAAACCTTGATTTTAATTCGCCCAGGTCTTTCTCCGCCTTTAATGCGTCACTCAATTCAAGCTTTGATTGCTCCAAAGCAGAAAGTGTTTCCCGTAACATCCTGGTTCTGTCTTCCACTTTTTTTTCCAAACCCGTATTTAATTGCCTGATTTCTGCAGTAATGCGCTCCAGTTCTTCCTTCTGTTTCAAAACAACAAGTTCCTGCTCTTTACGAACAGCAATGTCAATTACAAATGCAATTACAAAAAGCTTCGCATCAATAGTGTAATTGCTTAAACTTACTTCAACCGGAAAAACGGAACCGTCTTTCTTCTGGGCAAATAAATGCCTTCCATGACCCATTTCGCGGGGCGAAGGGTGTTCATAAAAATCATCCCTGTAAACTTTATGCTTCGCCCGTACGGCAGGGGGGAGCAGGATATCAACACTGTTTTTTAGAATTTCTTCTTTTGTGTAGCCGAAATCCTTTTCTGCCTGTTTATTAAAATTGATAATATCCCCCTTTTCATCGGTAACAATAATCCCTACCGTTGCATAGTTAAATAAAGCCTCGAATTGCTTGGAGTTTGTGATAATATTATTTCCCTGTCCTGGCATTAATGACACTATATGGTTTGTCAAATGTAACACTTGCTGTGCCTGCCGGGTTTTTTGCAATAAGGTGTCTGACACCTGCAAGTGCCTGACACCCGGTACCGGATAATTTATCCGTAATTTTTGTCATCTGCAGAAGGACCATAAATAGACGGAACTGCAATATCATTCAACCGCATGTATACGGTAAGCTGGCCGCGATGATGCACCCAATGGTTAAGGGTAGAACTCATATTCTCTTCTTTGGGAGAACTGAAAAGTACCTGGCCGTTGGCCTTCAGGGTAAATGCCTCGTCAAGCCCTTCGTTCGAAATCTTTTGCAAAGCATTCCTGGCTGCCTGTATGTTTTCATCAAAATGCGCTACCATTTCTTCCGTTGTTTTCGGCTGAAAATGTTTGAAGGTTACAAAATCAATTTCCGAATCTTCGATCATGGTACTTATCCATTTTGGGATTTCAGCTACGAGCATGGCCAGGTAGCCCATTTGCATGGATTTTTCATGTGGCTTCCAGCCAAACAGATCCATGGGAATTCTTTCAAGGCATTTACGGGTTGAGCCTGTTTCGGCGTCAAGCTCTCTCAAAAATTCTTTACCAAAAGAAATGTCGCTCATACTAATAATTTTTAGTGATTAGAAAATAGAATTTAAAGAACATAGTCCTGCGTAAACTTTATGCCAATCACACAAATCAACTGTTAATTGATCATTTTCTTTGCCTGAACAGCCATTCCATAGCAAGTTCATCGCTGTATGCAGCGATCCAGGAAAAATGGCCCGTTTCAGGCAATTGTGTATATCCCGGGTGTGCGCCGGCTTTCATTAATGCCTGTAACATATCTACTGAATTAAGCGGGTTTACAGCCGCATCCTCCGACCCATGAAATATCCACATAGGAATATGTGCGATACTGGCCGCAATTGATGTATCACCGCCACCACAAATCGGCATTGCTGCTGCGAATAAGTCTGGATATCGCTCAATTGCATCAAAAGTTCCGTATCCGCCCATTGAAAGCCCGGTTATATAAATGCGGTTAGTATCAACCGGCATTTTTTTACTGAGCTGCTGAATAAGCTCTATCACAAGCGCCATAGGTTTGGAAGCAACCGGCTGTAACTTCATCAACCTGTTATTATTTGATCTTGAAAAGTTAGACCAGGTCATACCTGTAGGGCATTGGGGTGCGATCACAAGCGCAGGATACATCTTCATCATTTTATCTGTCGCAAAATTCATTACTCCCCATTTCAGCTGCGCATCATTATCATTACCGCGCTCACCTGAGCCATGCAGGAATATTACCAGCGGGTACCTGCGCATCGTATCGGCATCAGGATACAACATGCGGTAATTTAGCGTGTCGCCTTTTTCATTTATAAAGTGCTCAACACTAAAGCGTGGAGGTTGTGCTGTTGCAGTTAAAGATGTGATTGTTACAAGAACAATAAACATTGTTTTTTTTAATAGCATGCGGTTAGATTTTTTTATGAAGATAAAAAGCCGGCCTGACATTATGAACTGGTTCATGGATCATAGCTCATGGATCATGGCAGAAAATGACTATGAACATGAACTATGAGCTACTAAAAGAATTATCTTGGCTTAACAATATTAACAGCAATGAGAAAATTATTTGCGCTCGTATTCAGCATACTATCGTTTATCGGCATTGACGCCCAAAATACTTCAAACAAAAACGCCAAAACTATTGAACGCTTTGAGGCATACATACAAAATGCAATGCAGCTTTGGAAAACGCCAGGGTTATCAGTTGTGGTCGTAAAAGACAATGCGGTCGTTTTTAATAAGGCCTTTGGCGTGAAGGACATCAATACTAAAGCTGCATTCACCACTTCAACGCTTTCTGTCTGTGCATCCACCACAAAAGCTATGACAGCAGTTTGTATGGGCATGCTGGTTGATGCAGGGAAAATAAAATGGACCGATAAAGTAAGCGATATCTATCCCGAATTTCAATTGTATGATCATTATTCAACCCATGAAACAACTGTGAAAGATCTTTTTACACATAATGCAGGGCTTGGGAACGCCGACCTTCTCTGGGTTTTTGATTATGGCATCGATACCATCATTCACCGAATGCGTTTTTTACAGCCCACTTACTCGTTCCGTTCTTCGTTCACCTACCAAAACCTTATGTATATGGTCGCCGGTGAAGTGATTCATAAGATATCAGGCAAGCCATGGGATCAGTTTATAAAGGATAGTTTATTTACCCCGCTTGGCATGCACCACACTTATCCCAACTATAAACAATCATTAGTCGGGAACAATCACATAACAACCCATTTTATGTACGAAGACAGTATTGTTGAAACTATCCCTTTTATAGACAGTAAAACGGTTGATGCTGCAGGTGGTGTTTGGTCTTGTACGGATGATATCAGTAAATGGATACGGTTCGTGCTGGACAGCGCAAAGATCAACGGCAAAAGATTGTTGAAAGCTGAAACCTATGCTGAAATATTAAAGCCGCAGGTAATTGTGCCTGCCGATGAGTTTTATCCAACCATGCAGTTAACAAAACCGCACTGGACTACATACGGGCTTGGATGGTTTCAACAGGATTACCAGGGAAAGCAGCTGACATTTCATACCGGCAGCCTCGACGGCGCCGTTGCTATTTTAGGTTTGATGCCTGATGAAAATTTTGGCATTTACATTTTCGCAAATATGGATCATACAGAAATACGACATGCAATAATGCTTAAGGCAATGGATCTTTTTGTTTTAAATGTCGATAGCAATGACTGGAACAGGGATCTTTATACATTGTACAAAAACAGGGCGCTTGAAAACAAAAAAAAGGAAAAAGAATCAGAAGCTAAAAGAGTGCTTAACACAAATCCTTCGCTTGAAATGAAAAATTACTCAGGCAGTTATAACAATGAAATTTACGGTGGGGCAAAAATTATTACAAATGGTGACTCTTTGCTGTTGCAACTTCCAAACAATATGAATGTAAACTTAAGTCACTGGAACTATGATACTTTTCTCGGAATCTTTGAACATAAATGGTGGGGTAAAAACATGCTGCAGTTCAATTTAAATGAAGAAGGCGAAGTAAAAGACTTTAGCTTTTTGGGAATTCAATACAATAAGAAAAAAGAAAATTAAAGCGCAAAGGCTTCGCAATTGCAGTTAAGAAAGTAAAATAAAGTATGAACACAAGATCCGCAAGAACCGGGTTGAACTTTAGCTAACGAATAAAGCAGAAACTGTTGATCTATATCGGCCGCTGATCAGCTCCATTTTTTAATTCCCTTAAATGATCCTTCAAGATCATTTTCTGATTATCATTTAAAACACCCATTAGTTGCTGTTTTCTTTCCTTTTTTGCAGCGTGTAACTGATCATTCATGGCAACACCACCTTTCTCGTTAAGAAGGCGTTTTTTTTCACGGAAATTCTTAAATATTGCTTTTATCTTTTCATCTTGTTCTGCAGATAAGTTGAGGGCTGGTCTTGCTGCCTTCAAAGCTTGTTTTAACCGCCCGCCTTTCTGTTGCCTTTCATTGCCGGGCATGCCAGGTAGTTCCATATTTTTGATTTTGTTCGTTTAATATTCAATATAACCGCTGTTAGGAATACAACGCAATTTATTATTTTATCGCCATCAACTCATACATTTTACCCTTTTCTGTTTTGAAGGTTATCACAAAACCATAAGCCGATTTTTCTGATTTGAAATTTGTTCCCTTCAACATTACAGGCACATTCGTTCTAACCACACAATCATTACCCAGCAATGAATTGATTTTTGAATAGCCCAAATTACTATCACTCCAATCAATGCTTACATCAAAACCCCCGCGTGCACGCAGTCCTTTTACACTGCCGTTTTCCCAAACTTTTGGAATTGCAGGCAGTAAATACAATTCATTGTACTGCGACTGTAATAACATTTCGGCAACTCCTGCCGTGCCGGCAAAATTTCCATCGATCTGGAATGGCGGATGCGCATCGAATAAGTTTGGATAAGCGCCGCCATGAGCACCGTAATCTGTTGCTGTTTCCCTGGTTAACCTTAAAAGATTGCGATAAAGTTTATAAGCATGATCCCCATCGAATAAATGTGCCCAGAAACTCACTTTCCAGGCGAGGCTCCATCCTGTACCATCATCGCCACGCAATTCCAGTGTTTTAACGGCAGCTTTGGCAAGATCGGGTGTTGCCACCGGTGATATCTGTTCACCGGGAAATAATCCATATAGATGCGAGACATGCCGGTGATGTGGCTCCACGTCTTCATAATCTTTATACCATTCCTGCAGGTTGCCTTTATATCCTATCTTAAACGGGTATAGTTTATTTTTTGCTGCAATAACAGTATCAACGAAGGGCTTGTCATTATTCAAAATTTTTCCGGCAGCAATAACATTGCTAAACAGATCGCGAATGATACTCATATCCATGGTGGAACCGATAGAGATACCGCTCACTTTATTACCATCGTAGTAGTAAACATTTTCCGGCGAGCCCGAGGGTGCTGTTACAAGGTATTGGCCACTGCTGTCTGTAGTTAACCAGTCAAGCGTAAATTCAACAGCACCTTTCATTAAAGGATATGCCGTATCCCGCAGGAATTTTTCATCGCCTGTAAAAAGATAATGCTCCCAAAGATCGCGGCAAAGCCAGTTGGCACCCATACTCCAGTTTGCCCATTTGGGATCGCCTTTGCCTTTATCACCAACAGGATTTGATAAAGCCCATATATCCGAATTATGATGCACCACCCATCCCTCCATGCCATAAAATTCTTTTGCTGTAGCTGCGCCTGTTACGGAAAGATGTTCAATAAGGTCGAACAAAGGCTGGTGCAACTCAGACAAATTGGTGGTTTCAGAAGGCCAGTAATTCATCTGCACATTTATGTTCGTGGTGTAGTTGGCACTCCATGGCGGGCGCATTTCCTTATTCCAAATTCCCTGAAGGTTTGCAGGTACATCACGAGTTCTTGAGGAACTGATCAAAAGATAACGGCCGTACTGAAAATATAATGCTTCCAGGCCATAATCCGTTCCGCCCCTGGTGTATGCATCAAGCCTTTCATCTGTAGGTAAATTATCCTTGTTGTTTCCACCATTATTTAATGTCAACGAAACGCGATCATAGAAATTATGATAGTCTTTTTGATGCTCATCCCATAACGTACTGTAGGATTTTAACTGAGCCTTATTTAAATAATTTATTGCAAGTTGAACCTCGTCGCGGCCATCTTTATCAGGACATTTATCATAACCATTAAAACTTGTAGCTGCTGAAAGCAACAGCAAAACTTCTGTTGCATCTTTTATATGAATGCCTGCAGTATCTGTTGTTACTGTTCCGTCTTTATTCAGTGCCTTTACCAACACTACAAAACGCATCCCACGGCAGTTGGCAGGATCTTCATAAATAATTGGCTCTTTATTCTCGTTGAAATAACTGGGGTCTGCGTGTGCGGGCGCTTTTCCGTTTAATGCAAGCAGGTCATTACTTAATACCTGGTTTTGAAAACGTACCTGGCTGGTTGTTTTAATGGTTGCCGTGATCTTTTTTGAGGCATTTGCAGACAAGCGTAAGACGATCACCTCTGATAGTGAGGATGCAAATATTTCGCGTTTATATTCAACACCGTTAACGGTATATATTGTTGTATGTAGCGCATCACTGATATTTAGAATTCTTTGGTAAGATGATGGCTGGCTGCCGTTAAAATCCTGTTCGATCATTAAGTCGGCCAATGGCAAATAACTTTGGGAATAAAGCCCCTGCATTTTACGCACCAGCGAATCGGCTTTATCATACTCTTTATTAAACAAAGCCTCACGCACGGGTTGTAAATAATTTTTTGATGCAGGATTTACATTATGCCCAACCGGCCCGCCGGTCCAAAATGTGGCTTCATTTAACTGCAATAATTCCTTTTCAACACCACCAAATATCATAGCGCCCAGCCTGCCGTTGCCAACAGGCAAGGCCTCAGTCCATACCGCAGCCGGTTCCTTATACCATAGCTGCATGTTTTGTTGGGCTGATAAAATTGTGGTAAAGCATAATGCGGGGATCGCTACAGAAAAATATTTCATAGTCTATTTTAATATTTATGGCACCGGCAATAATCGTTACTCGCTGCAACGTCAGCAAAGACATCAGCTTTAACCCATCTCAACCATTGCTTTTATTACACCACTATCAGCATTTAGCCAGCCTGGGAATGCTGCTTTCACATTATCGAAAATTGTATGATGTGTAATAAAGTTCCCGGGTTTAATTAATTTCTTTTGAAGACAATTTATCACATGATCAAAATCCTGCCTGGTTGCATTACGGCTGCTCATTAATGTGCCTTCACGCTTATGAAATTCCGGATGGCTGAAACTTATGTTTCCTTTTTGCAATCCAACCAAAACAAATTTTCCGCCATGAGCCATTAATCCGAATGCATTGTTGATGGCCTGCAAATTCCCGGTCGCATCAACGATCACCGCTGGCATACTGCCGTTTGTTATTTCCATCACCTGCTCCTTTACATTTTCATCCCTGGCATTGATGATATAGTCAAATCCAAAAATATTTTTACAAACATTCAAACGGTTCTGGTTTGTTTCCAACGCGATTATATGGGCGCCAGCGATCCTTGCAAATTCCATCGCAGCAAGGCCAATGGGACCCGCACCGGTAACCAGTACATAATCACCCGCTTTTACGGCGGCACGCCTTATTGAATGCGCGCCAATGGCTAATGGCTCAGCCAGGGCAAGTGTATCAAGACTTAAATCATCACCATGCAGCAGTGTGTGAACCGGTACGGACAAATATTCAACCATGCCGCCGTCAACATGCACGCCACAAACTTTCAACTGCACACAGCAATTCGGCTTGTTGTTATTACAGGCGTTGCAGTTGCCGCAATTAAAATACGGAATAAAAGTTACCACTTCATCAATGCTAAAGCCTGATGATTCATCAACCGCTGCTACTGTGGCAGCAAGTTCATGCCCCAGGATCCTTGGATATTCAAAATAAGGCTGGGTGCCTTCATAGGCGTGAAGGTCTGTACCGCAAATACCTATGCGCTTTATTCTTAACAACGCATGATCTTTTTGCCATACAGGTTCATTGATTTCTTTATACTCAAACAGGCCTGGTTGTACGCAAACAAGAGATCTCAAATAAACTAATTTTTAAAGGTTATAAAGTATGCAATTTAAAAATGATCATTTATACCGGCCTGATTAATTTATTTTTCATCTTATAAAAAAAGCTTTTTGATAATTGCGGGAACACAGGCGCATTCAATTCATACCGTCATTGGTTAAAAGCACGTCATTACAGTGGCGATTTACCTGATCACCGCAATTTTCTTTGAAGCATTTGTATGGTTGTTCTTTAAATAGTAGTCACCTGCCGCAAGTTTGGAAACGTTAATACTTCCTGCTTTGTTGATATTTGTTGTCAGTATTGTTTTACCTGATTGGCTTAACAACGAAAAAGAAGCATTGCCATTTGTTCGTACATGAAATACATCTTTTGCAGGATTAGGGTAAACAGAGAAACTGTTGTTTGAAGGTGAAGATTTAACGCCGGAAGAAACCATTCTAGATGAAGGTGCTGAATAAGTAACCGTATCGCTATATAAAGTAAGACGTGTCGCAACCTTGTTATTTATCTTCACACTATATGCCCCGCTTCCAGATGGATAAAATATAGAGTCGCCTGCTATTATTGTGTTAGTGGCCTTATCTTTTTCATGCCAAGTATATGTATTGTTGCTTAGGGTGCCCCCTGCAGAAACAGCCATTGCATGGTTATTTATGTGAACATGAATTCTTGCCTGGCTACCATATTTTGCAAATGGGAATTTTTGCGCAACTAATTCCATCCCATCAAACGTAAATCGATTATGAGAAAGATTTAGAGATTTCAAATTAATAAGTTCACCAATCTGTGGAGGAACCGGACCGCTCAATTGATTATGATCTAAGTAGAGTTGTTCAAGGTGTTCGAAATTGCGTATCCTAGCAGGAATAGGTCCGGTAAAACTATTATTGCTTAGCGATAAGATTTGAAGAGATAAAGTTCTTTTTATTTTACCCACAGTAGCGCGCATATGGCCGGTTAACTGATTATTGCTCAAGTTAAGTTCTAGAAGGTTTGAAAGATTACGGAAAGAAACAGGAACTCTACCGCTCAACTGGTTATTATTTAAAATCAGGGCAGAAAGATTCGAAAGATTACCAAGTTCCGGCGGTATATTTCCACTCAATTGATTATCGGATGACACTAAACGCCCTAGACTTGGAAGATTACCGAGTTCTGGTGGAATTTTCCCGCTTAATTGATTGACATTTAAATGTAGTCCAAAAAGATTGGAAAGATTTCCAAGCTCGGAAGGAATATTTCCACTCAACTGATTATTATATGAAGCCAACTCCGAAAGATTGGAAAGATTGCCAAGCTCAGGTGGAACAGATCCGCTTAATTGATTATCAGTTAAATTTAAAATCTTAAGATTTGCAAGATTACCAAGGTTCATTGGAATAGTACCGCTCAATTGATTATTCCATAAATACAAGTACTCAAGATTTGAAATATTACCAAGTGATGAAGGGATATAGCCGGTTAAATTATTCTCAAAAAGCCATATTTCGATAACCCGTTGACCATTGTCCGACAGGTATATTCCAGACCACGTTTTTACCGGGCCGGTTAACCAATTGTCATTGTAGTACCATTCAGGTCCGTTAGTGCTATTATACAGATCAACAAGCGCAAGAGAATCGTTTACATCTACCTGGGCCTTGGTTGCAATTGCTGCAGCCAGGCAAAAAGCAAAAAGCAAACAGAAGGCAAATTGTGTTTTCATAAAAGTCATTTTCATTGTGAAAGAATATAAATGAAGAGAATGAAGTTGTTCGAAAGCATGTCATATGCAGTGACGATTTATTTAATCACAGCAATTTTCTTTGAAGCGTTTGTATGGTTGTTCTTCAAATAATATTCACCTGCAGCTAAATTTGAAACATTGATGCTGCCTGCTTTATCAATCTGTGTTGTTAGTAATACTTTACCCAATTGATTCAATAGTGAAACGGAAGTATTGCCATTTGTTTGTACGTGTAAAATATCTTTTGCGGGATTGGGATAGACAGAGAAGCTGTTATTTGGAATTTCTTCCTTGTTACGAGTAGCATTAAGTGCAACAGGCGCTGTATAATAGATAGTATCCTCGCAGAATAAATTAAGGTTGGTAGCAATTTTATTCCTTACTCTAACAGCATAGACACCGCTTTCAGTTGGATGAAAAACAGAATCACCTGTAATTTTAGTATAGCCTGCCCGCCCTTTTTTATACCATAAATAGGTGTTGTTACTCAAAGTGCCACCTGCGGAAACAGATAAGGCATTATTGTTTTTATGAATGGTTAGCCTCGCCTGGTTGCTGTACCTAGCGAAAGTAAAGCTTTGTGCAATCGACTCCATGCCATTAAATGTAAACTGGTTATGGGAGAGGTCTAATGAATACAAATAGGGAAGATTAGCAATAGATGCAGGAATAGTACCGCTTAATTTATTTCGCGATAAATCCAGAACGGAAAGGCCTTGCAAATCGCCAAGTTCAGGTGGGATGTCTCCACTTAATCGATTACCAGCTAAATACAATTCATAAAGATTTGAAACATTACCAAGTTCTGGTGGGATTGGACCGCTCAATTGATTATTGGTTAGATACAATACAAAAAGCCTTGAAAGATTATCAAGCTCTGAAGGAATGTTTCCGCTCAACTGATTATCAGATAACCTAAGCACCTCAAGACTTGAAAAACTGCTAAGTTTTGGAATAGGTCCACTCAATTGATTATTGTCTAAATACAAATAAATCAGATTTGAAAGATTGCTAAGTTCCGGGGGAATATTTCCGTTCAATTGATTATTAGATAGTCCGAAATACCAAAGATTTGAAAGATTGCCAAGCTCCGGCGGAATAGACCCACTAAATTGATTATTAATTAAGCCCAGCCAACCAAGATTTGAAAGATTACCCAGCTCAGATGGAATGTTGCCACTCAATTGATTATCCTCTAAGCGCAAATAGTTAAGATTGGAAAAATTGCCAAACTCCGGTGGCACAGGCCCACTCAATTGATTACCATGTAAATACAATCCTCCAAGATTTGAAAGATTACCAAGTTCAGATGGAATGTTGCCGATTAAATTGTTATGATCTAAAAAAGATAATCAAAACCTTCTTACCATCATCAGTTAAATTTATCCCATACCAATCCTTTACAGGGCGGTTAACCAATTGTCATTGGAATACCATCCAGGTCCATTGGTGCTGTTGTACAAATCAACAAGCGCAAGAGAATCGTTTACATCCACCTGTGCTTTGGCGGAAACTGATGTGCTCAAACAAACTGTAAAAGCAATCCAGAAAAAAGTGAATTGTGTTTTCATAAAAGCGAGTTTTGAATGTGACAAGAAAAAGTGTAAAGGGTAGCTTGGGACAAACCGGGTTAATTTAATTCCTTCAATAGTATGCTGCTTGTATCAGTGGTCGTATCGGTTTGCCGTAGCGTTAACAGGTATTATAAACTTCTATTAAACAGTTATCAATCGGGTAAATTTACATAGCTGTCTGATTACCCTGCTCTCGTAAGTTAGACTAAATGTTTGCCTTGCGTTCGTGTCTTATTTGGTGCATGTACGGTTTGCCTTTATAAATATAAAAGCATTTTGCATATTTAAAACAATTCACCAGTTTAATTTCCTGAACCTGTAAACTGTCGCTTGTTGCCAGTAATTTTGTCGCCATGAAACCAGAACTTTGAACAGGTGATGATTGCTTTGTTTACAATAAGTAAATCTATAACAAGCCGATCATTGTTTATTAACTATTAGTATTATGAGTATAATCGAATGGGCCAGGCAGCCCTGGCCCTGGTATGTTTCCGGGCCGTTGATAGGATTGACCATACCAATTTTACTTTTATCAGGCAATCAAAGCTTTGGCATCTCCTCTTCGCTGAGGCACATCTGCGCAGCGTGTTTTCCTGCCGGCATTCCTTTCTTTAAATACGACTGGAAAAAAGAACTTTGGAATTTATTTTTTGTTATTGGCATTGTCGTTGGCGCATTCATTGCTTCAGGGCTACTTGCAGATCCGAATCCTGTACAACTCAATCCAAAACTCGTAACAGACCTGCGGCAATACGGCATTAATGATTACAGCAGGCTTGCACCGCCGCAATTATTTAACTGGCTCGCACTACTTACTGTAAAAGGTTTCCTCATGATGATCGTTGGCGGGTTCATGGTTGGTTTTGGTACACGATATGCGGGCGGATGCACATCCGGCCATTCTATTATGGGGCTTAGCAACCTGCAGTGGCCTTCCCTGGTTGCAACTATTTGTTTTATGATCGGTGGCTTTATAATGGCCAACCTTATCCTTCCGCTTATCTTACAATTATAATATGCAAAACATTTCAGAAGAAATACAGGTCAAAGAACTGAATACAGATTTTGAAGTCCGGTCACTCGATACTATTTGTATCAATGAATCCTCGCTGCGCCATCCATGGTGGTATAATTCCAAATATTTTGTTGCAGGTATTTTGTTCGGTGTATTGCTCGTAAAAGCAGAAGTGATCTCCTGGTTCCGCATACAGGAAATGTTCCGGCTGCAAAGCTTTCATATGTATGGTGTGATCGGGTCTGCCGTGGTAGTAGGTGCCATCAGTATCTGGCTGATCAAAAAACTCAAGCTAAAAACCATTCATGGCGAAGGCATCGAACTGCATCACAGGAAATTCAATAAAGGGCAGGTGATCGGCGGCGTTATATTTGGTCTTGGATGGGCGATCACAGGTGCCTGCCCCGGTCCTTTGTTTGCACTGATCGGGAACGGAACAACTGTTGTTATCGCGGTTTTGCTAAGTGCCGTTGCAGGCACGTGGGTATATGGATTACTGAGAAATAAATTACCACACTAAACAGGGACTCTATGAAGAATAAATTAGCAATAAATATCAAAAAGCCTTCATCCTATTCGATTAGAATTTATAAGGCTTTAACCGTTAAATTTTACTTCGTTTTCCAGTGGTGAATTATTTTCAAAATCTGAACAATTCTTCAGTGTAACATTTGCAATTTGTTCCAAGGCCTCACCGGTAAAAAAAGCCTGGTGCGCAGTAACCAGGACATTCGGAAACGTCATCAGCCTTGCGAAAATTTCATCCTGCATTATAATTTCAGAAAGATCCCTGAAAAAAATATTTGTTTCCTGCTCATAAACATCAATTCCAAGGTATCCTAGTTTTTCTTCTTTTAAAGCCTTTATGGCATCAGTTGTATCAATCAGGGCCCCGCGGCCTGTATTGATCACCATCACCCCTTTTTTCATTTTGGCAAAAGCATTCTTATCGATCAGGTGCCTGGTTTCCGGCGTAAGCGGGCAGTGCAGCGAAATAATATCAGATAATTCAAAAAGCTTTTCAAGACCTACATATTCCACACCCTCCTGTTTCAAAGCGTCTGATTCAAAAATATCATAGGCTATTACTTTACAGCCAAACCCAAGCATGATCCTGCAAAAGGCCGCGCCGATTGTACCAGTACCGATTACTCCAACGGTTTTTCCATAAAGATTAAACCCCGTTAATTTCTCCAGTGAAAAATTATTTTCACGCACCCTGTTGTAAGCCTTATGCGTTTTCCTGTTCAAAGTAAGAATAAGCGCCGCAGCATGTTCTGCAACAGCCTGCGGCGAATAAGCAGGCACACGCACCACCTTGATACTGTGATCATGCGCAGCGGCAAGATCCACATTATTAAAACCAGCACACCGCAGGGCTATAACTTTAATACCACCGTCAGCAATCTTACTGATGGTTTCTTTAGCAAGATCATCATTTACAAAAACGCATACCCCATCAAAACCCTGGGCTAATGTTGCAGTGTGACTGTTTAATGAAGCATCGTAATAAGTTAGCTCATGCTTATATGTTTCATTTGATTTATTGAAATATTCTCTGTCGTAACTCTTGGCACTGAACATTGCAATTTTCATGATTTATATTTTTATTTGAAAATAATTAAAACCAGCTTGTCTTTCTTTTCCGACTGCGGCCGCCCAGGCCCAACGCTCCCAGTATGCTGCGCGTGATCACGGAAGCAGCCGTACGCTGTGCCTGTTTCATGGCCGGGCTGTCGAAAATGCTTTCTTCCTTTACCGTCTTTTTCTGCGGTGGCTGCTGTGTTCTTTCAGCAGCTTCTTCAAGCTTTTCATTCAGAATTTCATAGGCACTCTCACTGTCAACGACACGGTTATATTTGCCTGCCAGTTTACTGTTACTTACCAGTGCGGCAATTTCTGCATCGCTTAAAACATCCATGCGGCTGCGTGGCGGGCAAAGCATTGTATGCGCCAGGGGTGCAGGAATGCCCTTTTCGTTTAATGTTGTTACCAGTGCTTCTCCCGTACCCATCTGCGTTAGCAGATCTTCTGTTCTATAAAAAACTGTTTCCGGAAAATTCTCTGCCGCTTTCTTAATTGCTTTTCGGTCTGCGGCAGTAAATGCACGTAACGCATGCTGCACCTTTAATGCAAGCTGGCTAAGTATTGGTGCAGGTACATCCTGCGGATTTTGCGTGCAAAAGAAAATGCCAATACCTTTTGAACGTATCAACTTAATGATTGTTTCTACCTGGTCTAATAACGCTTCAGTGGCTTCCTCAAATATTAAATGAGCTTCATCAATAAACATCACCAGCTTTGGCCTGTCTGGATCACCTTCTTCAGGACAGGTTGCATATAACTCTGCAAGCAGTTGCAACATAAAGGTTGAAAAAAGCTTTGGCCTGTTTTGCATATCTGTTACACGCAGTATATTGATCATGCCACGCCCGTCGTCACTGATGCGCATAAGGTCGTCTATTTCAAAACTGGGCTCGCCAAAAAACAGATCAGCTCCCTGTTGCTGCAGCTCGATCACTTTTCGCAGGATAGTGCCGGTTGTTGCCGGTGAGATGTTTCCATACATTTTTGCTAACTCGGCCTTACCTTCATTTACTGCATATTGTAAGATCTTAATAAAGTCCTTCAGATCGAGCAACGGCATTTTATTATCATCACAATATTTAAATATCATGGCAACTACCCCGCCCTGCGTATCATTAAGACCAAGAATTTTACTTAACAACACGGGGCCAAACTCGCTTACAGTTGCCCTTAGTTTTACACCTTTTTCATTACTAAGCGTAAGCAGTTCAACAGGGAAAGCTGCCGGTGCATAATTTATATTAAGCAGTTTAATGCGTTCTGCTAATTTATCATTCATTGTGCCGGCAGCAGCCATACCGCTCAGGTCGCCTTTAATATCCATAATTACAACAGGAACGCTTGCATCACTTAAAAATTCACTCAGTACCTGTAAGGTTTTTGTTTTGCCCGTGCCGGTCGCACCTGCAATTAACCCATGACGATTCAACATTCTAAGTGGAATACAAATATCTGCACCCGCTACAACTTCGCCGTTAAGCATGCCATCGCCGATCTTTAAATGCTCGCCTTTAAAATTATATCCATTTTTTATAGCATCAAGAAACGCTTCGTGTGCAGGCATAATGTTTTTTTTGAAAGTTAGTCGATTCAATAATGGTGATGAAATTTACTGTTTTGATTATGTGCAATTTATCGCAGGAAAAGTTTTATTGTGTTATACTTTTATGACAAATAAATTACAGGTGAGTTTCGGCCTTTGCTGTTGTAATTACCGGTCTGCCTGTAAATTTCTCCAGGTTATTAACAGCATCCTCAAATGTCTTCGTCTGGCCTTTACCGGGAGGAACGAAAAAATCAAATTTGAGATCGATCTGATCTTTTGCCATCAACCGCTTCCATGTGCCGATAACCTGGCCTTCGAATACGATCGTGCTATCATAATGAAATGCTGCTGCAGGATTATGCTGCTTTTTGAATAGCGATATGGCACTCCTGTCTTTATATCCCATGATATATTCATCGTATACAGGCAACAGCCAGGTCTTCTTTATTTGTTTGGCGGATGGCAAATCGGCTGAAGTAAAAAAATATTCCTCGTTTTCAATCATCTCTGCATACAGATTTGATTTGATCATATCAACGCCTCTCCGGCATTCGGTTAATGTAAGACCAGACCAGGTTGAAAAATCCTTAACGGTTGCAGGTCCACGGCTTTTGAAGTACCTGCTAGACAGTTCACCAAGGGCTTCATCTTTACTAAATACAATTGACTCATCAGCTCTTTCATCAAGTAAAGCATAAGTGAATTGATTCCCCCTTCTTGCACCGCTGCAAATAACGCCGGAAAGCTCTGCGTACATCATAATATAAATCAACCTTAAACCTTCAGCAACAATCTTTTGTTTTTTGAAAGCATTGCCTATTTCAACCCGCGTTAGCTGGTTCCTATCCTTTAAAATTTTGGCAAGGATTTTATTGCACTTATTAAAAATCTTAGTATCCAGCTCTAGTTGTCGATACATATATGCATTCGCAACATGTACGCGGGATGCCGTTAACTTCAATAACCATCTGATATCTTTTGCAGATACAAAATGCCAGGTAGGTCTTAGTAAATGTGTGCGGAGAATTTTGCCGTCATTTAATTCTTTTTCAATATCATCGTCGTGAACATCCAGCAACCGTAAGCCGAGACCCCATTTTGTTTGAGCGTATTCCTGGCCCTGTATCGCTGCAAAATATTCAACCATATTAACGGCTGATCTTATTTTAGTCCCGGCCAATTGCTGATTTACCAAGCGGGATTTAGCTATTTCGGGTAAGTTCATCAGTAGTCAATGCGTGTTTATGCTTTAAAAATGATCTTGAACAAATTAAAAATAAACAATTGCTTATTTAATTGAGCAGCAAATCCAAATGCAACATCTAAACACAAAATATTAAGGCGTGCAATTATTTATGCAAAAGCTACGTTTAAGAAAGATCCAATTATTTTTTCATTAAGTTTTATTAAATGAAACATTCGAAACCGTCATTGCTTTTTTGCATAGTAATGGATTGTATAGGGTATCTAAGCTATGCGATCCCTGGTTTAGCTGAGTTTGCCGATATCATATGGGCCCCGGTTTCGGGCATCATTTTTTTTGCAACATTTGGTGGATGGAAGGGAGGCCTTGGCGGTATATTCAACTTCGTGGAAGAGTTACTTCCGGGCACAGATTTTATCCCAAGCTTTACTCTTATGTGGCTGTTACAGAATACTGCAAATAAAAAAGAAACCGGGAAGATGATAAATGTATAAGCTATTCATACTGATAGCAGAACAACTTACATTGGAACAATAATTTCGCATGATTAGGGTGAAAACAAAACGGAGCAATGTTTTGCTCCGTTTTGTTCGCTGGATGAGTTAATCATAAATTATGAAGCAAGTAAAGCATCCAGGTTTTCCAGCGCGGCTGTAAATCCTTCCTGCATTCCCATTTCAAGTATTTTCTCCAGGTCTGCTATATCACCATAAACTATTTCGATATTTACAATTGTAGCGTCGCCGGAAGCTTCCTGGAATTTATTTGTCCACAGCGCTGTTGGAAAGCCATGATTAATATTTCCATTCTCATCACAAAAAGCGTCACCGGCTGAAAAACTTTTCAATGTGTCAATAGATTTAAAATCGGTTCTTGCCCAATGTTTTTCCCCTTCAGGTCCAACCATTGCATAGAGCCAATATCCACCCTCAACAAAATTCATAGATTTTGTTTCTGCCCGCCATGGTTTTGGGGCCCACCATTGGTCAAGAATTTCGCTCTCTGTAAATGCGGCCCATACTTTAGAAACCGGTGCTGCAAACTCTCTTTCTACGTTGATCTTTTTATTTTGCTTATCAACGGAAAAATTCTTCAAAAAACTTGTCTTCATTTTTTCTTTGATTTTAGGTTAACTAATACTTTGTCAAGTTAATCACTGCTGTTGAAATGTTCAGCCAGTGTATTCAGTGTCATAGCCTGTAGGGCTATCATGCTTAAAATAACTCTTCGCATTGGGTCTGCAATGACCTGGAAAACATCCCTTCTCATTATCTAAAATTATATGCAATCAATCAGTTGCAAATATATGTGCAATTGTTCGGTTGCGCAAAATATTTGAGATAAATTTTTTTTGATACCATTTAACCAGTCATGAACAAGCTTTGAGCCATTGTTCTGGATGGTTTGGAGCAGTTGATGATTTTGGATTAATTTTTACAAAATATAAGAAACTATTCCAGGCCTAATTGCTTTTTTAGCTTTTTGGGAAGCTTGGCCTTTACGAGTTCGTACGATTGCTTAATATAATGTTCCCATTTTGCCTTCTTCATTTTTTTTATATCGTCAATATATACCCATTTATATTTTGCTACATAAGGGGCAGGCTTAAAACCAGGCAAATTGCACATTTCCTCAAACTCTTCATCTTTCACTTTGAATGAAGCAGTGGTCGGAGACTGGTCTAACCCTACCACGCAAAACATTTTTTCCCCAACTGAAAAAACCAGGTCATGTTCCCATTTGATATCTTCTTTTACAGAAGGCAGTTTTTTGCAGATACTTTGTATATCTTCAATATTCATTTTATTAAATTATTATTTTCCTAACAAATACATGCTTTCCATCCAGTGCTTGCAACGCTCCATCCATAGATCTTTTGTTGTTTCATTATACATTCCATAGCCATGGCCGCCGGCGAGATATACATGCAATTCTGCGGGAATCTTGTATTTGAGAAGCGCTTTATAAAATGCAATGCTGTTCATTACGGGCACTACATCATCGTCTGTTGAGTGTACTAAAAACGTTGGTGGTGTTTGTGCCGTTACCTGTAGTTCGTTCGAAAAAGAATCTATTAATTGCTGGGATGGGTTTTTGCCAATAAGCTGGTCTCTTGAGCCCAAATGCCCTATGCTGTCCCTGAAACTGATAACAGGATAAATAAAGATGGAAAAATCAGGGCGAAGGCTGATATTACCCGTGTTTTCAATATACTCCTGGTTAAAATGCGTTGCAGCAGTTGAAGCAAGGTGACCGCCTGCAGAAAATCCCATAATACCCACTTTAGTTGCGTTTATGTTCCACTCATCCGCATGCATTCGAACCAGCTGAAGCGCCCTTTGCGCATCCTGTAAAGGAGCAATTTTCTTATCCACCATTACCGAGTCATTGGGAATGCGGTATTTTAATACGAATGCCGCCACACCCCATTTATTAAATTCTTTTGCAACCGCAAAGCCTTCCTTAACAATCGATGTAACCCAATAACCACCGCCCGGGCAAATAACAACAGCCGTTCCATTTGCAATCTTTTTATCAGGCAAAAAAAGCGTAAGTGTGGGTTCTGATGTAAAAGAAACAATAGTGTCGCCATTGTCCTGGGGTTCCCACCATTCATGCGTGGTATAAGGCTTACTATTGGGCACAGCATCATATAAATTGATGGTGGTTTGCGCATACAAATTATGCATAGCAATAATTGAGATAAATAAGATCAGGTAAAACTTCATAAAATAATATTAGGCGCCGATGGTATCAAACACAGTTACTTTATTCCAGAGATGCGAACATTCCTTTACGAAATCAAGATGAACAGGATCAACCTGGTAGCTGTCCTGGTCTGCTGCATTATCAAATAAAATCATCCAGGAAACACTATAAGTATTTTCAATCACCTCGCGGGTGGTATTGGCCGGCACACCGATATGAAATTGTTTAATTGTTTTTACAGATGAGAGCTTTTGCAAACCTTCAATTAGTTGCCCGCGGCTGTTATCGTTATTTTCTTTCAGCCAGAAAAATACATGGTGGATAAAACTGTTTTGCAATTGCATGAGATTTATATTTTGTTTATGTTTTATTGAATGATCAAAGAAAAATTTACAGCGCACCGTACTGCAAATAAAATTATTTTTTGATTTCCCAGCCACCACTTGTTTTTTCAAGTAAAAAAACGTTGGATGCTTCACTTTCATTATTCTCACGGTCAACACTTGTAACAGTAACATAGCAGTTTTTCCATTCTGCAGGTATTAAGCTTGACTGCAATAGAAATTCAAATTGAAGTGAAGTGTCAGCAGGGATTATTATTGACGGATGATCTGTTAACCCAACAAGCGATTGTGATAAATACACTACAAAATTTTTTATGGGTTCTGTTTCATCTTCATTAATACCATCACCGGAAACTGCAAACTCGTCAATGGTTTTATCGCGGGTTATGTGTATACCAGTAATGCGCGGATGCTTTGGTGCGATGGTATCGATCCAGTTCATCGGCGGAATTAATGCCGGCGCCCTGTAATAATTGAAACGCAAACTATCTGCCCAACCATTTGGATTATACAACAGGGGTTTACTGCTATAAAAAATGCTGCCCTGCACATTAACATCATTCCGCAATAGTTTTATCTCGTTTGGCAGTTCCTGCTTGTTACGCCATGCGGGTGTGGGCCTTTCTATCGCTCGGTAAATGCCATGACCGATATACAAATGTTTACCATAACTGTTATCGCTCCACCAATACAGCAGCGTTTCGTAGTCGCAGAGTTTATGTCCGATTTCCCAGTACAGCTGCGGCGCTATGTAATCCACCCAGCCTTTTTTCAGCCATAACAGAACGTCTGCATACAGGTCGTCATAACAGGTTTGACCTGCTTTTGTATCACTGCCGCGTGCATCAACCGAACTGTTGCGCCAAACCCCAAACGGGCTTATGCCGAATTTTACAAACGGCTTATAGGTGATAATCGCTTCATGTATCATACTTACGATACTATCGCAATTGCTGCGACGCCAGGTATCTTTACTTAATCCATTGCCATACTGCACATAAGCCTGGTAATCGGGAAATTCCTTTCCGGGAATACGGTACGGATAAAAATAATCATCCATGTGAATGGCATCAACATCATAGCGCGTAATTATGTCAATAACAATATTGGATAAGTAACGCATTACCTGCGGAATACCCGGGTTAAAATATTTTTTATCTCCATATTTGAGGAACCATTCAGGATGCTGTTTTGTAATATGATTTGGAGCGATAACCGAGGAGGGGTTTTGTATTGCCCGGTAAGGGTTTACCCATGCATGAAACTCCATGCCCCGTTTATGCGTTTCTTCGATCATAAACCGGAGGGGGTCATAAGGTGATGATGGCGGAACGCCTTGCCTGCCGGTTAAATATTCACTCCAGGGTTCGTGATTTGAAACATAAAATGCATCAGCTGAAGGACGGATCTGGACGATAACTGCATTCATTCCTATAGCCCTTTGTTGTGACAGGATGCTGATAAATTCCTGCTGTTGCTGTTCGGTAGTTAAATGTTTGCTGCTTGGCCAGTCGATGTTATTTACAGTAGCGATCCATACTGCACGGAATTCGTATTTGAGCTGAACAGCAGTTGAGAGTTGAGCATTAACAGTTGAAAAAAGGCACAAGACCGACATTGCCACACAACAAATAAATCGCATCATGTAGCGAAGATATTATTTGAAGGCTTTGCGTTTAATATTGGCCTGAATTTTAAAATGGAATTATAATATGATAGCTAACATCGTTAAGATAAGCAGGTTTAATTATTTTTGAAATGAGCAACACCTATTATATGAGCCATGAGCAATTACCTGAAGTGTGGCTGCGTGGGCCATTGCCTTTGATCCCTGACCTGCTACAGCCGGTAGCGCATGCATTGCTTCAGGCAAGAGAAGAAATAAATGAATACCTCCTCGATTTCAATGAATCATTGTTATGGGAACGCGCTGCTGGCCTGGCTTCGGTTGGTTTTCATTTGCAACATATTATTGGCGTACAGGACCGTTTATTTACCTATGCAAAGAATGAGTTGTTAAGCGAACGGCAACAGGAATACCTAAAAAATGAAGTGCGTGAAAATGACCAGGTAACGCTGGCATCGCTGCTCGAAAATTTAAATCATCAAACAGAAAGATCCATCGATCAACTGCAACAAACTGATACAACTACTTTAACAGCAATACGTGGTGTTGGCCGGAAGCAGATCCCTTCAACGGTTTTAGGTTTGCTGTTTCACGCTGCAGAACATACCATGCGGCACACCGGGCAATTAATGGTAACCACAAGATTTTTGAAAACAAAAAACTAATTCACTTTTCTTATCGTTTTAGCAAAAACCAAACATGAAACATATCCTGGTTGCAACTGCCGTCTTTTTTATTCATACCACATATGCACAACTGCCTGATAGCATTTCACCGGCCGATAAGGTTTACGGGCTTTCCAAATTCTGGCAGGAAGCCAACTACAATTTTGTTTATCTCAACAGGATAGATCGCAAGGCATGGGACAGCACTTACCGGGCCATGATAACACAGGTGCAACAAACCAGTAATGACTATGACTATTACAGGTTACTGATGAAATTTTGTGCCATGCTAAAAGACGGGCATACAAATGTGTGGTACCCGGCTTATATCGATAACATACTGCTTACAAAAATGTTTGGCGATTACTGGTTTGGCCTGCAGAATATAGAGGGCAAAGCGATTGTTACGGCTACGCTCAAAAACAAAGCAGGTGAAATACCAATTGGCAGTGAAGTGATCGAAGTAAACGGCTTACCGGCAGATGAGTATCTAAAAGACAGCGTGGAGCCGTATATTTCAAGCTCTACTGATTATGTTTTGCGTGACCTTGCAACGACTAACATGTTGCAAGGGCTACCGGGTCAGCATTACCGGGTTAAGCTAAAACAACCTTCGGGAAAGATCATCACACTTCACCTTACACATAGCCGCACAACTGATACAGGTTTTTGCCCACCTTTTAAGCAGGATAGTTTATTAAGTTTAAAATGGTATGATAATAACAGCATTGCTTATCTCGCCTTAAATTCTTTTGGTGATGATAAGATCGATACCTTGTTTCGTGAAAAGTTACCTGAACTGTACAAAGCAAAAGCCCTTATTATTGATCTTAGAAATAACGGCGGTGGCAGCACGAATATCGGTACAGCCATCCTCCAATACCTAACAAATGATTCTGTGTTGCAGCATTCGCGTTATCAAACAA
>JADMIO010690332.1_pt1 | contig 31673 bp, 28 predicted proteins | sample 8958161 | NCBI WGS metagenome assembly JADMIO01 (sample SAMN16585339, study PRJNA669376) | soil metagenome | isolation source: Crop rotation soil | place: USA: Cullars Rotation, Alabama | collected 2011 | reverse complement strand
TTTTGCTTGCGGCGGCGTGTAAATATCAATCGCCAGCGTTCCTTTAGCGTCTTTCAGATAAGGCACGTCAGCCTTTAATTTCACGTCCCTGGTTGCCGGAACGTCGTAAACCACGCCGTACAGAGTCGGCGTCAGCGGCGATGGCTGCTGATTATTTTGGGCAAACAAATTCAGCGCCGAAAAAACGAAAATTAATATAAAAGCGATTTTATTCCGAAACATAATTGCAAACCTCCGATTTAAAAATAAAAGACGAAGTCTTTTGACTTCTGCGGAAAAATTAAAGCCTACAAACGCAGCCGCAAAACGACCGGCTCGCGCCATTTTTCGGGCGCGGGCGTTTCGCCTTTTTCGTTAACCATTTCATATTGACTGTTGGCGATAAAATAAAAATCCTGACCGACCAGAACGCCGAGCGTCGGCTCGTTAAAATCGGCGTGATTGGCTTCGAGCGCTTCGGCGGCGGTCAAACGGAGATTGTCGCGGCTCAGCGAAAAACGCACGACTCGCTGTGGATTTACGCCGTTCTGCACGCCGATTAATTTTCCCTGATGAAAGTAAAGTCCATCGACGCCGAGCGCGACGACTTGCGCGTCCGGCGCGAGCCGCGTTATTTTCTTCGTCGCCATTTCGACGCGGAAAATTCCCATCGAATAATCGGCGACGAAAAGATGTTTTTCGTCCGCAGCGAAAGTCAATCCCTGCAATGAAGCGAAAGATTTATCAACAAGAAAAGGCTCGATTTCGTCGGATTTCGGATTGATGCGGTAAATCGCGGGCGAAACGCTGTCGGTCGCCAAAACGACGCCGTTTTTCGCCACGACCAAATCGCCGAGACCGTGTTTGCCGGTTTCATTCGTCAAGAGATATTTCTTTAACAATTTTCCGCTCTTTAAATCGTATTTGAAAATTGCCGAAACGCCTTCGTCCGTTTTCTTAAACCCGAGCATCTGCGGAAAAGCGGTCGTGCAAACCCACAGCAGGCGGCGTTTTTCGTCCACTTTCATTCCGAGAACGCTCCACAGATTGTCCTGCGGCGATGAAAATTCGCTCGTCTTGCCGTTTTCCGCGACGGCTAAAATCTTTCTTTGCCGAACGCTGCCGACGAAAAAGCGTTTGGAAACGGAATCGTAAGCTACGCCTTCCGTGAGCAAATCTTTTTCCGGCAAAGTAAACGCTCTGGAACTATTGTTTAAAGGCTGTCGATTGCGCTCGAAAAGAATTTTCAGGTTTTGAAAATCGCTTGGCGGAAGCTGTTTTTCAAATTCCTTGTCGTTTTCGAGTCGCGTCAACATTCCCATTTTTGCCAGCCGTTCCAGCAAGCGGACGGCTTCCTGCCGGTTGCCGCTGAGCGCATACGCTTTCGCCAGGTAATAAAGCAGGCGCGGGTGATTCGGGCGAAGCCCGGCGGCTTGGCTGATAAGGGCGAGATAAGTGGTGAAATCTTTCGCCTCGTAAGCCTCGCCCGCCCGTTTTTCAAATTGCCGCGCGCGCTCTAAAGCGTCCGTTTCCTGCGCCGGAAGATTCAGCGGAAAAAGAGCCAGGAAAATAAAACAGGCGACGAACGGAAAATATTTCCCGCCGCGTCGATAAAGAACGGAATTTTCTGCGCGGTTTGATTTCATAAAACTTCCTCCGAAATCTATTGACCGCAGTTAAACTCCAGCGTCGAAGCGGCGTTGGCAATGCGCCAACCGGTTTCGGTTTTGACCAGGTGAAACGAATTCACGCCGCAATGCGAAAATTTTTCGCCGACGTGAAAAGTGTAGCGCCCGGTGACGAGCGCGAAATCGCCGTCGATTTTCACGTCCTTTTCCGGCATTTTCTCGATGAAATCGCCTTTGGCTTCCGATATCATTTTAGCGAAAGCATCGGCGGTAAAAACGCGCGTTTTGGAAATGCCTTCGCCGCTGCGCGGTTTATCGACGGCGATTAGTTGACCTTCGGCGGTAAACAAAGCGCGAATCGCCGCAAAGTTTTTCGCCCGCATCGCGGCGAAAAGATTATCCGCCACCGCGCCAGCGGCTTTTTCGTCGGCGGTTTTATCAACCGTTCCGGCGGAAATTTGATTTTTCTTATTCTCCAAACTGATTTTTGCCCACTGATTGTGATTAAACTTCAAATCGGGCGGCGTAAAGCCGGAAGCGAGTCTCGATTTTAAACTGTCGTCGGCGAGCGTCGCCGGGAAAAATTGTTTTTCTTCACCGGCAACGTATTCGACGGCGAGGCGAAACTGTTTATTCGAAGCGCTGCGCGGTTTCAGTTGAAATTCGACCTCGTTTTTGTTGTTCATATTGTTGTTGTTCGCCACCCAGAAGTTTTTCGCCAGATAATCGGACATCTTTTTGTTGGTCTCGGCGTTCAGCACGCGGTCGCGCAATTCCCACGTAAACTCGTTGGCGGGCTGCCAGAGTAAATTTTTGTCCAGATTGTAAACGCTCATTCCGAGCGCGGCGGAAGCGTGCAGAACATAAACGTCGGTGCTTTCGCCTTCGCTCAGATAAAGCTGGCTCCAGCCGTTTTTTGCGCCGCGCACGCCGACATAAAAATATTCGCCGTCATGTTTGAAAAAAACTTTTCCGCCGCCCGAAAGGTCGAAAGCGGCGGCGTCCTGCCATTCTTTTTCGTCGATTTTGCCGTCAATCGTCGCCGCGCCGGTTGGCGAAAGACTGATTGTTTCGTTTTTGACCGCCTGCGCCGGCGCGGTCAAAAATCCGGTCAGAATAATTGCGATATAAAATAAAATTTTCATTTTTAACCTTTAATTTTTTGATTTGGAACTCATCTCCGAAATTTTTTCGACGTGCCGCATCGAAGCGAACATCGTGCTGTGAAAGCCGTAAATTCGCGCGGGCGACAGATTGTTTTTCTTCAGCCATGCGGCGAAGAAAAACATCACCGGCAAACGGTCTTTCGCCGGAAACGTCGCCTCGTTGTTGAAGTAAAATAAATCGCCCTGAAAAATGTATTTTTCCTGCGGCAGGTAAACGACGATATTTTCTTCCGTGTGCGGATTTGCGCCGACGCTGACGAGCTCGACGGTTCTTTCGCCGTCTGAAATAACCTGTTTTTTATCAAACGTTTCAATCTTCAAACCCGGCGCGAATCTTTCGTAAAATGTCTTGTTGCCCGGCGTCGTCAGAACCGTCGGGCGTTCCGGCGCAAACGCTCTGAGTCCGCCCATATGGTCGCTGTGGCAATGCGTCAGCACAACGTATTTTATCGGCTTATTCGGAATGGTTTGTTTGATTTTGGCGATAAATTCGTCGCTGACGGCGTTTATATTTCCGATGGTTTCAACCGGAGTTTCTTCCACGCTCGGATGCGCGGCGGGCGCTTCGACAGCCAGAATAAAGTCTCTAAACTCGACGAACATCGGTTGATAACCGCCGACGCCATAGACAAGATAAACGCCTTTCGCAATTTCTTTGACCGTTCCCGGCGGCGTGATAAAGCCTTCGAGCTCGGGCGATAATTGGAGCATCGCTTCGGCTTCGTTCGAATCGACCAAAACTTGTTCAAACTTCACGGCGCGAAAAATTTTGCCGTTAATTTTTATAGAATGTTCGGCGGGAAACCAATGCAGCTTCGGGTCTGGACGATAACCGGAAAAAATATATTCGATGGTCGCCGCGCCCAAAGCGGGAAAATCCGCGGAATACTCGTATTTCGTCAAAAGTTTCGTCTGCTTATCGAAATAAAGCGAGATTGGTATTTTAGAATTCGGCAGCGTGACGGAAATTACTTCATTTTCTTTATTCTCAAAGACGCGCGTTCCCAGGGATTGAAGCGTCGAAGCGTTTGCCAACGCTTCAAGCAGAAACGCGTGCGGGATTCGGCGGGCGTCCTGATTGCGGTCAGACGAAGGAAATTTCACGGCGGAAGCAGAGACGGATTTCGTGCCGAAATCCGCCACGATACGCCGCGCGTCGGTAAAAAAGAATCTGCGCCAGCGAGTCGTGCCGTCGCCGCGATCGGTTTTGTATTCGTAAGCCAGCCGCATTCCGTCCATAAAAACCGCGAGCTTTTCCTCGTGCGCGTTGGGCACGTCCTTTCCGGGATAATAGTCCTGCCCGTTCGCCGCGCCGTTTTCCGTGCCTCTGGCTGAAAAATAAATCGATTTGAAGGATTTGATTTTCGCCTCGCCGCCGAGAGTTTCGAGCGCGGAATTCAGCACTCGCAGAGCGTCGGCGTTTTGGGCGAAAACCGGCATCGCCGCGCCAAGCAGGAAAATTATGGTGACCGCGATTTCTTTCATCCCTTTATGTTTGCTCGCTAAAACGCAGAGCGGGCAAAACTTTCTGCAAAGATTTCGCGCCTTCTTCAGTTATTTTCGATTCGCCGATGAGCAAAATTTCGAGCGCCGGCAATTTTTCCAGATGTTTCAAACCGGCATCTGAAACATTGGTACGAAAAACGCTGATTTTCTTCAGTTTGGCGAGTCTTTCAAGATTCTTTAAACCTTCATCGGAAATCTTTGTTCCGCCAATCAGAAGCGTTTCGAGTTGGGTTAGACCCTGCAAATTCGCTAAACCTTTGTCCGTCAGATTGGTGCGGAAAAGGTTCAGAAATTTGAGATTTCTTAACGCCGCCAGATGCGAAACGCCTTCGTCGCCGATTTGCGTGATGCGCAAATCGAGCCATTCGAGCTCGGAGAAAATTTCGAGTTTTTTCAAATCCGCATCGGTTATGCGAGCGTTATTCAAATCAACTTTGACGACATACTTGTCGGCGTTAAATTCGACCTTTCCGCCGAGTTTTTCGATTTCGGCGGCGGCATTTTGTTGGGCGATTGCCGGCGAATTTGAAATTCGCGGCGCGATTTCGTCGAGCCATTTGTTCAATTCGGCTTGCGTGTAATATTTGCCTTTGAGCATCACGCCCGCGCGTTTTTCCGTGTTGGAAATATTTTCGAGCGGATTGGCGTCGAGCAAAACCAAATCGGCTTTCTTTCCCTTTTCAATCGTGCCGATTTTTTCCAATGTGCCGAAAAACATCGACGGATTTTTCGTCGCGGCTTCGAGCGCGGCGTAGTTTGAAAGTCCGGCATCGTTTAACGCCTTCAGCTCGCGGTGCATCGTAAAGCCGTACAGCCACAAAAATTCGGGCGTGTCCGAGCCAGCCATAATTTTTCCGCCCGCGTCGTAAATCGCCTTGATGATTTTGTTTCTCAGCTCAATCCAACGGGCGCGTTTTTCATAAGAAACCTGGTTGATGAACCGGCTGCGTTTGTAGAAATTCAAAAAACCGTCCTGCACTTTTTTCGGGTAAAAACGAAAGTCGGGCTGGGCGCGGATTGATTCTTCGCTGCGCGGCAGACCGAAAGTGTTTTTCATAAAATGCTGCGTCGGGTCAACAAACGGATTCGCCGCAACGGTCTGTTTGGCGACTTCGGCAATCTTTTTTTCGTCAACGTAATCGAGACTTTCCCAGTTTTTCGGATTGTAGATATAAAGGTCGGAAATCGAATCCTTGCTCGGCGCGTTATCCGCCAAAATCGCTTCCAGATAGCCGTCGAGATGCTCGATTTGCTGTTTGGCTTTGAACGCTCTTTGCACGCCGACAAAACGGCTGTCGGCGTGACCGACGACGCGGATGTTTTGTTTGGCGGCTTCGTCCACGGCGGCTTCGTAAACTTCCGCCTTAATAAAGGTCGTGATTTTTATAAAATCGTAACCGGCTTGTTTCGATTTTCTGACCGCTTCCCGCGCTTCTTCTTCGGTGTTGACGACAAAATCGTTTCCCTGTTCTCTGCCGGTCAGATGCGGGCTTGCCGAATAAATCGTCGGCGCGACGATTTCGCCTTTCGCCGATTTCGCTCTTAAAATCAACTGTTCCGGCGTGCCGATCATAAAACGAATGGTCGTCACGCCGTTGGCGACCATCACGCGCAACTCGTCTTCGGCAATCGAATCGGGATAATCGTCGCCGTCCGAAAGCATATGCGTGTGCATATCGACCAGACCGGGAATCAGATATTTCCCGCGCCCGTCAATAACCAGCGCGTCTTTCGGAATTTTTACATTTTTGCCGATTTCGGCGATGATGCCGTTGCGAACCAGCACCGTTTGATTCGGCAAAACGCGCTCTTTGTCCATCGGAATGACGTTCACGCCGACAAAAGCGGTCGTCTGCGCTCGTATCGCGGTGAAACTGAATAAAACCAGAATAAAAACGAATAATAGATTTTTCATCGTGAACCTCTCATCAAAAATTAAATAAAAGCGAATTAATCAAAGCTGTTTTTGATTGCCTTCCTCACTGCGCCTTTCCGGCGTTAAAGTTTTGAGCGCAGCGAAAACCGACGTGGTCGCCCGCATTTTCGGGCAAATGACTGTCGCGGAAAACGACGCGCAGATTGAGCGGCGCGCCGCCGTAACTGCCGCCGCGAATCACGCGCCGCGTCTTTATCTGCCGGTAAGAATCTTGGTAGAAAAAATCGCCGCCCGCGATTGGATTGACTTGAATTTCAACGTTTGCCGGATACTTTTGCCACTCGTCCGCCAGAAATTCCCAGACGTTTCCAGCCATATCGAACAACCCGTAACCGTTTGCCGGATAACTGCCGACGGCAATCGCCTCGCCAATCGCGCTTTGGTCGAAATTCGCGCGCGTTTTGTCCGCCGGCTCGTCGCCCCACGGAAACGTTTTATCCGAAAGACCGCCGCGAGCGGCGTATTCCCATTCGGCTTCGGTCGGCAGACGCTTGCCCTGCGACTGGCAAAAAGCGACCGCCGCATACCAGCTCACAAAAACGACCGGATGATTCGCTTGCGCCTTCAAAATTAATTTATTGCCGTCCCAGAGCTGCAAATATTTTCCGTTGTGAAACTGAGCCGGAATTTTGTCTTTTCGCCACGCGGGATTTTTGTCCAGAAATTTTTTGAAATCGGCGTTGGTCACTTCGTATTTGTCGAGGTAAAACGAATCTATTTTGACTCGATGACGCGGCGTTTCGCCGGCAAAAATCCCGGCACGTTTCATTTTGAAAATTTCCTGCAATTTCGGAATCTCCGCTTCGTCCGTTCCCATTTCAAACGCCGCGCCGGGAATCAAAACCATCCGCGATTTGTTTTCGTTTTTCTTCGTCGTTTGCGCGATAAGGTGACTCGCGCTTCCCGCCAAAAGCAGCAAGCCCAAAAATGAAAAGATTTTTCTCAAACTTATTTTCACCCGTTTCTTTAACCAAAAATCCAGCCGTATTGCGTGTTTGAAGGCTGCGCTCCGGCGGCGCGGTATTTTTCCTTGAGCCTGGTCATATAATCCGACGGAATCGCGTTCATCTTCGCCTTCGCGTCGATGCCGTAAACCCGCGCCGAATTCAAACCGAAAATTTTCGCTTTCACCGCGTCGGTCAGCGGCTTGAATTTGAAACGCTTCTGCAAATCTTCGGGCATCTGCAAACGGCGAAAAGCTTCAATCTGCCATTGCGGGCTGCCCCACCAAATCGAATCCGTGCCCCACAAAACATGGTCTTCGCCGAAAGCGTCAATCATCAAGCCGAGCATAAAAGCGCACAGAAGCGGCTGCGTGATAACCGTCATTCCGAAGGTCGTGCCCAAATCCATATAAACATTCGTCATTTTCGGATTGCGCTTCCGCATCGCGCACAAATCCGAAATCCACGGAACATCAGTCTTGGTTTTGAATCCGTCCTCGACGGCTGGCATCGCGTCGCGCACGCCTTTAAAACCGGCGTGATAAATCAGAAAATTCAAGTCGGGAAAATCCTTCGCCGCCTTTTCGACATCTTTCGGGCTGGAATGCTCGATTTCCCAACCGGGAAGCGGCAAGCCTTTGTGCACGCAGATATTTTTAATGCCGATTTTGCGCGAATATTCATAAGCCGGATAAGCGACTTTTTCGTCGTCCATCCACCAGCCGACGCTGCCGTCCGCGAGCGGCTGTCCCGGATAACCTTTCCACGCTTCGATTTTCATCTGCTCGAACTGCTTGTGCATCGCTTCCAAATCGGATTTTCCCAAATCGGGCGAAAAAAGTCCGTGCGCGATGACTCGTTTAGATTTTGCCAGTCCGTTTATCTCAGCGCGCGACTCGATAATCTCGCCGGGCGTGAGAACATTCTGAGCGTCGGTTTTGGCAGGAAGTCCGGTAATGACCGCCATCGACGTGTCGCTGTCCATAAACATTTCCTTGATATAATTCGCTAAGTATAGGTCCTCCCATTTGTGCTCCTTTCCTACTAAATCTTTATTGCCCCAAATCCCGCCGACTTCACGATAACGCAGCAGCGCGGGCACTTCGATTATCTTTTTGGCGGCGACGTGATGCGTGTGAATGTCGAAAATAAATTGGTTTTTCGGGAATTTTTCGTCCGTCGCCAAAGGCTCGAACAATTCGCTTTCGTCAATCTCGAAAAACCTGCCGAAAACCGAGTTCAGCGCCAGAAAAGCCGCCGCCATTCCGCCCGAAGTGGCGAGAAATTGACGACGGCTGACGCCCAAACGCTTTGAAGTATCGGACGCGATTTCAATCAGTCGATGCTCGACCTGTTTCTGTTCGTCGGTTTGCGCGGGCGGCGCAAATTCCTCGTTGGAAACTATCTGCGTCGGAATCGGCAGATTTTTGTCGTCCGTCTCGCATTTCTGAATCCATTTTCTTTTTTTACCTTGTTTCATAATTTTCGGATTAATCGCTCGCCTTATCGTCCCCAAATCTCGGCGTAGGCGGACGTTATCAAACCGGCAAACGCGCCGTCAAAAAAGTCCTGGTTGTCCTTATCATTGCCGGCAAATTTTTGCCGCCACGCATTAACGTCAACGTTTTTCTGCACATTCTCGCGCACCGCGTCCAGATTTCTCGAACCGCCGCCGAGACGATGCACTTCCTCGTCAACTTTCACGACGACCGCTTGCACAAAATCCTGCGTCTGATTGACATAATTTTTCGCCTCGCTTCCGCGCAAAACTCTGCCGTGCCCGGGAACGATTGTTTGAAAATCCGTCTGATTCATCTTGTGCAGCGTCTTGACGAATTCCGCCGGATAGCCGCTGAACAGATACGGCACGGGATGGACGATTAAATCGCCCGTCGCCAGAATTTTTTCCTTCGGCAGATAGACGACGCAATCGCCCGCCGTATTGCCGCGACCGAGAAATTCGATTTCGACTTCGCGGTTTCCGAGATTGATTTTCAATTCGGTTTCAAACGTCAGATTAGGCGCGCGGTGAACGAGCGTTTTAAATTCTTCCTGAACCGGCTGAATGCCCGCAATCGCTTCCTGGTATTCCTTTTTTTCGCCTTCGGTCAGCGGCTTGTTGTTCGTATCTTTCCCGCTTTCGAGAATTTGCTTTAATCTCTCGCCGCGGCGCGGGAAACGCTCGAACCAGCCCGGATTGTAGCCGGTAATCTGCTTTGCCGTTTCCGCGTGCGCGATAATCACGAGCGGCGAAAAGGCTTCCCAGTAAACGCCGTTGCCCATCGTGTGGTCAAAATGCCAGTGCGTGTTGACCAGATAGCGCACCGGCTTGTTCGTCCATTGCCGAATCTGCGCGATGTCCTCGCGGGCGGACGACGGCAGGTAACAGGAATCGACCACCAAAACCTCGCGGTCGCCGATGATGACCGTCGTGTTGCCTTGCGGAAAAGTGTCGGGCGCGTCTTTATGACGAATGACATACACGCCTTCGGCTATCTTCTCGAAAGTTCGTTCCAGCGTTTTGACCGAATCGGCAGCCGCAACAATCGCGTTCAGCGCGAGCAGCGCAAAAAACATTTTGATTAAATTGTAAATTCGGTTTTTCACAGGTTTTACGGCTGCTCCAATTGTTTTATGCGCTCCATCAGGTTTTTATTGCCGGGATTCAGCTCCAACGCTTTTTTGTAATTTTCGATTGACTTCGGCTTGTCGCCCTTGACCATATAAGCTTCGCCCAGGCTGTCCCAGACGTTTGAGGATTTCGGAAAATCTTCCGTGTTGAGACGAAAAACGGCGATTGCCTCGTCGATTTTTTTCGACCGCAGCAAGTCGTATCCGAGATTATTTAACTGATTCTCGTTGAGCCGGATTTCAGCCGTTTTTTCGCGCTGCTCGCGGTAATTTTGCAAAGCTTTTTCCGCGCCGTCGTCGAGTATCGCTTTGAGCAAAACTTTGGCAGGCGATTTGTAGCTTTCGTAATTTATCCACCCGAGCGCCGGATATTTTCCGCCGACGCCGTCGGCGAGAATCTCCCTGATAATCGAAAGCCCGTTGGCGCTGTTGGTCAAAACGACCGCGCCGCTTTTTTGTTTATCGAAGGCGACGATAAAAGATTTGTTGTTGCCGTTGTCGCCCCAGTGCCAGAAAGACGTGCCTTCGTCGGTCGTCTGCAAGCCCCAGCCGAGTCCCCAACCAACCTCGGTCGAAAGCTTCGACACGGCGGGACGATTCGTGCAATTCCGGCAATTTTCATCAGGGCGGATTTGCGGCGACAGCATCGTCGCGCGCGTTTGTTTCTTCAAACCTTCGCCTTTTAAAACGGCGATGACGAATCGCGCGTAATCGGCGGCGGTCGTGTGCAAACTTCCGGCAGCGTTGGCTTCCTTAGGTTCATTTTGTCCGGTCGGCGTGGCGGTCACGTCGTGATTAAAGCCTTTCAGATTTTTATATCTTTCCTGCCATTCAAAGCTGCTGGCGGTCATTCCGAGAGGTTGGAAAACCATCTGGCGGATAAAATCTTCGAGCTTCATTTTCGTGATTTGTTCGACGGCTTTGGAGAGATAAACAAAGCCTTCGCCCGAATAGCTGAAACGCTCGCCGGGCGTGAAAAAAATCGGTAAGAGTTTCGCATCACGCGGTTGTCGCCAGTTTGGAAATCCGCTCGTGTGGCTCAAAACGTGTCGCGCGGTAATCTGATTAATCCGCGCGTCGTCGCCCGCATCATAATTGCCCGGCAGATATTTATTCAGCGGCACATCCAAATCTATCTTGCCCGCGTCAACCAGTTTTAAAACGGCGTAAGCCACGACCGGCTTCGACAAAGACGCGGCTTCAAAAATCGTGTCGCCCGTCACCGCTTCTTTGGTCTGCGAGTTTTTAACGCCGAAGCCCTGACTGAAAACGAGCTTCCCGTCCCGAATCAGCGCCATCGAAAGTCCCGGAATATTCGCTTCTTTCATCAATTCGGGAACATTTTTTTTCAGGCGCTCAATCGCCAATTCTTTTTTGACGCCGTTTACGGGCGCAAATTGATTTGTCTGCGCCGCGACCGAAAAAGAGAAAAGTAAAAATGCCGCCAGCAGCCTTAGTCCGTGTTTTTTGTAATTCATAATCGCCTCCAAATTTTAGCCTTATATGGAAAACACCAGCTAAAGCGCTTTTGTGACAACGGCGAAATATCGCTGTAAATTCCTCTAACTTTTCGGAGCGGGCAGCGGCAGATTTAAAGCCGGTTTGACCTGTCCGCGATGACACGTCGTGCAGTTGATAACCGGATTTTCGCTCTTTAAATTCTTGATATTTTTCAGCATTTCGCCGTTGATTTTTCCGACCATCGCCGACATTTCGCGGGCGATTTGTTTGGTCGGTTTTTCTTCCGCTTCCCATTTTTCGGGCGTGTGGCAATGCGTGCAGTTGACGCCGAGCGAGCGGGCGTAGCCGATTTCCATAATCGCCAGCAGGCGTCCTGCCGGCACGGTTTTCATCATCTGCACATTTTTGAAAACCTTTTCGGCAGGCTCGGTTTCCCTGCCTTTGATGTGCTCTCTCAATTTAGCCAGCGCGTCCGCTTGATTAAATTCCGCAACGGTCGGCGTCGGTGTCGGATTTGTTTGCGCAATCACCGATTTTTCAAATTTCGGCGACGAAAACAAGACGCCCGAAACAAGCAGACCGAAGACGAAAATCACAAATAAAGCGGAAACTCTCTGCCGGTTGCTCTTCATCTTTTTTCTCCTTTACTTCTTGCGCGTGTATGTAAAATCGAACGCGGTCGTCCAGGTTTTGCCTTCGTCGGTCGAATTTTCGCCGAACTGCCGCACGTCGCCGTTCGGCAGTTTTGAAAAGGTCATTTTGAGCAGCGTTTTTTTGCCGCCCGCCGTGTTTTCGGCGACCAGAATCATTTTGTCGTCCTTAAATTCGCCGATGTAATGCGTGAAAGTTCCCTTGTCGTCAACCCACGATTGATGCCATTTATTATCGGTGGAATTAAAGACGTTAAAGCTCTTGCCGGAAGAAACGGGCGTTGACCAATTCTCGAAAATGATGCACTGATTGAGAATCAGTTGAATACTGCTCGAACCGACCGTGATGCCTTGCTTATTTTTCGCGTCCCATTCGCCAATCCAGAAATCGAACTGCCGGAATTCCGGTTTCGCCTTGCACGGATTAACGGCGAAATCGGATTTTTTGACCAAATCCTTAAAACGCGGCTCGTCGCGCCAGGCGGCAAAATCTTTTTCCGCCGTCAGAGCGTCGGGCGCGATGCCGCCCATCGTCGTGCTTTTTTCCAAAATCTCGAAAGCTTTTTCCTTTTCACTCAGACGAGCGTAAGCGCGAGCCAGCGCGAGCGCGAAAATCGGATTCGGCGAAGCGTTGAAAACTTTTTCGAGCTGCGCCTGCGCTTCTTTATTTTTATTTAATCCGAGCAGAGAAACGCCGAAGCGATAACGCGCGCCGACATTCGCTTCTTCCAAAGCGACTATTTTTTCGTAAGCCTGCGCAGCATTTTGCCAATCCTGTTTCTGGTAAAACGCGCCGGCTTCACCACGCATTTCCGGCGTCACCGTCGAATTCTGCTGCGCCGAAACAATGCCGGTCGAAATTAATAAAACAAAAATCAAGCACGCTAAATTTCTCATCGCCTTTTCTCCCGTCAAAAATTAATTCTGCTTTGTCGGAACAGTCGTTTTCATCGCTTTTTCCTGTTCGGTGCAGCCCTGCGGCTCAATCGTCGTCGAAGCGTTGGCGACTTTCCAGCCCGCATCGGTGCGCACCAGGTGAAACGCGTTGACGCCGCAATGCGAGATTTTGCCGTCGATAAAGAAAACGTATCTGCCCCAGACGAGCGCCAAATCGCCATAGATTTTCGTTTCCGGCGCGTACATTTCTTCCTTCAGCTCATTTTTCTTTTCGGCGAAATTTTTGGAAAACGCTTCGACGGCAAAAGTTCTGATGACGGATTTTCCTTCCTTGGTTTTAATCGCCGCCGCCAGTTGCGCTTCGGGCGTGTAAAGCGCGAGAATTCCCGCCGGATTGTGCGCCGCCATTTCCGCGAACATTTTGTTGACGACGGCTAAAGCGTCTTTTGAATCGTCCGCTTTCTGCGCCAGCGCCGAAGCCGCGAAAATAGCAATAATTGAGAAGATAAGTGCCAGTTTTTTCATTTTGTGTTTCATCCTTTTGGTTTTGTTTTTTTTGAAAATTTCTTTAATCTCGTAATTTATTTTTGTTTTTCCGCTTCCAGCACGATGTCGAAAACCGCCGCTTCGTATTCTTTGCCGTTGACGGTTTTCTTTTCGGCGGGCACGACCAGCGCGGCGTGAAACAAAGGGTCGATGTTTTGTTTCTCGTCGCCTTTGAAAAACATCTCGCTGACCAAACGCTTATGTCCGGCGGCGACGGCGATAAAGTGAATATGCGGCGAGCGCCAGAAATTGGCGCTCGGCTGATACGGAACGGGATGCACGGTTTCAAATTCAAAATAGCCGTTTTCATCCGTGTAAGCCCGCGCCCGATTTTTGAAATCGCCGTTTCCAGCTGAATAATCGCGGGTTTGATTGTCCACCTGCCACAAATCGAGCGTTGCATTCGGGAGAGGCTTTTTCGTTTCAAAAGACCAGATTCGCCCCGTCACAACCAGAATTGTTCCCGGCTCGAAAGGCGGCGTCAGCTTGGCGCGAAACGGCGAGCCGCTTCGATAAAAAGGACCTAACTCGCGCGAAACCGTCGGTTTTAATTCGGTTTTATTTTTCTCGTCGAAGCTCCGCCAATGCTTCAAAGTCGCTTCGGCTTCGTCCGCATCGAAACTGCGCGGCGTCGGCTTCGCGTCCGGGCGTAAAACCAAACCGGAAACGCCGAGTATCGCCAAACCGATGCCTGATTGCTGCAAAAACGCGCGTCTCTTCATTTCAGTTACCTCTTTGACCGTATGATTTTTGCCCGCGAAAGACGCGAAACGGCGCGAAAAAAGAAAGAGAACAGTTTACAGATGAACACAGATAATTTATTCGTGAAAATTTGTGTTCATTCGTGGCTGAAATCTTTTTCTTATCCGTGTCCATTGTGGTCAAATTTATTTTCGTGTTTTTTCGCGTCTTTCGCGGGCAAATTTCTTCACGGTAAAAACTCTTTCGGAATCGGGTTGTTCGGGCGTTCTTCGTCCCAGGTGACTGAAGAAATCCACCAGCGTTTGCCGTCGAAAAACAGCTCGATGCTGTTGATGCCGCGCCCGCTCATTTTCTTTTTGCCCGAAGTCGTATATTCATACGTGCTGAAAACGTGCGCCATATTGCCGAATTTTACGGTCACACGCTTGATTTCCTTTTCGGCAAAACCTTCGCGCACGAAAAAATCGTTCGCGCCATCGACGTATTCCTGATGACTTCCCACGTCGGCGACGATTTTGCCGCCGCGCTCGCTCATGGCGACAAAACGAACGCCGGAAATATACAGCGTCTTATCGCGCGACCACTGGCGCGGCACGCCGACACCGCCGGAAATCACTTCGTAAAACGCTTTGACGATGCCGTCAATCGAGCCGACATCTTCCGCTCGCGGCTCGACGACGGGAATCTCAATCGACTTTTTGGTCGGCTTATCCTGCGCGAAAATCGAAACCGCTCCGACGGATAAAACGACTGCGACAATTAGAAAAAAAATTTTGGAATTATTCATAATCAAAAATACCGAAACCGCAGAGAGACACGAATTATTGCAGATAGAGGAGTAAAATATCCGAGTTTATCTGTGTCCATCTGCGGTTTCATTTTTAAGAATCAGGACGCTGTTTTTTAAGCGGATAAATTAGAATTAAGTACTTAAAAACCGACGTTCCATCCTCTTAAAACCGATTCGAGCTTCAAGTTCCGAGTTTCAGGTTTCAAGTTAAAAGATTCGATATTCCTTACTTGGAACTTGAAGCTCGGAACTTGAAACTAATTTCCCGTCACCTGCGCCGAAAGCGGTTTATCGACTCGCGGGCGCGTCGCGCGGTTTGCCAGTTCCCAGCCGGTCGCAAAAATCGTCCGGGCGATTTTTTCCATCTGCTCGAAGTCGATTTTCTCGACCGAATCCGACGGCTGGTGATAATCTTCGTGGTCGCCGTCCATATAGAAAATTATCGGGATGCCTTTTTTGGCGTAATTGTAATGGTCTGAACGATAGAAAAACTGCTGCGGGTCGGCGGGGTCGTCGTAACGATAATTAAAATTCATTTTTAAAAACGCGTTGTTCGTCGCCTCGCTGATTTCGCCGAGCTCGCTGCTCATCATTTTCGAGCCGATGAGATAAACTTCGCCCTGTTTGGTCAGTTCCTTGTTGCGCGGTTTGACTTCTTCGTTGAGCTTCTGCGAGCGTCCAATCATGTCGATATTGAGCTGCGTGATAATCGAGTTAATCGGGACGGTCGGATTGTTGGAGAAATATTCGCTGCCCCACAAGCCTTTTTCTTCACCGGCGTGCCAGATGAAAAGAATCGAGCGTTTCGGGCGCTGCGCGCTTTTGGAAAACGCTTCCGCCATCGACAGCACGGCGACCGTTCCCGAACCGTCGTCGTCCGCGCCGTTCCAGATTTTATCGTCGCCCGCCGCGAACGGATTCATCCCGACATGGTCGTAATGCGCGCCGATGGCGACGTATTCGTTTTTCAAAACCGGGTCGCTTCCTTCCAAAATGCCGACGACGTTTTGCGTATAAACAGTATCGTTTTTGAGCGCGACGTTCAGGCTGATTTTTTTGGTCGGCTTGAGTTCGAAAGGTTCGACAAAATCCTGTTGAATCCCTTTTACAAAAATATTTGCGCCGCTCGATTTTTCGCCTTGAAAGATCGCATTAAGGAGTCGCGGCGAGGCGGTGATAGTCGGAACCGTGATTTGATTTTGAGGATTTCCAAAATTCACGGCGCCTCTTTCCGTTTGTCGCCAGCGCGTCGCCTGCCAGTTTGCCAGATCATTGAAGGTTCCGAAAGCGATGACTGCTTTCGCGCCGTTTGCCTGCGCGTAGAGCTGCGGTGAAAACCAATCGTCGCCCGGCTTGCCACTCAGGTCGTTGAAAGTTATGCCTTTCGGCAGGCTGTTGACGACCACGACGATTTTGTCTCTCACGTCGATGCCCTGATAAGCGTTAATGTTTTTCGACTTAATAACCCAACCGTGACCGACGTAAACGAGATTGCTCGCGGGGACGTTCGCTTGAGTCAGACTTGAAAAAAAATCTTCGCCGTAAACAAAAGGCTGACCGTTTAGTTCGAGGCGCACATTCTGCGCGTCAATTTTACTGCGCTTGAGCGGAAATTTCTGGAAATAGCTGCCGTTATCGCCCGCCGGTTTGACGCCCCAGGTTTTTAGATGGTCGGCGATATACATTGCCGCGATGTCCAGCCCGCGCGAAGGCGTGTCGCGTCCTTCGAGCTCGTCGGAGGCGATAAACTCCAGGTAATTTTTCAACTGCTGCGCCGTGATGCCTTCCGTATTGCCGAATCTCGGCGCGACGACCGTTGCGGTCGAACCGTTCTTCGTGCCTTTGATTTTGGTTTGCGCGACTGCCGATTGCAGCGGAACGCTTACGAAAACGAATAAAACCAAGATGTATGATAAAAATTTTCTCATTATTTTCCTCGCTAAATATTTTGTCAGAGTCGATTGCCCGCGAAAGCCGGAAAAGACGCTGTATCGAATAATGTTTATGAATTTAATCGGTATGAATTAGTTAAAAAATAAACAGTTTTTCGCGTTTTTCGTGTCTTTCGCGGGCAATTTTTTAAAACTTAAACCGCTTGTTATTGACGTTTCACATTCCGCCCAGCGCGACACCGTCCGGCGCTAAGCCGGTCGCCGCTTTGCCGAGCACTTCATATTTTTCCAAATCAATTTTCAAAACAAAATCTTCCTGCACGGCGGAAACGAAAGCGGTTTTCCCGTTTTTGGAAAAAACGATGCCGAGCGGAACGCTTTCCAGCTTCATCCGCCTCGTTTCTTTGCGGGTCGCCGCGTCGAGCACGATAATCTCTTTCGTATTCGGCATCGTCGCCAAAACCTGTTTGCCGTCCGGCGAGAATCGCACGCGATACGGGCGCTCGCCCAATTTGATTTTTTCCTTGAATTTATTGGTCGTCGTGTCCACGATGTCGATAGCGCCTTCGGCATTCAGACCGACCCAGACTTCCTTGCCGTCGGGCGAAATATCAATCGCTTCGGGCTGTTTGCCGACCGCGACGTGCGTAATGCGCGATTGGGCGGGCGGCACGTTTTGAAACTCGAAAGCCGTCACCGAATCCGAGCCGATATTCGCCGTGTACATTCTTTTTTGGTCGGGCGTGACGACAATCATGTGCGAGCCGTTTTGTCCGGTTCCCATCAGCCAATCCACACGATTTGTTGCTGGGTCGTAACGCCCGATAGTCCGGCTGGTCTCCGACGTGAAATAAATTTTTCCGCCCATCTCGACCAGCCCGTGCGGGCGCAGCAGCGGTGTCAAATCGACGCGGCGAATCTCTTTTTTCGTCTCTAAATCAATCACCGAAAGCGAGCTGCCGGGCGTTTGCGCGCCGTAATTGGCGACAAAAGCCACACGGCTGTCCGCCGATAAAACGACTTCGTGCGGATTGTCGCCGGTCGGCACTTTGCCGACGACTTTCATCTCCGACGGGTCGATGATGGCTAAACTTCCTTCGGCTTTATTCAACGCGACGAGAACGGTTTTGGACGATTGCCCGATAACGATAACGTAATTTCGCCAGACGATGACGATGGAAAATATTAATAAAAACAGGACTTTAAACTTAATTTTACGTGACATATAACTCCGCTTGCGGGAATAAATTAATTTCAGGCTGAATTTTAACCTTTTATTTATGGCGGAAAACACTTTTGTGACGAAATGAAAAAGAGGTGTGATGAACGGTTCTGAAATTAATATTAAGAAGTAGATTGACGGAAAACGGAAAGTGGAAAATGGAAAATATCAGGTTTTCACATTTTTCACTTTTCGTTTTCCGTTCCTTAAGTTTGGTTTTCAAAAAGTTCGAGAAAACGCTCGCGGTAATTGCGGCTTAAAGTCAGTTCCACGCCGTTGCGTAAAATAACGGAATAATCGCCGCTGAACATCGGGTGAAGCTCCTTGATGCGGTCAATGTTGACGACCGTCGAGCGATGAATCCGCAAGAATTTGTCGGGATTTAATTTGGCTTCGATGCTGTTCATCGTTTCGCGGATCAGGTGCGACTCGCGCCCGACGTGCAGTTTCAGATAATTTCCGGCGGCTTCAATCCAATCAATCTCGTCGGTTTTCAGAAAGAAAACGCGCCCGACGGATTTGACGACCAGGCGTTCCAGATATTTTTTTTCCGTTTTTAAATCGGCAATCAGCGAAGCCAGGCGTTCGTCGAGATTGCCGAAATTGCGGTGCTCGATATGCTCGCGGGCGCGGGCGAGAGCGCGATGCAGACGCTCGCGGTTAAAAGGCTTGAGCAGGTAATCGAGCGCGTGCACGTCAAACGCCTGAAGCGCGTATTTATCGTAGGCGGTGACGAAAATAATGGTCGGGACGGTTTTCGCGTCGAGCGATTTGATAACCTCGAAACCGTTTTTTTCGGGCATCTGAATATCGAGAAAAACGAGGTCGGGCTTTTCGCGCTTGATGGCAATGATGGCTTCCGCGCCGTTGCCGCACTCGCCGATCACGGTGATGTCGCTTTCGTCACGCAAAAGGCGCTTGACGCGCTCGCGCGCCAGCGGTTCATCATCGACGATTAAAGTTTTGATTTTCATCGCTCAGAAAGATTTGCCGGAGAATTTAACGCCAAGGCGCAAAGGGCGCGAAGACGCGAATAAAAATAAATCAGTAGTCAATAAATAATTTGCGTTTGCCTTAAAACCTTTGCGTCCTTGCCGCTTTGCGCCTTGGCGTTAAATTTTTTCGCGTTTTTTCGCGTCTTTCGCGGGCAAATTTCTTATCAATTTTCGAGTTCTTTAAACGGAATCGTCAAATTCACCTTTAAGCCGCTTTTTTTCGCCGTCTGCAAATCAAATTGGTGACGCTCGCCGTAGAGATGGCGGAGACGCTTGCGCGTGTTGGAAAGCCCGACGCCTTCGGGCAGGCTGTCCACATCGTTGAACGGCACGCCGATGCCGTCGTCGCTGACGGTAATCTGCAAATGCCCGTTGCTGCGCTGCGCGCCGATTTCGATTTTTCCGCCTTCGGAGCGCGGCGCGAGCCCGTGTTTGATGGCGTTTTCGACCAGTGGTTGCAGAATCATATTCGGCACTTGTGCGTCGAGCGTTTCGGGCGCGATTTTCATTTCCACTTTTAAACGGTCGTGAAAGCGCATCTGCTCGATTTCCAGGTATTTTCGCAAAAATTCGAGTTCCTGCTTGAGCGTGATTTCCTGCACTTCCAGATTCTGAAAAGACATCCGCAAAAGGTCGCTCAAATCGCCAATCATCCGCTCGGCTGATTCCGGGTCTTTGTAAATCAATTCGGAAATCGCGTTGAGCGTGTTGAAAAGAAAATGCGGGTGAAGCTGTCCTTTTAAAACCTGTAGACGCGACATGGCGAGCCGCGCTTCGAGCTGCGAAGTCTGCAACTCGCGCTCACGATATTTCCGGTAATACCTGATTGCCTGGTAAATCCCCAAAACGCCCCAGTAAATCGAGACGCTGAAATGCAGATTGATGAGCAAAAAAACCTTGTACTTTTCCAAAAAAGGCGCTGACTGGTAGCGGCGCAGATAACCTAGTTCCGGTAAAACCAGCGAGTCGATGGCGAGCTGGAAAAAAGCGATGAGAAAACTAACGACCAGATGAACCGGCAGACTCGTTTTCCATTTGCCGTTTTCGAAAGGGAATTTTCGCCCGAGCCACAAAATTATAGGACTCAGCGCAAACCAGACGTAGCCCGAAAAAAGCTGCCACGAGAGAATCCCCCAGAAAGAAACCGGATTTTCCGAAAGCTGATTCTGCAGGGCGGTCTGGCTGGCGAAAAAGAATCCAATCAGCGTCCAGAGCGCCCAGATGCCAATCCACTTGGTCATCGGGCGGTTTAACCTCGGCTCAGTGTTCATAGCATTATTCAGCCTTAAAAACGCTTTTTCGGCAAGCAAGATGTGACGAACAGATTATTTTTTTTGACGAGACGCGCAAAATGATTGGCTTGACCAATACAAAAAAGCAGTCAAATGTTTAATCCAGGCTGCCGGCGAGCAAAAAAAAATGAAAAGTTTCACCACCGATTCGTCGGTCTCGCATTGACGGGGCGCAAGGCGTATACTTTATAAAATCAATCGACAAGGGAGAATTATGAAGGAAAACAAACCAAGCAGAGAGCAATTGGAAAAACGCCGCGCCGAAATCCTCGCCCAGCTCAATCGCGTCAACGGAGATTTGCGGATGGAGCTCGACCGCGACCCGGAAGAACAGGCGATTCAGCTTGAACAGGACGAAGTTTCGATTTCGATGGAAGACAACCTGCGCAAAGAGCTGGCGACGATTGAAGACCGATTGCTCGATTTTGAAGCTGATGAAGACGGCGAATAATTATTTCTGATTTTAACTGCCACGAGGCAATAGCGGCACAAAATTATTTTGATGCCGCTATTTATTTTTGCCGCCTGAATTTTGCCGGAGCAGTTACTTGCCGGATTAACGGAAAATCAAAATACCAGATTTACCGATTCAAAGCGTTTATTTAGTTTTGCCGCTGCCGAAAGCGATAATATTATCAGTATTTGTGCCGGGCAGACCGAGCATTTGCAGCGCGGGTTCGGTCGGCGACCAGAAGCGGGAAATCCAAAACCACTGCATCAAACCAATCAGAAACAGCAGAATCGTGCTCAAGGTTCTGCCCTGATTCGAAGTCGGCAGCATATCCAGATAATACGCCGCCGCAATCATCACCGGAACCGCAAAAAGGCTGCACGGCAAAGAGAGCAGAAACATTACGACATTCAGGACAAGAATCGTATTTTTCACGTAAACCTGCGAATCGCCGATGGGCGGCAGAAAAAGCAGAACCATCGAAAGAATAGCAATCACCAGCCAAATTTTCTTCAGACTCAATTTAAATCTCTTTTCCATTTTTGTGCCTCCTTAAGTTTGTAGCTGATTAGACACCGCGCCCGCCGTTTTGTTCCCGAACAATCGAAACTTTCGTGTTATACTTTTCCCGAATTTTTCAAAATCGAAATTCCAGCTTTACAAATATGACAATCGCATCAGATTTTCTAACCGGCACGGTCAAAGGTCCCGGCGAACTGCCGCACGAATACCTTTTTATCACCAAGGACAACGAGAAAACGCGCATCGGCGAATTCGTCTACTACCGCGTAAAAGACGGCGAAGAGACGCGCCAGATTATCGGCACGATTAAAGGCAGAAAAATCGTCCGCAATCTGCCCGACGCTTTTCTCGCCGACCCGAACACGCCGCCCGCGCTCGTCTCCGCGCTCATCGGCTTGAACGGCGACGCCTGCGAGATTTACGAGATTCAGGTCGAGACCATCGGCTATTTCGACCGCAATTTAAAGGATTTCGTCAACCCGCGCATTCCGCCGAATCCGGGCGACGCGGTTTTTATGACTTCGTCCGAGACGCTCGCCGAGATGCTCAGCCCGAAAAAGAGCATGGAACTCGGCTCGGCGCTCATCGGCAGTCTTTTGACCCGAAACGCGGGCGAAGTGCCCGTCGTTTTATCAATCAAAGACGTTGTCTCGACGCATCTTGCTATTCTCGCTTCGACCGGCGCGGGCAAATCTTATACTGCCGGCGTGCTGGTCGAAGAATTGATGAACGGGTATAATCGTGCCGCCGTTTTGATTGTTGACCCGCACGGCGAATATCACACGATGCAGTCGATTCAAGGCGACCAGCAATTTTTCGGCGCGGACGGCTACAAGCCGGAAGTCAAAATCTTCACGCCCGACAAAATCAAAGTTCGCTTTTCGACTTTGACTGAAGCGGACGTGAAATATCTTCTGCCCGAAGGCACCAGCGATAAGATGCTCCATTTTCTCGCGCAGGCGTTTCGCAGTTTGAACGAAAGACTGCGTTTTGAACGCAAGCAGGATTACGCCTACGCTTATCACGACTTGCGCGACGAGGTTTTAAAACAGAAATACGGCGACGAGAAAAAAGGCGGCGACGGCGGCAACGCGTCTTCGATTGACGGGCTTTTATGGCGGCTTGACTCGCGCTTCGACAAACCCGACAGCCTTTTTTCGGCGCAAGACCACATTCCCTTAAAAGACCTTTTCGCGCCCGGACGCTGCACGATTCTCGAACTCTCGGACATCGAACAGCACGAGCAGCAAGTCATCGTCGGAACTTTATTGCGCCGCGTCAACAAAGCCCGAATGCTGACCACGCGCGGCGAAGCGCAAGCCAACACGGAAAATCATCTGCCGTATCCGGTCTTCACTCTGCTGGAAGAAGCGCACCGTTTCGCGCCCGCCGGAGCGAGCGTCGTCTCGACCAACATCCTGAAACAAATTCTCGCCGAAGGTCGCAAATTCGGCGTCGGCATCGGCTTGATTACACAGCGTCCCGGCAAGCTCGACCAGGACGTTCTCTCGCAATGTATGACGCAAATCATCATGCGCATCGTCAACCCGATTGACCAGCAAACCATCGCCCAATCCGTCGAAGGCGCGGGACGCGCCATGCTCGCCGAGCTTCCCGCCTTAACGAAAGGACAAGCTGTCATCAGCGGCGTCGGCATCAACACGCCCGTCATGTGCCGCATCCGCCAACGCCTAACCCAACACGGCGGCGAAACCTTCGACGCCCCAACCGAATGGATGAAATGGCATTCGTCCGACGAGCAAACAAAACGTGAGCAGGACAATTCGCCTTATCTGAAACAAAGCTCGGATAAAAAGCCTGAGAAGATTGGGAATATTAGGATTTGAAATGAGTAAAACTAAGTTTTATTGTGAAGGTGAGTTCTTTAGAAATATTAAAGAAGCAGACGAGATTTCTCCGCCCTGTGAGAATCTACCGTTTTATAAAAGTTTTGAAGGGAAAAAATACTGTGTTTTACATTACCCTCAGCAAGACAAGTTTAAAGACTTTGAAAATGTATTAAAAGAAAAACTTGCTCGTGAAGATTATAACTTCAGAGGTGTTTGGTTTCCTGATGGAATTTATTTTGGTCGTTATTGTTTCCAATCGAGTGTTGACTTTACCTATGCAATTTTTAACGGCGAGGCTAACTTTGAGATGTGTATTTTTGAGCAAGAAGCTGTGTTTGAAAGTGTAAGTTTTAAATTGGATGCAATTTTTAATGGCGTAACATTTAGACTTTTTACCTCATTTTTTGACTCTAAATTTTATAAGTCAGCTATATTTAGCGATGCAGAATTTGGTGATTTAAAACTCATAGGTGAAGTATCTTTTTATGGAACATTATTCTTGAGCATAGCTAATTTTTTAGGAACTAGATTTAATTGTTCAGTTGAATTTGGTTTTGCTAAGTTCAATGACTCTGTTTCTTTTGAATTCTCTTATTTCGGTTCTATTGCTGATTTTAAAGATGCTCTTTTCAAAGATTCCGTAAAATTTTCTGGGGAATATTTTAGAGTTTATAATAACAACAGTGAAGAAAAAATCAATAAGGTTTTTAGTGATGAAACTTCGCTAAATTTGCAATTTGCAGTATTTGAAAAACCAGAGCTTGTTTCTTTCCACACAACTTCACTACGACCTTATTGGTTTGTGAATACCGACCCCAGAAAGTTTGAATTTACTGATGTAGAATGGGGAAATCTTGAAAAAAGTAAAAAGGCAGTAAAATCTGAAATTGAAGATTTAACGAGCAGGCGATATGAAAACCTTACATCGCCACATAGACTACTGACTATCACTTGCAGGAGACTGGCTTATAATGCCGAAGAAAACAATAGATATGATGAAGCATCAAGTTTTCGTTACCTCGCAATGGATTCACAACGATTAGAAGTTTCAAATGGTCTGTCACCTCAAACTTTAAATTGGTGGTACTGGCTTTTAAGCGGTTATGGTGAAGACTGGAAACGAGCTTTTATTTGGTTAATTGGTTATTTATTCGTTTGTTCAGTCCTTTATGCAATACCTCTTTCTATTTTCAAAGATGAAATGAGTTTTTGGAATTCAATAGGATATAGCTTAAATGTTTTTGCTTTACAAAGACCAGAACCAAGACCTGCAAATTGGTTCGCAATACTTATCGTCGGACTTGAAGCGATTCTCACACCTTTGCAAGCCGCACTTTTAATTTTGGCAGTTCGACGAAAGTTTATGCGTTAAGTTGCTTTTGCGTTAAAATGCGTTTGAGAGCAATGATAAAATAAACCTGCTATGACCGGACAATATATTTTGAGCGATTATTTAGAGCGCGCTTTGGCGCAAGCCGAATATGACAAGTTGGAAGACGGCACTTTTTTCGGGCGGATTCCGGTGTGTAAAGGCGTGGTCGCTTTTGCCGCTACTTTGCGCGAATGTGAGGACGAGCTTCGTTCCGTGTTGGAAGATTGGGTTTTGGTCGGCTTGAAGCTCGGACACGATTTGCCGGTTTTAGACGCCATAGATTTGAACGGGAAACCTGAATATGAGCCGTTGGAATCCGTGTAAGCGAAATGATTTTATCAAGCGTTTGCGCGGGCTTGGATTTGAAGGTGCTTATTCCGGCGCGAAACATCAGTTTATGGTTTACGGGCAAAATCGCTTAACTATACCTTCAAACTCAGAATACTCCGTCCCGCAATTGAGAATGATGCTCCGCGAGGTCGAAGAAATCATCGAACGCCAAATTACAATTGATGAATGGAATAAATTGGCTTGATTCCAGAAACTGTATTCGCGTTAAAATGTCTTTAAAAGATAAGAAGTTGCTAAACTGTTAGGAAGTCCACGACAAATTACAAGGGGTTAAAATGGATATTTTCTGGGAAGAATTAACCGCCGGTTTGCCGGATGCGAGGCAGCTTATTCATGTCATTATCCGGTTGATTGCCGCGACTTTGCTCGGCGCGATGATTGGGTATCAGCGCGAGCGGGTCGGGAAACCGGCGGGGCTCAGGACGCATATTCTGGTGACGCTCGGGACGTGCGTGTTTGTGCTGGCTGGTTCGGGTTACGGGATGAGTTCCGACGGTTTATCGCGCGTCATTCAAGGTATTGTGACCGGTATCGGGTTTATCGGCGCGGGCTCGATTTTGAAATTAAATGAAGAACGCGATATTCAAGGGCTGACCACAGCGGCGGGCGTTTGGATGGCGGCGGCGATTGGCGTGGCGGTTGGATTGGGCGCTTTAGGTTTGGCTTTGCTCGGCACGGTTCTGACGCTGATTATTCTGGCGCTCGTCGGGAAAGTCGAATTTCAGATTAACAAACCTGAAGGAAAAGGAAAGTAAATAGTAAATAGTGAATAGTGAATAGTGAATAGTTTGTTGATTCAGGAACTTTCAATATTGAAAGCCTGTTTTTCCACTATTCACTATTCACTATTTACTTTCACTTTTGCTGCGGCGTTCTCACCTCTTTCCCTTCGTTTAAAGGCACGGTTTGCAGCTCTTCCAGGTTGAAATCATCTTTTGCCGGGTCGGACAATTCTTTCGCGCCGATGTCGGCTAAATCGCGCCGGACCAGCAAAATTAAATCTACGCCGGGACGCAGCGGGTATTCGCCGACCTGTTTATAGTGCGCCGCGTATTTGGCGCGTATCTCGTCGTCCTGCTCGTCTTTTTTCGCCACAATCATTTCCGCCGTGTTCGCGTCCACGATATGACCGTGATAGTTGGCGTGCGAATAATGGCGCGTGTACCACGGCATCGACCAGTAATCGGGCGAGACGACTTCGATGGTCGCTTCTTTGCCCTTGCCGCTTTTGTCGGCGTAATATTCGATTTGTCGAATCAGGTCGAGAAATCCGCGCCGCGTGTGCGCGTAAACATACGGCATCGAGTCGTCGTCGTAGCGGTTAAAATTCAAATCCGTCGTTTGATAACCCAGAATTCCGAGCGAAGCCGCCGTCAGCAGCGCGGCGATGCCTTTCATGGCGCTGTCGCGCGAGGCAAACAGCTCGTTGATGCCGTAACCGGCGACGACGCACATCGGCAAAATGAACGAGAGCGCGAGCCACGGCGTTTTGTACGGGATAATCGTGTAAGCCGCGAACAGCCCGAACGCCCACAGCCCGGCGAACATTGCAAAACGATGCCGCGCCTTGATGAAAGCAATCAGAGTGCCGAGCGCGGAGAGAAACAAAATCGGCGATTCGATTTTTAAAAGCCATTTAAAATAAGCCAGCGCGCCGTTCTGCGTGTGGTCGCCCGTGCCGGTTTTCGTCCAGAAAGCGTAAGCCTTGATAGCGCCGGCAACGCCTTCCGCATAGGTGAAAAACGAAGAGAAAAATAAGACGCTGACGTAAATAAAAACCGCGATGACCGCTACCGTCAAAAGCACTAAATCCGTGCCGCCGCCCAAACGCTCGCGGAAAGTTTTCCACGTCAGCGCAACCGGCGCGAGATTGTCTTCGCCCAAATTCGCTTCAAACATTCCGCCGTAAATTTTTCGCCAAATCCAGACACAGCCGCAGGCAATCAACATCGTGCCGAGCGTAATAAAAGCCGTCTCCTTCGTCGCAAAAAACAGCGCGGTCGCCGCCGACGCGAGCAAAAGATAAAGCGGTCTGCCCTCGTTCCATTCCAAAAGCATCCGCATCACCAGAAAAACCAGAATCGCTTCGACCACGAAAAATCCGGCGCGCAGCATCCAGACGGTCGTCGGATTCTGCAAATGGAAAAGCGAAACGATATTCAGCGCGGGCGGCAGAAAACAAACTAATAACAGCAAAGCCATCCAAGCCGTCGCCCAAATGCCCGGCTTTCTGCCTTCGATAAAAAACAAAACGCCGAGCACAATGGCGAAGCTGCAAAAAACGAAAAAGATTTCGTGGATAAAATAGCGCGAAATATAAACCATTCCGGGCGACAGCGCCAAAAGCAGCGCGGCGACCAGACTGCCGAGAGAGCCGATATATTTTCTGAGAAAAAATGTCAGGACGACTATCAACACGCCGAACACGCCGACGCTGGCGCGAACCGGAAAAGTTTCCAGACCGAAAACTTTCGTAAAGGCGAGCGCGATGTAATACAGCGTCGGACCGTGATAATTGCTCGGGTCGTATTTATAAATTCCCTCGCGGAACAGCGTCGTCAGAAAAAAACCGTTGACGCCTTCGTCGTGATGCAGCGGCTTTAAGAGCAAATCGTAAAACCGCAGGAAAACCGCGACCGCCGTGACGACGAAACAGCCGAACAGCCAGACGGAGTTGGACGACGAGAGCCGGGAGTCGGGAGTCGAGGGTCGAGAGTCAGGAAAGTTTTCTTCCTGACCGCCGAACGCCGGCTGCTCACCGCCGAACGCCGATTGCTCATAGCCGATTTCCGGTCGCCGACCGCCGACCGCCGACCGCTCACCGCTCACGTTTTTATTCTTCTTTGAACTCATTTCACTTTATAAACTTTATATAATCCGATTTCCGCGATTTTCGGGTATTTTTCAAAATATGCCTCGTTGACTTTATCTAAATTACCCGTTTCTTCAGGACTTATTAAAACATATTCGATGTTGTTTTTTTTCAAAAAAGTGTCCGCCAGCGCCGTGCCTTCGTAGATGCGCTTGACTTCCGATTCGCGCGGCTCGTATTCGATGCCGTAGGACGAAAGATGTCCCGAATAGCGCATCAGCGAGCGCCTGCCCGCCAAAACGACTGCCGAATTATAAGTCGGCGCGTTTAAAAATAAAGCTCGCGGCGGCGTTTTCTGTTTGATTTGTTCGGCAATCGCCACCGCGTCACGACTGAAAACCTGATAATTTATCTGCCCCGAAGCCACGCGCCAAATGTCGAGCGCGCCCGAAAAAGTCAGCGCCAGCAAACACGCCGTCGAAATAATTTTAAACGCGATTCCCTGCTGCCAAAACCACGCCAGCAGCCACGCGACCAGCGGCGCGCTGGCGACAAACCAGTAAATCAAAACCTTGATGTTATCCCATTCCCACGGCGCGAGCTTGACCAGATTCGGAATAATAAAACACAGGGCAAACGGGATATAGAAAATCAATAAGTCGTTCGTCCTTTGTCCTTCGTCCTTTGCGATTTGTTCTTCGCTTTCCGGCTGACCGCTGACCGCTGACGGCTGACCGCTGAAAATCACAAAAAGCGCCGCGATGAGCAACGGTATAAACAGTCCGAGATTCTTCGCCCAAAAGACAAAATAATTTTCCTTGCCCGCAGACCAGCCGAAATGCCAGCCGGTAAATTCGCTCAGACGGGTCGCGCTGCCCGTCATTACCCAGATTAATTCGGGAACGGCGATGACGGAAACCGCCAAGCCGAAAATAATCCATTCTTTCCATTTTTCGAGCCGGAAAAAAAACAAAACCCCGCAGACGAGAAACAAAACCGCGAGGCTGTGAACGTGTATCAAAGGCAAAGTTCCGGCGAGCAAACCAACAAAAATTAAATGCGGAGTGCGGAATGCGGAATGCGGATTGTTCGTTTCTTTATCCTGTAAATCCTGTAAATCCTGTTCCAATTCCTCTTGTGTTTCTCGTGTCCTCGTGGTGAAAAATTCCCAGAGTTTCGTTAAAACAATCAGCGTTATCGGCAAACCGAACAGCAGGCTGCGCTGCGTGATAAACAGGACGACCAGCGAATTTCCCCAGCGCAAGCCTTCGGGACGAATCGTGTAATCCTTGTCCAGATTCCATAAAAACTCGAAAAAACTTCTGCCGTCCTGCCAGTAGTCGCGCAGAAAACCGACAAAGCCCAAGCCGCCGCAGAACAGCAAAAGCAAAGGCGTGATTTTTCCCGCCAGCTTGCTTCCGGTTAATTTCAAAGCGAATCTTTCCAGCAGCACGACGAGCGAAAAACCCAACAACACGTTTTGCATCAACATCGCCTGGCGCACGCCCGCGCCGAGCTTGACCAGAGCCGCCGTGACCAAATCAGCCATGAACGGGTAAGTGAATTTCGCGCCCGCAAACGAAGGATTTTCCGGCGGAAAATTGTTGCCCTCGGTAAAAGAAAAAATCGCGCCCAGGTGAAACGGCAAATCGCCGAGATTCTGCGAGCCGCCCGTGTAAATCCCGTCTTTCGTCTCAATCATCGCGCGGTCGAAGAAAAAATAAAGCACCAGCAAAAGCGCGGCGTAATAGGCGAAACTCAAAAACTTTTGCCAGCTCGCGTTGTCGAGACTTTTCCTCGCTCCATTTAAATTTGCGGAAAACTTTTCCCGAAAATCTTTTTTGACCAACAAAGCCAGCGGCAACAGCGCGAGCGCGAGCGAAAATACGACGGTCGCCGTCGTCAATCCGAAAAAACACGCGACGAGAAACAAAACGAGCGAAAACAACGCCGCGCCGACGACGTTGCCCGCGCCGACGCGCACCAGCAGCGGCGCTTCACGGTCGTAAAGATACGTCAAAACCGAACCGCTGAAAGTGATGAGTAAAAGTAAAATTAAAGAAACGAACATAAATAATCCGTATTCATCGAGCCTCGAAGCCTACTCTACCTGTGGTTAATTCTTTTCCGTAAAAATTAAGCCACAATTTCCCGATTTCTCAAAATTACGGTTAAAGGTTACAATAATCGTTTTGGTTTGGCTGTCGGCAAACAGCTATCAGCCTTTGACTTTTATTTTGCAGCTCGCAGGGCGGATTCAGCCAGCAACTGACCGCCGACCACTGACGACTGACCACTAATTTTATGTTACAAGCCGGAATCGTCGGATTGCCCAACGTGGGAAAATCTACTTTATTTAACGCTCTGACGGCGCAGGAAGCGGCGCTCGCCGCCAATTATCCGTTCGCCACGATTGAGCCGAATGTCGGCGTCGTCGCCGTGCCGGACGAACGCCTCGCCGTTTTGGAGAAAATGAACAAGTCGCAGAAGGTCGTGCCCGCGACGGTCGAATTTGTCGATATTGCGGGCTTGGTGCGCGGCGCGTCGAAGGGCGAAGGCTTGGGCAACCAATTCTTAGCCAACATCCGCGAAACCGACGCCGTGATTCAGGTCGTGCGCTGTTTTGAGGACGAAAATATCGTCCACGTCGAAGGCTCGGTCAATCCGATTCGGGACATCGAAACGATTCAGATCGAGCTGGCGCTGGCGGATTTGGCGAGCGTCGAGAAACGGCGCGAAAAAGCCGCCCGCGCCGCCAAAGCGAGCGGCGATAAGGAATCGAAACGCGACCTCGAAATTATGGACAAGATTCAGCCGGTGCTGGAAGACGGCAGACCCGTGCGCAGCGTCGATTTGTCCGACGACGAAAAAGCTATCGTCAAAAGCTGGTTTCTCCTGACCTCGAAACCGACGATTTACGCGGCGAATGTTGACGAAGATTCATTGCTGAACCCGGACGAAAATCCGCACGTCCGAGCCGTCAAAGAACACGCGGCGCAGGAAAAGGCAGAGACGGTCGTTATTTGCGCCAAGCTCGAAGCCGAGCTGGTCGCGCTCGAACCGGAAGAACGCAGTGAATTTTTAAAAGATGTCGGCGTCACGTCGAGCGGCGTCGATAACCTGATAAAATCGGCTTATCGCATTCTCGGCTTAATGTCCTTCCTGACGGCGGGCGAAAAAGAAGTCCGCGCGTGGACGATTCCGACGGGCACGAAAGCGCCGCAGGCGGCGGGCGAGATTCACTCGGACATCGAGCGCGGCTTTATCCGCGCCGAAATCGTTTCCTACGACGACCTGGTGCGCGCCGGCTCGGAAAAAGCGGCGAAAGAGCAAGGCTTGACGCGGCTCGAAGGCAAGGAATACGTGATGCAGGAAGGCGATGTCGTGAATTTTCGCTTTAACGTCTAAAAAATTGGAAATTAATCCGGCTTTAGTTTATTATTCTCGGTGATGAAACCCGGCTTTTCACAACGCGTCATTTCGAGTCTGCTCGTCATCTGGCTGAGCGGCGTGGTGCTTTTGTTTTGCTGTGGAAATATGGAGGCGCGAGCCGCCGTCGCCGATAGCTGCCCGCTTGCCAAAGCAGGTCATTGCGACAAGCAGTCAGGCAATGAAAGCGCGGTCGATTTCGCCAGGTTTCAAAAGGAAAGCCGGACGTTTGATTGCTGCGGATTTTTGCCGAATCTTTTCGACAAAGCGCGGAAGATTGAAAAAAACCCGCAGGCGGCAACCCTGACGGCGACCGCCAAAACTCCCGCGCCGAAGTTTTCATTCGTCATTCATCAGGTCAAATCTCCGAAAGTTTACCGACCGCTGGTTTATAATCGCGGAAGCACTTATCTGAAAAACTGCGTGTTCAGAATTTAGAAAGCCGCCCGGCGTTTATTTTCACGCCGAAGCGGAAAGGCTTCGGCAAATTCGAGGCTTAATTTTAAATTTTGAAAGGAAAAACAATGAGAAAAAGGATTCTGATTGCGCTGGCGGCGCTGCTTGTTTTCGGACTGGCGGCGGTCGTTTTCGCGGTCAATCAATCGCAAAATCATCATTCGTCCGTCTCGCACTGCCCGATGCAGAAGCA
>JADMIO011006397.1_pt1 | contig 31674 bp, 13 predicted proteins | sample 8958161 | NCBI WGS metagenome assembly JADMIO01 (sample SAMN16585339, study PRJNA669376) | soil metagenome | isolation source: Crop rotation soil | place: USA: Cullars Rotation, Alabama | collected 2011 | reverse complement strand
TAATTACCATGACAATCTGAACCCAACTGTTAATGGAACGGTGATAGTTGAGTAAAGAAACTTAATAGCTAAAAAAGACCCCTCCGGGGTCTTTTTTATAGTGAAAACCCTAGGGTGAACGATATAAGTAGGTAAAATAAAACAATTTGAACTAAAAGTAAGCCAAGCAGAATACCTAAACTCTTTAATATAGTTGATCTTGATTTTTCCTCTAATTGTTCTTCGGCAGGGAACAATTCATTCTGCATATATGCTGGCATATACTCGCCAAACTCCTCCTGATCCTTCTTCTTTCTTTTTGTCTCCAACATATGTCTCTCCACTTACCTGTTTGTATATTACTGCTCGAGCTTATTCTAAAATAGGCCCCGAGTTACTAAATGGCTCCGTCTAGGATAACTTTTTTTGGATAAATGAACTATTTGCGGTCATTTTCTGTAGCTTAAATCTAAGCATTACTGCTATAATAATGCTAATGCTTAGAACTGTACCTAGTTTAAGCTAGGCTTCATATTAAGAAGCTGTTACAGAAGGTGAGGAGGTTGAGTAGCGCTCAAACATCACAAGTCAGCCCTTGGCGATTAACAAGGCATTTGGTCACAATTTCCGCATTGGCCGTTTGCGCTTTTAGTATTGCCTCTCCGGCAGCTATGTCCGCGGCCATCGCTCAAGGCTTTACTTCTTCCGGGAATTTAGTTCCGGGAATGTTAGCATCTTTAAAAAGCAATCAAAGTACCGAGGTAATACCAGCTGATACGGAGCATACAGAGAGCCTGGTTGGAGTTGTGGTCAAAGGTGTTGATGCCAGCATCAATCTAAACTCAGGAAGTGCTACGCAGGTAGCAACTTCTGGTACGGCAACGGTGTTCGTAACCGACTTGGCGGGCGAGATTAAATCGGGAGATAAGATTACCGCCTCCCCCCTAGCAGGTGTAGGCATGAAAGCTACGGATAGTACAAAAATAGTTGGGGTTGCAGAGGCGGATTTTGATACCTCTAACGGCACTAAAGAAGCTACAGTCACTTCAAAAGATGGTAGCAGCAAAAAAGTTTTAGTCGGAAGTATTTCAGTACAGGTGCAACCAAGCTACTACACAGTTCCTCAAGAAAAATCAGCTATACCGGCCTTTTTACAGCAATTTAGCTACGCCATTGCCGGAAAACAAATATCTACCGTCCGAATTCTTAGCGCGGTTGGAGTTCTGTTACTTTCAATTTTGGTGGTCGTGGTTATGCTAATGGCGGCTGTGCGGTCTAGTATTCTCTCGATCGGGCGTAATCCATTAGCCCGAGGGGGGGTTTATCGCAGCTTGTTCTTGGTATTTTTGGCATCGGTGGCAATTCTGAGCATCGGTGTAGGCAGCACTTACTTAATTTTGAGGTATTAGCGTGGATACAAACTTACTAATCATCTTAATAGCTGTACTCATTGCCACCAACATGATTACCTTAATCGTATTAATTGAGCGGCGAATCGCCAAGCCAAAGGTGACTAAAGTCCAGGATTCCACGCCAATCCCTAAATTATCCGATACAGCTATCGCCAATATTGAGCAAAAAACCGAAGCCGCTTTTGAATCATTAGTAAATAAAGCCAGCCTTCAATTTAACCAAGATTTGTCAGGCACATCTGGAAAACTTAATGATCTGATTATAAGGCTGACCACTACGGTAGTAGAAGAGGAACTATCAGAATATCGAAAAGGCCTGGCCGCAGCCCGCGGATCGGCATTGCAAAGTCTAGCTAGTATGCAAAAAACAATCGAGGAACAACAAGCTGTGTTGCAAGCAGATATGCAAGCGGCCGTTAATAATCGCCAAGCCGAGCTTTTACAGAGGTTAGAACGAAGGCTTGGTGTGGTGGCCACAAATTATATCGTTGAAGCACTAGGTCAGGGTGTGGATTTGGGGGCTCAAAGAGAATATCTGTTATCTAGCCTGGAGCGCAATAAGGACGCATTAAAGAAAGATATTGCGGGTGATTTGTAATGGCTAATGCGACCGATAAAAAACCAGGGGAGTTAAAGATTAAAATCCTTCCTGTTTCAATTCAAACCCCCGATAATTTGCAGTTTGTCTATGATGAGCTAACAAATTTTGTTAATGTCCTCACCCAAGCCGGTAGGCGAAAAGCGGCTGGAGGGAAACCATCAGCTTTGCCTACGCTTTCTGCTGCAAGCCTGGAAGTATTACGAATTTTGCCCGAAAAAAGCCGTAGTGATGTGAAGGCTATTGATCAAATCGCCCAGGAATTAATGGGTATTATTAAGGCTGCTCCGGTGGTGAATATTACACTTGCCGGACCCCCTCCATTAACCCTGAAAACAGCGTTAACAGAATGGTTTCGCCAAAACACAAACCAAAATACTTTGGTAGCCTTCCATGTTAATCCTGATATTGCCGGAGGTATGGTAGTTAGAACCGTAAATGAAGTCCATGATTTTTCGTTTCGAAAAGGGCTATTAGCCCACCCGGAAAAAATGATTGAGGTGATTGAGCGTGTTTGAAAATGGTGTATTTTCAAAACTAGTTGCGGATGGTCAGCCAACCGGTGAAGTCATTTCCGTAAATAGGATGTTGGCCCGTGTTAAGGGTCTGGAAGGTGCGAGCTTAAATTCAATCATCCTATTTGAAAATGGTGATAGAGGATTAGTCCGCAGTATCGAAGATCAGTTTGTGGTTGTTCTAACGCTATCCTCGCGCGAAACCCACATTGGCTTATTGGCGGTTTTGGAAGATGAAGTATATAAAGTTCCGGTTGGGGAAGCCTTAATTGGGCGAGTGGTTAATGTTTTGGGTATGCCATTGGATGGCAAAGGTCCTATCCAAACTACCGCACATGGGCCGGTTTTTACAACTGCTCCTGGTATTGTAGAGCGTAAAAGCCTGGAGACACAACTAGTTACCGGTGTTTCAATTGTGGATTCGTTATTCCCCTTTGTGCAAGGGCAAAGAATGGCCATTTTAGGAGACAGCAAATTAGGAAAAAGTACTTTTTTGCGCCAGTTAACAATGCATAATGCGGCTACAACCAAATCGACAATTGTCTACGTTTTGATTGCAAAAAGGCAGGTTGATATAGATACCCTCGTAGCTGATTTAACAGCAGCCGATGCCCTAAAACATACAATTATTGTGGTTTCGAGCAGTTTTGATCCGTTGGTGCTGTCTTATCTGGCTCCTTATGTTGGTTGTGCGATGGGTGAATACTTGTGGCAAAACGGACGCGACACCATTATGATTTACGATGATTTAAGTAACCATGCTAAGGTCCATCGCGAACTCTCGCTACTGGCCGAAGTAAGTCCCGGTCGCGATAGTTACCCCGGAGATATGTTCTTTGCCCACTCGTCGCTATTGGAGCGGGCCGGTCGGCTCAAATCTAACGGTGCTACCCAAACCGCCTTGCCAGCTGTTTTGACTCCAAATGATGATATTACCGCTTATTTATCTACAAACGTCATGTCAATTACTGATGGCCAGCTGATTTTTGATCTTCAATCGTTCCGCAAGGGTATCCGCCCGGCCGTCAATGTTGGTTTAAGTGTGTCGCGTGTTGGTGGTAGCGTACAAAGTATCCCCTGGAAGAATCTTTCGACGGCTTTGTTTAAGAAACTGGCCGATTACCGCCAAGCCGCCGAGTTTGCCCAATTTGGTTCGGAGTTAAGTGATGAGGCTCAAGCCGATTTAGCCCTAGGCAAGTTAATTTACGAAATTTATAAACAGCCGGCGAGTGAGATGTACGATGTCATGAGCCAATTCCTGATGCTCGGAGCGGCTATTCGATCCGGGGGTAGAGTTCAATTAAATGTATCTTTATTAAAGGAGCAGGCTCGTAAATCCGCGCCTGGGTTAAATTTCGAAACTGACTTAACCCAAAAAATTGATGAATTATTGCAAGTTACCTCAATTAATCAAACAACTGCCCCCTCCCCAACACCGGCAGCAAAGCAGGAGGTATCGACATGAGTAGACTGCTCGATACTCAAAAAGAATTAGAACAGGTCTCGACAATCAGAGACATTACCGCAATATTCGAAGCTATAGCTAGCTTGCGTATTGCCCAAATCAAAGATCGGGTTATTACATCTACCAAATTTTTTAATGAAATGTGGGAAATCTACGTTCAGTTACAAAAGGGTGAAAAGCACAATATTGGATCACGCGCCACCCAAAAAGGCAGTATTGCTTTAGTAATTGTAACTTCCGACGGTGGCTTGATTGGCGATATTGACGAGCGAATAATTCACCTTCTTTTAAAAGATGAGCGTTTATCAAATGCCGATATTTTTGTGGTGGGCGGACATGGGTCAACATTACTTGGCCAAAAACACCTAACTGCCAAACAAGTATTTACTTTCCCCGATGTAGATAAAGATTTTGATGTCTCGCCTATAGCGCAAGTTTTAAGCCATTACGAATCGGCAACTGTTTTCTTCCAAACATATGCCTCTTTGACTCGCCAAGGTGTGGCTCAAATGGATCTTTTTTCAGCCGTGGTGGCCAAGGGTCAAAATACCAAAGTCGAGGAAGTAATTTCGAGTGCTGATTACATCTTTGAACCTTCGATTGGTGAAATTTTAAAGTATATGGAAAATACCATGCTCGAGGTAGCTTTGGCCGAAATGCTGCTCGAATCACGTTTAGCCCAATATGCCAGTAGATTCAATGCTATGTCGTCTGCTAAGAATAAAGCTAAAGATATGAAGTCTGAGCTAACTATGGATGTTCATCGTATTAAGCGATCCATTTCTGACGAGCGAACTAAGGAAATTATTAATTCTATTAAGCTGAGGAGTCACTAATGGCAAGTCCTCAATCAAAATCATTTGGTAAGATTCGCCTGGTAAATAACTTAATTGTGGAAGTAGTTTGGACGGGCGAGAAACCTGACCCCAGGCAGCTAGTTTACGTCAAAGATCATCCGGATGTAATATTCGAAATTGTATCCTATAGTAACGACGGCCACCCGGTTTGCATTAATCTTACGGGCAGTCCGCTGGCTAAGCGGGGAGTTGAGGTATTGGCCAAAGAGGGAACCATTAGTGTTTATGTTGGGCCGAAGGTCATGGGGCGACTATTTAATGCACTCGGCGAACCTGTTGATGGGAAGGCTAGCCTGGAGGGCACTCCGCGGCGTTCTGTTTACGCAACAGCCCGCCCCGATCAATTCGCCAAACCGGTTAAGCCGCAAATTTTACAAACCGGCATCAAGGTTATCGATTTCTTTACGCCACTGGTAAAGGGCCGCAAGATTGGGATTATCGGTGGCGCCGGAGTAGGTAAGACGGTTTTGATGTTAGAGCTTATAAACAATGTGGCCAAAGATGGCAAAAGCCTATCTTTGTTTACGGGTATTGGGGAGCGTATTCGCGAAGGCCATGAATTATATCAAACCCTCGAAAGTGCCAACTTACTCGATAAGGCAGTTATGTTCTTTGGTCAAATGAATGAAAGCGCCGCCATGCGCGCCAAGGTAGGAATGTCAGCGGCCACTTTAGCTGAATATTTCCGCGACGATGAAAAACGCGATGTGTTGTTTTTTGTCGATAACATCTACAGGCATATTCAAGCTGGTAATGAACTTTCAACCAGTATGGGTCAATTACCTAGCGAAGGAGGTTACCAATCTACCCTATTTACAGATTTGCGATCGCTGCAGGACAGGTTGTGTTCGAACGAAAATGGTTCTGTTACCTCTTTGCAAACTATCTATGTACCAGCAGATGACTTAACCGATCCGGCTGTGCAGGAAATTCAACAGCAGATAGATTCGGTGATTGTGCTTTCGCGAGCAGTGGCGGAGCGTGGTGTTCGCCCGGCAGTCGACCTTATTCGTACCACCTCATCGCTTTTAACACCCGAAATAGTTGGGGATAGACATTACCTGTTAGCCGCTACTGTTCAGGCGATAATGCAAAAGTATGATTCGCTAAAAAATATTATTGCCATTATTGGCGAAAATGAACTTTCTCCGACCGATAGAGCCGATTACAACAAGGCCAAAAAGCTGATTCAATTCTTTTCGCAAAACTTCTTTGTAACCGAAAAAATGACTGGCAAGAAGGGGGAGTTCTTTAGTCTAGAAGATACACTTACACAGCTAGAAGAGATTTTGATTTAATGGACACCCAAAACAAGCTATATATTAAAGTTTTTTCGCCATATAGAGTTTTTTTTGAAGGATCAGCCGACTCTTTAACAGCTGCTAATGCCGAGGGCATTTTTGATGTTCTGTACAACCACAGTAACTTTTTTTCGATGCTCGCCGCGGGTAAGATTGCCGTTAATACAGGGTTTGAGAAAGTTGGGATAGAGATTGAAAGTGGGTTCATTAAAGTAACCGATAATCATGTTGTTGTTTTTGCCAATGTTTAATTAGGCTTTGGACTGCCAAAAATTAACATCATTTTACCCTTGTCAACTGATAAGCATAAGGGCTATAATGTAGACAGCCCATTTTGGGTGGTTTTATCAATATAGCTGCCGGAGGGACGTGGACCCACAAAGTCAACAACCCAATAGTTTTGATCCCAACCGATCACCTGATCCGGCAATTCCATCCCCGCAGCAAAATGCTGGAGGGAGTTTTGAGATTCCAAATGCCAATATTCAGCCGATATCTACAGGTAACTTTTCCACCCTCGGAAATACCCCAAGTGCCACTCCTCAGCCGGTAGAAGACGCCAATATGGATGCCCTAAACGCAAATATTCAGCCTCCCACCCCCGGCACCACCGTTAACCCAAGCGTTGCAAGTACACCAACTCCTGCTTTAAATACTGGAGGAAGTTTTGAAATTCAAAATGCCTACAGTCACTCAAGCTCGGTCGGCGGATTTACTCCTTCAGCTCCTCCATCAGATGTTGCACCCGACTTAGCAGCAGGTAGTATCGGCCGCCGCCGCCGCACGAATTTTTTCAGTTTAGGTTCGGCCATGATTGTTTTAGGAATTTTTCTTGTAGCCGGAGCAATGGCTGGATTTTACTTCTTGCTTAAGCCCAAAACATCTAACACTGCAATTACGCCGCAGCAAGCTGCCCGCGAATATAGTGTTACTCAGATTCCACTTTCAGAATTGGCCCAAACCGGTCAATTGGGCTTGGATCCTAACCAACAATTGGCGGTCAATGGCCTATTAAACGTAAATAATTCATTAGTGTTGACTCCCACCAGCCAACCCGGAAACGCTAAGGCCGGTCAAATGTACTACGATTCAGCCACGAACCAGCTTAGTTATTTTAATGGCACAAGTTTTGTAAAAATTACAGATTCAAGTAGCGCGACATCACTAGTTGGGTTGGTAGGAACAGTGCCCGTCGGAAACGGACTAGGTGCTGTAAGCGGAGCACTGGTAAATACTGGAGTCACAAACATAATTGGAACTACTGGTCAAATAAACGTTAGCTCTAGCACTGGATCTGTGCAACTCTCTCTGCCTACGCTAGCATCCAATTCGGTTGTTGGTACAAATGCTTCGGGAGGTTTAACCAGCATAAATTCCGGTACGGCAGGGCTATGTTTGGTCAGCACTGCAGGTGCCCCTGTTTTTGGCAGCTGTACGGGACAGGCAACCGTAAATAGCATTAATCCATCAGGTGGTGGAGGAGCTATCTCGGGGTCTATTACAATCGCAGGATCAGGCGGTTTAACTGTAACTTCAAACGGCTCAAATACGCTAACAATTACAAATACAGTTAGCGGCGGCAATGTTTCGGCTGGCGCCTCCCATACAATTGGAGCATTAGCATTGTTTGACACTGCCGGAACGCACATTGCGGACTCAGTGCTAGTGCAGTCAGGGGCGATTGGCAGCGAATTATTAACTTTGAGTGGTGACTTATCAGTGACAGGTGGCATTACCGGTGATGGAGCCGCAATTACTAATGTTGACGCTATAACCCTTCAGGGCTTTGCAGCCTCCCAGTTTGAACCAACTATTACTACTCTGTCCGCCACTAAGGGAGGCACCGGCCTATCTAACCCAGCTGACAATGGCGTTTTGGTTGGAACTGGAGGCGCTACGTTGGAAGTGGTAACAGCAAGTGCGGCAGGTAAATGTTTCATGTCAAACTCCACAAATACCGGAGTTGTATTTCAAGATTGTCCAGTAGGCGGGAATATTAGCCAGGGCTCTGCTTTAGGAGAAACTCAAACTATTGGTGCTAACGCTCGATTGGCTAAGTTTGGAGCGGTTGGCAACACAATTACCGATTCGCTAATTGAAGATGACGGTACTACAATTACTATTTTCGGCAATCTAACAGTTGATACTGGAACGATTACAGGAAATGGAGCCGCAATTACTAATGTTGACGCTATAACCCTTCAGGGCTTTGCAGCCTCCCAGTTTGAACCAACTATTACTACTCTGTCCGCCACTAAGGGAGGCACCGGCCTATCTAACCCAGCTGACAATGGCGTTTTGGTTGGAACTGGAGGCGCTACGTTGGAAGTGGTAACAGCAAGTGCGGCAGGTAAATGTTTCATGTCAAACTCCACAAATACCGGAGTTGTATTTCAAGATTGTCCAGTAGGCGGGAATATTAGCCAGGGCTCTGCTTTAGGAGAAACTCAAACTATTGGTGCTAACGCTCGATTGGCTAAGTTTGGAGCGGTTGGCAACACAATTACCGATTCGCTAATTGAAGATGACGGTACTACAATTACTATTTTCGGCAATCTAACAGTTGATACTGGAACGATTACAGGAAATGGAGCGGGGATAACAGATATAGATGCCGGAAATATTTCGACAGGCACCCTGCTTGATGGTCGCCTTAGCTCAAATGTCGCGCTTTTGAATCGTACAGATCAAGTATTTACTGACCGAAATATTTTTAGAACAAATTCAGCTTCAGATAGAGCTTTTTCAATCCAGGATGCTAGCTCAAATGATTTATTTATAGCTGATACTTCTGGCGACAGGGTATTTATCAATCAAGCTCCAACTTCTATTACAGATGTTACTTTACAGGTTGCCGGCGCGATAAGCGTAATTACTACGGCTATACCAGTGCAAGACGTAGCACATAATGGAACTCTGTTTTTCGACACCAACACTGGCCTGTTCACAATTATTCAGGATGGTGTATACAAGACACTTTGTAACACAGTAGATCAAGGCTGCGGCGCAGGCGCAGCCACCATAACCTTGCAAGCTGCATATGCTGGTGGCGAGCAAATAATAACTGCCAATAATAAAGATATCGACATTGAGTTGGCCTCGGGTACAAATTCCAGTTTGACTGTTGATATACAAGGAACAAGCACTGGTCGTTTTGCTATACAGGATGATGGTTCAGATATTTTCAGTGTAAATACTGCAGGCTCAATTCTGAATGTCCCCCTAACAGTAACATCAGCTAACGCTATAACGCTCGGAAGTGCCGGGCCATTGGGGACTGATGGAGCTATTGTATTTAAGAGTGCTGCTGGGACCGACACTACAACTCTAAAAAGCGGTTCTCCATCCGGGAGCTTTACTTTGACTCTACCAGACACCGATGGTGGTGCGAATGAATGTCTTAAGAGCGATGGAAGCGGAGTACTTAGTTGGACCACTTGTTTAACGGGTAGCTCAGGTAGCGGTGTTAATTCCATATCCGATGGAGCCGGAATACTTCAAAAAACTGGAAATGTTTTACTTTATAGTAGCGATAGCACAGTCAGCGTGATTGCAGATCCAACACTTCAAAAAATTGACTTTAAAGTAGCCGGGGCCGGTACGTGTAGCACTTGTGCTAGTACATCTTTAAACAATCTTGCAAGTGTAGCTATTAATGAATCCTTGATTTCAGACACTAATAACACCGACGATCTTGGCTCATCTGCAATCGCTTGGCGAAATGGTTACTTTGGAACAAGTTTACAATCACCCTTACTTCAAACTGCTGACACAAATACTGCATCGACTAATTCAAATTCGATTGTAATACGTAGCGGAAATGCTGCCGGTGCAACATCAAACTCTGGAAACGTCATTATCGATTCTGGAACGGCTACTGGAACTGTGGGAAATGTAATTATTGGCAGCGTTGCTCCAAACATTCTATTTGCCGGTGGTGCAGGATCTACTGGTTGTACCATTACAACCCTAGGTGTACTAACCTGCGACGGAACCATTAACGGTGCCACTATATCTGGTGGAACTGTTTCCGGTGGAACGCTTTCTGGCGGTACTGTATCGGGTGGTACATTAACTGGCTCGGCCGTAAACAGTCTTAATGTTAGTGGCACAGCAATCTCCGGAACTGGTGCACTTTCCGTTGACGCTAACGGAGCCAACAATATCTCAATTGGCGGTATTAGTACCGGTAGCATTAACTTTGCCGGTGGTGCAGGATCTACTGGTTGTACCATTACAACCCTAGGTGTACTAACCTGCGACGGAACCATTAACGGTGCCACTATATCTGGTGGAACTGTTTCCGGTGGAACGCTTTCTGGCGGTACTGTATCGGGTGGTACATTAACTGGCTCGGCCGTAAACAGTCTTAATGTTAGTGGCACAGCAATCTCCGGAACTGGTGCACTTTCCGTTGACGCTAACGGAGCCAACAATATCTCAATTGGCGGTATTAGTACCGGTAGCATTAACTTTGCCGGTGGTGCAGGATCTACTGGTTGTACCATTACAACCCTAGGAAACATCTCTTGTGATGGTAAAGCAGGGTTTGGGCAAGCAATTGTAGCAACCGGCGCTCAGTTACAGGTTGCAGGTGGCGCTCAACTACTTTCAACAACCTCTGGTAACAATGCAAACCTTGCGGGTACAATTGTTTACGACACTGGTGACGGCAAATATAAAATTTATGAAGGTGGATCTGGCACCCTTAAAACTCTTTGTAATGTTTCCGATGGTTGTACAGTTTCAGGAGGTGGCTTAAACCTGCAAAATGCGTATAACGGTTCACCGGGTGGTACTACTCCAGAAATTAAGTTAGCTTCAACGCAAGGCGCAATTGATATTCAGGATGCAGACTCGACTATTGGAGGAAACCTAATAAATATTAGGGCAAGTAATGCAGGCGGCTTAGGATCAATTTTATTTGGTGTTAGTAATACAGGTGCGACACTATTTCAAAATTCCGCTAATTCCTCTACTGCAATGCAGATTCAAAATGCGTCTAGTGCCACCTTGTTTAACGTGGATACATCTACAACATCTAATCTGATTACAAATGGTGATTTCGAAGGTGCGGGGACTACTGGCTGGACGACTAAAGGAGCTGGCAGCACAACCTTCTCCCAAGTATCAACTCATCAGTGGCAAGGAAATAACTCCCTGCAAATTGTTACCCCGACGGCTACACAAGAAGGAGTAAAGTATAACTACAACTTTGCAACCTCAACGCAATACACTATTAGCTTATACGCAAAAGTTGCGTCAGGATCTATATCTGATATTGCCATTGGTGGTAATCATAATGGTTCTGATACAAGCTGCTTAGGAAGTCAAACTCTTACAACGAGCTGGACGCGATTTTCATGTTCTTTTTCAACCAGTGGATCCATTGGAGCTACCCCACACGTATTTATTAAAAAGACCGGAAGTTCTGCTGAAACTTTCTTAGTCGATGGCGTTCAACTTCAAACTGGAGCAACTGCTACTGCATTTGACCCTGGGGGGAGGATTCAGTTATCAGGATTAGTCAATTCACCATTAACTCTCCAGAACAAGAATGACTCTACAAGTGCATTTCAAATATTAAATCAAGCTGGCTCCACGCTATTTAATGCTGACACCGTTAACAGCGGATTATCCGTTTCTAGTAGCGCCACAACAAGTACGGCTCTCAGTGTGGCAGCAAATACCTTAACTACCGGGAGTGCCCTAAGTGTCAGCAGCAGCGCAGCACGCCCTAGTGGAAATTTAGCGAGTGTCACTAGCGCCGTTTCCAGTTCGGGAATAACGGATGCATCTAGTCTTTTTAATGTTTCAAGGGGAGTAACACAAAGTGGCGGCAGTTCTCCTGCATATGTTTCGGTTAGTTCAATAAGCTGTACCTCTTGTACATCTACTCCAAACTTAAGCCATGCGATAAGCGCTAGTCCAAATCGGCTTATGGTAGCTTACGTATTTGTCAGGAGCTCTTCTGCGACTCCACCGACGATTTCTGCGACTAATGTCACAAGCATGCAGCCAGCTTCGAACACAAACAATGTTAGAAGTCTCGGTAATGATGGTGCGTATTTGTATGCCGCGGCATTTTACAAAGTTGCACCGGCAAACAATACAAATACTGTAACAGCTACAACTACTGGCTGTGTGTCTTGTGAAATGGCTATGGTTACTCAGGAATGGTCTAATGTTTCACAAACTGTCCCAGTAGGAACAGTAAATTCAGCCTCATATATGCAATCTCCATCTACAATCTTTGCCACGGGTTCATCAAACGATGGTATGAGCGATGCTGGAATGATGGCTTCATTCAACCTAGGAGCTACATCTCCAACTGGAACTGGTCAACTAAAAGTTTTAGATGTAGCTACAACAATTGCATTCGGAAATTACAATCTTTTGTCGAGTTATAAAAACAATGCCTCAACCCCAACTCAAACTTTTGGTTATTTCTATAATTTTTGCTGTGGGGCCTCTAACGGAGTGCAGATTGGGATGGCAATAAAGCCTATAGGCTACGATATTACCGGTAATCTAGTATCATTAAGTTCATCATGCTCTGGCACGTGTTCTGACACATCAAATATACTTAATCTCAACCAGCAAACATCTTCTGCTACTGGTTCAGTTTTGAAAATTCAAAATTCTGGTACAGGGGCAGACATTGAACTAGCCAGTGGGATTATAAGATCCACAAACGACATTGTTCGTATTCAAAGCAGCGCTGGAACGGGCAACAATGCACTTTATGTTGATGCTGCAAATAAGAAAATAGCAATTAACCTTTCTGGCGCCCCAACATATACTGTCGATGCGGGTGGTGACATAAATACATCATCTGCATTTAGGGTTGCTGGGACGCTGCTTCAAAGCTCACATCTTACGGACGGGGCGCAAATCGTTAAACTCGCAGGTACTGCAACAGGTGGAGCTACTACGACATTAAATCAAACCAACAACACCACCGACGGTATAGTTTTACAGGCTAATTCAATAACAACTGCAAACGCTCTCCTCGTAAACGCCAATGCCCTGACAACAGGCGCAGGCTTTAAAGTCGCAACAACAAGCAATACATTTACATCTGGAAGTCTTGCAGTGATAAGTCAGACCTCTTCGTATACCGGTGCAGCAAGCTTAGCCAGCAATGTCCTCAATGTTAGCAGAACAAGCACAACAAACACTGCCGTGAGTGTAGCACTTGATTCATTAAGCTCGGGTAAAAACACATCAACTTGGAATACCCATACTGTAGGTTCGGGCTCAAACAGAATGATGATAATTGGTATAACGTCGATGAGTGCTGCCGCAACAGCCGTATCGTGGACTGCAACAGCTCAAAGCGCGCAGCCGGCAAATCTATTAGGAAGCTCATCATTTAGCTCATCATTTAATAGCGGAAGCACACATTACATAACATATTGGTGGATTCCTGCACCCAATAGTGGTGGTGGAACAATAAGTGTCACATGTGGTAGCTGTTCATTTGGCTGGTCGGGGGAAGCATCTACTTGGAATAATGTGGATCAAACAGGCCCTACGAATTTACAAACCCAATCATCCTCTGTTAATGGAACAACTCTATCATTAACTTATTCAAATAGCTTAACAGGGATGGTTGTAGATCATGTCGGCTACATCAGGACAGTTGCCGCTGCTGCAGGGCAGACCCAATGGGGAAATCAAAGTGCCCAGTCTGCCAGCTATGGTAGTTATAAAAGTCCAATTTTATTGAATGCAAATATGCAGCACGCCGATGGGGGTTGCTGTACAAGTACGGGCAACGGTGTAATTGGAGCAGTGTTAAACGCCGTAGCTGCCCCAGCAGTTACATTTACTGGCGCATTAGCTAGCCTGTCTAGCAACTGTATAAATACAACAACTTGTACAGATTCATCTAACGTACTCAATTTGAATCAGCAATATACAGGTGCCTCAGGTGCCGTACTCAATGTTCAAAACTCTGGAACATCAAATGTCGGAATTTTATCATCGTCTACAACAGCAGCAACAGCCATACAGGGAAGCTCAAATTCAACCGGTACAGCCATTCTTGCTTCTGGAAGTGGAGCAGGTACAGCATTAGTAGCAAATAATACATCAACTGGAAAGAGCATTGATGTTCAGTCTAATAGTACAAGTGTTTTCACAATTTCGAATACAGCAAGTAATGAGGGCGCTGCGCTGTTTATGAATAGAACTAATAACTCGTCGGCATTTAAAATTCAAGCTGCTTCCAGTGGAGCAACGGTCTTTAATGCAGATACTACAGGTGCCACAACAGTTTCAGTTGGATCATCTGCGGGTACCCTAGGAAGCTGGAGCGCATTAACAAGCATTCAAACTTCCGGTCCGACAAGTCATCCAAGGCAAAAGCATACTTCAGTAATTCATAATGGATATGCGTATGTGATAGGTGGGCAAAGCGGAACTGCAGCAACCACCGCCATATCGACAGTCCATTATGCTAGATTAAAAGCTGATGGCACCATTCCAGCGCTTGGTGCTCAGGGCGGTTGGACGGCTGCCACATCTCTCCCCGGAGCCAGGGCGCTTCATGCTAGCACTGTTGCTAACGGATACCTCTATGTGATTGGTGGACAAGATGCGACGCCAACTGCACAGAGTACTGTTTACTATTCAAAGATTAATACTGATGGGTCATTGGGTAGCTGGACTACCGCTACCAATAACCTAACCACAGGAGCAGGTGGAGGCACGAGAACTGGCGCGAAAGCGGTATTTGCCAACGGCCGGATATACGTTGTGGCTGGGAAGGTTGCCGGGACAACAAGTGGTAGCACTGTTTTTGCAAGTGTAAACGCAGATGGCAGTCTGGGAACATGGACTGCTGGAGGATCGTTAGCCTCGGGCCATGTCCGTGACCAAATGGCAGTTGAGGCGACTGAAGGATACATATACGCTTTTGGTGGATATGACGGTAGTGATGCACCACAGTCAAATACCTATATGTCAAAAATTAACACGACTACCGGTCAGGTAACTTGGTCCACCACCACAGCATTATGTAATGGAACAGCCAGGGGTGGAAACAGTAGTGCTGTGCTTAATGGATACATTTATAGTTTCGGCGGCAGTAGCACAACCAGTGCATCGCCCACTCCAACCAATACACTTTGCTATGCGCCTATAAGTGCCGTTGACGGTAGTTTGTCTGCCTGGACAACATCGCTGACGATGGGGGCTGTCACAAATAGCCAGACAACAAACGTGTTTAATGGGTATGTATATGACATCGGCGGCTTTACCACAGGTAGCGTAACAAGGAACACTATTAATTATTCCAGCGCTCCACGTGTTCGAGTTTCGGGATCGCTTGACTTGATCGGCACAGCCGGTAGTGGTGTGCCTGAAGGTGGTAGTGGTGGAACTTTAACTGCAGGAGACACCAGGATTGTTGGGACGTTTAATGTAAGTGAACAAGCTAACTTTATGCAAAATGTAACAATAAATGGAAATTTGAATACAGGCGGCCAGGTACTACACAAAAATTCTTCTGATTCTGCAACAGCGTTCCAGGTACAGAACTCTAGCGGAGTAACATTGCTTGGAGTCGATACATCTACCGGTGCAATTATTTCTGGGGTTGCCGATGGTGGTAGCGCAATTGCATTCAAACTGAATGTTACAAACACCTTTGCAACCTCAGGCGCAAAGCTTCTATCTGTCCAAAATAATGGTACCGAGCGTTTTGCCATTGATTATAGAGGGCATATTGTTACGGCTTCTCCAGCACCAACTAGTCCAACAGTTGACACAAATGCTGGAACTGGAGGATCACCCAGTTGTACGGTTCAAGCAGGAAATGAAACCTCAGGAACAATTAGGATAGTTACGGGATCAGCCACATTCAATGCGGGAACCTGGTGTACTGCTACAATATCATTCTCTACAACGCCAAGGCCCGTAATTTCTGGAGCAAATCAAGTGGCAGGTGCATTAAAGCCCTATATTTCTGCCTCAACAACAACTCTTACAATAGGTATTTCCGATGCCTCTTCTGCTGCTGGCGGAACGACGTACGATTTCAATTACTTCATGCCTCAATAGAACAAGGTCCAAGAAAGTAGTCATTTTCAAGTTGCCAACGGATAAGCATAAGGGGTATAATTTAAATTAGCCACCATTGTGTGGTGGTTTAAGATATTCGCCGGAGGGACGTGGACCCACAAAGTCAACAGCCCAATAGTTTTGATCCCAACCGATCACCAAATTCGGCAGTACCAACCCCGCAACCAAGCGTTGGAGGGAATTTTCCTGCGCCTACAGGTTACAGCTATTCTTCGTCGGTTGGCGGTTTTACTCCTGATGCAAATGCCCCCACTACTGCTCAGTTGCCTGGTAGCGATGTAAATAGCGGCAGTATTGGCCGCCGAAATCGCACAACCCTCTTAAGCCTAGGTTCGACAATGCTAATTTTGGGTGGTTTACTGGTGATTGCCATGGTCGCTGGTCTTTATTTGTTGCTCCGGCCGTCATCTAACATCACCACAATAACTCCTGAAAAAGCTCGGAATTTTAACGTTATTCAAATCCCTCTAGAAGAATTGGTTAAAGATGGGCAGGTTAGTGTTACATCCAACCAGCAATTGGCAGTAAATGGGCTATTAAACGTAAATAACTCACTAGTTCTGACGCCATCAAGCCAACCTGCAAGCGGAATACCCGGTCAGCTTTACTACAACAACACCACCAATCAACTTAGTTATTACAACGGTTCATCCTTTATAAATATTTCTGATGCAAGTGGGGCGACCTATTTGGTTGGCCTGGCGGGCACCGTACCTGTTGGCGCCGGCCTGGGATCGGCCGGTGGATCGTTGGTAAATACCGGTGTACTTAGCTTGAATGGCCTTGCCGGAGCCTTAAACGTAGCAGCCGGTTCGGGCGTAACTATTACCCCTAGTGGCAGCAGTACTTTAACTATTTCCTCGACTGGTAGTAATGTCGCTGGAGTCAGTAGCGTAAACGGCTTGGCGGGCTCATTGTCAGTTGCCAACGCCTCGGCGTCAGGATCAATTATTACTCTCGATACGGCATCCTCTTCGCAGCTTGGGCTGGTGAGGGGCGACGGCTCCACAGTCAATATTAACGGCAGCGGAATTTTGTCGATTGGGCAAAATGTATCCACATCTGCCACCCCAACATTTGCGAGCTTGGCATTATCCACACCACTTCCCGTAAGCAGTGGTGGTACAGGGCTGAATAACGTTGCATCTGGTGGGGTACTAATCGGCAATGGCGTCGGAGCGCTAACTGTTGCCACGGCCGGAAGTAATGGACTTTGTTTTATGTCTACAGGATCCGGGCCGGTATTTCAAAGTTGTCCGTCTGGTGGCAATATCAGCCAGGGCACTCAACTAGGTGAGACCCAAACAACCGGAAGAGTAGCAATTTATGGCGCTATTGGAAATACGATTACCAACTCTATACTTGAACAATCCGGTGGAGCTATTACAAGTTATGGGAACTTCACTGTAAATGTCGGCAGTCAGTTTAATGGTTCAGGCGCAGGGTTAACCAACGTAGATGCCGATACATTGCAAGGGTTGGCGGCCAGCGCTTTTGCGGCTAGTGGTGCCAACTCCGACATTACCAGTCTAAGCGGGCTAACAACTGCGTTGAGTGTTGCGCAGGGGGGAACAGGAGCTAACACATCCCAGGGAGCAATAGATAACATCTCTCAATTAACTACTATGGGGGATTTGCTTTACTTTAATGGCACAAACTCTACGCGGTTAGCTAGGGGTACGAATGGTGATTGTTTGACCTCAAACGCAACGACATTGGTTTGGGTTGATTGCGCTACAGCGGCAGGTGCAAGTGGCGGAGCCAACACATCACTCTCAAATCTTACAGGAGTTGCAATTAATACTAGCCTGCTGACCGGAGCTGCAAATATAGATCTTGGATCCGACGCAAACTCCTTTAGAGACCTCTATTTGAGTAACGGCATTACGCTAGAAGGATCAACAGCAGATAACTTCGAAACAACATTGGTTGTTATAGATCCGAGTGCTGACCGAACGATTACATTCCCCAATTTGACGGGTACAGTATGTTTAACAACCGGAAACTGCGCCGGAGTTGGGGGAACAGGGGATGTAGTGAATAATGGCCAAAATGGCACTGTTCGAGTTGGTAGTAATAATGCAAACAGCGTAGTTCTGGAATCTAATAACGTGGACCGTTTAACGATAGATAGTAGTGGTGCGGCAACCTTTGCCAATTCGCTTACAGTAACAGGAGCAACAACCCTTAATGGTGGACTAACCATTGAGGCCGGAGACACATTTACTTTTGGCGGGGATGCGTTTGATGAACTTGTAGGTACTGGGCTGCAAATTTCTGGCGGAGACCTCCAAACCACTCTTGGCACCAGCGTTGATTTGGCAACCGCAGAAGTAACTGGAATTTTACCAATTGCCAATGGCGGTACTAATGCAAATAATGCTGCAAGTGCTCGCACGAATCTTGGCGCAGCAGCCAGCGGGGCAAACTCAGATATAAATAGTTTGACTGGGTTAACAAATATTACTCCAAGTTCAACCCTAACGGTTGGAGCCAATACGCAAAATCTTATCCTGCAGGGTGGGGCCGGTACAACATTGTCTGCTACAGATACTGGAATAACCAACTCATTAGTCTTTGCCACACCCACCACATCTGGTAAAACTATTATTATCCCGGATGCATCAGGCACCATTTGTTTACAAAACTCTGGAAACTGCGGATTTGCATCCGTGGGATCAGGTGTTACATCTATAGACAGCACAACCGGGGCATTTACTCTTGGAACAGGTATATCAAGATCTGGTCAGGTACTTTCCAACTCTGGAGTGACATCAGCAATAGGAACATTGAATCAAATTAATGTCTCTGCCGCGACAGGTGCTGTTACCTTCAGCTTGCCACAAAGCATCGCTACTACTAGCGACGTTCAATTTAATAATATCCAAGCTGATGGAAATGTAACTATCGGCAATGTAAACACTGATAGGCTCACCATAACCTCTCAAATATTAGGTGGTTCACCAATCGTTCTCCAGGGTGTTACTGACAATGCCTTTGCAACCACCTTGGCTGTAACAGACCCCACGGCCAGTCGCACAATTACTTTACCTAACGCAAGTGGTACTGTGGCTGTCAGTGCCAGCGGAAATATTGCCTTGAGCGGTGCTGGAGATATAACCTTCACCGGAACTTTGGGCGTGGGAAGCGGTGGAACCGGCATTAGTGCAGCCCCAACCAACGGCCAATTGCTAATTGGGAATGGGACAAACTTTACGCTGGCAACGCTAACTTCCGGCTCCGGGGTTAGTATTTCAAACGGTGTTGGTTCTATACAAATTAGCGCCCCAACTGCTGGTACTTGTAGCACTTGTGCTAATCAGGCGCTATCAAACTTAAATGTAACTTCCATAAATACATCCTTAATCCCCGACTCCAATAGCATCCATGATTTGGGTTCGAGTGCATTTACTTGGCAAAAGGGATATTTTGGGGCGAGTATTGAAACTCCTCAAGTTCAAACAGCTGACACAAATTCTCCTTCGGCTAATTCCTCGGACGTAACAATCAGAAGTGGAAATGCAGCAGGTACTACATCAAATTCGGGGAATATTTATATAGATTCTGGAACAGCCACTGGGCTTGCAGGGAGCATTAATATTGGCTTAGGAGCATATAGCCACAACACAAATGTTGGAAGCTACACCGGAACCAGTACTTTAGTCTTGCAGTCGGGGACAGGGGGCACTCATTTATCAAGCACTGGTTCAACCAATGCTTTTAAGGTAACGAAGATCTTGGGTGGAAATATCATTAATGTAGATAGCTCCACTACTAACAATCTTATTACAGGTAGTGATTTTGAAAATGGCGGGAGTTTACTATGGTTTGCAAAAGGTCCAGGATCCACATCAATTTCCCCTAGTACTGCTCAGCAATGGCAGGGGAATACATCCACGCAAGCTGCCACAACCGCACCGGCAAATTTAGGGATGTATTATGCTTACACATTTAGCCCAACTACTCAATATACATTTAGTTTTTACGCCAAAGTGGCCTCCGGATCCATATCTGACATAAATGTTGGTAGACAGGAGACCGGCTCGGATTTAGATTGCTTAACCGGACAGACATTCACAACCAATTGGACCCGATTTAGCTGCACGTTTACTACAGGAGGCACAATTAGTTCTGGGCCCAATATTTATCTCAAGAAAACCAGCGGTAATGCAGAGACGTTCTACGTAGATGGCGTTCAGTTGGAGACCGGAGCTGTTGCGACTCCTTACGATCCAGGTGGAAAATTGCAACTGTCTGGGGTTGTTAACTCTCCAATAGCCTTTCAAAACAAAAGCAACTCGCAAGATGCTTTCCTTATCCAAAATACTGCTGGATCAAATGTCTTTAAAGTTGACACCGTTAATAATCGATTTGGAACAGTGCAGGGGGGGATATTAGATCTGGATATTGGTAATGCCTCAGGCTCGAACTCGATAATTCAGTATACTGGTAGCGCATTACAGTTGGGTGCATACGGTTCGGGGGACGCTATCCAATTGCAAGGAGATAGCTTGGTATTCCAAGATACAACCGGGTTAAATGACAATTTGACCATAACCAATATTGGCGCAGCTACATTTAAAAACCGAGTTAATAGCACAACTGCACTACAAGTTAAAAATGCCGCTGGTACAGACATATTTGTAGTAGACACAACAAACGCGAAAGTTGGTACGGCAAATCAGGCCGCTGTTAGTACAAACTCATCTGCCCTAACGATTAAATCAGGTGATGCCAGTGGAACAACGTCCAACTCAGGAACTGTCACAATCGACTCCGGAACGGCCACGGGAACCGCAGGCAACATAAATATCGGGACTGGTTCTTATGCGCATAATGTTAATATTGGTAATTCTACCTCAACTTCGGGGGTTTCAATTGCCACGGGCACAAGTGGCATAAACGTAGATAATAGTGGCGCTACCGTATTTAGCATTGCGAATGGTGGAGGGGCATTATTTAAGAATCAAACAAATTCAGCCGCTGCCTTCCAAATTCAGAATGCTGCAAGCCAAAGTCTTTTCGGAGTTGACTCGGCTACAAATAATATTTCCTTATTTAGTAGTAACTCGGGTCAGTTGAATACCTGGATTGGTAGTACATCTATGACTACTGAAAGACGCACTCATACCTCAGTAGTTGCCAACGGCTATGTTTATGCTATTGGTGGCGTCAATGCTGCTAGCTCACCTCTTGCAACTACAGAAAGGGCAAAAATCAATGCCGATGGCACACTTGATAGTTGGACAACTGTCGGCATGACCAACCTTACCGGCAACAGGTCGAGTCATAGTTCCGTTGTGGCTAATGGATATATTTATGTAATAGGTGGGACTTCAGGTACTACAGTTGCAACCACTGAAAGAGCAAAAATAAACGCTGATGGATCTCTGGGATCTTGGACAACAGCCGGGATGACCAGTATGAACACTGCAAGAGATAGACATACTTCCGTAGTAGCAAACGGCTACGTTTATGCTATCGGTGGAAGTAATGGTGCGGGTACTCCTGTTGCAACCACCGAGCGAGCCAAACTAAACGCTGACGGAACTCTGGGATCTTGGACAACAGTGGGGATGACCAGTATGAACTCCTCAAGATACAGCCCAACTTCCGTTGTGGCCAACGGCTATGTTTATGCAATAGGTGGATATAATGGAACAATTTTCTTAAATACCACCGAGCGAGCCAAACTAAACGCTGACGGAACTCTGGGATCTTGGACAACAGTGGGGATGACCAGTATGAACTCCTCAAGATACAGCCCAACTTCCGTTGTGGCCAACGGCTATGTTTATGCAATAGGTGGATATAATGGAACAATTTTCTTAAATACCACCGAGCGAGCCAAACTAAACGCTGACGGAACTCTGGGATCTTGGACAACAGTCGGTATGACCAATCTAATTTCCGCAAGAGACAACCATACTTCCGTTGTTGCCAACGGCTATGTCTATGCTATTGGCGGATACGATGGCTTTACCGTTAACTCTGCCGAAAGAGCCAAGCTTAATGCTGACGGTACTCTTGGTAGCTGGAGTTCAACAACTTCGACATCCACTGCTAGATATACTGCCACTTCTGTGGTTGTTAATGGTTATGTTTACGCTATAGGAGGTCGTAATGCTGGCCCAGCTGTGGCCACCACTGAATATACTTCCACCCAGCGCGTCCAAGTTAGTGCCTCACTAGATTTGGTGGGCTTAACAGGAGCCAACTTGGCAGATGGCGAGACTGGAACTGGAGGCACACTAACCGCTGGCAATACCAATATAGTTGGTTCACTACAGGTCCAAGGTGCAGCGGCATTTGTTCAAGGTTTAACAGTCGATAAAGAGCTTGTAGCTCGTGGAACGACTCTGTTCCAGAATGCATCAAACTCCACCACAGCTTTGCAAATACAGGACTCTTCTGGGGTAAATCTGCTTACTGCAGACACTACTAATCTGCGTATATCCATTGGAGCCATAGGTACAGCAACGGGTCAACTCTATGTAGGTGGAGCAGTTCCATCTACTCATGCCGGAACGGTTAATACTAACGCCGCGAACGACGGACCATCTTCGATTGCCGTTCAAGGCCGTTATGCATTTGTACTTAATAATTCCACCGCCACCCTGCGTTCGTTTGACGTTTCTAACCCTGCTTCTCCTGTAGACTTAGGCAACAGTGTTGGTACAAGTCCGTCTCCAAAGGAAGTAGCTGTAAGTGGAAGATATGCATATATTGTTGATACAAATGAACTTAAGATTGTGGATATCAGTAATCCAACTAGTATGGCCTCAATGGGTGGGTTTACGCCTACTGGTGGTGGTAATCTAACATCCGTTGCTGTGCGTGGAAAATATGCATATGTTACAGATGACACAAACTTATTGCTGAGAATAGTTGATATCTCTAATCCAAATCATCCATATGAAGTTGGGAATGTTAGTACCATCAGCTTTTCACCGATAGACATCGCGGTGGATGGAAAATATGCATATATTGTTTTTAGCTCAGCTTCTGTAATGAGAAAATTTGATATATCCAACCCGTCTTCTCCTACGTCGGTCGGCTCGGTTGCGACAACGAATGCTGCAAGATCGGTTGCGATACAAGGAAGATATGCTTATGTTGGCGTTTGGACTTCAAATACACTTGAGATTTTTGACATATCACCAAACACTCCAACTTCTGTTGGATCGGTGGGCGTTGGTACACAGCCCAATTCTATTAAGGTATCTGGTCGATATGCTTATTTGATTAATTCCGGCTCCGACAGCATGCAGATAGTAAATATTTCGAACCCAGCAGCGCCTTCTGTAATATCTGGCACGACGACTACCAATACAACACCCGCTGCCATGGCGGTTTCGGGCCGTTATGCCTACATTGTGAACTCCGGAACTAACCCAGATACACTCCGAACCTATGATCTGGGAGGTGTATATGTGCAGCAGCTTGAAGCTGGGGATATTGAAACAGGATCAATTACCACTCGAAACGATGTGAGCGTAGGAAATAACGTAGATGTTAGAGGCGGCCTAACAGTCGGAGGCTCCACAAGCCTTAATAGCTTAGGAGTGTCAGGTCCTGCGTTATTTGGTAATTCCACAGACTCCAATTCAGCCTTTCAAATTCAAAATGCGACAGGCACCAGCTTATTTATAGCTGACACTACAAATATGATTATTCGACCTGGGCAAAACGTTTCAACAACTTCCTTTACCAGGGCAGCTGTTGATGTTGATACCTCTGGCAACGTTGGCGAATTTACTTCAATGGCGATTGGAGTTGATGGAATGCCAATAATTAGTTACTACGACGCCGGAAACAATGGAGGAGATATTAAAATTGCCCATTGTACAACAGCCAGCTGTTCTAGCAGTACTAATACAAATATTGATGCCAGTGCGAATGATTATGGACGTTACACCGCAATTGCAATTGGTAAAGATGGGCTACCAATAATAAGCTATCAGTACTTTAACCAGAATGATCTGCGTGTAACCAAGTGCGGGAACATAACTTGTACAAGTGGAAATGTTTCCACAACAGTTGACCAGCAAGGGGCGCTTAACGTTGGTGCAAGATCTTCAATTGCCATTGGTGCAGATGGAAACCCAATTATTGCTCATTTTGAAGATACTAATAATTACCTACGCGTAACAAAATGTTCTAACCCCAGCTGTACAAGTGGCACTAGCCAGAATGTAGATACAACCGGGGATGTAGGCTATTACATATCTATAAAGGTTGCCCCAGACGGTTTACCGGTGATCAGCTATTATGATCAAGGAAACACAGCTTTGAAGCTTGCAAAGTGTGGTAACTCTGATTGTTCTAGCGGTAACACTTTGACTACGGTTGATAATGCGGCTGATGTCGGTCAATTCAATTCTCTTGCAATCGGAAAAGATGGTTTGCCGGTAATTAGTTACTATGACAGCACTCCGAACGGAGATTTAAAAGTTGCCAAATGTCACAACGCAACATGCTCAAGTTCTACTAACTCCTCAGTTTATACAACAAATGGCGTTGGCCAACATAGTTCGTTAGCAATTGGGTCTGATGGTAATCCGGTAATAAGTTTTTATGATTCTCAGGATTTGAGATTAGTAAAATGTGCCGATGCCAGCTGTACACCTGCAAGCATCAGTACAACCTTAATCGACAACACTGCTAATGATATTGGTTTATGGACTTCAATTGCTATTGGCACCGACGGCAATCCAATAATTAGCCACCGTGATAATAACGGCGCAGCTCAAAATTTACGCGCAGTTAAGTGTGGTGACCCGGCCTGTGGTGCATCTGGAACGACATATACGGGTGGAGTGACTCTGGGCTCGGCTAGCTCATCCTTCCAGAGTATCTATTTTGATACCCTGAATCTGGGCAGAGAAGGTGCTAGGGTAAGCTTAGATCAAAATGGCGTATTTACAGCAAATGGTCTAACTACAAAAGCTGACGGAACAGCACTGCTGAACCTGGCCAACTCATCAACCGCCTTCCAAATTCAAAATGCATCAGGTGTAACTTTGTGGACTGCAGATACATCAAGCTTAATCATAAAGGTAGCTGGAACAAGTTCAGTCTTTGCGACATTGCAACTGGACAATGCACATATCAGATCAACACAAACTACAGACCCGACGGTAACAAGCGGACCTACAAATTGTGGGACTGCCACTGCTGCTATTACTGCCAACTCTACAGATGCAGCTGGTTCATTCTATATAGATGTTACAAACGCTACAGGGGCCACGACTGCTTGTACAATTACGATTAGTTTCAATAAAAATTATGGGGTTGCGCCAAAGATTGTTCTGACGAACAACAATACACTTGGTGGAACAACGCCAACAACGCCACTATTTGGAATTGTGACTGCTTCAGCGGTTGGATCGTACAGCATTAATTTGAGTGCAGCTCCGGGAGTGGCTCGCTATGGCTATAATTATTTTGTGATCGAAAATGATTAATATCAGATGCAAAACTGTTGTAAATATAAGCACAAGTATTATAATTTAAATTAACATAATGTAGCTACGTAAATGTCAAAAAATAAAAATCTTATATCGGGGGGAATAATTGTATGTTTACTTATTATTCTAGGCGCCTGGTATGTAGTTTCCAGCCGTGCAGCAACATCAAATATTGTCAGTACAAACGGACCAGCTTTTGGTATTTATACCAACCCCATTTCGGCTGATATGACGGTGGGCTCCAAAATTACCGTAAATGTGATGGCAAATTTAGGAAGCAGTTCTGTTCAAACAATTTCCTCATATCTTCATTATGATCCTACATTGCTCAGGTTGGACAGCGCTAGCCAAACAGGAGTAAGTTCGGATTATTCAATTGCTTCCAGATGTTCGAGCTTGGATGGATGTAAAACAGCCGGTAATGTTGTTTTTGTGGTTGGTAAAAGCGGTCAAAACCTTATAGCCTCAGCAAATGGAATATTATTAGGCGCTCTAACATTTACTGCTCTTAAAACAGGCACGGCTAACCTTACTCTAGACGCGGATCCGCAACTGACCGGCTTTACTTCCTCTAATATTGCTCCGAATGTACTTAATCAAAGGGTGATTACAAACGGCACTTATAACATTGGAAGATCAAAAGGAAAGAAAAGATAATGGGTACTAAAAAAACTACTTTAAAACAAACTAAATTAAATAAAAAAACCGCAATAATTTCTGGCGCCATAGCAGCCTTATTGGGTGTCTTATATATAGTGTACTCATTGGCGGCAGTCCCAGGCACTCCGGCTTTTGGTTTGTATGTGGCTCCATCTACTGCCTCTCCAAACGTTGGTACTCAGTTTAATGTAAGTGTCTACGCCAACCTGGGTACCCAAACGGGCATTCAGAATATAGCTGCTCTTTTAAGATACGATCCGACAATGATGCGCCTTGATACCGCAGATCAGGTTGGTATAGATCCAGCCTTTAGTGTTACTTCGAGATGTACAAACCTAGATGGCTGTAAGCCTCTTGGAGAAATTGTTTTCGTTGCGGCAAAAAGCGGCACAGGCACAATTACCCCGGCTGACGGCATTCTAGTAGGTAATCTTAAATTTACTGCCTTAAAAGCAGGCACTGCAACGTTGAACTTTGATGCCGATCCATCATTAAGCGGTTTTTCATCACCAACTCAAACATACACAACAAGGACTCTCCTTAACGGCTCTTACGTCTTAAAGGATGTAACGCCACCCCCGGTCCCCGCGGCTCCAACATCGCCATCCAAAACTGAGCAAACAGTCAGCTTAAGCTGGAATGCTGTCGTAGATGAAGCCAACGGTTCCGGTTTAGCGGGCTATAAAGTGTATAGGGGGGGTGTGGAAATAGGCTCGCCTACATCCACTACATTTAGTGATAATGGGCCCCTAACTCCAAATACGGCATACACCTATACGGTTGCCTCGCGCGATAATGCTGGCAACATTTCATCACCAAGTGCGGCGCTTTCGGTTACCACCAATAAAGATACTGCAGCTCCGTCAATTCCCGGTAAGCCTGTTGGGGGAACAGTGACAATGAATTCAATTGCAATTAGCTGGACTGGTAGTACGGATAATATAGCGGTAACGGGTTACAGAGTATTCCGAAACGGAACTCAGGTGGGTACTCCTACAGCAACAAATTACACAGACACAGGATTGGCACCAGGCACATCCTATACATACACTGTTAGCGCCTACGATTCATCTCCAGATAGCCAGGATTCTGCGCCATCTGCAGGCACGGCCATATCAACATTAAGTGATTCTCAGGCGCCTTCGGTTTCAGTATTAACCGTAACTATGCCCACAAATACGTCGGTGGCTCTTTCGTGGACTACCAGTACTGACAATGTTGCGGTATCGGGGTACAGGGTTTTGCGAAATGGAGGAATTGTCACTACTACTCCGGCAAATGTTACATCATATAATGGTGAAGTTGGATTAGCACCAGGAACATATAGCTATGTTATTGAGGCATTCGATGCCGCTGGCAACAAATCAACTTCGGTCGCCAAAACCGCTCAGGTTTACTCTGCGGCAGACATTAACAGGGATGGAATAGTTGGAATTGCTGATCTCGCGCCTATATTAGGGGCATATGGTAGTTCTGGCACTGGGTTGAATGCAGATGTAAACGGTGATGGTGTGGTTAACATTCTTGATATTTCAACACTGTTAAATAAATGGGGAACGGCTGGTTAATATATTGAAGAAAACACTACAAAGCAAAATGAAGTTTAATAAATATTTTCTATCTGGGTTTGTAAGCTTTGTTGTGGCTACTGGAGTAATGTATACGTTTTTCAGTATGGCAGCAGGGGGTCCTGCATTTGGGTTCTTTATGTCTCCATCTAGTCAAACTGTTTCAGCTGGCCAAGATTTTAATGTCTCGGTTTATGCTACTCATGGACCTAATTCAATACAGAGTATAGCAGCCCTTATTCATTATGATAAAGATAAACTCAGGTTAAAAGCCGCCAATCAAGTAGGAGTTGATCCAAGCTTTTCTGTTACTTCTAGATGTACATTTCTCGACGGATGCCAGTCCGAGGGCAACATTATTTTTCTGGCTAGCATGACCGGTAATGCAGAAATTAATTTACCTGATGCAATATTGGTAGGCAATCTTACCTTTACGGCTCTTAAATCTGGAACTTCTGATGTAACTTTTGACATCGACCCAAAGAAAAGTGGATTTACATCAACAGTAACTTCCCAATCAGTGCTTGATACCAGGGAGCAGTGGAACTCAACGTTTACTATCACTTCTTCGGGCACAACGCCTCCCCCTCCATCACCTTCACTCGCACCAACCCCTTCGCCAAGTACTGGGAGTACCACACCAAAAAGCAGCTCCCCAGCGACATCAAGTAAAAAATCCAATACTCCCAGCCAGCCCAGTTCGAATGGACCAACATCAACACCTTCGGATAGTACTAGTTCAACTCCAGTAGAAGGTCAAGCTGTTAGCGACTCGGATAATGAGGACGAAATAGAGATTACACCTGTCGGAAATGGGGGCTCAGGTGGTGGATTGCAACTATTTAACCCGACAGTATTAGCCGCAAGCGCAGGGCTAGCGGCCCTTTTAGTTGGTCTTGGATTCCTTGCCTTTAGTCCACCGGTACGCCACGCCTTTGCCGATATCCGTACCTTATTCAACCCACCATCAGCTCAGCTTGTCGGAGGCGGGGGTACCTCGAAAGTCGGTTCAACTTCACCTACGAGTGCTTCGCCGAATTCTGTAGTGCCACAACCTACCAATACTCCAAATCCCGTTCCTGATAATCCCGATGCCGTTGTACATTCGCCAGGGGACATTATTTACCCACCAGGAACGAATAAGCCGCCAGATACTAAGGTCTGAAAATCAAAGTTAGGATTATCCAGGTCAATACAAAATGCTTAAACGTTCAATCAAAAAAATATCAAGTTCCAAGAAACTGTCTAAGAAAAATTTATTTATTTTTGCAGCGCTTTTTGCAGTTATTGGGACATATATTGTATTTAGTACCCGGGCGGCAGTGGATCCGCTTTGCCCGGATGAAGCGTCAGGGAAGTGCCGACCTTACGATGCATTATCTCCATGGAACACGCCAATAGGCCCAAATCCAGTAATAGACCCTCAATCTGCAGCCTTAATGAGCACTATTTCCGATAATAAAGATGGCAAAGGAGATGTTGCCAACGGATATCCTAAGCCCCTAACATCTGATACATCGATGTTTGCTGTACCCATGTATATAGTAAATGATCAAACACCAAAAGCTAAAGTAAAGCTTCTTGGGGGCTACGCAAACATTTATAATCAGGGCGATTCAAATAGAGCTGGGATGGGATTTGAACCGTTGATTGAAAACGTGCCTATAGATAAAGCAAAAACAAAAATTCCAGAAGGTGATGATGCACAAATGGTGTTCTGGAATCCAGTAACAGGAGACGATTGGTCATTTTGGCAGTTTAGACCGGCGCAACATCTGTACCCTCCACAATCTGCACCAGCCTGCACCTATAAAGCCGGGACAATAAGTCAAACTGGAAACACCATCTTAGGAAGTGGCACTGCCTTTAGTAACACACTTACTGGAGGGACTATTATATATAGTGATGAGAGTAGAGCCACTGTAACTTATGTAAATCCGACAACACTAACCAGCTCTGTAAGTAAAGCGGTTGCTTCCGGTTCGGCGTATGATGTTGTTTACCCTTGGTTAGATTTCAACACTTGTTTAGAAAATTATGTAGCTGATACTAGCGTTGATTGGGTTGCTACCAATTATCATAAGTACCGTTCAAAGCCAAATACGGTAAATGGCACAACATACAAGTATTATGGTCGAATGGACTCAGGTGGTACCGGAGTTGCAGGTGGTCGCGGTGCGGGAACGCCATATCACGCTGGTAATGTGATGTCCTGGGAAATAGCTCAAGGTCGGATTGATCACGCTTTGGCTTTTGCATATGATAGTCCCTGCTGTAATACATCATGGCGATATCCCGCCGGAAAATCCGATGGCGCTGGTGTTGCTGGGAATATTCAAGAAGGAACTAGAATACAACTTGATCCAAATGCAAACATAGATGCCATGGGCTTAAGTCCAGCCGCAAAAATTATTGCCAAAGCTCTTCAGGAATATGGAATGTATGTGATAGATAATTCTGGTTCGTCAAAAGTGTACGTTGAAAGTGAGCTAACTGCGAATAATGGAGCTGGATGGGGAGGAACACTAAGCAGGAATTCGCTCAATGGTATTCCTTGGTCTGCGTTTAGAGTTGTCACTGCACCATGTGATCCTACGGTTCCTGGATGCACACCACCTGCATCGCCGCCTCCACCAACCCCGCCACCGGCAGTAGGAACGTCATTGCCTACTCGTTTACCCCAATCCACGGGAACAATTTTTTACGTTGACACGAACGGAAATGATAATGCGGCTGGGACAATATCCGCACCTTGGAGAACGGTCCAAAAAGCTCTAGATAGTCTTGCCGAGGGGCAAACCGCACTGGTTCGCGGCGGTACATATACTCAAAATCTTTCAACATCTCGTTCAGCTACAAATGCGTCTGGAGTAAGAACTATCAAAAACTACCCTGGTGAAAAACCAATACTAAATGCCGGGACAGGAAGTACCGATAACTATGCGCTTTATTTAAATAATGCAGGTTATTGGCGATTCCAAGGGCTAGCATTCCAAGGGGCTACTGGACCTTCGACCGCAAATATATATCCTACTGGCACAACTCACGACATAGAGATATCTGATTGTGAAAATCGAAACTCATCCAGGCAAGGGTTTTTTAGTGATAAGAATACAGCTCGAATTCATATAATAAACTGTTATTTTCACGATAATGGAGGTAGTGGCCCAATTCAGCTTGATCACAACATCTATATAGAAGGAGCTAATCACCTAGTTTTAGGCAATCTTCTGACTCGTGCTAAAAACGGATATGGTATTCAAATATACCCTCAAAACGAAAGCATAATAGTTGCCAATAATACGGTCGTGGGTAACCTTAGGGCTGGAATTATTCTAGGGAGTGATGGTAACACCACAAGTAATAATGCGCTAATTATAAATAATATAATCGCTAACAATAGCACTCAAGGTATAGAAATATACTGGGGCGGGGCAACAGGAACTGGCAACGTTATTCGGAATAACTCCCTTTATAATAATGCTGGTGGAAGTATTGGAGGGGATTCGGGCGGATATACACAGTCGAATAACATTACTACGAACCCCCAATTCGTAAGCGCCAGCAACTTTAGTTTACAATCTGGTAGCCCAGCGCTTTCGGTAGCCGATCTAGCATATGCCAATGCCATAGATATCGCGGGTATAACCCGGCCACAAGGCGCTGGAGCCGACCTTGGAGCCTACGAGTTTAGCTCCTCAACCACCGACACCACTCCTCCCACCGTCTCCATCACTCAACCTACAAACGGTGCCACCGT
>JADMIO010799994.1_pt1 | contig 31675 bp, 28 predicted proteins | sample 8958161 | NCBI WGS metagenome assembly JADMIO01 (sample SAMN16585339, study PRJNA669376) | soil metagenome | isolation source: Crop rotation soil | place: USA: Cullars Rotation, Alabama | collected 2011 | reverse complement strand
GCGACTTCAAGTCACGTGAATTCCAAGCTTCGGATCCCACTGTGCTGGAAAGTGTTGCCGCCCTTGTTGACGCTCACCGCCGATGCATACCCTTTGATCTGCTTCGCGGTGTCATTGGCCACCGTCCCCCACGGGATTTCCCAGGCATTGGTTCCTGGCTGCAAATTCTCCAGGACGGTTGGGTTCTGAGCCGCGGCGCTGGGTGGATTGAGAACGGCTGCCAGACAGAGGAGGACAGCTGTCCAAAGGACAGGGACAATGCGCGTACGCATCACGATCCGCATCAAGACTCCTTGGGTTATCTGAAAGCGGTTCAGACCTCGAACCGCTTGGGCGACAACGCGCCTTGGTGGGATTGGGCCGGGCGTAGCAAACCGGTCGCCCTTCAGCCCGCTTTTACTGGATGTGAAAACGATCGCGGCAACGTCTTCATGATGCGGCGCTTAGCGCGCCGCAATCATGAAGGACCGTGGACTCTCGGACGGGACAGTCGCCCGGACGAATGTGAAAAGTCGCGGCAATCCCAAAACTCGCCCTGCTCAAGGCGACTTTTTTGACAGGGGGATCTTCAGCGGCGCTTTCTCAATTGCCGGCCGCCGATGACCGAAAGTCCGAGCGCCGGAAACATGACGAGCGGCAGTTCGTCCAGGCCGCCGATGATGCGAAGGCCGGTCGGCGCGGCGGGCGCCGTGGTGGTGACGCCGTCCGACGCCCACGGATGCGGATAGGTGTACGGCGTGTAGTACAGGCTCCAGGTGTTGGCGCTGGCGCAGCGGTACAACCGGCCGTCGGCTCCCGCGTGGGTCGAGTTCCACTCGCCTTCGTCCGTCGCCCAGTACGCCACGCCGGCCGTGCAGGTCGACGGGCGCGATCCGATCGGGCCGACGCCGACACCGGTCGTGCCGTTGAACGAGGACGTGTACTCCTGGTAGTCGCGGCCCTTCACGATGTGAATCGGGCTGCGGGGATCAGGCGAAACGGAGAAGACCAGCGGATTGGTCCCTCGCAGGTTTCCCCAGAAGTAGGCGGGGATCAGCTGCTGATTCCAGGCGCCCGCGGGCGAATGGTTCCACTGGGTGTTGTCCTTGAACACGCCGATCTGGTCGCGACAGTGCCAGCCCTGCTGCCCGGAGGTGTTCTGATCCCAGTTGCTCGAACCGTTGCAGGGGCCGATGCCGTCGACTGAAGACGTCCACGAGCTGCGGACGTTGTCCAGCAGGCCGTCGTAGTTGCAGCCGGAGATCGTGCCGGACATCGTGTTGTTGAAGAACATGCCCGTGCCGCCGCGAATCGACGCGATACCGTGGTAGCAATCGTCGGTCGTATCGAGGTTCGTCAGCGTGTTGCCGTAGACCTCCCAGCTGTGATAGCCGCGGTTCTCGCCTTGCGGAGAATGGAACTCGAACCCGGTGATCGTGGGGCCGTTCGTCGTGTTGAAGCGGATCGCCACACGCGCGGCGTAGTTGCCGTCGCTGAAGTTCGTCGTCTGGACCGACGTGACGAAGTAATTGTCCTCGAGGAACACGCGGCTCAGGCCGCCGATTTCCGGATCCTGCGCCCAGAGCTGATGCTGATAGTTCGCTTCACTCAGCAGGAAGTCGGTCCCGTTCGTGTGAATCGCGATCCCGTTCTCGAGCCGGTTGTGATCCCAGATCCCCCGAGGGTGCACGGCGTTCGAATCGCCGAAGCACCGGATCGGCTGCCATCCAGACGTCGAGACGAGGCGATTGTGATCGACGCGGAAATGCTTCGACACGTTCTGATTCCCCGTGTCGCAGCTCAAGAGATACCCGGAACCGTTGCCGGTCATCGTAAAGCCGGTGACGCGGTGCGACGCCGCGAGATTCAAACCGAAGCAACCGTTGTTGCACGTCAGCGACGTGCTGTTCGTCGCCGTGCAGGTGTATCCGGCGGAGCCCGGCGTCCCGGAGCACGTCATCGTCGTTGCGCCGCCGCCACCCTTGATCGTCAGATCTTTCGTTCCGGGCAGCGCGATGGGCGAACTCCAGCTCGCCGACCCGGCGGGGACGATGATCGTGTCGCCGCTCGCCGCCGCCGTGACGCACGCCGAAACTTCCGCCTGAGTCGCGCTCGCCGCCGTCCGCGTCGGACTCGAGCCGGAACACGCCGCGGCAGCCGGCTTCGCCGACACGCACACTGCACCCAGGAGAATCAGGAGGCGAACCATCGCCGTGATTGACTTACTCATCGGACATCCTCCGCACGCTCACTCACGCGCCTACGGCTACGCTTCTCGTAGCCGGGGTCCGGGCTGCAAAACATCTGCCGCGATGAATACATCAGCAGGGGATGGCGGGGACGTGGCTTCGGCGCAGCGCGGTGCACAGATTTGCGGGGGCTAGCGGACAGCTTCGTAATTCGACTTTCGATCTTGCATTCGAGCGCGCGCGCCGGCGGCATCGAACGACAGGCCGATCGTGTAACCCTTTCACGATGTGCCGTGCCGGTGAACTGAGCAAGCAAGTAGACTGAACCTCGTGAGTGCGCCCGCTCGGTCGACCGTCATCCGCAACGCCACCATCGTCACGATGAACGATGCGCTCGAGATCGTCGAGGGCTGCGTCTCGGTGCGCGACGGACGCATCGCTTCAGTCGGCGCGGAGCCGGATGTCGCGCATGACGTCGTGATCGACGCGCGCGGCGGATATCTGCTGCCGGGATTGATCCAGACGCACGTCCATCTCTGCCAGACGCTCTTCCGCGGCTTCGCGGATGACATGCCGCTGCTCGAATGGCTGCGCACGCGCGTGTGGCCGATGGAAGCGGCGCACACGCCAGACACGCTGCGCGCCTCGGCTCGCCTCGCTGCCGCGGAGCTGCTGCTCACTGGAACGACGACCGCATTGACGATGGAGACCGTGCACGATACCGACGTCGTGTTCGAGGCGCTCGACGAGATGGGCATGCGCGCCGTCGTCGGCAAATGCATGATGGACTCCGATCGGCAGGTGCCGAAGCGTCTGCAGGAGCAGACGCGCGCGTCGATCGACGAGAGCGTCGCGCTGCGCCGGCGCTGGGACGGCAAGGCGAACGGACGGCTGCACGCGGCGTTCGCGCCGCGGTTCGCCGTCTCCTGTTCGCGCGAGCTGCTGGAAGCCGTCGCCGATCTGTCGACGAGAGATCGCGTCATCGTCCACACGCACGCGTCGGAGAATCGCGACGAGATCGAAGTCGTGCGTCAACTGTCCGGCGGGATGAGCAATCTCGAGTATCTCGCCGACACGGGCCTCGCGACGCCGCATCTCTGCACGGCGCACTGCGTGTGGGTCACCGACGCGGAGCAGGCGCTGCTCGCCGAGCGCGACGTCAAGGTGATGCACTGCCCCAGCTCGAACCTGAAGCTCGGATCGGGGCTCGCCCCGATCGCCGAAATGCGCGCGCGCGGCATTTCCGTCTCGCTCGGCGCCGATGGCGCGGCGTGCAACAACCGGCTCGACATGTTCGAGGAGATGCGGCTCGCGGCGACGCTCCAGGCAGTGCGCAAGCAGCCGGGTGCGCTCACCGCGCGCGACGCGCTGTGGATGGCGACCCGCGAAGGCGCGCGCGCCCTCGGGCTGCAGTCGGAGCTCGGCTCGATCGAAGCCGGCAAGCGAGCCGATGTGATCCTCGTCGAGCGAGACCGGCCTCATCTGATGCCGGACGCCGATCCCTGGTCCACCCTCGTCTATGCCACCCGCGGAACCGACGTCCGGCTGACGATGGTGGATGGGCGAGTCCTGGTGGACGCCTTTGCGCTGGCCCATCAGGACGTTACCGAAATTACCGCGGACGCCCGAAAGGCCGCGGCTACCTTACGGGAACGGGCTGGCGTATAATTAGCAATCGATTTATTCGACTGCTAAGCGTCCATGACCCGGCATCCTGAGCTCACCGAACGAGATAGACGTATTCTCGGAGCGCTCGTCCAGGCCTACATCGAGCAGGGCGAGCCTGTTTCCTCGCTGTGGCTGGCGAGTCGGGGCTTTGGTGTGTCTTCCGCGACGGTCCGCAACGTCATGGCGCGGCTCGAAGAGATGGGCTACGTCACCCAGCCGCATACCTCCGCGGGCCGTGTCCCGACCGACAAAGGCTATCGCTGCTACGTGGATCAGTTGCTGGCCGACCGCCGCACCGCGCGGTCCGCGCCTGACATCGAAGAGCGGCTGCGCCGCGCCGGCACCGTCGAAGACGTGCTGTCGCACGCGTCGCAGGAGATCTCGCGCGCGTCGCATCAGGTCGCGTTCGCGATGATCCCGGCCACGGAAGCGACCTTCGAACACGTCGACTTCGTGCCGATCGACGGCGGCAAGGTGCTCGTCATTCTGGTGTCGAACGGCGGCCACATTTCGCACAAGGTGATCGAGCCGACCGAGCCCTGCTCGATGACCGAGCTGCAGCAGGCCGCGAACTTCCTCAACAGCGAGTTCAAGGGACATTCGCTCAGCGACATCCGCGACACGATCGTCGCGATGCTGAACCAGGATCGCTCGCTCTACGATCAACTGATGGCGCGGGCCCTGCGGCTGGCGAGCCGCACGTTCGACGGCCTCGAGCGCGGCCCGTCGATTTACGTGCAGGGCACGGCGCTGCTGTTCGATCTGGCGACCGGCGGCGATCCGGAAACGGCCGTCGCGACGATGCGGTCGCTGGTGCAGATGATCGAGGAGAAGTCCCGGCTCGTGCAGCTGATCGACGCGTGCATCGACGGCCACGGCCTCACCGTGATCATCGGCTCCGAGCATCACGACCCCGATCTGCAGCACGTCAGCATGGTGACGTCGACCCATGCGCACGGCCGCCGCCGGCTGGCCGTCGGCGTCCTCGGGCCGACGCGCATGCGCTACTCGCGCGCGATCCACGTCGTGGACAGCCTGTCGCGAACCATCAACCGAGTGCTTGACGGAGATCATGGAACACGAAGCTGACGAGACCACGGCCGCGCCGGACGACACCGCGCCGGCTACGGAGAATCCCGCCCCGACGGTCGATCCCGGCGAGCTGCAGAAGCAGCGCGACGACTATTACGACCGGCTCCTGCGCAAGACCGCGGAGTTCGACAACTACCGCAAGCGCACCGATCGCGAGCGCGCGCAGGTGTCCGAGGCGGCCGCCGCCGATCTGCTGACCGAACTGCTGCCGCTCGTCGACGACCTCGAACGGGCGCTGAAGGCGAACGCGGGCAACGAAGGCGCGGAAGCCATCCGCAAAGGTGTGGAGCTGATTCACAAACAGCTGCTCAATCTGCTCGGCAAGCGCGGCGTCCGCCCGATCGACGCGCTCGGCGCGGATTTCGATCCGCACTATCACATGGCGGTGGCCCACGAACCGGCCGAGGGACACCGCGAAGGCGAAGTGACGGAAGAATTCAGCCGCGGGTACATGCTCGGCGATCGCCTGCTCAGGCCGGCGATGGTGAAGGTGGCCAAAGGGTGAGCAAACGGGACTACTACGAAGTGCTCGGGGTGTCTCGCGACGCCACCGAGCAGCAGTTGAAGAGTGCCTATCGGAAGCTCGCCCTGCAGTTCCATCCGGATCGCAATCAGGGAGACGCGGAAGCCGAAGAGCGATTCAAGGAGGCGGCGGAAGCCTACTCCGTGCTGTGCGATCCGCAGAAGCGCGCGGCGTACGATCGCTACGGCCACGCCGCTGTCGGCGGCGCCGCCGCGGGCGGCTTCGATCCGTCGGCGTTCGCCGGCTTCGAAGACATCTTCGGCAACCTCGGCGATCTGTTCGGCTTCGGCGACATGTTCGGCGGACGCCGGCGTCGCGGCGGTCCGCAGCGCGGATCCGATCTGCGCTACGACCTCGAGATCTCGTTCGAGGAGTCCTACAGCGGTACCGAAACGGCGCTGCAGGTTCCGCGCGAGGAAACGTGCGAGACCTGCAGCGGCTCCGGCGCCGCCGCGGGCAGCTCGCCGGAAGTCTGTCAGCAGTGCAAGGGGTCCGGGCAGCTCCGCTTCCAGCAGGGGTTCCTCACCGTCGCGCGTCCGTGCTCGACCTGCCGCGGCACCGGCAAGATCATCAGCCGTCCCTGTCAGGCATGCCGCGGCGCGGGACGCGTCGGCCGCGAACGCAAGATCACGGCAAAGATTCCCGCGGGGATTTCCACCGGCCAGCGTCTCCGTCTCTACGGCGAGGGCGAGCACGGCACCGCGGGCGGCCCTCCGGGCGATCTCTACGTCGTCGTCCACGTCCAGGAGCATCCGTTCTTCCATCGTGAGGGAGACGATCTCTACTGCGAATTGCCGGTGACGTTCCCAACCGTCTCGCTCGGTGGCGAGGTGCGCGTGCCGCTCCCGAGCGGAGCCGGCCACGAAGAGACCCTGAAGATTCCCGCCGGCACGCAGACCGGTTCGCGGTTCAAGATCCGCGGCAAAGGGATGCCCAACGTGTCGGGCCGCGGCACCGGCGATCTCTACGTCATCGCCCGCGTGGCCGTGCCGAAGAAGCTGACCAAAGATCAGAAGCGCCTGCTCGAGGAGCTTGCGAAGACGCTGCCCCAGGAGTCGGTGGAAGCGTCCGCGGCCGACGGCGACAAGCCGTTCTTCGAGAAGGTGAAGGACATCTTTGGCTGATTCGCCGGCGCTGGAGATCACTTTCCCTGCCGCGCCGGACACGACCACGACCGACCGACTCTACGCCGCCCTCGACGACTTCTCTCCGGTCGCGCTGCATGACGACGAGATGGAGGGTTACTGGCGCGTCTTCTTTCGCACCCGCGACGCGCGTGACGCCGCCGTCGCCGCCTTGCGGGCGTTCGAGCCGCGGCTGACGCTTCGCGCCGTCGAGGTTCCGGACGAGGATTGGGCGCGCCGCTCGCAGGAGAACCTGCGCGCGATCGAAATCGGCCAGCTGATCGTCGCGCCTCCCTGGGACGTGCCCAGCGCGATGCGCGAGGCGGGAGGCGCGCGGCGCGATCTGCCGGTCATCGTGATCGAGCCGTCAACCGGCTTTGGCACCGGCCATCACGCGACGACCCGCCTGTGTATCCAGCTGCTGCAGCGTCTGGAGCTGCGCGGCGCGCGCGTGCTCGACGTCGGCACCGGATCCGGCGTGCTCGCCCTCGCCGCGTGGAAGCTCGGCGCCGGCGACATCGCGGCGGTGGACAACGATCCCGACGCGCTCGAGAACGCCCGCGAGAACGTCGCGCGCAACGGCGCCGCGCCGTCGATCGACATCATCTGCGACGGCATCGAGACGCTGCGCATCGAGCGCGCCGACGTCGTCGTCGCCAATCTCACGGGCGCCGTCCTCGTGCGCTATGCGGAGGAACTGGCGGGTCTCCTCCGCGACGAGGGCTATCTGATCGTCAGCGGGTTCGCGCCGCACGAAGCGGCCGTCGTCCGCCTGGGCTTCGGCGGCCTCGACGTCGTCGAGGAGAATCACGAAGGCGACTGGGCGGCCATCTGCCTGCGCCGGCGCTGAAGCGTCGGGGCTACAAATCCCCCCAGATGTACTGCAGAACGCCGATCGCGATCGTCGCAACGGCGTCCGCTCGCAAGGTGCGGCGACCGAGCGTCAGCGGCTCATAGCCGGCGCCGATCGCGGCGTCGACCTCCGCCCCGCTCCATCCTCCTTCCGGCCCAACCAGCAGCGTGGCCGAACATGGCGACTGTCCCGGTTCAGCCTGTTTCGATAATCGGGACTGTCCCGGTTTCTCGGCGGACGGTTCGGTGAGCAGAAACTTCAACGCCGACGGGTCCCGCACGACCCAATCGGAGAACCGAGTACCCGAGCCGATCGACGGCACAACGGCGCGACGGCACTGCTTGGCAGACGAGATCGCGATCCGGCGCCACCGCTCGGGCGCGCGGCCTTCCTTGGTGTGCGCCGCGACGTGCTCGGTGATCAGCGGCTCGATCGCGGCAACGCCCATCATCGTCGCGTCGCGGACGACGTCGTCCATCTTCTCGCCCTTGAGGACGGCTTGCGCAAGTGTCAGGCGGATGGCCGGCTCGGGCGCGGCGGCGATCTCCTCGAGCACCGTCACGTCGGCGCCGCGCTTCGCGACGCGCTCGACGCGCGCGCGGAATTCGCGGCCCGCGCCGTCGAACACCGCGATCTCGTCGCCGGCGCCGAGCCGCAGCACCTGCGACAGATGCCGCGCTTCGTCGTCGGCCAGACGGCCGGTGCGCGACCCGGCATCGATCGACGCGAGAAAACGCGGGAGCCCGCCCTGCGCCTGTCGAATGGGCATCCGCGCTATACTCCCTGCAATCCCCATTGCTGTTCAAGGGCCAGCAGCTCGGTAAGTACAAGATCCTCGCGCCGCTCGGCAGCGGCGGATTCGGCACCGTTTACCTCGCGCAGGACACCTGGATCGACAAGAAGGTCGCGATCAAGGTCCCGCATCGCCAGAATCTCGACTTCGGCGAGCTGCTGCACGAGCCCAGACTCCTCGCCTCCGTCTCGCATCCCAACATCGTCGCCGTGACGACGGCGGAAAAGCAGGACGGCGTGTTCTTCATCGTGATGGAGTACGTTGCCGGCGAGACGCTCGAGAACATGATCGCGGCGAGAGGCGCGCTCGAATTGCCGCGCGCGCTCGACTTCACGTGCCAGATCTGCAACGCGGTCGACCACGCGCATCGCCAGGGCGTCATCCATCGCGATCTCCGCCCCGCGAACATCATCGTCGGCGACAACGAGATGCTGAAGGTGGCGGACTTCGGCACGTCGCGGTTCCTCGAGATCGCGGCGCACGGGACGACGGTGATCGGCAGTCCGCCCTACATGGCGCCCGAGCAGTTCCAGGGCAAAGCGGTGTTCGCGTCGGACATGTATTCGCTCGGCGTCACGATGTACCAGATGCTGACCGGCTCGCTGCCCTACGACACGCCGGCGCCCGCGGACCTGGACAAGCTGATGTCCGGCGAACTGGTGTCGCCGCCGCGGCTGAAGAACCCGTCGATTCCGAAAGGGATCAGCGACATCGTGATGAAGGCGATGGCGCCGGAGGCCACGGCCCGGTATCAGCGGGCATCGGATCTGCTGGATGACGTCCTTGCCGCCCGCGCCCCGTCTCGAACTCCACATCCCAGCTCGATCCCGCGTCCGGTAGCGAACGTCTCCAGAAGCAGCCGCGACGATGCGCAAAGCATTCAGAGCCGGCTGCGCGCGCGCGAGGCGCCGGCGGCACGGTTCTGCTGGCATTGCCGCAAGCCGCTGCACGCACGGACCGATCGCTGTCCGTTCTGTAATGAAAAACAGTGATGGGGTCCATCACGGATTGGCCTACGGGGCGCCGCGAATCCGTGTGCTACGATCCCGGGCAAGGAGCACTGCATGTCCTTCGGCAGCGGCAAAATCTGGATGAACGGCTCGCTCGTTGACTGGGCGGATGCCAAGATTCACATCGGGTCGCACGTCGTCCACTACGGCAGCGCGGTGTTCGAAGGCGCGCGGTGTTACGACACGGCCCGCGGCGCCGCGTGCTTCCGCCTCGACGCGCACACCAGGCGGCTGTTCGACTCCTGCAAGATTTACCGGATGGAGCCGGCGCTCTCGTACGACGAGATGTACCAGGCCATCCTCGACACGATTCGCGCCAACAACTACAAGGCCTGCTACATCCGGCCGATCATCTATCGCGGCTATCACACGCTCGGCGTCAACCCGCTCCCCTGTCCCGTCGACACGGCGATTCTGCTCTGGGAATGGGGCGCCTATCTCGGTCCCGACGCGCTGAACAACGGCGTCGACGTCCGCGTGTCGTCGTGGTCGCGCTCCGCGCCGAACACGTTCCCGACGCTCGCCAAGACTTCGGCGAACTACGCCAACTCCCAGCTGATCAAGATGGAGGCGATGGCCGAGGGCTACGCCGAAGGCATCGCGCTCGATACCGGCGGGTTCCTGAGCGAAGGCAGCGGACAGAATCTGTTCCTCGTGCGGAACGACGTGGTCTATACGTCGCCGGTCAGCGCCGCGATTCTCCCCGGCATCACGCGCGACTCGATCATCACGATCGCGAAGGATCTGGGGTTCACCGTTCGCGAAGAAATGCTGCCGCGCGAGCTGCTCTACATCGCCGACGAAGCGTTCTTCGTCGGCACCGCCGTCGAGGTCACGCCGATCAAGTCGGTCGACAAGATCGCGATCGGCAAAGGGCGCCGCGGGCCGATTACCGAGGCCATCCAGCAGGCGTTCTTCGACATCGTGAACGGCCGCGTCGAGGATCGGCACGGCTGGCTCGAGCCCGTCTACGATGCGGTTCGCGCATAATATGGCATGCACATAGACCAGCTCCTGCAGACTGCGGTCGCCAGCGGCGCGTCGGACCTGCATCTCAAAGTCGGCAGTTATCCGATGATGCGCGTGCACGGCACGCTGGTCGTCGCGTCGGAAGAAAAGCGTCTCGAGCGTGAAGACACCGACGAGATGGCGCAGGGGATCCTGGGGCCCGAACAGGTCGAGAAGTTCCGGAAGAACCAGGACGTCGACCTCGCCTACAGCATCGACGGCCTCGGCCGCTTCCGCGTCAACGTCTTCCAGCAGCGCGGGACCGTCGGCATGGTCCTCCGCGTCATCCCGACCCGGATCAAGACGCTGGACGATCTCGGCCTGCCACCGGTCCTCAAGAAAATCGCCTCGGAAGAGCGCGGCCTGGTGCTCGTCACCGGCACGACGGGCAGCGGCAAGAGCACGACGCTCGCCGCGATGATCGACTACATCAACTCGACGCGTCAGGCGCACGTGATGACGGTCGAGGATCCGATCGAGTATCTGCACCGCGACAATCGGTCGATCGTCAACCAGCGCGAGATCTCGGTCGACACCAAGTCGTTCGCGCACGCGCTGCGAGCCGCCCTCCGGCAGGATCCGGACGTCATTCTCGTCGGCGAAATGCGCGACTTCGAAACGGTCGAGACGGCGCTGCACGCCGCCGAAACGGGACACCTCGTGTTCTCGACGCTGCACACGCTCGACGCGACGGAAACCGTGAACCGCATCGTCGCCGTGTTTCCGCCGCACCAGCAGCGGCAGGTGCGCATCCAGCTCGCCGCCGTCCTCAAGGCGGCCATCTCGCAGCGCCTGTTGCCGCGCGCCGACGGCCTCGGCCGCGCCGCCGCGCTCGAGGTGATGACGACGACCGCCTTCATCCGCGACTGCATCGTCGACAAGGAGAAGACCGGGATGATCGCCGGCGCGATCGCGTCGGGCACGTCGCAGTACGGGATGCAGACGTTCGACCAGGCGATCTTCGGCCTCTACTCGCAGGGGATCGTCACGCTCGAAGAAGCGCTGCGCTGGGCGTCGAACGTCGACGACTTCAAGCTCAAGGTCTCCGGCATCTCGACCACGGCGGACATGGCGCGCGACGAGATGGCGGCGAAGGCGCCAGGGCAGCCGCCGGCGCCCGCGGCCGCGCCGCACAAGCCGGGCATCGGCGTTCAGCCGAAGCCCGCCGCCCCGGCGAAACCGTCCATTCCGACCATCGACCGCTTCGGCGGCAGGTAATTGCCGCCGCTGAAGCGACGGCCTCCCCGGCATTGACGGATGCCCGAACGCACCGCGTACGTTGACGGCCTGCAACAGCTCGCGCGCCGCGAGCTGTCCGTCAAACAACTGCGCGACCGCCTGCTCGATCGCGACCATGCGCCCGAGGACACGGAACGCGCGATCGCTCTCCTGCTCGAGAACAAGGCGTTGGACGACGCGCGCGTCGCCGCCGCGTACGTGCGGACGGCGCTGAAGGTGAAAGGACGGGGACGTCACCGCATCGAGCGCGAACTGCAGGAGATGGGCATCGAGCGGAGCGTCGCGGCGGCCGCGCTGGCCGACGCGTTCGGCGACGTCGACGAGCGCGCGATGATCAAGAAGGCGATCGAGAAGAAGCTGCACGGCAAGAAGACGCTCGCCACGCCGGCGGAGCGCGCGCGCCTGTTTCAGTACTTGATGCGGCAGGGATTCTCGGCCGACGCGATTACCGCGGTCCTGCGGATCGGCAGTTAGCCACGGATGGCACGGGGTACGCTGACCTTGTCTGTGTATTCCGTGTCATCCGTGGCTAAGACTTTCCGTGCAGTCCGTGGCTACCCGCTGAACGCGCCGAGCAGATCGGCGAGCTGCTCGAGATCGACCGGCTTCACCATGTGCGCGTCGAACCCGGCGTCGCGGCTGCGCTCGCGATCGGTGGCCTGGCCGTATCCGGTCACGGCAATGAGCTTCATCTCGCCGCCACCCGGGATCTGGCGCAACTGGGTCGCGAGCTCGTACCCGTCCATGACGGGCAGCCCGATATCCAGCAGCGCGATCTGGGGGTTCTCTGCCGCGACCGCGCGCAACGCTGCCAGTGCGTCGTGGACCGCGCGCACGCGGTAGCCGAGCGATTCCAGATACATCGTGAGCATCGCGGCGGCGTCTTCGTTGTCGTCGACAATCAGCACCGACGGTCCGCTGCGGCCGTCCGCGGCCGGTTGCTTGGCGGCCGCGACGCCGGGACCGCTGGTGACACCCGCGCCGGAGGCGAGCGGCAAGCGCACGATGAACTCACTGCCCTGATTCCGGCCGTCGCTCTGCACGGAGACGGTCCCCCGGTGGAGCTCGGTGAGGTTGCGAACGATGGTGAGACCGAGGCCCAGGCCGCCCTGCGTGCGATCGAGCGACTGCCGCTCCTGCGCGAACATGTCGAAGACGCGCGGGAGCATGTCCGGCGCGATGCCGATGCCGCTGTCGCGCACCGCCAGGACCGCCCAGTCGTCTTCAGTGGTCGCCTCGATCGCCACGACCCCGCCCTTCTCCGTGTATTTCGCGGCGTTCGTCAACAGATTCGCGATGATCTGGGCGAGCCGCGCGGCGTCTCCCTCGACGACGATGTGGCGCGGCACGTCGACGTCCAGATCGTGCTCGCGCTCCTCGAGCAGAGGGCTCGCCATTTCGATCGCCTTGGCCACCACGTCGGCGATGTCGATCCGCTCGAGGCGCAGCTCGATCTTGCCGCGCGCGATGCGCGAGACATCCAGCAGGTCATCGACGAGGCGCACGAGATGCCGCGTCTGGCGCTCGATGACGGTGCGCTCGCGCTGCAGCGCTCCGTCGTCGCGCAGCCGCATCAACTGCAGCGCCGTCAGCATGGGCGCGAGCGGGTTGCGCAGTTCATGGCCGAGCATCGCCAGGAACTCGTCCTTGGCGCGATTCGCCGATTCCGCTTCGCGGCGCGCGCGCACCAGCTCGGTGCGGCTGGAGGCGCGCAGCAGCTGCAACTCGACGCGCGCGAGCAGTTCGCGGGCGGAGAACGGCTTGACGAGATAGTCGTCGGCGCCCGCCTGAAGACCTTCGAGCCGTGCTTCCTCGCCCGCGCGCGCCGACACCATCAGGACGGGCATCTCGCGCGTGTCGTCGGCGCCGCGCAGCGCTGCGACGAGACCGAAGCCGTCCAGCTCGGGCATCATCACGTCGGTGATGACGAGATCGGGACGCGCGATGGAGACCGCCGCGAGCGCCTGCGTGCCGTTGGTGACCGTGTCTACGTGCCACCGCGGCGACAGCAGCCGCATCAGGTACTCGCGCATGTCCGCGTTGTCGTCGGCGACGAGAATGCGCGCAGCCGTGCCTGACGGCGCCGTCAGTTCGCGCGGCCCCGCCGAGGGCGCGCCGTCGAGCCAGCGTTCCGCCTCGGCGAGGATGCCCTGGGTGTCGATGGCGCCCGCCTCGTGGTTGTGTCCGTGTGCCTCCGTGCTCAGCCGTGCTGGAGACGCGACGCGGGCGGGATCGAGGTGCGCCCGTCCCGCGGGAATCGCGACGCGGAACGTCGTCCCGCGGTCGACGTCGCTGTCCACCGTGATGTCACCGCCGTGCAGCGACACGAGATCGCGCACGAGCGCGAGTCCGATGCCCGACCCTTCGTGCGTGCGGGCGCGCGTGCCCTCGATGCGGTGGAACCGCTCGAACACCTTCGGCAGTTCCTGCTTCGAAATCCCCGCGCCGGTATCCGCGACGATCAGCACGGCGCCGCTCCCCGTCCATCGCGTCGCGACGCGGATGCGACCCTCGAGCGTGAACTTGAACGCGTTCGACAGCAGGTTGAGGACGATCTTCTCCCACATGCCGCGGTCGACGTAGATCGCCTCGGGCAGCGGCGGGCAATCCACCTCGAGCCGAAGGCCGCCGCGTTCCATCGCCGAGCGGAACGTGCTTGCGAGATCCGCGGTCAGCGCCGACAGATCGGTCGGCTCGTACGTGGCGCGAGTCCGGCCCGCTTCGATCCGCGAAAAGTCGAGCAGCGAGTTGACCAGTTTCAGCAGCCGCAGCTGGTTGCGATACAGCGTGTCGAGCTGATCGCGATCGAGTGTGCCCCCGGACGCGAGCGCGTCCTGCGTCGGCCCGAGCATCAGCGTCAGCGGCGTGCGGAACTCGTGGCTCACATTCGAGAAGAACGTGGTCTTGGCGCGATCGATCGCCGCCAGCGCTTCGACTCGATGCCGTTCTTCCTGATACGCGCGCATGCTGGCGAGGGCCGCCGCCACCTGGCCGGCGATCAGCCCGATGAAACTGCGATAGTCCGCGTCCAGCGGCCGGAACGGATTCAGACCGGCCACGAAGGCGCCGGCGGGCATTCCCTGTCCCTGCTGCCCGAGCGGCAGCACCAGCGCCTGTGACGGCGACGTGTCCCACCTGCCGCGGGGCATTCCCGGCGGACAGCTCATGCTCGCCGACGGCACGCCCGACGCAATCCGGTCCAGCGCCCATGGTGCGGACGGATCGCCGAGATCCACGGTCGCGGCTGCCGGCGCATCTTCGCCGAAGCCGGATCGCGCGACGACCCGCGCGCGGCGGCTCTCGGCGTCGAACACATACAGCAGCGAGAACGGCAGATCGCGCGGCTCGCCGTCGAGACACGGTCCGACGTCGCGAAACACCGCTTCTTCGGTCGTCGCCTGCGCGAGGCAGGTCGCGAGATCGCGCAGCAGCGCCAGCCGCCGCTCGCCGATCACCCGATCGGTCTCCTCGGTGACGACGCAGAAGTTGCCGGCGATGAGCCCGGCGTCGTCGAAGAGCGGACTGTAGGAGAAGGTGAAGTACGTCTCTTCGACGTAGCCGTGCCGCTCCATCACGAGCAGCAGCGCCTCGTCGAAGGTCGCCTCACCCGTTGACAGGACCTGGGTGATGCGCGGCGAGATCTCGTCCCAGATCTCGCGCCACACATCGCGGGCGGGGCTGCCGAGCGCCGCGGGATGTTTGGCAGCGATGATCCGTGCGTACGGATCGTTGTACAGCATCGTCAGGTCCGGGCCCCATCCGAGCCACATCGCGTACCGCGACGTCAGCATGATCCGGACGGTGGTCCGCAGGCTCTGAGGCCACTGCGCGGCGGGCCCGAGCGGCGTGCAGCCCCAGTCGAATCGGCGCATCAGCGCGCCGACTTCGCCGCCGCCCTCGACCCACGTCTCCATCCCGCCGCCATCGTACAATAGCCGGATGCATTCCCGGGAAATTCGCGGCGGATTCCTCCGCTATTTCGAGAAACACGGCCACACGATCGTGCCGAGCTCGTCGCTCGTCCCGGTGGACGATCCGACGCTGCTCTTCACGAACGCCGGGATGAACCAGTTCAAGGACGTCTTTCTCGGCAAGGAAAAGCGGCCGTACCACCGCGCCACCACCTGCCAGAAAGTCATGCGGGTCAGCGGGAAGCACAACGATCTCGACAACGTCGGGCCGTCGCACCGCCACCATACGTTCTTCGAAATGCTCGGGAACTTCTCGTTCGGCAATTACTTCAAGCAGGACGCCATTCCCTTTGCCTGGAACCTGCTGACCGAGGTGTGGAAGCTGGATCCCGCGCGGCTGCACCCGACGATCTTCAAAGGCGAAGGCGGCATCCCTCGCGACGACGACGCGTTTGCCATCTGGCAGCAGTTCGTACCGGCCGGCCGCATCAGCGAGCTCGGCACCGCGGACAACTTCTGGCAGATGGGCGAGACCGGGCCCTGCGGGCGGTGCTCCGAGATCATGTTCTACCGGCCGGAGGCGCCCTGCACCGAGCCGGTCTGCCGCGGGATGGAGTGCAGCTGCGACCGCTACTTCGAGATCTGGAACAACGTGTTCATGGAGTTCAACCGCCTCGAAGGCGGCGTGCTCGAACCGCTCCCGGCGCTGTCGGTCGACACCGGGATGGGCTTCGAGCGCATCACGTCGGTCCTGCAGAACAAGTTCTCCAACTACGACACCGACATCTTCACGCCGATCCTCGACGCGATCGGCGAGGCGGCGGGCCGCAAGTACGAGCATTTCCACGGCGGCGGCGACCATCCGGACGTGTCGATGCGCGTGATCGCCGATCACCTGCGCGCGATGACGTTCCTCATTGCCGACGGCGTGGTCCCGTCGAACGAGTGGCGCGGCTACGTGCTCCGCAAGATCATGCGGCGCGCGATGCGTCACGGCAAGAAACTCGGGTTCACGGATCCCGTGCTGCACGACCTCGTCGACGTCGTCGTCAAGGAGATGGGCGACGCGTATCCCGAGCTGCGGCGGAACCGCGACAACATCGTGATGGTCGTGCGCAGCGAGGAGGAGCGGTTCGACGCGGTGCTGACGTCAGGTCTGCCGCGGCTCGAAGATGCGCTGGATCGCGCGGCGTCGGGATCGAAGGTGCTGCCCGGCGACGACGCGTTCCGGCTCTACGACTCGCTCGGCGTGCCGCTCGACTTCATGGAGGATCTCGCGGCGCAGCGCGGACTGACCGTCGATCGCGAGGGGTACGAGACCGCGATGGCGGGCCAGCGCGAACGTGCGCGCGCGGGCAGCGCGTTCGAGACCAAGAAGACGCCGGAGTTCTCCTTCGCGTCCGACGAGGGCCGCAGCGCGGCGCTCGCGCCGGGCGATCAGTTCGAGGGCTACACGCAGACGTGCGTCAGCGGCGTTCCGGTGGTCGCGGTGTTCGACCGGGACCGCCGGCAAGTGGCGGAGCTCCGGCAGGGTGATGAAGGATTCGTCGTCCTCGAGCGAACGCCGTTCTACGTCGAGTCGGGCGGACAGGTGTCCGACAGCGGCACGATCACGAACGACGCGACCGGCGCGTCGGCGACCGTGTACGGTCTTGCGCGCCTCGCGGCAGGCGGCCCGCGCGCGCACCGCGTCAGCGTCGCGAACGGCGCGCTCAAACCGCGCGACATCGTCACGGCGCTGGTGCACGACGAGACCCGCGACGCGACGCGGCGCAACCACACCGCGACCCATCTGCTCCACGCGGCGCTGCGGCAGGTGCTCGGGACGCACGTCAAGCAGGCGGGATCGCTCGTCGCACCGGACCGTCTGCGGTTCGACTTCGTCCACTTCCGGGCGATCACGCGCGATCAGCTCGATCAGATCGAACGGATCGTGAACGAGCAGATCTACCGCAACACGCCGGTGCAGACGGACGTCCGCTCGACCGAGGAAGCGATGGCGTCCGGGGCGATGGCGCTGTTCGGCGAAAAGTACGGCGATCGCGTGCGCGTCGTCTCCGTCCCCGGCTTCAGCATGGAGCTGTGCGGCGGCACGCATGTCCGCGCGACGGGCGACATCGGCTGCTTCGTCGTCACGCAGGAAGGCGGCGTCGCCGCGGGGGTCCGCCGCATCGAGGCGCTGACCGGCGCCGGCGCGGTGGCGTGGCTCCAGCAACAGCGTGCGTCGCTCGACAGAATCCTCGCGGCGCTCAACACGACGGCCGACCAAGGCGTCGAGATCGTCCACCGTCTGCAGTCGGACGCGAAGAAGCTCGCGCGCGACATCGAGCAGATGAAGATGAAGGCGGCGCTCGGCGGCGGCACCGGCGCGTCCGGCTCGCAGGACGACACGCGCGACGTCAAGGGCGTGAAGGTGATCGCACGCCGCGTCAGCGGTCTCGAGAAAGGAGCGCTGCGCGGTCTGTCCGACTCGCTTCGCGATCGGCTGGGCTCGGGCATTGTCGTCATCGCCTCCGAGAACGACGGCAAGGTCGCGCTGGTCGTGTCCGTCACCAAGGACCTCACGTCGAAAATCCAGGCCGGCAGGATCGTCAAAGAGATAGCGCCGATCGTCGGAGGAGGCGGGGGCGGGCGTCCTGACTTCGCCGAGGCCGGCGGCAAGGATCCATCGAAGATCGACGAGCTGGTGGCGAAGGCGCCGGATCTCATCGGGGGCCTGCTCTAAGCGCGTTTCGTAATCGCGCTGTGCTGATCTGTAACGTCTCAGCCGATAAAATCCTCGTAAGTCGTTGACCAGGCGCGGCAATCAGTTTGCCTTGTGCAGGCTGGTCCTGTCACGCTAAACTGCTGAGCCGAAACGAGAACATGGTCAGACCAGCTTTGATTGCCGCTGCGTTGTGCGTTGCGATGCCGTCGATTGCGCATGCCCAGCTGTATGTGTGGAACGACGCGAGCGGGCGTCAGATTATTTCCGGCGTCCCGAAAGATCCATCGGCGAAGACCTACACGGTTCTCGGCGCGGCTCCTTACACCTCGTTCCGATCCACGCGTCCGGCATCAGCCAGGTCGGCCGCCTACGACGACCTCATCACCCAGCACGCGAACACGAACGCGCTCAGCCCCGACTTCGTCCGCGCGGTCATCCAGGCCGAATCAGGCTTCAACCCGCGCGCCCGTTCGCTGAAGGGCGCGATGGGGCTGATGCAGTTGATGCCGGGGACCGCCGCCGATTACGGTGTGACCAACGCGTACGATCCTGCTGAGAACATCAAGGCGGGCACGGCCTACCTGAAGAGCCTGATGACGCGTTTCAACAACGACGTGTCGCTGGCGCTGGCCGCCTATAACGCCGGTCCACAGGCCGTCGAGAAGTACGGCCGCACGGTTCCGCCTTACAAGGAAACCCGGAACTACGTGCAGAAGATCACGAGCAACACCGACGCAAAACACGCCGTGATGTCCGGGACTCCCATCTATCGGGTGGTGCGCATCATCAACGGCCACGAAGTCGAAAGCTTCTCGGGAACGCCCTCGCCAGGCGCGACGCTGTTTACCGGGCGCCGGTAGCCCGGCGCCGGTTTCCAGTTCCCGGTTTCCAGTTTCCAGTAAACCGTTGCCGGTTCTCGTCGTCTAAACTATATCCGCGACGGATGTAGATGACGAAGCGACAACCCGATCCGGCGTCTTTCCTGCCGCTGACCCCGGCGATCGCCCACATTCTGCTGGCGCTGGCGGATGCCGATCGGCACGGCTACGCCATCATGCAGGAGGTCGAGCGGATCACCGACGGCGCCGTCCGCATGGGGCCGGGGACGCTCTACGGCACGATCAAGCGAATGATCGCGGCGGGCCTCCTCGAAGAAGCGGATGAGCGGCCGGACCCCGATCTCGACGACGAGCGGCGGCGGTATTACCGCGCCACCGATCTCGGACGCAGCGTCCTCGCGGCGGAAACCGAGCGCATGGCGGCGCTCGTCGGCGCGGCGCGCGCCAAGCGGGTGCGGGCGCGATGACGCGATTCGCGCTCCGCGTGTACGGGCTGCTGCTCTACGCCTATCCGCCGGAGCTGCGTCGCGCACACGGCGCGGACATCCGCCAGTGCGCGCGTGCGTCGGTGGGCGCGCGCGGACCGGCCGGGCTCCCCCGCCTGTTTCTCGATCTGCTGTCCAGCGTGCCGCGCGAGTGGCTGCTGCTCCTGAAAGGACTGTCGATGACTGGATTCACACGCGACATCAGTTACGCGTTGCGGCTGTTGTGGCGCAGCCCGGGCTTCAGCGTCGCGGCGATTCTCACCCTGGCGCTCGGCATCGGCGCGAACACGGCGATCTTCACGCTCGCCGACGCCTCGATCATCCGTCCGCTGCGGATCATCGACATGGATCGGCTCGTCTCCTTCAAGTGGAGCGCGTCGTTTCGGGATTTCCAGGAGTGGGCGGGCAGGACCGATCTCTTCACCGGCGTCGCCGGGCTCGCCAACATGCGGCTGACGGCCACGCTCGACGGCATGACCGAGCCGATCGACGCGGCACTGGTGACCGAGGACTACTTCGCGATGCTCGGTGTCGGCGCGTCCGCCGGCCGTCTGCTTGGCGCCGCCGACAACGATGGCGGCGCGATCACCGCAGTGGTCACGCGCGAGTGGTGGCAGTCCCGGCTGCACGGCAATCCGGGCGTGATCGGGTCCACGATCCAGATCAGCGGGACCCCGGTCACGATCGTCGGCATCACGGCCGGCGGCTTCCGCGGCACGAGCCTGACGCGGTTGCCGAGAATCTACCTGCCGCTCGGGTCGTCCGGTCCCCTGCTGTCCAGTCCGTTCAACACCGCGGCGGCGCGAGAGAACCGCGGGTTCACGTGGATCTCGGTGATTGCCCGGTTGCGGCCCGGCGTCTCGACAGCCGCGGCGGCCGATGCGATGAACGCAATGTATCTGAGTCAGCATCCGAAAGCGGATGCGTCGACCGATCGACTCGAGATCGAGTCGATGCGGTCGCGGGTGCTGGGCGGCACGAGCGGCGCCAGCATCTACACGTTCGTCGGCCTGCTCGCGGGCGTCGTCCTTCTGGTGCTGCTCACCGGCTGCGCGAACGTCGCCAACCTGCAGCTCGCCCGTGCGGCGGCGCGGCAGCGCGAGATCGGCGTCCGCCTCGCCATCGGCGCCGGCCCGGGACGCATCTTCCGCCAGGTGCTGACCGAGAGCGTCGTCCTGGCGGTTATGGGCGGCACTCTCGGGCTGGTCGTCGCGTCGGTCTCGCTGCGGCTGATGACCCGTTTTCAGCTGCCCGGCGGCATCGAGATCGACGAGCTGCCGCTCGCCGTCGATCGCACGGCGCTGGCGTTCGCGATGGCCGTGTCCGCCGTGACGGTGCTGCTCGCGGGGCTGCAGCCGGCGTGGCAGGCGGCCCGCATCAGCGCGCTGGCCACGCTGCGCGGCGCGGCGCGCGTGACCGCGCACAGCCGCATGCGGTCGGCGCTCGTGTCCGTCCAGATTGCGGTGAGCCTCGTGCTCGTCATCGGCACGGCGCTCTTCCTTCAGAGCTTCGCGGCGGCGCTTCGCGTTCCGCTCGGATTCAATCCGGCGAATGCCGTGACGACCACGCTGACGCCCGCCGCGAAAGGCTTCGATCGCGCGCGTGCGCGGCAGTTCTTCGACGCGTCGATCGAGAGGGTCCACCAGATTCCCGGCGTGACCGCGGCGGCGTGGGCCAACGCGCTGCCGGTCAACGGTTCGATGTCGATGAGCGCAACGATCGAGGGATACAAGAGACCTGACGGCAAGGACCCGAACGTGTACGTCGCCAACGTCGGTCCCGAGTACTTCGCGGCGGCCGGCACACGCGTCGTGCGCGGGCGCGCGTTTACGCCGAACGATCGCACCGGGTCGGCGCTCGTCGGCATCATCAATGAGACCGCGGCGCGGAAGTTCTGGAGCGGCCGTGACCCGATCGGCGGGCGCGTCATGACGGACGACTCGAACGCCATACAAATCGTCGGCGTCGTCGAAGACTCGAAGATCCGGTCGCTCGACGAAACGCCGGCGCCGTTTCTCTACTGTCCGTTCGCGCAGCCGACCGGCCCGTTCGCCATGGACCGGGGCATTCTGCTCGTGCGGACGTCGGCCGACGTACGCGGGCTGGAAATCGCCGTCCGCGATCAGCTGAGGACGATCGATCCTGACGCGCCGCTCGCGCCGGTGACGACGTTCGAGTGGCAGGTCCGGAAGCTGGTGATGCCGCAGCGCATGGGCGCGGCGTTCTTCAGCGCGTTCGCGCTGCTGGCGCTGACGCTTGCGTCGATCGGCACCTACGGCGTCGCGTCCTACGTCGCGGCCCTGCGCTCGCGCGAAATCGGCATCCGGATCGCGCTCGGCGCCGACCGCACGCGCATCCGGACGCTCGTCCTGCGCCAGGGGGCCGTGCCCGTCGCGTTCGGCGTCATGGCCGGCCTCGGGCTGGCGCTCCTCGGCTCCCGCTTCGCCGCCGCGTTCCTTCGCGGCGTGACGGCGCGCGACCCGCTCACCTATACCGCGGTTGCGCTGCTGCTCGTCGTGATTGGGACCGCGGCGACGTGGCTGCCCGCACGGCGGGCCGCGGCCCTCGATCCCGTTCGAGCGCTCCGTCAGGAGTGAACCACGCAGACACCCGGATAAAACCGTGTTGAACTGTGTTGATCCGCGGTGGATACAATCAGTGGATGCGGCTCGACGTCTGGCTCGACGTGACGTGCCTCTTCAAGACGCGCTCGGAAGCGAAGCGCGCCTGCGAGGGCGGCAAGGTGGACGTCAACGGCCAGGCCGCGAAGCCCCACCGCGACATCAAGGAAGGCGACGAACTCTCGATCACGCGTCCGTTCGGGCGCAAGCAGCGGGTCGTCGTCCGTGGTCTCGCCGAGCAGCACATGAAGAAGGCGGACGCCAAGCTCCTGTACGAGGACGTCACCCCCAAGCCATCGCCGGAAGAGATCGAACTGCGGCGGATGGCGCGCCTGGCGGCCCCCTTCATCCGGCCGCATTCCGCGGGCGCGCCCGATCGGCGCGAGCGGCGGGAGCTGAGGCGGCTGAAAGGACGGGGTTGACGGCTTACTATGGTAGAATCAGGGGTTTATGGCTAGCCACGAATCCGCCGTCAAGGCACACCGTCAGAGCGTCATCCGCCGCGAGGCGAATCGTCAGTACCGCAGCCGGCTGCGCACGGCCCTCCGCACCATCCGCGCGGCCGTCGACTCCGGCGATCCCGCGAAGGTGAAGGACGCGCTCCGCGACACGATCTCGCTCGTCGACAAGATGGCCGGCAAGAAGGTCATCCACCGCAACGCCGCCGCGCGCTACAAGTCGCGTCTGGCGAAGCGCGTCGCGCGCCGTTCAGCCGCATAGCTCCACGACCAGCCGCTCGAGCAGCACCTTCGGGTCTCCTGCCGAGGTTTTCAGGTCCTGATCGGCGCGAAACAGCGCGTCGACCGCGGCGGGAATCCGCCGCACGTCGGCCAGCTTGTCACGCACGAACCAGGCGAGCTGCCCGAGGACCATGTAAGGCACCGCTCCAGCATCGAGCGCCAGCGCCAGCTGGCGCAGCGCTTCCTTCCGGTTCCGATTCTGAATGGCGTTGGTGACGGCCCAGTCGTCCTGCGCGGTCTCCGCGCTGACGACTTCGCGCGCGTCGGCGAGCGTGATGTTCGGCTTGCCGACGGTGTAGAGCATCAGCCGGTCGATGTCGCCGCGCAGCCGGACGATGTCGACCCCGGCGCGTTCCGCGACCAGCCGGGCCGCCGCCGGTTCGATGATCTGACCGGACTCGCCCGCCGCGCGCTTCACCATCTGCTCGGCGCGCCGCGACACGTCGCGGAAGTCGATGAAGCGCGGGTTCTTCTCGTTTTTCAGCCCCCAACATTCCACGACCGCGGCGTGTTTCAGGATCGCTTTGCCGGCGCGCCGCGTCTTGTCGATGTCGGACGCGACCAGCACGAGGGTCGTCGACGGGTTCGGAGACTGCACGTAATCCGTGAGGGCGTCGAGATCGCTCGGCGGCTCGCCCGCGTCGTCGTCCTCGTCGGCCGGTTCGGCGTTCTTGCCGCCGCGGCGTTTCGGCTTGAGCAGCCGTTCGGCGCGCAGCACGACGACCACGCGGCGGTCGCCCATCATCGGCAGCATGCGCGCCGCTTCGACGATCGACGCAGGCGTCGTCACCTTCTCGCCCGCATAGAGACGATCCGTGTTGAAGGCGCGGAGCTCGTCTTCGACCAGGCCCGTGATGTCAGAGGCGAGCCGCGACGTCTCCGCTTCGTCGTCGCCGAGAATGAGATAGACCGGCGCCGGGGATCGCTTCGCGACCGCGTTTCGCACGTCGGCCGGGGACACCGATGGCATGGCCTATTTTATTTCCGCTCGCGTCCTTCGAGGTGGAACTTGTGGAGCAGCCGGTGCATCCACGGACCGAGCACCAGCGCGACGACGGCGATGAACACGAGCCCGCTGAAGAGCGCGTACACGGCGGCGAACAGTTTCGCGGCCGAGGTGTCCAGTCGATCGACCGGCCCCATCCCGCCGAGGATCATCGACGCGTTCAGAAACGAATCGATCCACCCGAGCCCGCCGAGCACGTGATAGCCGACCACGCCGATCAAATCGGCGACTGCGACGATCGACAGTCCGGTGAGCGCGTGGCGCGCGGCGCGATGGAGGAACTGCCGTCGATGCAGGAGCGGCTGCGACGCGCGCTCGAATTTCATTTCGCGGTCCCGCGTCCCCCCAGCGCCAGCGCCGTGCCCATCGCCATCCCGATCAAAACCCAGCAGGCCGCTGGAACGAGCAGGTATGCAGCCGCGGGCTGGTGGCGTGTGAAGAGGGTGTTCAGCATATACACGGACAGGCTGATGAAGGACACGCCGAGCATCGCGCCGTAGATCGCCATGTGGACCGGCGCGGCCCAGCGGCGCCGCATCGCGTTCGCGACGGCGAGGCCGACGAACGGCGACAGCACCCACGCGGTGAACATCAGGATCAGCAGCAGGGACTGCTGATTCCGCCCGGTGCGGGCCATCAGCGACACGGAACCGGCCGCGCCGAGGAGCAGCGCGCCCATGGCGAGCGTCCGAAGACGGTTACTTGCGGGCACCAGCGATCGCCATCGGATGCTTCGGCTGATACAGTCCGAGCTGCTGTCCGCTGGGGAGCACGATGTGCGTGAGACGTCCCCACGGCTGGTCGTGAATGCCGGTCGTCGTCACGTGCTTGGTTGTCAGCTCCGCGATCGTCGCGTCGAGGTCGTCGCACATCAGATACAGCTCGTGCTGCTCTTCACCTTCGGACGGATGAATCGCCACTTCCGACGGCGGCGCCTCGAAGATCAGCCAGCCGCGTCCCGCGTCGACGGACGGGAGTCCGAGGACGTCGCTGAAGAACTTCCGCGTCTCGTCCGCCTTCTTCGAGTACAGAATCGCGTGCATGCCGATGATCGCCACAACGGCCTCCCTTTACGCGGTCGCGGCAGGCACTCGACCGCTGCGGAAGATCTTCGCCCACATCGCGCGCTGTTCAGGCTTCAGGACGTCCAGTTCTTCGAACAGTTCGCGCGCGAACTCGACGTCGCCGAGTCCGCTCGCCGTGATCAGGCCGCGATCGCGGACCGCCGGCTCGTCGACGTAGTTCGAGTCATCCTGATAGCCGGGTACGAACTTCTTCAGGTACGGAAGGCCGTTGCTGGTGTGGCGCCGGCCGCGCAGCAGCCCGATCTTCGGCATAACCAGGCTGGCGGCGCAGATGCCCGCAATCGGCGTCGCGCTCGCATCGAGCTGTTTCAGAAACGCCTCGAGTTCCGGCTCGATCGGCGCCGACTGCCAGCGGTCGCCGCCGGGCAGAATCAAGACCGCGACATTCCGCGGGTCGACTTCGGCGAGCGCCTTCGACGGCAGCACGCGCATTCCGCCCATAGACGTGACCGGCTCGCGTGTCAGTCCGACAGTCTCGACGTCATAGCGCCCGTGCCGCCGCAGTTCCGGCAGCGCATGCGCCGGCTCCCAATCGGCGAAGTCGTCGAAGACGAAGAGGTAAACCGCTTTGTCAGGCATCAGCGATGCACCGCAGTAGTCATTGAGATCCGGCCTCAGGAATCGCAAGATGCCGGCAAATCTTCCTCGCCAGCAGGTTGGAAATCCCGCGTGAATGCGTTGTGCATCCAAGCCTCGCGCCTAGATTATCGTCGTCGGCGTACCTTGTCTAACGCCCGCTCATGTATCGCGGTGCGTCAGAATCGTCCAGCTCCAGACAGCTGAGGCAATTCCCGCCCAAAATCAGTTGGATCACCAACACCCGTTCCGCCTAAAGGCGGAAGCTACAAGATCAGGTAAGGGAAGCCGCGCCTCGCCCCTCGAACCCCGAACCCCGAACCTCGGACCCCGAACCTCGAACCCCGAACCTCGAACCTCGAACCTCGAACCTCGAACCTAGAACGCTTCGAGAATCGCGCTGACGAGCGCGCGGGCGAATTCGTTCGACAGGCGGTCGAGCGCGTTGGCGTCCTGGCCGAAGAAGGTCTGCGTATCGAGCGTGTTGGAAGAGGCCGGCACGTCGAATTCCTCGCGATACGACATGGACGGATTCGTCCACAGCGTCTTGTTCGCCTGCAGGTCCTTGAACTCGACGCTGCCGTTCATCGCCAGAGCGTAGCGCGTCGCCTGTTGCTGCTGGTTCAAAGCGACCGGCGTCAGCGTGACGCTCGTGATCGTGCCGATCAGCACGGCATCGACGCCGGTTTGCTCGGGGACGATGGTGTACTTGCCGCGGCCGATGAACTCCGACCGCACCTTGTCGGTGACCCGTTGGTCGAGATTGAAGACCGTCGTGCTGTTGGTGAACAGCGGAATGCCAATCCGCTTGATGTAAACCGGGAGAAACGAGCCGCGTCCCGCGAGCGAGTAGCCGCAGCCGGCCTGACTCATCACAGCCAGCAGCACGATTCCGAGTACCAGCCCCTTCCGGATCTTTGTCTTCCCGTCTTCCATCCTCATGCGACCACGATGCTCACGAGTTTCCCCCTGGCGACCACGACCCTCTTCACCTGTTTGCCTTCCAGATGTGGACGGACCTGCGGATCCGCGAGCGCGCGCTCGCGCAGCTCGTCTTCGGTAATATCCGCTGGCACCGTCAGCCGCGCACGCACCTTGCCATTGACCTGGACGGGCACGACGATCTCGTCCGCTTTGGCGACCGCTGCGTCGAACTCCGGCCAGCCTGCGGCGACGATGCCGCCGGTGTGGCCGAGCGCTTCCCACAGCTCCTCCGCCATGTGCGGCGCGAACGGCGAGATCATCCGGACCAGCGCCTCCACCGCCTCCTTTAGGACGGCGATCGTGCCCGGACGGTCGACCGCGCCGACCTTCTCCGCGTCGTCGCCGCCCAGCGGCACGCACCGGTTCGCGCTGCAGAACGTATACAGCTCGTTGACCAGCTCCATCATCGCCGACACTGCGGTGTTGAGATGGACGCGCGGATCCAGATCCTGGGTGACCCGGCGGATCGTGTCGTGCGTCTTGCGGCGCAGCGCGCGCTCGGCGTCGTTCAGTTCCAGGGTTCCTGGCGCCGGAATCCCCTCGCCGGCGATCGAGTCCTTCAGCGAATCGGCGAGCCGCCAGACGCGCGCGAGGAAGCGCCAGCTGCCTTCGAGGCCCGCGTCGGTCCATTCGATTTCCTTCTCGGGAGGCGCGACGAACATGACGTAGAGCCGCAGCGCGTCGGCGCCGTACTTCTGGATCATGTCGTCGGGATCGACCACGTTCCCCTTCGACTTCGACATGACGGCGCCGTTCTTCAGCACCATCCCCTGCGTCAGCAGACGCGCGAACGGCTCGCCCAGAAACGTCATCCCGAGATCCCTGAAGACGCGCGTGAAGAAACGCGAGTAGATCAGATGCAGGATGGCGTGCTCGACGCCGCCGCTGTAGAAGTCGACGGGGCCCCAGTAGCCGACCTTGTCGGGATCGAACGGCAGTCCCTCGTTCGTCGGATCGCAGAAGCGGAAGAAATACCACGACGAGTCGACGAACGTATCCATCGTGTCCGTCTCGCGCCGCGCGGGACCGCCGCAGGTCGGACACGTGGCGTTGACGAACTCGGGCACCTGCGCGAGCGGCGAATCACCGCGGCCGCTGAACTCGGTGATCTTGGGCAGCGCCACCGGCAGCTGATCGTACGGAACGCCGACGACGCCGTCCTTCTCACAGTAGACGACCGGAATCGGCGTGCCCCAGTAGCGCTGACGCGAAATGCCCCAGTCCTTCAGCCGGTACTGGACCGTTCCCTGACCGATGCCGCGGCGCTCGGCCTCCTGTGTCATCGCGCGGTTGGCTTCCTCCCACGGCAGGCCGTCGTAGGGCCCGGAGTTGACCAGCCGGCCTTCGCCGGCGTGCGCCTCCGTCATCGTGTCTGCGTTCAACGGCGCGTCGGCGTTCTGGACGACGATCGTGATCGGCAGCTGGTACCTGCGCGCGAACTCGAAGTCGCGCTGATCGTGGCCGGGCACGCCCATGACGGCGCCGGTGCCGTAGTCGATCAGGACGAAATTCGCGACCCAGATCGGGATCGGCTTGCCCGTAAACGGATTGATCGCCGTGCGGCCGGTGTCGAACCCTTCCTTCTCCACCTCGCCGGTCATCCGCGCGGACCTGTCCTGCGCGGTGAACTTCGCCGCCTTGGCCCGGAACGCCGCGGGATCGTCCGACTCCTTCGCGAACTCCTGAACCAGCGGATGTTCCGGCGCCAGCACGATGAAGTTGGCTCCGTAAATCGTGTCGATACGTGTGGTGAAGACTTCGATGTCCGAGGTGCGAGGCGCGAGGCGCGAGGCGTGGCCTGCGGCGCCGGAGTCCTCCAACGCGAAGCGCACACGGGCGCCTTCGGAACGGCCGATCCAGTTCCGCTGCATCGTGAGGACCTTTTCGGGCCACTCACCGAGCTCCTCCATCCCGTTCAGCAGCTCGTCGCCGTAGTGCGTGATCTTGAAGAACCACTGCTCCAGGTCGCGCGTTTCGACCGGCGTGCCGCAGCGCCAGCAGCCGCCATCGACGACCTGCTCGTTGGCGAGGACGGTCTTGCAGCTCGGACACCAGTTGACGCTGGATCGCTTGCGGAACGCGAGGCCGCGCTCCAGCATCTTCAGGAAGATCCACTGGTTCCACTTGTAGTACTCGGGCAGGCACGTCGCGATCTCACGCTCCCAGGCATAGCTGATGCCCAGCCGCTGCAACTGCCCTTTCATGTGGGCGATGTTCTCGAGCGTCCACGTCTCGGGATGCGTCCGGTTCTTGATCGCCGCGTTCTCCGCCGGCAGGCCGAACGCATCCCAGCCAAAGGGATGGAGGACGTTGAAGCCGCGCATCCGCTTCATGCGCGCGACGACGTCGCCGATCATGTAGTTGCGGACGTGCCCGACGTGCGCGTGCCCGGAGGGATACGCGAACATCTCCAGGCAGTAGAACTTCGGCTTCGACGGATCTTCAGTGACTTCGAAGGCGCGCGTCGCGCGCCACCGGTCCTGCCACTTCTTCTCTATGGTCTGCGGCTTGTACTCGGCCACGATCCTTCAATTATAGAATGCTCACGGTGAACCGGCCATTTCGGGCGCTGTGCCTCGCGATCGCATCGGCCGTCGCGGGCTGCGGCAGCTCGGCGCCCCCCTCCACGACCGCGCCGCCCCCAGCCACCAACACGGGAGTCTCGATTACCGGCGGAGAACGCCTCGGCTGGACGCAGAACGGGGACGGCGCCGATCGATACGTCTACGCGCTCTACGTGGACGAGTCGCGCAACGAGCTGTCCGGTGCGTCGTGCACCGCTTCGGCGCCGCAGGTGTTCGACTGTCAGTCGCCGCTGCCGCGGATGACCAACGGCACGCACACGCTGCAATTGACGGCGGCGGTGCGGAACGGCAACGACCTCGTCGAAGGGCCGAGATCGGCGGCGTTCGTCGTGATCGTGAGCGGCTCCGGCGACACGCGCAGCGTCCAGCTCGCGCCCGAAGCGGTCGTGGCCGCGGGCCAACCGGCACAGAACACCCCGCCACCACAGCCGTCATGCGGGCTCGGCGCCTGGGACGCCACGCACGTGCTCGCGTGGACGAGCGGCGGTGAACTCACCGAGGCGGGCGGCGCACGGCATTCCGCGCGGCCCCTCACCTGGACGAATGAGGCTGGCGCGGAATGGCGGTTGAACACCGCCATCTCGCGCATCGAGAAGGGGCGACGATTCGTTTTCCTCGCCCTGACGTCGAACACGAGCGAGCCGCGCCTGCGCGTGCTCCGCTATCGCGAGGTCGGCGGTGTGCTCGGCGAGCGCGCGACCGTCCTCGACGGTCCCTTGCCGCATCCGCCCACTGCCGCGAACGCATCCGTCGCGCCGGATGGACGCGTCTCGATCGCGCTGGCATGGAACGCGCCTCTGGCGACGCCGGAGCCGTTCGTCGTCAACGTGGATCCACGCGCGTCACCGGCGGTCGATATGGACGTGCGCTTCGTCTCACGCGCGCCGATTGCCGGCACATGGGACGCGGACGGCCGCTTCTGGATCGTCGAGAAGACCGGCGGCGACGTCACGGTCCGCACCGGCGACACCGCGATGGCACGTCTGTCCGTTCCCGACGGCGACTCGATCGTCGGCGTTCAGCCGCTCGAGGTGGGCAGCACGGCACGGACGGCGATCTTTACCAGCCGCGGAATGGGCTGGACCGTCACCGCTGACGTGGCAGCGACGCAGCAGCCAAGCGCGAGCCGCTTTGTCCCCGACAGCAACGGCGGCTACCAGGGCCTGCTGGTCATGGGTGATGGCGGCATCGGATGCGCCGCCCGGCCGAGCCTGTCGCTGACCTACGCGAGGCCGGCGCGCTAAACGCCGAGCACGGCGATGACGGCGTCGAGACAGGCGGCAAGCGCGTCGAGATCGTACCCGCCCTCGGTCACCAGCGCGATCGGACACGACACCGCGTCACGCAGCTGGCCGACGATGCCCGCGTATCCACCGGAAGTCATGCGCATGGACGCGAGCGGGTCATCAGCATGCGCGTCGAAGCCGGCCGAAATGATCAGCAGTTCCGGCGAGTACTCCTCGAGCGCCGCAGCAACGGTCTTGTACGCGTCCGCGTAATCGGCGTCGCGCGCGCCGGCGGCAAGCGGAATGTTCAGGGTAAAGCCCTGCCCGGCGCCGGTGCCCGTTTCATCCGCCGCCCCGGTCCCCGGATAGAACGGGAACTGGTGCGTGGACGCGTAAAACACGCGCGCGTCCGCGTAGAAGATCCATTGCGTCCCGTTGCCGTGATGGACGTCGATATCGACGATCGCCACGCGCGAGAGTCCGCGCGCGATCGCCGCCGCCGCCGCGACCGCGACGTTGTTGAACAGGCAGAACCCCATCGCTTTGGCCGCTTCGGCGTGATGTCCCGGCGGCCGCACGAGCGCGAACGCGGTTTCGCCCGTCGCCAGCGCGTGCTCGACGGCCTGAACCGCAGCGCCTGCCGCGAGGCGCGCGACCTCTACGGACTCCGGCGACGTGAACGTGTCGGGATCGAGCATCGCGGCCCGGCCGTCGACCGCTTCGATCGACGCGACGTAGTCCGGCGTGTGCACGCGCAGCAGTTCCTCGCGCGCCGCCGGCCGCGGCTCGATCACCCGTCCTCCCCGTTCCCGCCACGCGCGGGCAATCTCGTCGAACACCGCCGCCCGCTCCGGCCGTTCCGGATGCCCTGGCGGCGGCGTGTGCTCCTGAAACCTCGGTGAGCTGATTAGTAGCATCCTGACAAGAGCCTCACAGGAGCTCAGGAGACCAGGAGCATAGGAGGTAACAAGGCTTGTTAGTAGCGTCGTTGCCGCTAGCCATCCGTTTTACCTCATATACTCCTGATCTTCTGATCTCCTGTTAAAGAGACAGCTGCCGCGCTTTGTGCTCGAGCGCCGCGCGCGAATGCTCGATGGCCAGCCGCCCGCGCCTCACAGGAGGTCAGAAGACCAGGAGCATAGGAGGTCACATGGCTTGTCAGCAGCGTCGTTGCCGCTAGCCATCCGTTTTACCTCATATACTCCTGATCTTCTGATCTCCTGTTAAAGAGACAGCTGCCGCGCTTTGTGCTCGAGCGCCGCGCGCGAATGCTCGATGGCCAGCCGCCCGCGCCTCACAGGAGGTCAGAAGACCAGGAGCATAGGAGGTCACATGGCTTGTCAGCAGCAACGTTGCCGCAAGCCATCCGTTTTACCCCATATACTCCTGCTCTCCTGATCTCCTGTTGAAAGGGACAGCTGCCGCGCTTTGT
>JADMIO011485886.1_pt1 | contig 31678 bp, 26 predicted proteins | sample 8958161 | NCBI WGS metagenome assembly JADMIO01 (sample SAMN16585339, study PRJNA669376) | soil metagenome | isolation source: Crop rotation soil | place: USA: Cullars Rotation, Alabama | collected 2011 | reverse complement strand
GCCGCCATGAAGAAGTTGGCGTATTTGAAAAAGGCGAGCGCGCCGATGTCTGCAACGAGCGAGACGGTCAGCAGGAGCCGGCGTGCGGTCTTGCTTTCACAACGCGCCATCCATCGCGTCGTCGTGAAGTCAATCGCGGCGATGACGACCAGCAGCGCCAGCGCGCGGCCCGCGTTGATCCAGTAAAACAGCGCGCTCGCCGCGACCAGCAAGCCGATGCGCCATCGCGCTCGGCTCACGGCCCAGTAAACGAAAAAGATGGCGATGAGAAAAACGAAGTACGTGCCGTTTGTGAGTAACATGGTTCACCTGTGATGGCGGCGGCTCGATTCAACAGCAAGCGACGCACGCCAGCCACGCATCAGCGTTTCGTATAACCAGCCGGCAACGAGCCGATAGCCGGTGGCGGTCAGGTGGACGCGGTCGTGCTGCGCCAGAGGCTCGCGCATCGTCGCCCATCGCGCAATCGAGCCGGCTCCGCCCATCGCATGGAAGAGGTCGAAGAAGGCCGCGCCGGCTTTCATCGCCGCCCGCCGCTGCGCGTCCACGAGCGCCGGCAGGCGGCTGATCGTCTGCCAGCGGTTGCCGATCTTGACGGCGCGATCCGGCGGCGCGATGACCAGCAATGAAGTGTCAGGCGCGGCCTCGCGCAGTTGTGCGAGCAGGGCGCAAAAGTTCTCGCCGTATTCGTCCGTGTTCAAATCCGCGTCGCCGGCTTCGTTCGAGCCGTAAGCGAGGATGATCAAGTCGGGACGGCTGCGGCGCAGGTTGCTCGACAGGATGCGCCAATCCCACTGAAGCATCCGCATCATTCGCGCGCCGTTGATGCCGAGCGCATCGTAGATCACGCCCGCCGTATCGCGCTCGACATTCACGCCGAGCGCCCGCGCCGCTCCCGGCTTTGTAATCTTGACCTCAATTGAGTGCAGGGCTTCGGTGGCTGCGCTGATGCGCACATAAGCGGCTTCGCTGCGCGGCGCGGCGAGCGAGAAGCCGCGTTCGCAGGCAACGCCGTCAAGAAAAATGGTCACCGCGCCGCCGCCGGGTTGCTTCAGTAAGTAGATTTCGAAGCGGCTCGACGGCGCGGTGACGGTGAAGGATTCACCCACATCTGCGGCTGTAAAACTGATGCCCGCCAGCCCGAACCTGCCGTCAGCGATCAGTGATGATTCGCTCAAGCCATCAACGCGCCAGCCGCCGCTCGCCTGCATCATCACGCCGGGCCGCGCGTAGTACGAATAAGGTTTGCCCGCCAGCACAAAGCCCGCGCCAGCATCGCCGAAGCAACGTTGCAGGTCGCGGCGCAGCGCGCCGGTCAATAAATCAGCGGCGACGTGCGAATCACCGTAATGAAGGATGCGCGCCGCTGCTTCGCCGCGCTCGGCGCGTGAGAGCGCGGCATAGAAGCCGGCCATCGCGCCGGCAGGGTCTTCGATGACTGGCAAGGCGGATTGTCGCGCCGCGCCTCGGTCAAACGGCGCGGCGGGCGCGGTGCTCACGGTCGCCGTGACGACGGCGACGGTCAAGAGAAATTGCTGAACGATGCGAGCCATCACGGGCGCATCATCTCGCAAGCCGAGTGACGGCGTAGCGTGCGCGGCAACAGCCTGCCGCTTGCGAACCACGATGACCGATTGTGGGCGGCGCGGCGGGCGCGACTGTGGCTAACCACATTGACCAACCACGCCGCCGGTCATAGCATCAAAGCGTCCTCGGTTGATGCCCGTGAAAGCCTTTGCCGGAGTGGCCGGACGTAGGAGTTCAATGCCGATGAAGCGGGATGCCGCAATGATGATCATGCTCTTTAGCCTGTCGAGTCTGGGGCTCGGTATGGTCATCGGTTTACGAATCAGCCTCGCACGTCCGGCCATCATTTTCGAAAAGTCGTCAGCGATGACCACTCCTCCACAAACGACCGCGCCGCCGCCCGCGCTTCAGCCTGATAACCGTGAAGAGTTCGATTGCGTAGAGTTGCCGTCCGATCACCCTTTGCGCGCCAAACTGAATGGCAAGCGGCTGCCGCTCAACTACGCCGGTCTGGAAAAAGATGATAAAAAACAATCGCTGAAGGATGCGAAGGTAGAACCGCTCGCGGATGGCCGGCTGCTGGTCGGGCTGGGCGATACGCTGTATATGCTCGACTCGGCGTTCAATATCCAGTGGCGGTACAAACCCAACTGGATCATCTTTGACTTTGCTTTTGTCGAATCTACCGGACTCATTTATGGCGCGGCGGGCGATAGCGTGTTGTTCATTGTCGAAGCAGCGACCGGCAAGCAATTATGGGCCAGGGGATATAATGGCAGAGCAGGATTCGTGCAGGCGGTGCCTTATGGCCGCGATGAATGCCTGATCATCCACAGCATGGCCGGGTATCGTGAATCGTTAGATGAATGGAAGAATGCTCGCCGTTTCTTTGACCGCGATGGCGTGATTGCTTATCGCGGCACAAAACGGCTTTGGGCGGCAGACTGGCCGCCGGATGCGGAACTGGTCGTCGGCGGTGATAACATCTACGCCGTGACGAAAACGGATGCCGGCATTTACGTTCGCAAAATTCGCCTATCTCGATTGAAGAAATACTGAGGCGCAAGGCACAACCTCATGGCTATTCTGATTGCTGAAGACAATGTGGCGCAGCGGCGTTACCTGCGCGAGCTGCTGGAGCGCGAGTTTGCCGCGCACGCTCCGGTCATCGAATCGGGCGACGGCGAGCAGACCATCGAGCTTGCCTTGCAGCACCGCCCGCAGCTCTGCGTGATGGACATACAAATGCCAAAGCTGTCGGGCGTCAAGGCGGCGCGCGCCATCTGGCGCGGCTACCCGCAGGCGCGCATCATCTTCTGGACGCAGTTCCCGCATGAGATTTATATCAACGAGATTCGCCGCATCATCAAGACCGTCGAGCCGCCGCCGGCCTACGGCTTCATTGACAAGAACAATCCCGAATCGCGCTTCCTGCGCTTTGTCGCCGCCGTGCTCGAAGACGGCGCGGATATGATTGACCCGGCTTTCAAGGATTCGTTCAAGCGCCCGCTGTTGACCGAGTTCGAAGCCGAGGCGTTGTATTACCTCGCGCTGGGCCTGTCGAACTGGGCCATTGCGCGCAAATGCAGCTTGAGCCTGCGCGGCGTCGAGAGCCGGCTGGCGACGCTCTATGAAAAATTGTTCGCCGCCTCGCCCGAAGGGACGATGAACGAATCTTACGACAAGCTCGCCTATAACGTGCGCACGCGAGCTTTCTTTGAAGCGCTGCGACGCGGACTGCTCAACAGCGACGAGTTGCAGAAGGCCGCCGACGAATTAGATAAATGGATCGAGCGCGACCGCAAGCGATTCGCCGAAGAACAGAAGGCGCGCGGGCTGTCGAAGATTTGAAACATTTCTTACATTGGCCGTCGCCATGAGCCTGCAAAGAAAAATGTGGTTGAAGATCGGCATCGTTTGCCTGTTCGGCTTGGCGGCGCTGGCCATCAATCCTGTGGCCGGCAACGCGAGCGATAGCTCGTCGGCCAATCTGCATCAATGGGGCACGGTGACGCTGTTTCATGGCTTGCCGTCGGATCACGTCCGCGCCATCGCGCAGGACAGCGAAGGCGTGATGTGGTTTGCCACAGACGGCGGCCTGGCTCGCTATGACGGTCGCCGCGTGCAGAAGGTCAGCGACGAGGCGCTCGCGACCGAGCACATACGCGTCTTGAAGTTCGACCCCGAAGGCAGGCTCTGGATCGGCACAGACGCCGGCGCAATCGTGCTCGACGGCGATCAGTTCAAGCCCGTCCCGAAGACCGAAGCCAGAACCATCACCGCCATCATCGCGCCCGGCGGCGGACGCGCTTTCATGACGAGCGGGCAAGGCGAAATCTTCGACTGCCGGCGACTCGGCAATGGCGACTTTGCCGTGCATGCGATCACGCCCGCCGACTCGCCGCTGCTGACGACCGATTCGGCTGGCCGCACACCGCTGCCGCTCACCAGCCTCGCGCTGCTCGATCACGCGCTGGTCGTCGGCACGCACAGTCGCGGCTTGCTGCAAATCGCGACGGCTGACAACGACCACGCCATCGTCACGGAAATCTTCAGCCGCCCGCGCGCTTTTTTTGTCGAAGCGATTGCCGAAGACGCGAATCATCACTTGTGGTTCGGATCACAAACGACCGCCGAAGACAGCGGCCTGTATGCGAGCGGCGACTTGCTGCACCCGGAAAAAGTCAGCGCCGGGTTGGGCACGGTAACGGCGCTCGACTTTGACGAGCGCGGCGACCTGTGGCTAGGCACCGACGGGCAGGGCGCGGCACGCTTCCGCGACGGGCGCAGGCTGGATCGCTTCACCTTTGAGAGCACGGCGGGCGGCCTGCGCTCGAACCGCGTTTACGCCGTCTTCGTAGACCGCGAAGGCGTCGTCTGGTTCGGCACGGATCGCGGCGTCTGTCGCTATGACCCGCGCGGCCTGCGCGTCGAAACGATCTCTGCGAACACCGAGAGCAACTTTGCGCGTACCCTCTTTCGCGCGAGCGGCGGCGCGCTGTGGTGCGGCACCAATCGCGGCCTCTTCGCGCGCACGACGGAAGGCTGGCAAGCCAACGAAGCCATCGGCAACCGCGCTGTTCATGCGATCAATGAAGACGCCAGCGGTCGCTTGCTCGTCGGCACGGCTTCAGGGTTATTCATTGAATCGCCAGCGCCGGTCGCCGCGCCGCGCCCTTCCACATTCAGTAATCTGCCTCACACAGCAGCGTTCGCCCGGTTTGACGACGCAGGTGATAGCGTGCGAGCGATTCAGCGGTTTCGCGGCGCGCTCTACGTCGCCAGTTTCGGGCGCGGCCTCGAACGGCTGGAAGCGAACAGCCGCGCGACGGTCTGGCCCGCCGATGCGAGCAACGTCGCTCTGCGCCAGGTCGTCAGCCTCTACGCCGAGGGCGACCGGCGATTATGGATCGGCACGGCCTTAGCCGGCGTCTTCGTCTTCGACGGCGCGAGCACGAAGCCCGCCGACGGACTCAACGCATTGCGCGGCGCGGCGGTCTGGGCCATAGACGGCTCGCCGGAGAGCGTGCTGTGGCTGGCGACGGCGCGCGGTCTGTTCGCTCTGCGCAACGGACAATTGACGGCGCTGGTCGGCGACTGCGATGCGCGCAGCGTCGTCGCCACCTCAGCCAATCTCGCCTGGTGCGCGACGGCAGGCAATGGCTTGCATCGCGTGCTGCTCGACGACACGGCAAACGTCATCACGACGAAGTGCGATGTCGAACAGGGCCTGCCATCCGAACAGGTCTTTACGATTCTCGCGGCGCGCGATCAGCCGACCGTCTGGATCGGCACCAATCGCGGACTGGCGCGCTATGAACCGAGCGAGATCGCGCCGCTCGTCTTTCCCGCCCGCGTGATGGGCAAGCGCCTGTTCAGCCGCGATGAAGTGCAGGCCGGCCTCAACCTCGAATACCCGCAGAACAGCCTCGCCATTGACATAGCTGCCGCCAGCAGTCGCAGTTTCCCCGAACAGTTTCAATATGCCTTCGCCGTCAGCGACGACGCGGGCCGCACAGTGCGGCAGAAGCTGTCGCGCGATTCGCAGCTTGTGCTGGAGGGCATGCGCGCCGGTCGTTATCGCGTTGTCGCGCGCGCTTTCACGAACGACCTGGTGGCATCAGCGCCGCTTGTAATCGAATTCACAGTCGCGCACGCGCCGTTCCCGTGGACATCGGCGGCGCTTTCGGTGCTGCTGCTGCTGGCGCTGGTGGCGGTGTGGTGGGGCTATCGCCAGAACCGGCGCATGCGGCGCACCAACGCGGCGCTCGAATCGGCCAACCTGCAACTGGCCGGGACGCGCTTACAGCTTGCCAACGAAACCGAAGCCGAACGCCGCCGCGTCGCCCGCGACCTTCACGACCAGACGTTGGCCGACCTGCGGCGCTTGATGATGATGAGCGACCAGTTGCCGGCCAACGGCCACCGCGCCGTCGAGCCGTCGCGCTTCCGGCAGGAGATCGAAAACATCTCAAGCGAGATTCGCCGCATCTGCGAAGACTTGAGCCCTTCGGCGCTGGCGAACGTCGGCCTGGCGGCGGCGCTGGAGTGGGCGCTGGCCAACGGCGTCGCACAGTTGCCGGACGAACAGAAGTTCGCCTACGAGTTTGCCTGCGAGGACGGCCTGGATGAAAAGTTACAGTTGAAGAGCGCGGTACAGATTCAGGTCTTCCGCATCGTACAGGAAGCCGTCAACAACGTCTGTCGCCATGCCGGCGCGACCCGCGTCAAGTTGAGCGCAAAGGTGGATGCAGACGGCGCGTTGTGGATCGAGCTTGCCGATGACGGCTGCGGCTTCGATGCCAGCGACAGCGGCGGTAAGCACGGGCGCGGGCTGACGAACATCCGCTCGCGCGCCAGCCTGATTGATGCCGAGGTCAATTGGATGAACGGCCCCGAAGGTGGCACCGTCTTTGTCTTGCGCAAAGCCGCCGCACAAGCCGCCGTTTCGTGATCATCAAATCAAGACGAATCCGCTCCGGTTCCCTTTCCGGTCTTCAAAGCAATCAATGAAGACACTTCGCGTTGACGCTCTCATCTCACGGGATTATCGTTCAAAGATGAAAGTGCGTGACGTGTTGAAGCTGCTTAATGCGGATGGCTGGTATCTCATCACAACCGAGGGGAGTCACCGTCAGTACAAGCATCCGACGAAGCGAGGACGCGTCACGGTGCCGGGCAAGCCGAATGACGATCTGCCGCCTGGAACGTTGAATAGCATATTGAAGCAGGCCGGCCTGAAGACGACAGGAGAATAGATATGCGTTATGCAATCGTTATCGAAAAAGCAGCGAATAATTACGCCGCCTACGTCCCCGATTTGCCTGGCTGTGTAACAACCGGGCAAACCATAGAAGAAGTAGAGCAGGGGATACGCGAGGCTATAGAATTTCACATTCGCGGATTGCGCGAAGATGGTTTGCCGGTCCCGGAGCCTTCGAGCAAAGTGAATTACATTGATGTTGCCGCTTGAGACTGCCGGCAACCGGTCAATCGCATGATCAGACACGACAGAGCGATGGAGCGATGAAGATATGACGCAGCCCTTGGTTGGCATCATCATGGGATCAACGTCCGACTGGGAGACGATGGCGCACGCCGCCGAGACGCTCTCAGCGCTCGGCGTGCCATTCGAAGTCCGCGTCGTCAGCGCGCACCGCACGCCCGACCTGCTGTTCGAATATGCCTCGACCGCCGAAGCGCGCGGCCTCGAAGTCATCATCGCCGGAGCCGGCGGCGCGGCGCACCTGCCCGGCATGACCGCCGCTAAGACGGCGCTGCCAGTCCTGGGCGTGCCGGTCGAATCGAAGGCGCTGAAAGGCATGGACTCTTTGTTATCTATCGTACAAATGCCCGCAGGCATCCCCGTCGGCACGCTCGCCATCGGTCGCGCGGGAGCCGTCAACGCGGCGCTGCTGGCGACGGCGATGCTCGGCAACAAGTACACGCCGCTGCGCGAGGCGCTGAAGCAATACAGAGAAAAGCAGACTGCCACGGTGCTTGCGCACGCCGATCCGAGGGAGGCGTGATGCAGGTCGGCATACTCGGCGGCGGACAACTGGGGCGCATGCTGGCGCTGGCCGGCTATCCGCTCGGCCTGCGCTTCCGCACGCTCGACCTCTCATCGGAAGCGCCCGCCGGCCACGTCAGCGAGCTGATGGCCGCAGACTTTAACGACACCGACGCGTTGAAGCGATTCGCGCGCGGACTCGACGTGGTGACTTATGAATTCGAGAACGTCCCCGTCGCGACGGCGCGCTTCCTGAGCCGCCGCGCCAGCGTCTATCCGCCGCCCGAAGCGCTCGAAGCGGCGCAGGATCGCTTGATGGAAAAGCGCTTCTTCGAGCGCCTCGGCATTCCGACGCCGGCCTTTGTAGCGGTAGACACATGGGATGATTTGAAGAATGCGTTAAACGACATGGGCTTGCCGGCGGTGTTGAAGACGCGGCGTTTCGGCTATGACGGCAAAGGCCAGGTCGTGATCCGCAAGACCGAAGACGTGTCGCAGGCATGGCAATCGCTCGGCGGCGTGCCGTTGATCCTCGAAGGCTTCGTCGCCTTCGAGCGCGAGGTCTCGATCCTCGCCGTGCGCAGCCGCAGCGGCGAATCGGCGTTCTACCCGATAGTCGAGAATCATCACCACGAAGGCATCCTGCGCATGTCGCTGTGTCCGGCTCCCGGAGCCACTTCTGAGCTTCAGCGCGAAGCCGAAGCGTATGCCCGCGCGGCGCTCGAAGCGTTGAATTACGTCGGCGTGCTGGCCATCGAATTCTTCGAGCGCGATGGCCACCTGCTGGCTAACGAGATGGCCCCGCGCGTCCACAACTCCGGCCACTGGACGATTGAAGGCGCGGAGGCGAGCCAGTTTGAAAACCACCTGCGCGCCATCGCCGGCTGGCCGCTCGGCGCGATCACGACCGTTGGCTATTCGGCGATGCTCAACTTGATCGGCACCATCCCAGACCTGCGCGCAGTGCTCGCGACGAGCAACACACACCTGCATCTCTACGGCAAAGCGCCGCGCCCGAATCGTAAGCTCGGTCACATTACCCTGCGCACGGCCACCTCGGAAGCGCGCGACGCCGGCCTTGCCGCTCTTCAGCAGATCGTCGGCCAGCCGGAATAAAGACGATAGGTTTGAAGACGTGACCTCATGCCGGCGAGCGCGTGGCTCATCGGAAATTCATGAACAGCACAACGTCGGTGGCGGTCGAGCCGCGCGCCAGCACCAGCCGCTTGCCGTCGGGCGTGAGCGCCAGATTGCCATAAAAAAAGTTGAAGAGGGTGTGAGTCGCCAGCGTCTCAGGCGCACTGACGGTGTCGGCGCGTGCGGTCATCAGACGGCTTGTGCCGGTGGTTTCGCTGTAGTGAATGTAGGCGAAGCGACTGCCGTCGGGTGCAAAGCTGGCCGGGCTGCTGATCGGCTCCAGCACTTTTTCCGGCGTCCCGCCGCCGACCGGCACGCGAAAGAGCTTGCCTTCGATGCTGCTGCGGTCGGTCAGCGTGTAGTAGAGATAATGGCTATCGGGCGAAAAGGTCAGGCCGAGGTAGAGCACTTCGGCGGGCGCAACCACCGGCTTGTTGTTGCCGGACTTCACCTCTAACAACTGGATGCTCTGGCGTCCGCCTTCGAGCGAGACGTGAGCGATGTAACGACCATCGGGCGAAATCGCCGGCATGCGCTCGTTGCCCGACGTGGTCAGACGCTTGAGCGTCATGTCGGGCGAAGGGATGTTTGGTCGCGCGGCGACCGCCGAAGCGTTCGGCATGTTCGCCAGCCATCGGTAAATCGCGAGCCCGGCAACGGCGCAGATGATCAACGCCAGCAGCACGACAAAGACAGCGCGGCGCTTTGCAATTTTGGTAGCCTTCGCTACAGACGCGGGACGGTCGGCGGGAAGCGGTGCGCTGACCGGCTGGCCGTCGAGAAAGCGCCCGATGTCAGCAGACAGTTCAGCGACCGTCGGGTAACGCTCGCCCGGCTCCTTGCGCAAGGCCAGCAGGATAATGTTATCCAGACCACTTTCGAGTTCGCGGCGCAGGGCGTCGGGCGTGACGCCTCGACTCTCACAGATGGCTTGCAGGGTGATGTGCGTCTTCGCGCCTTCGTCGCCGGCAGTGGCGGCGTCGCGCGCCAAGGTCACGAGCTTGCTCGGTCGTTCGGGCGTCGCCTCGCAGATGACGCGCGCCACTTCGAGAAAGGTGCCGTTGCGCATTTGATAAGGCCGGTGGCTGGTGAGCAATTCGTAGAGCAGCACGCCGAGGCTGTATTGATCGCTTGCCGGCGTCACCTGATCGCCGCGCACCTGTTCGGGGCTGGCGTATTCGGGCGTCATCGGTCGCACAGATAGCGTCGTCGGCGCTAAGGTGTCGTGCGCCAGCTCAGGGTTGAGCAGCTTGGCGATGCCGAAGTCTAACAGCTTCGGCGTGCCCTTCGCCGTGACCAGGATGTTCGATGGCTTGATGTCGCGGTGGATGATGAGATTGTCGTGCGCGTAGCTGACCGCCGCGCAGACTTGCTGAAATAGGCGCAGGCGTTCGCGTATGCTCAGTTGTCGCGCGTCACAGTAATGCGTGATGGGTTCGCCCTTGATGTATTCCATGACGAAGTACGGGCGACCATCGGCGGTCGTGCCGCCATCCACCAGGCGCGCGATGTTCGGGTGATCGAGCGAGGCCAGTATCTGCCGCTCGTTGCGGAAGCGGCGCAGGATAGAGTCCGTGTCCATGCCGCGCTTGACGATCTTGACGGCGACGCGCTGGCGGAACTCGCTGTCGGCGCGCTCGGCCAGATAGACCGCGCCCATGCCGCCGCGCCCCAGCTCGCCGACGATGCGATAAGCGCCGAGGCGTTCACCGATCATGTCGGGCAGGTCTGCATCAGTCGTGCTGTAATGGCTGGCGCTGACCAGCGGCGTTTCGGCGTTCAGCGCAGGGGCTTCGAGGGAGTCTTGCGCCTGACCATGATGCGCCAGCAATCCTTCGACTACGGCGCGCAGCGCAGGGTCTGTGGCGCAGTTGGCGGCGACGAATTCTCTGCGCCGTTCTTCGGGCTGGTCGAGCGCCGCGAAGAAGATGGCTTCGACCTGCTTCCAGCGTTCTGGATTAATGTCGGTCATGGTTCGGACTTTGAACCGCTCACGTGAATGCCGTTCTCGGCTTCGCGCGCCTATGTTATAATAATGAGCATCCGCCGTTAAGCCGATCTGTAGAGGCGAGGCAATTATAACAAAGACGCTAGCTCTGGACGCTTCACTGCAATCGCAAAGGGGTACGAAGATCAGGCCGCAGCCGAGGTCGCGAACCGATGCCAAGGCCAGCTCGCCAGCGCGCCGCGCGCTATGGCTTTCCTGTAACCGCGCTATTTTCCGCTTCGTCTAAGAACTGTGGCAAAATTAAGAGAATGAACTTCATCATAACTTTGGAGAAGATTCTCAGGGATGAGGATTCAGAATGGCAGAGATACTCAGCAAGATCAGCGCAACCTTCAAGCGACGCAAGGGCATGGTGGCCTTTCTCATTCTGCTCGTCTGCGTTGCCGTTGCCGGCTTTTTGTTGTGGGGCAGGAAGGCGGCGGCCAACGATTACATCACTGCGAAAGTTGATCGCGGCAATGTCGAAGTCACCGTCTCGGCGACCGGCACCGTGCAGGCGGTGACGACCGTGCAGGTCGGCTCGCAAGTATCAGGAACCGTTTCCTGGCTCGGCGCGGACTTCAACTCGCAGGTTAAGCGCGGGCAGGTCATCGCGCGCCTCGACCCGGCCATCTTTCAAGCCCAGGTTGATAACGCGCGCGCCAACGTTCAGAACCAGCAAGCGGCCATCGTCGCGGCGCAGACAGACATCGCCAACCAGCAGGCTAACGTCAAAGCGGCGCAGGCTAACGTCGAAGTCAACCGCGTGCAGCGCGACGACGCTCTGGATCTGGTCAGGCGCAACCAAGAGCTACAGAATGTGATCCCCAGCCGCGATATCCAGTCGTCGCGGGCGACGGCCAATGCTGCTGCGGCGCGTTACGAGCAGGCCGTCGCGCAACTCGGACAGGTGCAGGCGGGGCTGGCGCAATCGAAAGCCAAGCTCGATCAGGCAAAGGCAGGATTAGCGCAGGCGCAGGCGCAGCTCACGCAGCAGCAGGCGAACCTCGATCATTCGATCATCACTTCGCCGATTGATGGCGTCGTCGTATCGCGCGCCGTTGACATCGGCCAGACGGTCGCCGCCAGCCTGCAAGCGCCGACGCTCTTCACCATCGCCAATGACCTGACCAAGATGCAGGTGCTGGCCTCGATTGACGAAGCCGATGTCGGCCAGATCAAGCAGGGCATCAAGGCGAACTTCAGCGTGGACGCCTTCCCCGGCCAGACCTTCACCGGCGAGATCACGCAACTGCGCCTGAACGCGCAGACGACGCAGAACGTCGTCACCTACAGCGCCGTCATTGACGTGGCGAACCCTGAGTTGAAGCTGCGGCCAGGGATGACGGCCAATATCACGATTCCTGTGGCGCGGTCTGAAAACGTGATGACGGTGCCCAACGCGGCGCTGCGCTTTAAGCCGAATATTTCGGAAGAAGAGCTGCGCGCCAAGCTGGATGCGCACCACAATCAGCGTCAGGGCGAACGCCAGGGCGGCGGCGATCAGGGCGCGCAGTCTCAACCGTCCGACGCGCAAGGCCAGCAGCCTGCCGCGCAAGGTCAGCACCAGGGCAGGTCGCGCGACGGCCAGGGCGCGCAAGGCCAAAGTAATCAACCTAACACTGGCGGCGATAATCCGCGGCGCGGGCAGATGGTTTGGGTGCTGGTCGGCGATAAACAGATCGAGCCGCGCTTTGTACGCACGGGATTGACCAATGGCCGCGTCACCGAGATCAGTGGCGGCGAATTGAAAGAAGGCGACACGGTCATCATCGGCCAGAGCGACGCTGGCGGCAACAGCAATCGTCAGCAGCAGGGCGGCTCGCCGTTCCAGCAGCGCCCGATGGGCGGACGTGGCAGGTAGGGAAACAGTAAGCAGCAGGTGGTAGGCATTAGCCCTTTTCCGAAGCGGACACGTTCCGCTGAATCGCAGCAAGCTACGAAGCAGTACCTAACTGCCCACCGCTTGCTGCTTACTCAGGAGAGTTAATTGGACACGCAGGTGATCACAGAAAAAGAAAGCGCCGTCGAAACGGCGGCCACGTCGTTGATCCGGCTCGAACACATCCACAAGATTTATCAGATGGGTGATGTCGAGATACACGCGTTGCGCGGCATCAACCTGCACATGGAACGCGGCGAGTTCGTCGCCATCATGGGCGCGTCGGGTTCGGGCAAGTCAACCACGATGAACATTCTCGGTTGCCTCGACAAGCCGACGCGCGGCCATTACTTCCTCGACGGGCAGGATGTTTCGAAGCTCTCGAAAGACGAGCTGGCCGACATACGCAATCGCAAGATCGGTTTCGTCTTTCAGGGCTTCAACCTGTTGTCGCGCACGTCGGCGATTGAGAACGTCGAGCTGCCGATGCTCTACCTCGGACTGAAGCCCGCCGAACGATTGAAGCGCTCCACCGAGGCGCTGGAGATCGTCGGGCTCAGTCAGCGCATGCACAACATGCCGAATCAACTGTCGGGCGGCCAACAGCAGCGCGTCGCCATCGCGCGGGCGCTGGTCAATCATCCGGCCATCATCCTCGCAGACGAACCTACGGGGAACCTCGACAGCCGCACCTCGATTGAAGTCATGGATGTCTTCCAGCAGTTGAACGAAGAGCGCGGCATCACTATCGCGCTGGTGACGCACGAGCCGGACATCGCGCAGTACGCGCGCCGCGTCGTCGTCTTCAAGGATGGCCGCATCCGGCGCGACGAACGCATCGAAGAGCCGCGCTCGGCGCGTGAAGAGCTCGAAAGCCTGCCGCCGGTGGAAGACGACGATGACGAGGAGGACGACGAATGAACGTGTGGGGAACTTTTAAGATCGCGCTGCGGGCGCTGTCGCGCAACAAGCTGCGCTCAAGCCTGACGATGCTCGGCATCATCATCGGCGTCGGCGCAGTCATCGCGATGGTCGGCATCGGGCAGGGCGCGTCGGCTTCGATCCAGGCGCAGATTTCGCAACTCGGCAACAACATGCTTTATGTCTGGGCGGGCTCGACCAATCAAGGCGGCATGCGCGGCGGCCAGGGTTCGTCGGCGACGCTCGTCGCGGAAGACGTGGACGCCATCGAGCGCGAATGCCCGTCGGTGCGCGCCGCCAGTCCCGGCGTGCGCGCTAACGGTCAGCTCGTCTTCAGCAATCAGAACTGGTCGGCGTCGAGCGGCATTCAAGGCGTCAATGAGAATTTCCCGGAGATTCGCGCATGGCCTGTCGCGGAAGGCGAATTCTTCACCGAAGGCGACGTGCGCAACGCGGCGCGCGTCTGCGTGCTCGGCAAGACGGTGGCCGATAACCTGTTTGCCGGCGCTGATCCCATCGGGCAGACGATGCGCATACGCAACCTGCCGTTCCGCGTCATCGGCATCCTGGCCACGAAAGGCCAGAGCCAGTTCGGGCAGGATCAAGACGACACGGTGATCGTTCCCTACACGACGGCGCAGAAGAAGATGCTGACGATCACCTGGATTCATTACGCGATGGTTTCGGCGGTCAGCCCGGCGGCGACCTTCACAGCCGAGCGCGAGATCACAGACCTGCTGCGCCAGCGCCATAAGATCGCGCCGAACATGGACAACGACTTCACTGTAAGGAACCTTACAGACGTGGCGGAAGCGGCGGACGAGTCGAGCAAGATCATGACGAACCTGCTGGCCTCCATCGCTGGCGTCTCGCTGCTGGTTGGCGGCATCGGTATCATGAACATCATGCTGGTGAGCGTGACCGAGCGCACGCGCGAGATCGGCATACGCATGGCGATAGGCGCGCGCAGCGGCGTGATTCGCCGCCAATTCCTGATCGAATCCATCACGCTGTCGCTGGTCGGCGGCATCATCGGCGTCGCGCTCGGCGTCAGCGCTTCAATCATCATCTCGAAGACGCTGAACTGGCCGACGCTGGTGTCGCCGTTCTCGATCCTCGCGTCGGTGTTGTTCTCGATGCTGGTCGGCATCGCCTTCGGCTACTACCCAGCGCGCAAAGCCGCTTCGCTCGATCCCATAGACGCGCTGCGTTACGAGTAAGGATAGGGGCCAGGGGCCGGGGGCCGGTTGAAAAGAGGCAGAGTGTTGTGAATCCCGATGCATCTTTTCATCAATCTCATGGCATAACCTTTAAGCGTGACGGCTATATTGCAACTTCAGACACCCGGCCCCCGGCCCCTGACCCCTGGCCCCTATTCTTGCGATTCCCTTGTACTGGATGACAATCTATCCCTTCGCGCGCAGGATTCGGGTATAATCAAAATTTGAACCGCGCAGCGGCCCCGCGCGTTTTGGAATGGTGTTGATGAAAGCAAAGCGCATTATCACGACCACGCTCTTGTTTGCCGTTTTGATTGGCGGTTCGCTGCGCGCGCGCGCGGTCTTGGCTGCCGAAAGCGGTTCGCAAGAGATCAAGCAGGGGCTTGTCAACGACACCATCAAGGACGCCGGACTACACCTACAACGCGGCGAGGAAGCTTACAAAAATCGCGAGTACGACCGCGCCCGCCGCGAATTCGATCAGGCGGTTGATGCCATCCTCAGCGCGCCCATCAACATCGGCAACGACGACGAGCTGCGCGCTTACTACCGCGAGCTGATCGAAAAGATCAACCGCTATCAGATCATCTCGATGGAGCAGAAGGACGGCGGCTTCAGCGAGCAGCGTTACGAGCCCTCGCCGCTCGACAAGCTGGCGTCGCTCTCCGAGGCCGACCTCGAAGAAGTCGCCGCCGATGACGAGGAGATCAACGCGCGGTTCAACTTCAACTTCGAAGGCGCTTACCCGATCAAGCAATTCATCAGCTACTTCACGCGCGGGCGCGGGCGCGCGACGATGGAAGCGGGGCTGGCGCGCTCTGTGCGTTATCGCGCTATGGCCGAGCGCATCTTCAAAGAAGAAGGCGTGCCGACGGATTTGATCTGGCTGGCGCAGGTCGAGTCGGGCTGGAACCCTTACGCGCTCTCGTCGGCGGCGGCGAAAGGCATCTGGCAATTCATCCCGGCGACCGGCTCGCGCTTCGGCCTGCAACAGAACTACTGGGTGGACGAGCGCGCCAACCCTGAGAAATCAACGCGCGCCGCAGCCAAGTATTTGAAGTTCCTGGCGACGCGTTATCACAACGACTGGTCGCTGGCACTGGCGGCTTACAACACCGGCGAAGGCAACGTTGACAGCGCCATCGCGCGCGCCGGCACTCGCGATTTCTGGCGCTTGCACCGCGGCGGTTTTCTGGCGCAGGAGACGCGCAATTACGTGCCGGCGATCCTGGCCGTCGTGACGATTGCCAAGACGCCGAAGAAATATGGCTTCGATGTGCCGCCGGCTTACCCTTACCGTTACGAGACGCGCTGGATCGCCAAACAGACCGACCTGCGCCCGCTGGCCAAGAAGCTGAACATCTCTTACGGCGCGTTGCTGGAGTTGAACCCTGAGTTGCAACACGGCTCGACGCCGCCGGGCAAGCACGCGTTGCGCGTCCCTGCGGCCAATGCGCCGGCAGCCGAAGCAACCACAGACCCTACCACCGTCACTAGCAATCAAATGTAGCCGCTCTTACTTTGTAGGGATGGGGCCTGTCCCTGTCCTACAAATCAATCCTATTTGAACATTGGCCGCGAACATTAGTATTGAAGCGCTCCTGCCGCTTTGTTATCATCGCCGCAGTCTGTCAGGCGCACCACCCGCGCCAGCCCTGCTTACTGCCCCTCCACTGAACCCTCTTGACCTGCGAGGTCTCCGCCATGTTCGAACTCTTCATGTTCCTCTGCATCATTATTTTCCTTGTCGTCATCGGCAGCTTCATCCCGATAGGCAACGAAAACTCGACGGTGCGTCGGCTGCCCTGGGTGACCTTCGCCATCATGGGCCTTTGCGTGCTCATCTACTATGGGACGCTGCCGGCGCAGGCGGGCAGCATGAAGGAAGTGGTGCAGAGCTATGGCGACCTGGAGAAATTCCTCAATCAGAACGAAGCGCTGGCGGCGGATGATCAGGTGAGAAACAAGCTGGTCGAGTACGGCCTCATGAGCAAAGAAGAGGCCGACATGATCAAGGAGCAAATGAAGAAGCACCCGGAGACGGCCAGCGAGTATGAAAGCTGGCTGCGCACGCCGGAAGCGACGCAGTTGCGCGAAGAGTTCAACAAAAAGCTGATGGCGTTCGTCGAGGCGAGAAAGGGGACGGTCAATTATCGCTTCGGCTTCGCGCCGAACGGCGAGTGGAAGATTTATCAGTTGATCACCTGCGCCTTTTTGCACGGCGGCTACGAGCACCTGTTCGGTAACATGATCTTCTTTTTCGCCATCGCTTTCGTGCTCGAAGATTACTGGGGCCGCGGCTTCTTCCTGAGCTTTTATCTGTTCGGCGCGGCTGTATCGTGCATTCCCTTCATCGTGTCGCCTTCAACCGTGCCGCTGATCGGCGCATCGGGAGCGATCTCGGCAACGATGGGCGCGTTCCTCATCCGCCTGCCGCGCACCAAGATCAAGCTGTTGTTCTGGCCGGGCAACGTTCTCGGCTTCCTGCTGGCCAAGAAGCGGCTGATCGTGATGGTGCCGAGTTACCTGTTCCTGATCGCCTACTTCGTCGAGAATCTGATCCTGTGGTACTTCAACCGCAAGAGCAATGGCGGCGGCACAGCTTTCTCGGCGCACATCGCCGGCTTCATTTACGGGGCAACCTTTGCCGGTGTGATGAAGGCTACAAAGTATGAAGAGACGCACATCAACCCGAAGATCGAAGCGAAGGTGTCGTTCGCCGCGCCGCAAGCCGTGCAAGAGGGCCTGGAGATGATGGACAAAGGCAATCTCGACCTGGCCGAACGCAAGCTGCGCTCGCACCTGATGAAAGATCACGATAACCTCGAAGCCATCCTCGCCTTGATTCACGTCTACGAGAAGCAGCAGAACTACGACCAGCTCAACGCCATGTACGGACGGTTGATTCGCTACCACCTGCAACGCAACGACAAGGAGGCGGCGCTGCTCGCCTACGACAACTTGCTGTCGGTCTTCCCGGACAACGACGTGCGCGCGCGCATCCCGCCGCGCGACTGGATGGTGATCTGCGATTACTTGCGCGAGGCGCAGATGAATCGCGAAGCGGCGGTCGAGTACGAGCGGCTGGCCAACGCCTGGCCCGACGACGCGAACACCGTGCGGGCGCTGGTGCAGGGCGCGGAGTGTGCTCTTGTGGTCATGGATCCCGAACGTGCGCTGCGCATGTTCGAAATGGCCGAGAAGCTCTCGCCGCCGCAGGCGCTCGCCTCGAAGATCGTCGTCGGCCTCGAAAAATGCCGCCGCATCATTGAGAATCATCCGCAGTTCAAGAAACGCAACCAGCCGAAGAAACCTGTCTGGACTTAACGATCAGTAGACAGGAAGCCATCTCCGTCTTCAGGCTCTCGGCCTCTGTCCTCAAAACCAAGCCTTGAGACTCAACTGAATCGTGCGCGGGCGCTGCGTGCGGCGCGGCAGGAGAAAGTCCGCGTCATTGCGATCAATGAACTCGGCTCCAAAATTAAAGGTTGTGTTGTTGAACAGGTTGAATACGTCTATCGCCGGGCGCAGGCGCAGGTGCTCGTTGATGCGCACGGTTCGTGAAGCCCGCAGGTCAATCGTCCGCGTCCCCGGCCCGCGACCGTAGTTGCGCGGCAGGTTGCCGCTTGAACCAATCGGCGCAAGCTGGAGTAACGCCTTCACTTCGTCGGCAGTGGCGCTGCCGGGCTGCCGCCACTGCGGGCGGTCGAGCGGCGCAATAAAATTCGGGCGGTCGTTCTCGATGTCATTTAGATTACGATCTACGCCCGCGCCGATGTTGAACGGGCGCGACGAGCCGAACGAGATGATCGGCGCAACGTCGAGATCGAGGCGCGGAATCTGGAACAGGCCGCTGAAGGTGAAGCGGTGCCGCTGATCTTGCAGCGACAGGGCGCGCTCGGCGCGGCGGTCGAACAAGTCCTGCGGCGAGGCGGTGTTCGTCGTCCCTTCGTCAACCAGCTTCGAGAGCGTGTAGACGCCGCGAAACGTCATGCGGCGGCCCGCCGCGTAACGCACCGAAAAGATGCCGCCGTGATAAAACGAATTGCCGGTCGCTTCGAGCAGCTCGACCTGCGTCAGCGTCGGGTCGGGGCGCAGAAAGCGTATCGCATTCAGCGCGGCGGTGACGTTGGCCGAACCCGGCGTGTTGAGTCCGAGCGTCAGGATGCGCACGCCGTTATGGACTTGAATCGCGCCCGCCGTTGTTGATGTGTTCGCGCCGAGGTCGAAGCGCACAACGTCGGCATTCGAGCCGCTGACGGGCCGCTTGCCCGTCGCATTCGGACGGTTGTCGAAATCGCGGCTCAACAGATACTCGGTGAAGCTCGCAAAGCCCGCCGGCACCTGCGGCGCGTTGATGTTCGTCTCGCGCCACAGGTGCGCGCCGCGTGTGAAGATGTAATCAGCGGTGGCGACGATCTTCTTCGTGATCTGCCGCTCGACGCCTAAGCCGGTTTGCAGCGTGTAAGGGATTTGCAGGTCGTCGCTGACGCGCCGCAAAAAGCTCGCTTCAAGAACGCCGAAGCGGTCAACCAGCGAGCGGTCAGAGATCGGTGTAGGGAATGTTACAAAATCAAGAATCGTCGGCGTGATGTCGGAATCTACCGTCCGCGTCGAACGTCCAAGCGAGAAATCATCAATCGTTCTGAGCAAGGCGCGGTTGTAAAACAGGCCGAAGCCGGCGCGCACAACCGTCTTGCCGGGCTCGGCGAGCTTCTTGAATTTGCGAAACAGCTTGCCGCCGAACGGGTCCCACGCCACCGCGAGGCGCGGGCTGAAGTTGTCGCGGTCTTTCAGGATAGATTCGTTGTCCCAGCGCAACCCGAACGATAGGGTCAGGTTCTGGCGGATGTGCCATTCGTCTTGCGCGAAGAGGCCCAGCACGTTGTTCGTCGCTTTGCTTGCAGTGTCGAAGCGCTGAACGAATTGCTCAGGGCGATTGGCGAGAAAGTCTTCGACGCTGGCGAAGGTAAACTCGCCGCCGGTCGCGAACAGGTCGGTGAACGACGAGCGCACCAGTTGCGCGTCAACACCGACTTTGACGAGATGGCCGCCGAGGATGAGCGAGAGATTGTCTTGAAGTTGAAAGCGACGCTCTTCTCTGGCAAAGGCCGGCGAGCCGTCGCTGCCGGTGAATGCGCCGGCTGTGACGCGCTCAGGTTGGCGGATGATGACGCTGACGGAGTCGGCGTCGGCGCGGTTGCGCGGCAGCAGGCGCGAATACTGCACGCGCGCCTGGTTGACCAGGCGGCTCGAAAAAATCAGGTTGTCGGTGGCGCTGATGGAATCACTGTCGCGGCCTTCGATGAGTATCGTATCGAGCAGGCGCGCGCCGCCGGGAAAGCCGCGTTGGTTTTGACCGCGCTGCGCGTCGAAGCGCACGGAGGCGCTGTGCGAAGCGGTGAAATTGAAATCAGCGCGCGCGTTAATCACGTTGCGAGTTTCGGGCGTTGAAACCTCGTCTGTAAATAATCCTACAATATCGCCGGGGCTGACCGGCTGGTTCGGCGGCGACAGCGGGAAGCGCGAGTTTGTGGCGACCGGCACGGTCGCATTGATCTCGGCAAAGTCGGTCACGTCGAGCCGCTCAAAGCTGCCGAAAAAGAAGTGCCGTTGCCGCTGGATCGGCCCGGATGCGGTCGCGCCCTCGCGGCGCTGTTGCTGCGGAATGCGGCCAAGCCCGCGCGCGTTGCGAAAGTAAGTGTTAGCGTTCAGCGCTTCGTCGCCGAAGTAAAAGTAACCTTCGCCACGAAACTCGTTCGCGCCGCCGCGCGTCCGCAGGTTGATGCGCCCGCCCGACGCGCGACCGTACTCAGCCGCATACTGGTTGGTGATGATCTGCACTTCGGCGATGGCTTCCGGGTTGAGCGCGATGCGCTCGCGGGCGGCGCGGTCGTCGTTGTTGTCGAGCCCGTCAATCGTCAGGTTGTTCGAAGTCGCTGGCGCTCCGGTGAGTGAAAAGATGCCCGCTTCTTCGGGCGAACTGCGTACGAAGACGCCGCGCCCTTCGTCGGCCAGATCCGCCGTCGAGAGCGGCGCTTCGGCAACGCCGCCGAGCAGAAAGACGAGTTGCAGGGGATCGCGGTTGATGATGGGCAACTCGTCAAGCTCGCGGCGCGTGATCGTGTCGCCGGTGACGGTGCGTGTCGTGTCAACGAGCGGCGGGTTGGTCGCTGTGACGGTGACCTGTTCGGCAACGCCCGACGGTTGTAGCGCAAAGTCGAGCGCGACGACGCGCCCGCTCGTCACGACGAGTTCTTTGCTCATCGTTTCGCGGAAGCCGTCGGCGGTCACTTTAAGCGTATAGCTGCCGGGCGCGTTCACCGTGATGCGATAGCGTCCCTCGGCATCAGCGACGGTCGCGCGCTCGATGCCGGTGGCGGTCTGCGCGGCGGCTACACGCGCAGCGGCAATCGCCGCGCCGGCGCTGTCGCGCACTACGCCCTGAAAGGTGATGTTATCCAGATCGTCAGCGCGAGCCGCTGCGTGTGCAAAAAACATGAAGGTGAGCAGGCCGGCACAGATTGCCGCCTTGATGGGGAGAAGCTGTCTCATACGCTTGCGCCTCCGCTGGCGAGCTTGATTGAGCTGCGAATCCGAAAGGCTTTTGTAATCACGGCCACATCATGGCTTAACGCAGCCGTCGCTCAAACTGAAGTGGGGAAGTGCCAAGATACAACGGAATGAAGGATAGCGAAAATCTGGCGGAAAGCAAGCCGAGTGAAGAGAAAACGGCGATTGCAAAGCTGCTGGCCATCAGGCGGGCGACCTTTTATGATCGCTCCGAGTTGAAACAAAGGTTGTCGCTATTCCTCACTATAGGTGTCACGTACGGTTCCGAGCTTAGTGCCACCATGAACCGCATGGCCATCTCCGTCTATAACCACTACATCAAAACCAGGATAAGAGGGCAAGAAGCGAACCTCTCTCCATTGCGAGACAGTCATATCGTTTTTTGCGGCTCGTTCATAAGCATATTGAGGTATCCCTTCCCGATCACCACGAACATCGCGCCCATCCTGTTGGAATTCAACGTCAAACCCCTCAATATCCCAGATTCTTTTTTCCACTGATTTCACTTTTGGCATAAATTCTCCTTTTTGTTTCAACTTCGCCTGTTAATTGATTGTCTTGCTCAATCCAAACGTTTGCCGCTCTTGACGACCAGCTCGATGCGGCGGCGCGGCACCAGCGCACTCTTCGAGTGCTCGTCGGGGCGGAAGACCTCCTGGCCGATGTTGTCGTGGATGTATTGCAGGAAGTTCTCAAACTCGCGCTGCATCTGCCGCATCTTGTCGCGCATGTTCAGAATGATCTCGACGCCCGCGAGGTTGACGCCCAGATCGCGCGTCAGGTTCAGTATCAACTCTAATTGCTCAATGTCTTCTTCGGTGTAGTAGCGTGTGCCCTTCTCTGAGCGCGATGGTTTGATCAAGCCTTCGCGCTCGTACATGCGCAGCGTCTGCGGGTGAACGCCGTACTGCTCGGCGACCACGCTGATCGTGTACTTTTTGGCTTTCCGGTTTCTCGACATAACTACTCGCTCGCTGTGCGATTCAGATCATCGCTCTTGCCGCCGGCCTTCGTCCTTCCCTGCTCTTCGTCTTTGATCATCTCGACGGCGGCGCGTTTCTCTTTCTCGTTCACCAGAAACTTATCGAGTTCAAGCATGCCGGCGCGCAGCATCGAGTTGCGCGACTCGGCCAGATCGCGCTCGTATTCTTCAGCCGTACGGTTCTTCAACCGCTGGCGGTCGCGCACGAGCGCCCAAAACATCAAGGCGATCAACGCCAGCACGATCAGCCAGACGAGCGCGTCCGTCATCGTAATCTCCGTTACTCAAGCCCCATCTCGGCGCGCGGGTTGTCGCGGTTATGGCGCGCGTACTCGTGGAGCAATTCTTTCGTCTCTTCGCTGATCACCTTCGGCAGGGTGATCTTCACTTCGACGTACTGATCGCCGCGCACGCCGCCGGCGCGCAGCGAAGGCGCGCCGCGCTCGCGCAGGCGGAACCGCTGGCCCGAAGGCGTGCCCGGCGGCACCCTGAGCAGCGCCTTGCCGTCAATCGTCGGCACTTCGATCTTCGCGCCGAGCGCCGCTTCCGGCACAGTAATCGGGACTACACAATGAATATTGTCGCCGCGCCGCTTGAAGTAAGGGTGATCGCCGACGTTCGTGGTGATCAACAAGTCGCCGGCTGGGCCACCGTACGGGCCGGCGTGACCACGGCCTGCGAGGCGGACGCGCGAGCCGGTTTCGACGCCCGCCGGGATGCGCGCTGTGACGCTTTCGCGTTGCGGCGTGATGCCTGTGCCGTGACAGCTCTCACATGGCCGCGCCGCCTTGCCTGTTCCGTTACAGTTGGCGCAGCGCGTCGGGCCGCCGATGATGCGCTGCTGCTGGCCGCTGCCCTGACAGGTCGGACAGGTCACCGTTTCGCCGGCCACTTCGCCTTTGCCATGACAGGCGGCGCAGGCTTCGCTGCGCTCGACTTCGATGCTGGTCACCAGACCGCGCATGGCTTCTTCAAAGGTCAGGCTCAAGGCATACTCGATGTCAGCGCCGCGCGCCGGCTGTTTGCGCGACTGCGCCTGACCGCGCACGCTGCTGAAGATTTCCGAGAAGATGTCGCGGAAGTTGGCTGCGCCGAAGTTCGAAAAATCGAACGGCATCCCAGCAGACGCCGCCGCCTGCTCCGAGTAGTAACCGAGGCGGTCGTAGACTTCGCGCTTCTTCGGGTCCGACAGCACGTCGAAGGCTTCCGAGACCAGCTTGAACTTTTCTTCGGCATCCTTATCGCCCGGATTCACGTCCGGGTGATAGCGCCGCGCCAGTCGGCGGTACGCCTTCTTGATCTCGTCGGCCTGCGCGCTGCGCGGCACGCCGAGCGCTTTGTAGTAATCGTGATTCGCTGGCATAGAGCAGTAGGCAGGAAGCAGTAAGCAGGAGGCAGTCAGAAGGCAGCAGAGCCATCCAACAAGACGGATCAACTGCCTACTGTTTCCTGCCTACTGCCTCCTGATCATTTCTTGTCGTCAACATCAACGAAGTCTGCGTCAATTACATCGTCGCCGCCCGCCGCGCCCGCCGAAGCGCCCGCCGCGCCGGCCCCGCCGGTTTGGCCGCCGCTCTGGCCGCCGCCCTGCTGCGAAGCTTGCTGGTACATGATCTCTGCCAGCTTGTGCGTCGCTTTCACGAGGTCGTCGTAAGCGCGATTGATCTCGTCGGCGTCGTTCGAGTCGAGCTTGCCTTTGGCTTCCGCAAGCGCCGATTCGATGTTGCTGATCGTCGCCGCGTCAACCTTGTCGCGATGCTCCGAGAGCGTCTTCTCGGTCGAATAGATCATGCCGTCGAGCTTGTTGCGCGCTTCGATGCGCTCGCGCTCGCGGCGATCTTCTTCGGCGTGCGACTCGGCGTCGCGCATCATGCGGTCAATCTCTTCTTTCGAGAGGCCCGACGATGCGGTGATCGTGATCTTCTGCTCGCGCCCGGTGCCGAGGTCTTTGGCCGACACGTTGACGATGCCGTTGGCGTCTATGTCGAACGCTACTTCGATCTGCGGCACGCCGCGCGGAGCCGGCGGAATGCCGACCAGGTGGAACTTGCCGAGCGTGCGGTTCTGCCCCGCCATCGAGCGTTCGCCCTGAAGCACATGGACTTCGACAGACGTTTGACTGTCCGACGCGGTCGAGAAGATTTCCGATTTGCGCGTCGGGATGGTCGTGTTGCGATCAATCAGCTTGGTGAAGACGCCGCCGAGCGTTTCGATGCCGAGCGAGAGCGGCGTCACGTCGAGCAGCAGCAAGTCTTTGACTTCGCCGCCCAACACGCCCGCCTGGATGGCCGCGCCGACCGCGACTACTTCATCAGGATTGACGCCCTTGTGCGGCTCCTTGCCGAAGAACTCCTTGACCATCTGCTGCACCTTCGGGATGCGCGTCGAGCCGCCGACCAGCACGACTTCGTCAATCTGATTCGCCTTCAGGCCGGCGTCGTTCAGCGCGGCGCGGCACGGCTCAATGGTGCGTTGCAGGATGTCGTCCACCAGTTGTTCGAACTTGGCGCGCGTCAGCTTCATCACCAGGTGCTTCGGCCCGGATTGGTCTGCGGTGATGAACGGCAGGTTGATCTCGCTCTCCATAGTCGAAGAGAGTTCGATCTTGGCCTTCTCCGCCGCTTCCTTGAGCCGCTGCAAAGCCATCTTGTCTTTCGACAGGTCAATGCCCTGATCCTTGCGGAACTCCTCAATGATCCAGTCAATCAGGCGCTGGTCAATGTTGTCGCCGCCCAGATGCGTGTCGCCGTTGGTGGACTTCACCTCGACGACGCCCTCGCCGACTTCCAGTATCGAAATGTCGAAGGTGCCGCCGCCGAAATCGAAGACGGCTATCGTCTCGTCTTTCTTCTTATCCAATCCGTAAGCCAGCGCCGCCGCCGTCGGCTCGTTGACGATGCGTTTGACATCGAGGCCGGCGATGCGGCCCGCGTCCTTGGTCGCCTGGCGCTGCGAATCGTTGAAGTAGGCCGGCACGGTGATGACGGCTTCGGTGACTTTCTGGCCAAGGAAGTCTTCAGCCGCCTGCTTGAGTTTCTGGAGGATCATCGCAGAAATCTCTGGCGGCGACCAATCCTTGCCGCCCGCCACGATGCGCACGTCGTTGCCCGCCTGCGTCACTTTGTAAGGCACCATCTTCATCTCTTCCGAGACTTCGTCGAAGCGCCGGCCCATGAAGCGCTTGATCGAATAGACGGTGTTTTCGGGGTTGGTCACGGCCTGACGCTTGGCGACCTGGCCAACCAGCCGGTTGCCATCTTTGGTGAAGGCCACCACCGAGGGCGTCGTCCGCGCGCCTTCCGCGTTGGTAATGACGACCGGCTCGCCCCCCTCCATCACGGCGACAACCGAGTTGGTTGTCCCCAAGTCAATTCCTATAATCTTACCCATTTCTTAACGCCTCCAGATTTTAAGGTCAGCTTTATGTTAATATCTGAGCGTGTTATTGTCAAGTTTTTTATTACCAGATCAATCAGATTTCCGGCTTCGACTCACCGGATGACCGTAAGGCCGTGTGGCGGGCCAAACATCAGAGCGCAAAAGATGTGATTTTTGCAGAACGGATGTCGTCTATCTTGAATATGGAAGGTTTCCATAGAGATTGACTACTCAGAATTGAATAAAAAGGAGAAAAGAGAGATGGCAGATATTCCAAACACTCGGATGTTCAACTTCGTTGACACACCGGCGGTGATTAAATACGGCCCGGGCGGCGACGGTGACGTTCCTCTCGATCCACAGGTAGGCAGCGTCATTGACATCACTGGATTTCGAAAAATCAACGTAAGAATTGGGACAACCAAGGCTAAAAGCTATACGGTGTTCATCGGGAAAATCAGCGGCGCAACCCTATCGCAGGAACTCAATCAGCCTATTGATAACCTGACCCATACATTTGAAGTGACCGGCCCACAACTGAGCTTGCTCTTGAGGGGCGGGCCGCCGAATACACATGAAAAAGTGCAACTGTGGGTTTACCTCAGGTCTTGAGTCCGGTTTGAAACAACTCTAACCTGATGCTGAATCGGGCGCGCGGATTCGCTTCGCGCGCCCGATTTATTTGATCCCCGATCAGCTTAATCAACGGACTGTGCCAGCCGACCGCCTTTTGCTATCGGAAGCCGCTTTAGTCATCTACTGTAGATTTTTTGAAGTGAGCGAGCGCGAAAGCGACCGCCGCATAGATGACCAGCAGCGCGCCCGGCGGCACCAGCCAGATGGCGAGTCCCGGATCGCCTTCGCTATGCCAGATGCCGGCGACGAGAAAGCCTACGGGCATCAGCACAGCGCCGATGCGCAAGGCCGCGTGCGCCGCTTTCGGCACCGCCGCGTCGCGCGCTAAGACGAGCGCCGCCGCGACCAGTAGGATGCCCAGCAAAGTGCCGTGCGTGTGCGCCAGGCGGAACAGCTCGCGCCGCTGCGGGTCGTTCAGATAAGCGAGAACCTTGTAGCCGAGCAGTCCTTCGAGCAGCAGCCCGACGCTCATCCACACGGCGATGCTCGCCCAGCCCTGTCGCAGTAAACGCTCGGCGGGAGTGAGGGTCGCCGCAGGCTTTGCGGCGGGCGGAGTGTTCGGTTTAGGCTTACTCATAGAATAAATGTTTCTCGCAATCCGCAACTCTCACTCGCCGACTTCAACGTCAACCTCCTGGCGGCGTGCGCGCAGCGCGGCGGCGAAGGCGGCGAGCCGCTCTCTTTCGGACGCGTCAAAGAGGCCGCGCCAGCGGTCGAGCGCCGCCTGTCTGACCGCGACGGCGGCCAGATAATCCGGCTTCGGGTATTGCCAGGGCCCTGCGGCCAAACCGTTCGCCGCGAAGAAACGCACGATAGGATAATTATCGGCGAAGGCTTCGACCAGATAAGGCGCGGCCCACCGCGCGTCGGGCTTCATCATGCCGTCGCCGCCCATCGCTTCCGCCGCCAGCGCCCGCGTCAACGCGTCGCCGGCAAAGAGCATGCGCGGCCCTTCGGCCATCTCGAATTGCGCGTCGCTGCTCGGCTCAATCATGCGATAACGCTCAGGCCACAGCCGCCTCGATTCGCGTATCGCCCAGTTGACCGGCTTGTCGAGGTGGCAGAGGTTGCACGCGTTCGGCACGCCTTGCGCCGCCGTGAGCTGCGGCTGCGGCACGCTGATATCGTGCGACGGGTGAAAAGTCATCACGCCATAGACGGCGCGCGGCATATGGCAAGTGTAACATTGGCTACCAATCGAATCGGCTTGATGACCCGTGTGCTTGGCGAGCGCGGCGGGCGGCGCGTACTGCTCGTGGCAGGCGAGACAAGGCCGATTCGTGCGGTTCTCGTCGGTGATCATCCCACGCGGGTCGCCGCCGTGCATGGTGTGACAGGTCAGGCAATTGATGCGATTAGCCGTGTCGCCGCCGGTGAAACATTTCGAGCGCAAAATCCCTTGATACTCATAAGCCGTCAAGCGCGGTGAGCCGTTCGCCCAGAAGCGGCTGGCGAAGGAATAGGAATTGTCGCGGCCTTCCTTGTCCCTGCGCTCGATGAGCGTCTCGCGCGTCACCGGCTTGTAAAAGTGCGACAGGTCTTCGCCGGCATTGAACGGATCGCCCTTGCTCATGATCTCCTGTATGCGGCCCATCGGCTCAGGGATGCGCTGGCCGTGGCAGTGGCCGCAGACCATCAGCGAGCGTTCCGGCGTGAGCTTCATCGGCTGGACGATCTGCTTACTCGCGCCGCTCGACCAGCGCCAGAGCGTGCGCGTCAGGGGCGAAGCGGCCTCTTCGGCGTGCGCCGCCGCCGGGCCGTGACATGCGCCGCAGGCGATGCCGAGTTCGGCGACTTCGGTGTTGAAGCGCCGCGCGCTGTCCATGTTCGGCTGCGCTTTGACATTGTGACAGAACACACAATTGGCGTCCCACGCCGCCTGGTGCTGAAAGAAGTTGTCGCCGTCCGGGTAGAAGAACGAGCCGTTCAGGCTCATCCAGCGGCGGTTGATCAAATCGTAAGCCAGCGGCAGGCGAATGTATTGGCCGTTCTGCTTCGTCACGTACTGCTCGATGCGCCGCGAGCCGACCGTGCGCTCGATAGAGTAGACCTGCGTGCGGCCATCGGCGAAGGTGAAGGTCATCCAAAATCCACCGTCGCGTTTTTCCATGCGCGCGCGCACGCCGAGATACTCGAACGTGTTGTCGCGCTCGAAGTCACCCTGCACCGATTCGACCCGCGCCTCCTGCGTCATGCGGCTGTGGTAGGTGCGCCGCCACGAGTTGTAATGATCGGCGTGGCAGGCGACGCAATTCTTCGACGAGATGTAATCTTCGTCGGCGTGGCCTGCGCGCGTGCCTCTATATTCCGGGAGCATAGCCAGCACCGTCACGGCGACGGTGGCCGCGATGGCGAGCGTCAGGATGAGCGATTTGATTGCCATTTGCTTGCGCTGCTTTTTTGTATCGTGCGCTACATTGCGCCGCGTCATCAATCCTTTGATTCTATCACGTCAATTCGCCGCCCCGGTCTTGCCCGACCGCCGCAGAATGCGCGCCCCCATCCAGACGTATTCGAGGCCCGACGCGACCACCGAAGAGATGACGATCCCATACATCAACGGCAACAGAAACTTCAACGGCTTCATCGCCTCAAGCTGGAAGATGATGAACCAGAAGATCAAGCCAATTTCCAGAAACGTGTTCACTTTGCCGAGCGTCGTCGGCTTGAAGGCTTTGTAACGCGTCGTTAAGTAAATCGCCAGCGAGCCGAACAGGATCAGCACGTCGCGCCCGACAACGGCCACCGTCATCCACAGCGGCAGCGGTTCGAAGCCCTCTCGCGGCAGCGCCATCACGATGTAGGAAGCCGTCGTCAACAGCTTGTCAGCCGCCGGGTCGAGAAAGCGGCCAAAGGCCGATTGCTGATGAAAGCGCCGGGCGACGTAGCCGTCAAAAAAATCGGTGATGCCAGCAATGAAGAAGATGATCACTGCCCACCCGAAGCGGCCCTCCTTGATCCAGTAAAGAAACGGCGCGAGCAGCGCGATGCGCAGCAGCGTCAGCCCATTGGCCAGCGTCCACAGCTTGCTCTCGGCGGTCGCTGGCGGGGCCGGCTTGCTCGATTGAGTGGGTGTCGTCTGCATGTGCGCAAGCGATTATAAGAGCCGCCGCCGGCACGGCGCAACTAACCGGCAAGATGGCCGATTCGCTGCGATTTCCCCTCTTTTACCGCGCCGCAACGGAAGTTTATTGCGAAAAGATTGAGGACATCTTGCGAAAAAATTGTAATGACGGCGGGCATATTGAAGCCATCAAGGGCAACCTCTATGCTTATATCTCCGACACAGGTGTGAAGGCAAGCACCGAATAAGACTACCAGGTTAATCGAGAACATAAAGGGGAGAGCAAGGGGATAGAATGCAGTTGTCATCTTTTTCTATGAAACAAGTTCTTTTGAAACTCGTCATTGTCGCCATCATTCTCACGGTCGGTGCGGTGCTGCAAAGCCACGCCACCGCTCCCGTAGGCGTCGTCGAAGCGCAGGTCGCATCGTCCAGCATCATTCCCGACGGACTGACGACCGGCTACGCCGACCTCGACCAGAAGATCGTCGTGACGGGCGCGAAGTACGGCGTAGACCCGAAGCTGATCTATTACGTCATGCGCCAGGAATCGCGCTTCAAGAAGCAGGCGCTCTCGCCCAAGAACGCGCAAGGGTTGATGCAACTCATTCCGGCTACCGCCGAGCGCTTTCACGTAGACATCAAAGACCCGGAAGAAAATATCGAAGGCGGCGTCGCTTATCTGCGCTGGCTGCTGAAGCACTTTGACGGTGACGTGCGGCTGGCGCTGGCGGGCTACAATGCCGGCGAGCGCACGGTCGAACGCTGCGGCAACCAGGTCCCTGAGATCACCGAGACCAAGAACTACGTGAAGAACATCACCACAGCTTACGGCAAGACCTACCATCCTGTGCTTGAGCCTGAGCAGGCGCGCGAAGCCTTCGGCATCGCTTCGGTGAACGTCGAAGCGGAATAGACTCGCGCACAGCTTATCGCGCTGAACACGAAACGGCGCGTCGCATGAAGGCAATTCATGCGACGCGCCGTTTGCTTGATTTGATCGTCTATCTGCCGCGCTGCCGGCCAGCAGGTTTTCTGGTCGTCGGCTCGGCAGTGATCTGTTTCACATACAGGCGACCGCTGCTGTCGCGGCTAGTCTCGTATTCAATCGGCACGGGCTTGCCGGCTTCGTTCAGCGTGCGGATGGTGAAGCCTTTGCGCCCGCCGCTCGCGCCGAGCGTCACGGGAAGCACGCCGCGAAAGCCATCTTTGATGTAAGCGCCGTTGTAGCGGCCCGTATCTCGCGAATAAGACAGCACCCAGACGCGCGTGAAATCAATCGGCCCTTCTGTCGTCAAGCTCTTCATCAAGCCGACGTAATTGTTATGTAAACCACCTTTCTTATCCGGCGTCTGATCGAGCACGACCCAGCCGGTGAAGCGGCGGCCTTCGCCTTCGAGGTGGAGAATCTCGTCCGGCACGTCGAGCTGCACCTGTTGCGCGCCGACCCAGCCGGCCCGCAGCACTTCAGATTCCGGCAGGCGTATCTGATACCACAACACCGTGCGCGTCTCTGTGTCTTCATCTGTATCGTCGGCGTCGTCGCTATCGGCCTGCTTGTCGGGCTTAAAGGTCGTGCGCGCTTTGCCGACGATCTCGACAGGCGTGCCGCGACTCAGATAAGTCACCACGTCGCCGTCGGCTTCCTGGCGTAGCCGCGTCTGCACTTTCAGATGGCCCGTGCCCTGCGAGGGCAGCGATTGCGATTTTTCGAACAGGCTGTTCATCTTGTCAACCACAGACTTGTTGATGACGTAGCGCGTCTCGACCCAGCCTTCGACGGCTGATTTATCTTTGGTGCGGACTTTGTACCACTCGACGACGCGCGTCGGCGTTTTGAACTGTGCTTGTTCGAGGATGTCGAGGCGGTCGCCGCGCTTGACTTCGGCGAGGTCGAGAGCCGCGGGCGCGGTGGTCGAGCGAATCTTGAGCTTCGGCGCGATCACTACGCCTTCGTCAATCTTCGTGTCGCCAGAGATCAATCCACATCCGGCCATTAGCAACGCCCACAGCACGAGCGCGCTGCCGGCCAGTAGGTTTCTCTTCATAACGCTATGGTTGATTCGCATCGGCTCACAGTGGGGTCATAAGAAAGCTAGCCGAGCGGCGCGCGCGGTGTCAAGCAACGGCAGGCAAGGGCGGGCGGCGCAAAAACAAAGCGGGACACCTTCCGTGTGTCCCGCTTGTTGAGAAGGGGCGGCGTCGGCGCGGCTAGCTGTTCGTGTTTCCCGTGTTGGAATTGCGCTGACTCGGACGGCGACGCGGACGCGGGCGTCGCCGGTTGGAGTTGGTCGCGCCGCTGGTCTCTTCAGTAGCCGGCGCGGCTTGCGTATCGCTGCTGGGCGGCGTCGCCTGGGTGTC